>ENA-OQJR01000089-OQJR01000089.1-human-gut-metagenome-genome-assembly--contig:-NODE-89-length-24527-cov-3.587541_pt1 | contig 24527 bp, 17 predicted proteins | sample MGYA00242614_ERZ504781 | MGnify/ENA primary metagenome ERZ504781 (study PRJEB26092, sample SAMD00036365) | human gut metagenome | host: Homo sapiens | study: EMG produced TPA metagenomics assembly of...
CGCTGTCATCATAATCATAATACGTCATAATCATCATCGTCATCATAATCATCGCTGTCATCATAATCATAATCCCCGTCTGCCACCAGAAGCACCCTTTTCAGACTTTTCACCCCTGTCAGTTCCGACATACTGGCTCCCATAACACCACCGGCAGCTGTCAGCCCGATTCCCACAGCACCAAAAATCCCCGCTGCGATCAACATTCCTTTTGTAAACTTCTTCATTTAACCGCCTCCTTTCTCTTTCTGTAAAGCACCCTGTTAAAAAAGTCGGTAATCTTCCGAAACCACTTCGGCACAATACGTACTGCGACACTGATCAGCCCCAATACCATAAGGATTGCCAGAGCAATCATAAGACATCCAATTCCTATTGTCATGATCCCGGTTCCGGTCATTACAGTCAAAAGCCCTGCTCCAGCCACAACAGCTGCAAGCCCGCCAACCAGTAAAGCCACAGCGCCTATACCCAATCCAACGATCAGCCAGAACGGAAGCAGTAAGATTCCAACTACAAATGTCAGAATCCCACCAACAGCCCCCTTAACAAAAGGAGAAATAAAAACCAGCAGGATCACCGCAAGGATCAGCACCGCCTGATTCCCCTTTCTGAAAAAACGCTTCCCTGTTCCCGACTCTTCTCCATATCTCTCAGGCATCTGGCCTCTCTCTTTAGTCCGGGCATCCTCATAGCCATGCTCCGTATATTCTCCATACTCATAGCCTCCTGCCGAACCTTTCAGATCCGCCTTGATGATCGCTGCAACCTTCTCTGGACTTCCAAGTTCCCTGAGCACCGAAGCTTCATTCTCAGCTCCTGCATCATCGAAATAACTATTATAAAAATCAAGGGCATCCTGCCTCTCTGTCTCGGAAATATCAGCAAGCAGCTTCTCCAGCTCCTGCATAAACTGCGCCCTGTCCATCATCCTATTCCTCCCTCAAACATCCCGCTTATCTTGGATGCATAAATTTTCCATTCAGCTTTATAAAACTCCAGCTGCGCAGCACCTCTGTCCGTCAGCTTATAATAACGCCGGTTACGTCCTGCATACGCCATATCGTAAACCTCCAGACAATCATCTTTCTGCAGCCTCCTGAGCACCGGATACAAAGTAGACTCCGAAACATCCAGAACTCCACGCACATCCTGCGTGATCTTATACCCGTAAGTCCCTTCCTTCTCCTTAGAAACAACCGCCAGAACAACCGCATCCAGAAGCGCAGCACCCGTATTAAAAACCATATGCTCACTCCCTCGTTTCAATTATGTTCTGTACAGACAGCATCATCTCTGCGATCCAGCCTTAGAACGTGTCTGAAAAATGCTCCAGACTATACCAAAGGTAAACGCCATTTCACATCTGATACATTTATTCCATCCTGTTCACATACTATACAGAACATCAATATTGTTTTGTTAACGATATTATATGATGTATAATATGATTTTGTCAATACTATTTAGCAAAAATCATTTATACTTTATAATCATTTTGATACCTTTACCGAAATACCTCTTAACGTCTTCCGGTTTACTATAGCACTCCTCATAAATAATGTATTTAAAAGCATTGCTATATATCAATTTCTTATTTCATAAATTACTGCAAACAATCCAGTCCATCATAGAATAAAGTCCTGCTGAACTGTCTTGATTGCATTATTTTATTAAATTGCTATAGTATTTCATAAACTTAATATTCCATAAACCTCACGTTATACTACAGTTATTTTCAGTAAACAGCGCAGGAAAATATATCTGTCTGAGTGCATTTGCAGGCATCTTAGATCTTCTTAGCCGGTAGAAATCTGCGTTATGGAGAAAAATCGCAACCTGTCTGAGCGAAGCCTGCAGCGGAGCGAGTTTTGCATTTTTCTCCATGCTTTTAGCAGATTTTTACCGACTTTAGAAGATCTTAGATGCCGAAAACCGCACTCAGACAGATATATTTTCCTGCGCGTCCCCACCCACCAATCAAAAACTACAGCTAAAGGAAACTAAACCCATTATGAACGAAAATACAACACCCCTCCACCCCGCATTCCTCACCCGAATGGAGGAAATGCTCGGCGACGAATACCCGGCTTTCATCTCCAGCTTCGATGCCCCCCGAACCTACGGCCTGCGCATAAACACCTCCAAGATCACCTGCGAAGACTTCGAAAACCTGTCTCCATTTCCAATCCGTCAGATCCCATGGATCAAAAACGGCTACTTCTACGATGAAGACATCCGTCCTTCCAGATGCCCATACTACCAGGCCGGCCTCTACTACCTTCAGGAACCCAGCGCCATGACCCCCGCCTCCCGCATCCCCATCGAGCCGGGTGACAGAGTCCTGGACCTCTGCGCAGCCCCGGGCGGCAAGGCAACTGCAGCAGGCGCAGCACTTCAGGGACAGGGACTTCTGGTAGCAAACGATATCAGCACTTCCCGCGCCAGAGCCCTCCTTCGCAACCTGGAACTCTTCGGCATCCCAAATGTCTTCGTAGCAAACGAAACACCTGCAAAGTTAACCAAAGCATTCCCCGAATTCTTCGATAAGATCATCCTGGATGCTCCATGCTCCGGAGAAGGAATGTTCCGTAAAGAAGAAGCACTTGCCAAAGACTGGACTCCCGAAAAATCCATGGAGCTTTCCGAAATCCAGAAAGAGCTTATCCTCCAGGCAGCCGATATGCTTCGTCCCGGCGGACTGATGCTTTACTCTACCTGCACATTCGCGCCTGCAGAAGACGAACAAACTGTTTCCCATCTTCTGGAAAACCGTCCTGACATGGAACTGGCAGAAATGGAAGATTATGAAGGCTTCTCCCATGGAGTTCCTGAATGGGGAAACAAAAATCCGGAACTTATCAAATGCATCCGGATTTTCCCACACAAAATGAACGGAGAGGGACACTTCCTTGCGCTCTTCCGTAAAAAAGGACAGGCAATCAAGGAAAGCTCCCGTCCTCACACAAAACCGGACAAAAACGCATTTCCACTGATTGAGGAATTTCTGAACGAAATCGGTCTGAAAACCCTCTGCGGCCAGCCATTTGACTGGGAACGTGTGGAAATCCGCGGTGATAAAGCCTACTATCTTCCCCCGGTTGCCCACAACTTCCGTGGCATCACCTTCTTAAGAAACGGTCTCTATCTCGGTGACCTGAAGAAAAACCGCTTCGAGCCGTCTCAGCCACTTGCACTGGCGATCCGCAAAGATGAAGCAGAAGCAGTCATCTCTCTCTCCGCTTCTGACGAAAGGATCACCAGATATTTAAAGGGTGAAACCTTAAATATCGAACCCGAAGAAGCAGCTCACAAAAAAGGCTGGCATCTCCTCTGTGCAGATGGATATCCCATTGGCTTCGGTAAACTGGTCAACCAGATCCTGAAAAACAAATATCCGGCAGGGTGGCGCGTATAACACGCGCTTATCCCTGCCGGATATTTGAATTCACAATAATAATTTTTATTCCGCTTACAGCAATATCTCTTTCTGCAATGTAAACGAATAAATGATCTTTTCCTTCACTTTTTTCCCCGTCATCCGCTCCAATGCCCGGGCATAATCCTCAAGCTGCACATGATACAGATCGATCAGCTTCTGTTCCTGTCCTCTCTTCACTCTATCCGTTTTATAGTCCACAAGAACAATCTCATCCCCTTCCATAAAATAGGCATCGATAATTCCCTGCACCAGCACTGTTTCGTTCTTCCAACCATCATCGAGCATAGAAGCACTTCTCTGAATCACAAAAGGCTGTTCTCTGTAAAGATGTTTTTTCATGGCAGCCTTCTTCATTCTCTGCCCCAGTCTGGACTCCACAAACCTCCTGATATCCCGGATCCGAATACATTCCGCTTCCTGCTCTGTCATTTTCTGGCTCTCCAGAAGTCTCTTTAACTGAGCCCGAAGCTGTTCCTCTGTATCTGCTTCTGCATAATCCAGACATTCCATTACTCTGTGGTAAGCAGTACCTCTGGCAGCCCCCTTATACTCTTCCTGCTTCTCTGCCATAAATGCGGGAACCGGCGCTTCCTGTTCTTCCTCCTGCTCTTCGGCAGACACACTGATATTCTCTTCCAGTTCACTTTCATCATGCCAGCTTCTCTTTTTCAGATCCGAAACACTGACTTTAACCGGAATATCTTCCAGATATTTATACGGATATACAAAGGAAAATCTCTTCTCTATCTCTTCCTTCGCAACCTCATCATACACTTTATTTTCATCCCAGTTCTTCAGATATTCCTCCTGCATCTGGTTTCCTGCCTGGATGAGAACTGCTTTTTCTGTCATCTGACGGACAGTGATCTTTTTTATCACAAACTCAGAGATATCATCGTAAATCCCCGGCTGTTTCTTCATGAGGATTCCATATTCCCACAAAAGTTCACTCATTGCCCGATGCCGCACCAGCGCAGGCAGTACAAAAGCCCAGTAATTCTTTGCTTTCATTCTGGTTCCCAGTGGGAGCAGTTCTTCTTCCTCATCCAGAAAACGCGACAGCGACAGCATCTGCTTTTCCAGCTTTCCGACTGTTCCTGTAAGGATCAGTTTCTCTTTTGCTCTTGTCATGGCAACGTAAAGTACCCTCAGTTCCTCTCCCAGACTCTCTTTTCAGAAGCTGTCTTCTGATCACCTGCTTATTCAGTGAAGATGCAATCACTCGTTTCTCCGGTATGATAGCATCAGCCCCTATTCCCAGTTCCGGATGAAGCAAAAGACCTGCATTCATATCCTGAAAATTAAACTGTTTTCCCATACCGGCCACAAATACTACCGGAAATTCAAGTCCCTTACTCTTGTGGATCGTCATGATCTCCACTGCGGCATTGCCCGCTCCTGTCAGATTAACTTCTCCATAGTCTACCTGATATGCCTGTAGCTGTTCGATATAACGAACAAAGTTAAACAGACCCCTGTAGCTTGTCTTCTCATAGTCCATAGCTTTCTCCACAAGCATGGTAAGATTTGCAAAACGCTGCTCCCCTCCCGGAAGTGCCCTTGCATAATCTCCATACCCGGTTTCTTTCAGCACATAAAGGATCAATTCGTGGACCGGCGTATATGCAGCCATATTTCTTACCTTTTCAAGGAGACTCAGAAATCCTTTTAATTTAATATTCAGAGAGTTCTTTTCATCTGTTCGCAGATTACTGTTTAACAATTCAGATTTCAGTTTATCCGGATCCAGTTCTTTTTCGGGGATTTCATTTTCTCCTGCATATGCCAAAACACTCTCATAGAGCAGACCATCAGGATACTGTATTCTAAGCTCTGCCAGTTCCTGTGAAGTGCATCCGACGATCGGTGAACGAAGCACTCCCATAAGCGGAATATCCTGCAGCGGATTGTCACACACCTTCAGATAATTCAATACAGTCACAATCTCGGTTGCAGAGAAATATCCGGTTCTTGATGTACAATATACGGGAATCCCCTGAGATGCCAGCACTTCCCTGAAGGTTTCTGCCCATCCATAGGCAGTGCGCAGCAGGATTACAATATCCCCGTATTCCACAGACCGGTATTCCTTCTTCTCTTTATCTACGATCTGTTCTTTTCCCACAATTTCTTTAATTCTCTGTGCAATGGCCAGCGCCTCCAGTTCCTGCCCGGTCTGATTTTCCATTTCCCTGCGGTTTCCCGATGCACCTGCGTCTTCATAGTCCTGTACATCAGACAGTTCTTCTCCGTCTCTCTCGACCAGAAGAACCTCTGTCTTTACAAATTCCTCTGACTCTCCTTCCGGAAAAGAAGCTCCGGGATAAAGGGCTGCATCTTTGTCATAGGTAATCCCTCCCAGGTCTTCCCCCATGATCTGTCGGAAAATAAAGTTTACACTCTCCAGAACCTGTTCCCTGCTCCGGAAATTTTTGTGCAGGTCAATTCTCTGCTCCTGTGCTTCTTCTGTGGAGTAACTTTTATATTTTTCCATAAAAAGCTCCGGCCTTGCCAGACGGAAACGATAGATACTCTGCTTTACATCTCCTACCATGAAGATATTTTTCTTCTGGTTGATCCACCCGGATACTGCTGTTGTCAGAAGCTCCTGCACTAAATTACTGTCCTGATATTCATCCACCAGGACTTCATCATACTTTGCGGATAGCTCTCTCGCAGCCTGAGACATATGGATTTCTTCCCCTTCTTTCGTCATCAGTATCTGCAGGGCAAAATGTTCCATATCCGTAAAATCCAGAATATTCTTTTCTCTCTTCGCCTCTCCGAACCGCTCTTTAAATCCTGCGGTCAGCTCGACTAACATCTCTACGGGGCCTCTGATATATCTGATCACTTCCAGAAGTTCTTTCTCTGCACTCTGGAAATATCGCTGCCCCAGTTCCTTCAGAATCCCCTTTTCCTCATCCCGGAGATCTTTCACTCTCTGCTTCTTCTGTTCATCTACATCCGCAGCCTTCTTTGTGCTCAGCCGGGCAAATGAGGGTTTCATAAGTATTTCTGCAGTTGTATTATAATCTCTTTTCTCTGCCAGTTCCTGCAGACTTCTTATAAGAAGCAGATCACTGCTCAGTGCCTCATCATACAGATACGGACCATCCGGCTCTGAGCAGATTCTTCGAGCCTCCTGCACCAGAAGCTTCGCTTCCTGCAGTTCATCCTTCACTGCATCCCAGAGCATCCTCATCCACTCAGTCTCTCTTAACTCTTCCAGGGAATCAATCCTGTAATCATCCATACACCCGGACAGCCATTCCTGCGGAAAAGGATTGCTCATAGCCATTTCATATAATTTCTGTATCAGGTTTCCCAGATTTTCATCTGACTTTCCTGTTGCAAAGCATTCCACGAATTTCTGAAACTTTTCATCTTTTTTGGCATAATATTCTTCAAGCAGTGCTTTCACAACATCTCCTCGCAGAAGCTTCAGTTCCCCCTCATCTGCCGTCCGATATCCCGGATCCAGTCCGATCAGATGAAAGTAATTCCGGATAATATAGGCACAGAAACCATCAATAGTTGTAATCTGTGCAGTATGAAGCAGGGTTGTCTGTCTCTGCAGATGCTCATTATCGGGATCCTCACAGAGTGCTTTTTCAATAGCTGCCGAGATCCTCTCTTTCATTTCACCTGCTGCCGCTCTTGTAAATGTCATGATCAGCAGTCTGTCAATATCCACAGGGTGTTCTTTATCTGTGATCTTACTCAGGATACGTTCTACCAGTACTGCCGTTTTTCCGGACCCGGCTGCCGCACTGACCAGAATATTTCTGTCCCGCAGCCGTATAACCTCCTGCTGCTCCTTTGTCCACTGTACGCCCATCTTATTCTGCCTCCCTGTCAAATGCTTTCCATAATTCCTCATCAGAGAAGTTTTTCAGTCTGCGGAATTCATATCCTGACAGCCTGCGGTCAAATCCGCATACCGTCATATACGGACAATAAGTACACGCATTCTTTTTTCCGAGCTCATAGGGAGAAACCTCTGCATCTCCCTCCAGAATAGAACTTCTTATCTTCTCAATCTTCATCCTTACATACCGTCCAAGCACTGCGAACTGTGTTCTGTCTGCCACAGAAGAATTTTTGCGAAAGCTTCCGTCCTTATTAAATGCGACAGGAATGGAGCCAAGGCTACTGTCCATCCTGTACACAAGCTCCGGATCTGCCTGAACCAGCCCATTCATCTTCAGTTCTTTCATAAGACCTGCACTGACTGCTTCCACATCCGCATCTATCTTCTCCTGGATCATAGGATCCTTGATATTGTAATAAAAAACTCCCGCAGGAATAATCTCCTTATCCGGATATTTCTTCTGCTCTACACGCAGAGCACCATCCAGATAGATCATCAGCTGTAACTGCAGGCCATGATACAGATAAACCAGGTCAAAGGATGTATTTCCGGTTTTATAATCAATCACCTTCACATACACCTTATTCTGATCTTCCATAATATCTACTCTGTCAATTCTTCCTCCCCCGAAGGTTACCTCAAAGCCTTCCGGCTGAAATTCTCCCTGTTCCAGTTGTTTCTGAAGTGCCCATACCGTCCTTCTGAGGATTCTCCTTGTTCTCTCGATCATATATTCATTTCTGGCACTGCTTTTGAGCACTGTATTTCCATAATCTGCCACAATATTATCCAGACACCGGTCCGCAATCTCATTCCGTTCCTGTTCTGTCAGCTCTGTCCATGTCATACCTCTTTTTCGCACTTCTTCTGCAAAGCTTTCCAGTGCTTCATGCATAACATTTCCCATATCCATAGGTTTAAACTCATATTCCACACGCTCGGTAAGCTTCATTCCATACTGAAGGAAATGTGCAAATGCACAGGCTGCAAAACGTTCCAGTCTGGTAGCACTGTAAGGTGAAACCTCTCCGTATAATGCCTTCGCCACACTCTGGCTGATAATGTCCTTTGGTTTTCCGGCAAAAGCCGACTGTACCAGCTTCTGTACTCTGCTTCTGTATTCCGGATTCCGCAGATACCAGCTGTAAAGCTCTCCAAACACTGCATCCGTCTCATCTGCCTGCTCCAGAATATCCTCATGTTCGTTCTCTGTCTCCTGTACCAGTTTCTCCAGAAACAGATCAATCCCAGCTTCCGGATTTTCCGGATAACAATAATTGTTTATAGAATTTTTATGGGGTCTGACCCCGGCACCACCCTCAATTTCCAGCTTCGGATACAGACTGCGTATACTCCCGATCAGATATGCCGGACTTATGCCTTCTCCTTTTGCATTGGTATCACTATAGGAGAGGATCAGCTTTTCTCCCGGTTTCGTCATATTCAGATACAGATAAAACCTCTGTATAAATGCCTGCTCCCTTGCCCCGGGCGCAAGCTCTATATCCAGCTCCTTAAGTGCCTCTCTCTCATACTGGGATATAATGCCTCCTCTTCCTGCCGCCTTTGGAACAATCCCATCGTTTACGCCTGCAAAAAACATGACCTTTATGTTGGTCAGACGCGTTCTCTCAATATCTCCGATGGTCACAGTGTCGTATCCCGGCGGTATGACTGCTACATCTGCCGCATCCAGTCCTGCATCCAGTATCTGTGTAAATTCCTCTGCATCCATACATTCATCACCCAGCACCGCCACATATTTTTCAAAGAGCTGCATGACTATTTTGTATATCTGTCCATATTCCTTTGATGCGGTCTGGTCCCCTGCATCAAGCAGTGCCTGCTCCTTTTTTGCAAGCTTATCAGGTATATCAAGCAAAACTATCAGCTTATATATAGCGAGCACATAGTCCTTTACCGTTGACTTTTTATCGGAAAACACCTGATATACCGGCTTTAGAAGCTCCATTATATATTCCCTGCTTTGGTTTAAAAGCTCAATGTCATAGCCTGCCTTATGCTTTGGCAGCCTGACCCACTTTTTGTCCCATGCGCTTTTACCTCTTACTCCACAGGCGAGCACGTAGTTTTCAAGTACATCTATTTCACTGTCCAATAGCTCACTAAAGCCGCACCGCAAAAATCTGAACACCGCATCTGCCGAGAAATTTTGTGCAGCAATATCGGGTATTGACCTGATAAACTCAATAAACGGATGGAAAAGTATCTCCTGTGTGGCATCGATAAAGTAAGGAATATTGTATTTGTCAAATATTTCACGCACATAACCTGCATATATATTCACATCTCCTGTGACTATAGCAATATCGCGGTAACGTAGGTTTTCGTTCCTTACAAGCTCATTGATTCTTCTGGCTATCTTTGTCAGCTCCTGCTTCGGGTCACGCAGACAGTCTATATGAATGTGCTTTGGTGCTTTTTTAAAGGAGCATCTTCGTTTTCTGAAAAGCTGCTGTTCCATAAAGCTTAGCTCTTCGTTTTCTGCAAGCCGGTAGTTTTTATCAAGGATAATAGGTTCCTCGACTTCTATGCCATAAAACGCTGCCATTTCGGTGAGTGATTTCACTGTCCTTTTTGGCATGTCAAACAGCTCCTGCATGCCTCTGCTCTTAAAGATATCCTCACGACAGTCTATTGTGAGCGTTACATATATTTTCTTTGAAATGACAAAGAGCTTTTTGATAAGCTGGTTCTGTATAGGTGTAAATCCAGTAAATTCATCAAATGCAATGACTGAATTTCTAAGAATTGCAGACTCCTCCGCCACATTGCTAAGCACATTAAGTATTTCCTCTGCAGTGATATATTTGTCCTGCATAAACTTCTCAAATGCTTCGTATAGCACGAGCACATCCTTAAGCTTATCTGAAAGTGTATCCGATAGCATGCCTGAGGCAATATATCTTCCGAGCTCCTCAGGTGATATATTGTACTGCACAAGCTCCGAAAGCAGTGACTTCACCTCGCTTATATAGCCGATGCGGTTTAAGTTTCTGCCTATTACGCCAAGCTTATCCGCCTCCTGTGCCGCAAGCTTTCTGAGTACAAGGTTCTTACCTGTCTCCTCAAGCACCGTGAGATTTGTGATTCCAAGCTCATCAAACACTCTGTAGGCTAAGCGCTTAAAGCTTAGCACATCTATATTCATGATAGCTTTATTCTCCGACAAATCTACAAGCTGTCTCTGCGTCTGCATTGTAAACTGCTCAGGCACTATTACAAGATAATTGTCCCTTGGGTTTGCCTTTTGCCTCTTTCACTATCCTGTTAAAGAGATATTTTGTTTTTCCGTTTCCTGAATTACCTGTGATAAACTGTAATGACATAAAAGACTCCATGATTAACTACTGTGTAAAATGTATACTGTAATTATATCATGAAGTCCCCTATTATTGAATTACTTATTGTGCTTAAATTCAGCTTAATAGCTGCTATACCTTGTGATTAGTGATGGAAAAGTCTGATTCCTGTAAAGCTCATTACCATACCGTACTTATTACATGTCTCAATAACATGGTCATCTCTCACAGATCCACCCGGCTGTGCTACATACTTCACGCCACTCTTGTGAGCACGCTCAATGTTGTCACCAAATGGGAAGAATGCATCAGATCCAAGTGCTACATCTGTATTCTTGTCAAGCCATGCTCTCTTCTCCTCTGCTGTAAATACGTCCGGCTTTACCTTGAAGAACTTCTGCCACTCGCCCTCTGCAAGCACATCCATATAATCCTCACCGATATAAAGGTCAATAGTATTGTCGCGGTCTGCACGTCTGATACCATCCACGAACTGAAGTCCAAGCACCTGTGGAGACTGACGAAGCCACCAGTTGTCTGCCTTTGAGCCTGCAAGTCTGGTACAGTGGATACGAGACTGCTGGCCTGCTCCGATACCGATTGCCTGGCCGCCCTTTACATAGCATACAGAGTTTGACTGTGTATACTTTAATGTAATCATAGAGATTGCCAGATCGATCTTAGCCTGCTCTGTGAGCTCCTTGTTCTCTGTCACAATATTTGAGAAGAAATCGTCATCAATATGAAGCTCGTTTCTGCCCTGCTCAAATGTGATGCCAAATACATCCTTTCTCTCGATAGGTGCCGGCTCATATGACGGGTCAATCTCGATAACACAGTAATTGCCGTTTTTCTTAGCCTTTAAAATCTCAAGAGCCTCGTCTGTGTAGCCCGGAGCGATAACACCGTCTGATACCTCTCTCTTGATTACAAGTGCAGTGCTCTTGTCACATATATCTGAAAGTGAAATAAAATCACCAAATGATGACATTCTGTCAGCTCCTCTTGCTCTGATGTATGCATTTGCAAGTGGTGTAAACTCAATATCCATATCATCAACCCAGTAAATCTTTTTCTCCACATCTGAAAGTGGCTGTCCTACTGCTGCACCTGCAGGTGAAACATGCTTGAAGGATGTTGCGGCTGGAAGACCTGTTGCCTTCTTAAGCTCTCTTACAAGCTGCCATCCGTTAAAGGCATCAAGGAAGTTGATATATCCGGCTCTGCCGTTAAGCACATTTATAGGAAGCTCTCCCTCCTTCATAAATATTCTGGCTGGTTTCTGATTTGGGTTACATCCGTATTTTAATTCGTATTCCTGCATTTTTCTATTCTCCTGTTTTTATCTGCTTATCTTGTATATTTGACCGTTTATATAGTGTTTTTATTTGTTTTTGTTTACGTATTCTGCTCTCATACTCGCCTGTTGCGATATCAATATATCTGACAAAAAGTGATACCTTATTGTCCTCGTTAAGGTTCTCCCATACCATATCGGTAAACTCATCGATATCTCCCTCGATGTCTACCCATGTAGGCTCACCCTCAAAGCTTGGCAGTGGATTTCCATCGCCCATATATGTATGGATGAAATGTCCCTCTCCCGCAACCGGTGCTGAGTATGCAAATGTATATCTGTTGCATGCATCAGGATTGCCGTTGTTGCTCTTTAAGATTGACATAGCATAGTTGAACTCACCATTGTCAATATGCATGATTCCTGAAATTCTAGGTGTATAGTTAGGAGCGTCAGGCTCAAACTCTCTTGTCCTTAATGCCTGCTCAAATGTCTGCTGCTTGTCCATCAGCTCATAGATAGTATCTGTCTGGTCACCATTTGTGACAATTGTCTTGTTGCCGAGCACTCTTACAGGTGCGTAAATGATAAGACTTGGATCCTCAAGCTTTGAAGGGTCAAATGCCTGTGTTCTGATGCCCTCGCCATCCTCTACAAATACTCTGTTGCGGCTGTTTTCGCTTCTGCCCATGATAAAGTATGCTGTTACAGCCTTCTTACCATCCTTTGTGCGGCCGATTACGATACCTCTGCCAGGGTATGTTGTGCTTGATAATTCCTTTGCTAATGATACTCTTTCCATGTCATCCTCCATGTTTTCTGATAATGTGGTCTGCATCCCCAAATTACTCGGGCCTGCCGGAATAAAAAAGACCGTCTGAACACACATAATAATATAAAGCTCTGCAGGAAACTTATATAAATGTGCGCCCAGACGGTCGGCAATCAACTGTTATACTCCATGTGGTTATCCACTTCCGTCAGTCATATAACTGCTTTTATTTAAGCATGTATTTTTGTCATTGTCAAGTACCACTTTAAAATAAGCATGTACTTATAAGTTATTCTTATAAGTACATGCTTGTAAACAATGCTATTATTTACTAATTTTTAAAGCTGTGAATAGGTGCCGGGATTCTTCCTCCACGGTTTACAAATGCATCACAAGAGAATCTGTTTACCGGCATAACCGGTGCACTTCCAAGGAGTCCTCCGATTTCTACCACATCACCTACATCCTTTCCGATTGCTGGAAGCAGTCTGCAGGCTGTTGTCTTTTGGTTTATCATACCGATAGCCATCTCATCTGCGATAATTCCTGAAATTGTGGTGGCCTTTGTATCGCCCGGGATTGCAATCATGTCAAGTCCCACTGAGCACACACAGGTCATAGCCTCAAGCTTTTCGAGAGTGAGTGCACCATCATTTACGGCATCTATCATTCCCTGATCCTCTGATACAGGAATAAAAGCACCTGAGAGTCCGCCGACATATGAGGATGCCATGATACCGCCCTTTTTCACCTGATCGTTTAAGAGTGCAAGTGCAGCTGTTGTTCCCGGAGCTCCGGCTCTCTCTAAACCTATCTCACAGAGAATATCGGCTACAGAGTCTCCGATAGCCGGTGTAGGTGCAAGTGAGAGGTCTATGATTCCAAATGGCACTCCAAGCTTCTTTGAAGCCTCCTTTGCCACAAGCTGTCCTACTCGTGTAACCTTGAAGGCTGTCTTCTTGATTGTCTCACAGAGCACCTCAAAATTCTCGCCTCTTACCTTTTCAAGAGCAGTCTTTACTACTCCGGGTCCGCTGACACCTACATTGATGATGGCATCTGCCTCTGTCACACCATGGAAGGCTCCTGCCATAAACGGATTGTCATCAGGAGCGTTGCAGAATACTACAAACTTGGCACAGCCTGATACAGGAAGGTGCTTTGTCACCTCTGCTGTCTCCTTTATCATCTCGCCAATCAGCTTTACTGCATCCATGTTGATTCCGGTTTTTGTAGAGCCAACATTTACAGAGCTGCATACCAGGTCTGTCTCAAGCATTGCCTGAGGGATGGATTTGATTAAAAGCTCATCCGCCTTTGTCATGCCCTTTGACACAAGTGCTGAATATCCACCGATGAAGTTGACACCTACCTCTTTGGCAGCTCTGTCAAGTGTCTTTGCTATGGTAACAAAATCCTCTGAGCTCTTGCAGGCCGCACCGCCGACAAGGGCGATAGGTGTAACTGAAATACGTTTGTTTACGATAGGGATACAGTAGTTGTTCTCTATCTCTTTTCCTGTTGCTACAAGATTCTTTGCAAGTGTTGTAATCTTGTTGTAGATATTCTCATTTACCTTTGCAAGGTCTGAGTCTATACAGTCGAGCAGGCTTATACCGAGTGTGATTGTACGCACGTCAAGATTTTCCTTCTCCACCATGTCATTGGTCTCAATTACTTCACCAATATTTATCATTTTGCTGTTCTCCTTTAACTGTGTATGACATTTTTATGCTAAACTAGATTCGATGCATCATCTCAAAGATTTCTTCCTTCTGACACTTTATTGTTACACCAATTTCTTCTCCAAGTGCATCAAGCTGGTCAGAAATCTCTGCAAATGAAGCTGTAGCATTTGCCATATCAACAATCATCATCATGTTGAAATAACCTGAAACGATAGTCTGTGAGATATCAAGCACGTTTACACTGCCCTCTGACAGATATGTACATACCTTTGCGATGATTCCTACTGTGTCTTTTCCGACAACTGTGATGATTACTTTGTTCTTTGTGTTATCCATAACAACTTATTCTCCTGTTCTCTTATTCTACGGCTATGCGGTCTGATGCCCTGTCTCTCTTAGCCACATACATAGGGAAATCACTTGCCTTATATGGATTGTCTCCCATTGTGACCTCAAGCCTGACGGCTTCATACGCCAGCTTTTCGTAGTTATTTTCTTTACTAAGGTGTCCCAGTATTACTGAGCCAAATTTATCATGAAGAAGCTCGCATAACAACTGCCCGCTTCTCTCATTCGACAAATGTCCGCTGTCACCCATGATTCTGCGCTTGAGCGGATACGGATATGCCCCTGTCTGGAGCATATTTATATCATGATTTGCTTCAAGCAGCAGCCCATCCAGGTTCTGAAGCTTTGAAACCAGTGCATCATCATACGTGCCAAGGTCTGTCACGACCGCCATCGCATGATTTTCGTTTTTAAATCTGTAAGCGACAGGATCAGCCGCATCGTGTGATATGTGAAGCGGCTCAAACTCTATATCGCCTATTGTAAAATCGACGCCTGCCTCAACAGGATGAAACAGCTCATCATCTATATTTCCAACGGATTTGGTACATTTTATGGCCCCGATTGTGGCCTTTGTTGCATAAATCGGAATATGATAGCGTCTTGCCATGACACCAAGCCCTGCGATGTGGTCTATATGCTCATGTGTCACAAGAATGCCCTGCATATCTGTGGCAGTCATATCAAATTCATTCAGTCCGTTTTCTATTTTCTTACCGCTGATGCCCGCGTCTATGAGCACATGACAATCATCCGTACCCACGCATATACAGTTTCCACTGCTGCCGCTGGCAATGCTGCATAATTCTAACATGTTAATTCTCTTTCCAGTATAATTCTATTTTGTCTCCCTCATGAAGCTCCTCGGAAAACCGGGCATCTCTGCCATTTATTACAGTGGCTATTGCCCTGCCCTTTCCTGCCTGTAAATCAAATGAGATATGGGTAAATATATCGACAAATATATATGTATCCTTGCCGGACAGCTCTACAGGCTCACCATTTACAATTACTGTAATTGTATTTTCTGATGAGTCTTCTTCGTGTATTTCTTCCTGTATATCATTTTTTGGCAATTCATTTTCCGGCAGTTTGTTTTCCGGCACAGCAGATGCTTCAGCTTCTTTAGCAAAATCATCATGCAGCTCATCGAGCACCTGATTCATCATCTGCTCTGATGTTCCGGCCACTGTGTTGTCTGACTCTGTACTGTTTGCATCCTGCTCAGCTAAGACCGAAGCCTCATCGGTATCAGACTCTTGTGTGTCATTATAAGTGTTATTGTCGATTCTTGCAACACCATATTCATCTGTTTTCCACTCAACAGAGAAATTTTCGTATACAAGAGTGTCGAGACCTGCCTCTTCATTGTTTACAAATATCATCTGGTCTGTGTCAATAACGAGGTCCATAAACTGCGCAATCTGGCGCACTGTATAGTAATTTCTTGTCTCAATCACATCATTTTCCCTGATGCTGTAATCCTCCGGCTCAAGCTCTCCGTTTACCTGAACAAACCTAGGACATGAAACCCTTCTGCCGTTTATGATAAAAGTAATGACAGAATGATTGTACTCATCAAGCTGCGATATCTTATACACTGCTGCCTCTCCTGCTGTGGACGGCTCGATGACTATCTCACTGTTTGGCTCAAGCGGTGTGTTGATGCTTGCTGGCTTTCCGTTCATGGTCACTACTGCGCCATCTCCGGCCTCGCCTCTTACAAGCCTTGCCACACCGTTTACCGTAAAGTTTATCGGGGTACCGCGCTTTGGAAACAGCTCATCGTTTGGAAATCCCGCCTGAAGCGCCGCATCGACTATTGTAAGCCTGTTATTGTCATAGAGCTTTATTCTCTCACCGTTGAATCTGACCATGATAAAATTATTTCTCTGGTCATAATAATTCAGACATATACCAATTGGAGTGACAAGAAGTGGATCCTTCTTAATATCCTCCTGCTCAAAGGTCACATCGCCAAGCACTTCCTCACCTCTTAGAGCGACTCTTTCCTCCGGCAGGTCAAGGTCTTCCGCAAGCTTTTCCGTGAAGCCGTGTATCTTGCCTCCGCCTCCGACTACAAAGCAGGCACTCACTGTTTTGTCACCGTTTAGCTCTCTGATTTTAGTCGATACCTCTTGTGCAATATTATCAACAACAGGTGCTGCCACATCCCAGACATCCTGTGCAGGAATTGTGTGCTCGATGCTCATGATATCCTTGTATGTAACCGTATCACTTGTCGTAGACTGAAGCTTGATGCTCTCCGCCATATTGAAATCCACGAGGAAATGCTGCACAATAACTTCTGTCAGCTCATCTCCTGCATGCGGTATCATGCCATAGGCTATGATACTTCCGTCTCTTGTGATTGAGATATCACTCGTTCCGGCTCCCACATCGACAAGTGCGATATTAAGCATACGATAGTTCTCCGGAATTGCCACATTGATAGCGGCGATAGGCTCCAATGTCATATTGGCTACACTAAGCCCGGCCTGTCCCACTGCCGCATACAGTCCGTCTACCACATCCTCCGGCAGAAATGTAACTATGATATCCTCGCCTATTTTGTTTGCCTTATGACCTTCAAGGCTGATAAACACCTCATCATTCAAAAAGAATTTGACTGTAGAATATCCCACGCAGTAAAACTTATAGCTTGTATCGTTAACCTCCTTGAGTGCCTCCTGTGCTTTTTCTATGCCAAGCAGGTCAAGCGTATGGACATCCTCGCCGGTCACCACAGACTCCTGCGCATACTCATACTCCACATGCGTCGTGACAGTCTTTAATACTCGTCCTGCGGCTGCTATACACACCTCTTCAAGTGGCTGTCCTGTCTGTTTTTCAAGCTCGTCCTTTACTTCCTTAATGGTTTTTGCCACCCTGCCTATATCATGTATCTGACCGTCAAGCATGGCTCTGGTCTCATGCTCCCTGACATACTGTGCTGTAACCACAAATTCCTTGTCATCAGTCTGATAGCCGACAGTTCCTACAACATTTCTTGTACCAATATCCAAACCGAATACATTATTCATTTCCACTACTCCTTGTATTTGCTAAGCGCTTTATTTATTGAAGCTATCGTGTTTTCGATATCTCCATCATTATCGATAACCTCCTTGCAGTGCCTTCTGTACTCAGCTTCTTTAAGCTGGCTTGCAAAGATACTATCTATCTTCTCATCTGAATAGCCTCTTGATGACTTAAGTCTTTTTCTTCTGACTTCTTCACTTGCATAAATATACCACAGCTCGTCGCAGATTTCACCATATCCCTCCTCTATAAGGAGTGCTGCTTCAAGCACAAGCATGAAAAGACCATCTTTTTTTGCCTCTTTAACTGCATTAAGCACATATTCCTTTACTGCCGGATGTACTACTTCATTTAGAAGCTCTCTTTTTTTATCATCCGAAAAAATCACTCCGGCAAGTGCCGGTCTGTCAAAATGCCCGTCCTCAAGCCATATCGGTTCGCCCGCAAACAATTCCTTTAATCTGTTGTAGCAGTCGCTTCCCGGCTCCATCAGCTCATGTGCTATCTCATCAGAGAGCATGACCCTTACGCCATCAAGTTCCTTAAGATAGCCAAGCACTGCCGATTTTCCGGCACCTACACCACCTGTTATTCCTATAAAAATCATACTGTTTCCTTTTCTGTCATCAATGCGCATCATACCAGTCATAGCCACACTCAGTGCCCACTTCCATGGATACCTTCATGTTCACCGCACCACGCATCTCTTTCTCCAGAAGCTTAATCACTTTATCCTTCTCAGCTTCCTTTGTCTCAATTAAAAGCTCATCATGCACCTGAAGGATAAGCCTTGACTTTAAGCCCTCGTCAAGAAGCCTGTCATGCACACGTATCATGGCAATCTTTATGATATCGGCTGCTGTACCCTGAATAGGTGAATTCATTGCAACTCTCTCTCCAAACTGTCTTTGCATGAAATTGCTCGAGTTCAGCTCGGGAATCGGTCTGATACGCCCAAACATGGTCTTTGTATAGCCATTTTTCTTGGCATCCAAAACCGTCTGATCCAAAAACTCCTTAATCTTTGGATATTTGACAAAATAGCTGTCTATATAGCCCTGTGCCTCTTTCCTTGAAATCCCCAGGTCGTTAGACAGACCAAACGCGCTGATACCATATACGATACCAAAATTTACAGCCTTTGCATTTCGTCTTTGAAGATCTGTGACCTCATCAAACGGTGTGTCAAACACAAGGGACGCTGTACTTCTGTGGATATCCTGACCATTCTTAAAGGCCTCTATCATCCTTTCATCTCCTGAAAGCGCCGCAAGCACCCGAAGCTCGATCTGCGAGTAGTCTGAGTCAACAAACAGATCTCCATCCTCAGGCAGAAATACCTTTCTGATAAGCTTGCCCAGCTCAATCCTTATCGGGATATTCTGCAGATTAGGCTCTGTGCTTGAAAGACGGCCTGTCGCAGTGATTGTCTGATTTAAGGTAGTATGGATTTTGCCATCGGATGCAATATATCCCGAAAGTCCGTCAGCATATGTGCTCTTTAGCTTTGTGAGCTGTCTGTATTCCAATATATCCGCGACAATCGGATACTCCGGTGCCAGCTTTTCAAGCACATCTGCCGCAGTAGAATAACCGGTCTTTGTCTTCTTTTCATTTGGCAGTCCAAGCTTTTCAAAGAGAATGACTCCAAGCTGCTTTGGCGAATTTATATTAAACTCTTCACCTGCTGCCTCATATATTTTCTTTTCAAGCTCAGTTATCGAAACAGCAAGCTTGTCTCCATACTCCTTAAGCTTTATTCCATCAGCCCTTATACCCTCATTTTCCATATCATACAGTACGAAAACGAGTGGCAGCTCGATATCTTTATAAAGAGTGAGCATATCCATTTCCTTTAGCTTCTGCAAAAGAACCGGCTTTGATTTCCAGGCAGTATAAACCTCGTAGCAGGCACAGTCCACTGCCTTTTTCTCATCCTCCTTCATCATCTGAGTAAAATCAAGCTTTCCCAGATAATCCTTTTTAGATGAGATCATAAGCCCCAGATAGTCCTTTGCAACCGCATCATAGGGATACTCCCCGACAAGCGGATTGATAAGGTATGCAGCCACCATCATGTCAAAATATCTGCCTCTGTCATCTGCCTTTATCTCTTTGCTCTTAAATCTGTGCAGATTGGTCTTTAAATCCGGTGATATCCATGACTTTACTTCCAGAGTATTTAGTTTTTCATCGAGGAAGCTGCTTGAAATCTCATCACCTGTACAGATAAAATAAATGTCCTCCTCTGAAAAACAAATCGAAACAGCAAGATAATCGTTCGAAGCCGGCTCCGAAAACAGACTTAGCTGTCCATCACTTTCGCTGTTTCCCAAAGACTCTCCCGGTACTACCGCAAAAGCGACCTCCCTGCACTTTGCCTTCTCAAACACTCTCTCTGCAGTCTTTAAGTCCCTTACTACCACAAAATGCTCCTCGGCATTGTTTTTAGGAGCCTCCACATTAAACCGTGACAGCATGTTTTTGAATTCGTATCTTTTGCACAGTAAAAAAGCTTCCTCAGTGTAGAGTGACTCTACTCCGCCGCTAAGCTTTGCATCAGAAAATTCATAGTCAACCGGCGCATCAAGTATGATTGTCGCAAGCTCCTTGCTCATAAGCGCCTGCTCCCAATACTCCACTATATTCTTTGAAGCCCTTGGCGGCTTTACATTCTCAGCGTCCTCATGTACAGCCTCTATACAGTGGTATTTTGCTATAAGTGCGCCTGCTGTCTTTTCGCCGATACCGGGTACCCCGGGAATATTATCAGACGTATCTCCCTGCAGAGCCTTTACATCGATAAACTCCTTTGGAGTGACGCCGTACTTTTCGATAACATCTGCTGTATTGTAGTTTTCTATCTCGGTTCCTGTTTTCTTTGTCTTTGGAATCCTTACCATGACATGGTCAGTCGCAAGCTGCAAAAGGTCTCTGTCTCCGGAAATGATGGCGACATCCATACCGGCCTTTTCTGCCCTGACAGATAAGGTTCCAAGTATATCGTCGGCCTCATAGCCTTCCTTTTCCACGATTTTAATGCCCATAGCGGTAAGCATTTCCTTTATCATAGGCACCTGCTGCCTGAGCTCCTCGTCCATAGGCTTTCTCGTGCCCTTGTACGCATCAAACATTCTGTGGCGAAACGTCGGCGCATGCACATCAAATGCCACCGTCAGATAGTCAGGCTTTTCCTCGTCAAGAATCTTGAACATGATATTCAAAAATCCATAGACTGCATTTGTGTGAAGCCCCTCTGAATTGGTCAGATCAGGAAGTCCGTGATATGCCCTGTTTAAAATACTGTGTCCGTCTATAAGTACAAGCTTTTCACTCATTTTATACTTTCCTTATTACTTAATATTGTTGTAATCGCTGCCGGTCACACTGCAGTGCAGGCAGTAATGTTAAATAGCTCTTGTATATTTCTTAAGCCACTGAGCCTCCTCATCATTCAAAAATGGTGAAACAAGCTCATAAACTCTCGCATGATAAGCATTCAGGTATCCTTTTTCCCTGTCTGTCATCTGATTTGGATCAATCGCATCGAGATCTATCGGTACATAGGTCAGATTCTCAAAATACATAAACTGGCCATACTCATTTTTCTCACCCTTTCGGCAGATAAGCTCATTCTCTGTACGAATACCGAATTTACCCTCTAAATAGATGCCCGGCTCATCTGTAGTGACCATACCCTCTTCTATCACACGCTCTGCGGTTCTGCCCGGGTACTGCTTCCAGTGAAAGCTGTTTGGTCCCTCATGCACATTGAGCACATAGCCCACACCGTGTCCGGTGCCGTGATTGTAGTCCATGCCAATCTCCCATAAAGGCTCTCTTGCCAGAATATCAAAGTTTAGTCCCGAGCAGCCCTCCTTAAACCTTGCATTTGCCAGGTTCATATTTGAGCGGCAAACTCTCGTAAACATATCCTTCATCTCGTCAGTCACAGGGCCTAGTGCAAAGGTCCTCGTGATATCTGTGGTTCCCTCCAGATAATGTCCGCCTGAATCAACCAAAAGAAGACTCTCAGGCTTAAGCTGCCTGTCAGACTCCTCTGTTGCAGAGTAATGCACAATAGCACCATGATCAGCATATCCGCATATTGTGGCAAAGCTCAAATCAAGAAAGCCCTCCTGCTCAGCTCTAAGCGATGCAAGATAATCTGAAGCCGAAATCTCTGTCATAGGTATCTTACCTATATTTGTCTTAAGCCAGTACATGAACTTGCACATCGCAACTGCATCCTTTAAATGCGCCTTGCGCAGATTTTCAAGCTGTACTTCATTCTTTACGGCCTTCATGACAACTGTAGGATCCTCCGCATCAATCACCTTAACACCATCCGGCAGGCTGTCGCAGATGCGATAATTTACAATCGATGTATTTAAAAGCACTGTCTCTTTTTCATCAATATGCTTCACATATTCATAAAAATCATCGTAAGGTCTTGTCTGTATACCATTCTTATCGAGGTATGCCTTAAGAGTCTCTGTCACAACCTCTTCCTGCAAAAACCATATGCAGCTGTCCTGTGACAGTGCCAGGTATGAAAGCACTACAGGCACATAGCTTATGTCGCCTCCCCTGACATTTAAAAGCCAGGCGATATCGTAAAGTGATGACATCAGATGAAGTGTTGCACCCTTTTGTGCCATCTGCTCTCTGACTCTTTTAAGCTTTGAGCTTATATCCTCACCGGTGTATTTATTGTCAAAAATCATGACAGGCGCCTTTGACATAGGTGGTCTGTCAGTCCATATAAGGTCAATCAGATCCTCATTTACATACATGCTGCCGTGCTTTTCTTTTGCGATTTCAGAAAGCCTTTTGCCCCATGCGGCATTTACCACTCTGCCGTCAAAGCCTATTACACCGCCATCCGAAAGAGTATCCTTTATATACTCATCAACTGTCGGTACGCCCTCCTCGCCAATCTTAAACAGCTTTACAGTGGTATCCTTAAGCTGCGCAGCCGCCTGCACAAAATACCTGCCGTCTGTCCATAGTCCGGCCTCATCCATAGTGATGACTGCGGTACCTGCTGAGCCCGTGAAGCCTGTAATATATTTGCGTGCCTTAAAATGCTCTCCTACATACTCTGACTCATGAAAATCAGCAGTAGGTACCACGTACAGCGAGATGCCCCTCTTTTCCATCTCGCTTCTCAATGCTTTTAATCTATCCTGTATCATTTTATTATGCCTCTTTAAATTCAAAAATTTTGTATCTAATTCCGGATACATTCTCTTTAATGAGATTGGTTTGCCGGATTTGTTCAAAAAGCAATGGCTGCTTTTTGCAGTGGTGCGAAGCTCGCCTGTCTCTTTGTCCTTCATGACATACTCAAGCTCCATCTTTATTCCGTTATACTTAAGCAGCTTTGTGTAGATGACGACCGTGTCATCGAAATGTACCATACTGTGATACTCTACCGATATCGACAGCACCGGACTTATGATTTCCATATCCTCCATCTGCCTGTAGTTGAGTCCTATCTGATCCATCAAATCAAGTCTTGCTTCTTCCATCCACTTGACATAGTTTGAATGGTGGATTATACCCATCTGATCTGTTTCATAATACTTTGCGTGGTGCTCGTAAGGACGGATTCTAAGCTCGCCTTGTGAGCCGGCAATCTGTAACTCATTATTTGCCATAAAAAATTCCTCCATTCATATTTTGGTCTTATTTCTATTATGCCACATTGGACAGCTAAATTCAACGGCTTGACTGTAATCACTCAATAATCACTCAAAAATTAACACTATAGCGCATAACAATATTAAACCGGTTATTGCCCTCTACCTGCGTATCATGCTGTAGCAGTCTCTGCAAATATTGCGGGAATTGCCAATCGGAAGTATTCTTCCGCAATAGCGGCATCTGATTATATACTCATCCTTACTCTTTGCAAGAAGCTGCATGATCTTGGCCTGTGTTTTGTCACGCTCATTTTCAAGCCAGTCCTCATCCACAATTTTGCCCATGCGGACTGAAAACTGATAGTACAAATCAAGCTTTTTGTAATAGGATTCGTATTTCATGAGCCCCTGATACTTTGAATGCTTATCAGGCTTGTCGAGAGAGATATCAGATGTATACGACATGCAGTAGCGCAGCCATTGTCTAACAAGCTCCCTGTCCTTTATATCTATAGGACATGTAATCATCTTATAAAGCAGATATTTGTCATCAAAATCTGCGATAAAGTATCGCTCCTTATACGCATATCCATACAAAAACAATATCTCATCGACATTGATTTTCCTAAACGGTGCTGATGGCTCTGCCTCATGCCAGAGCTTAATTATCGCATCAAGCGGCGCATCCATTGTAAGGAGCACCTGTGGGAAGCCAAGACTTACTATATCAATATCCTGCTCCGGTATATTTAGCGTATTCTTCAGATAATTCAGATTCTTTTGTCCCAAAGCTGTCACATAGCCTGTATCATACAGACCAAATCTGCCTGCACGGCCCGCTATCTGCTTTATCTCAGAGATGACAAGCGGACGTCTTGATACTCCATCAAACTTTTCCACCTCCAGAAATACAATTCTTCTGTACCGGCAGATTGAGTCCCATTCCTATCGCATCTGTTGACACGACAAACCTGTGTCTTTTTCTCATTAAAAAAGCTCATCTGCCTGCGTCCTTATTTCCGGTTGGCAGACTTTCCGTATACTGAACTCTTGGCTTTTATGCCCGTTTTTCTCCCTAGACGCCCTTGCTATA
>ENA-OQJR01000096-OQJR01000096.1-human-gut-metagenome-genome-assembly--contig:-NODE-96-length-23717-cov-3.048198_pt1 | contig 23717 bp, 20 predicted proteins | sample MGYA00242614_ERZ504781 | MGnify/ENA primary metagenome ERZ504781 (study PRJEB26092, sample SAMD00036365) | human gut metagenome | host: Homo sapiens | study: EMG produced TPA metagenomics assembly of...
AACCCAATGAACAGTAGAACAACTTGAGGTTGCCATTACCTACGTTGAAGTGGGGAACAAGTACTGGAATAATACACTGGTACAGGTTGCAATAAGCAAGCATGAAAGGCTAGAGAAATGCGCGTTATTTTCAACGAGGAGCTGAAGCAGGTTGCTGACGACCTCGACCGTATGGCGCAGAACGTACGCAAGGCGATCAAAGGAGCTGGAGAAGCCCTGCTGAATCAGGACGTTGAAGCCGCACAGACTGTGATTGACGGCGACATCGAAATCGATGCCCTGGAGTCCTCTGTGATTGACCAGTGCGTCAAGTTGCTCGCCAAGCAGAATCCGGTGGCCACCGATCTGCGTGTGGTCGTTTCCACCATGCGTCTGGCTTCCACGTTCGAGCGTATGGGCGATCTTGCCCGCCACGTGGCCGAGGCCGCTCGCCGCACCTATCCGGCCGCCGCGATTCCTGAATCCGCTCAACCGGTGTTCGCCGAGATGATCGACTTCCTGGACAACACCGCTGACCAGCTGGTGGCCATGCTCTTCGATCGCGATGCCAAGACCGCCGAGGCCATCATCCTGGCTGACGACAAGCTGGACAATCTGCACCACCAGACCTTCGATCTAGCGCTGTCCGATGACATCACCCGTCAGCAGACCGTGGATATCGTGCTGCTGGGCCGCTTCCTGGAGCGTCTCGGCGATCACGCCGTGTCCGCCGCCCGCCGTGTGGTGTACATCGTCTCCGGCTTCGACCCCACTAAGGAGCCGACCCGCGACGAAGGCACCGACATCGACTGATTGGGACTTGTTCTCACATTGGGCGAATAACTGAACACTTGTTCTCCTGTGGTTTGAGGAGGATGCCCGAAAGCGGCGATCCGGCTACGGCTGGACGCCGTTTTTTGTTGCTTTTGGGCGGTACACCGGCGTATCCATGGGGCGGCAAAACACCCATAGGGCGGTAACTTGCCCATGGGGCGGTTTGAAGGATATGTGAAACCGCGGAATTAAGCCATTCTGGCATACCGCCCCATGAGGGTTTTACCGCCCCATGGGGTAATCACCGCCCCATGGGGGGATTTGGCAGGCATAGCAAAGGGGAGCCGCACGTTATGTGCGACTCCCCTTACAGCTTGTACCGTGTTAGCGGCTTAGGCTCACTTCTGGCCCTGAGCGGCGACAGCGGCGGCACCGGCAGCAGCAGCCTCCGGGTCCAGGTACTCGCCACGCGGCTTGATCGGCTTGAAGTTCTCGTCCAGCTCGTAGAGCAGCGGGATGGCGGTCGGGATGTTGACCTTGGCGATCTCTTCCTCAGACAGGTTGTCCAGCATCTTGACGATGGCGCGGAGGGAGTTGCCGTGGGCAGCAATCAGCACGGTCTTGCCGGCCTTGAGCTCCGGCTCGATAGCGGACTCGAAGTACGGCTTCACACGCTCAACAACGTTGGCCAGGCACTCGGCTTCCGGAACCGGATCGCCGGCGTAGCGCGGGTCGTTGTTCTGGGCGTACTGGTCGTTCGGGTCGATCTCGGGCGGCGGGGTGGCGTAAGAACGGCGCCACAGCATGAACTTCTCGTCGCCGTACTCTTCGCGGATCTCGGTCTTGTTCTTGCCCTGCAGAGCGCCGTAGTGACGCTCGTTGAGACGCCAGTCACGCTGAACCGGAATCCACAGACGATCTGCGGCATCCAGAGCGATGTTGGCGGTGTTGATGGCGCGACGCAGCAGGGAGGTGAACACGATGTCCGGAAGGACGTTCTTCTCCTTGAGCAGCTCGCCGCCACGCTTGGCTTCGGCTTCACCCTGCTCGGTCAGCGGTACGTCGACCCAGCCGGTGAACTGGTTAGTTTTATTCCATGCGCTCTGTCCATGACGGAGCAGTACTAGTTTATAAGTCATACGGTTCAGTCTACAGCCGCGTGCGCCCAAACACGAGTATTCGTCTTATTATTTCGCTCTCAGAGCGTCACGGAAACCGCCAGCACCACCGCAAACAGCAAGGTCTGGAAGCTGGCGGCGGGCAGAGCCGGGCGGAATTGACGTTTATTCACGCTGGAGACCATGCGCACAGGTATTCCGACGCCCGAGATTAACAGCACTGCGCCCCACGGCCACCATAGGGTCGCGCACATGAGCAGGGCTATGGCCCACGCGGCCACGCAGCACACAATCAGCAGCGTACGCGCGCCGGATTCACCCAGCCGTACGGCCAGCGTGCACTTACCATGCTCACGATCCTCGTCGATGTCACGGATATTGTTCACCATCATGATCAGGCAGGAGAACAGGCCAGCCGCCACAGCACCCAATAGTCCGCCGACGTCCACCGTGCCGCACAGCGCGTATTCGGTGCCCAATACCGCAGCCAAGCCGAAGAACAGGAACACGCCGACTTCTCCCAGCCCGACGTATCCATACGGATGCTTGCCACCGGTGTAGAACCAGCCGGCCAGCAAGGAGGCCGCGCCCACGGCCAGCAACCACCATGCTTGGGCGAGCACGACCGCCACAACACCGCATATGCAGGCGATGGCGGCGCAAATCATCGCCGCGAACAGTACATGCTTGGCCGGTACCAGTCCGGATGCGGTCAGTCGCTGGGGTTTGCCTGATTTCGATTCGTCCATGTCACGCCCGGCGTCAGTGCCGCGGATGCCGTCGGAATAGTCGTTCGCATAGTTGACGGCGATTTGCAGGAACAGCGCGACTAGCAGGCACAGGATGGTCACCGGCCAGAATCGGTCCATCAGCAGGGTCTGCTGTTCACGGGCCGTGGCGCAGGAGGCCGGTTCTGGATATATTGCGATGCAGGTGCCCGACCGCTCGATATGCACGTACGCCATCACCGCCCCAACCATCACCGACGCGATGGAAGTGACCAAGGTCTTGGGACGCGCGCCCCGAACCCATAAGCCGATAGACATAAGCAATCCCTTTCATATATAACTCTGGCTCCCCTCTCTGAGGGGAGCCAGAGTATGCCTAATCAGCCAACGAGCGGCTTGACCAGCGGGAAGGTGATGGTCTCGCGAATCGTGGCACCGGTCAAGGCGATAAGCAGTCGATCAATACCCATACCCATACCGCCGGCCGGAGGCATGCCCACGCCGAGAGCCTCGAGGAAGTCCTCATCGATGTCGCAGGCCTCCTCGTCGCCGGCGAGCGCGTCCTTGGCCTGGGCCACGAAGCGTTCGCGCTGCACGACCGGGTCGTTGAGCTCGGAGTAGCCGGTGGCCAGCTCGAAGCCGCGCACGTAGAGATCCCACTTCTCCACCACGCCGGGCTTGGTGCGGTGGCCCTTGACCAGCGGGGAGGTTTCGACCGGGAAGTCACGCACGAAGGTCGGCTCGTACAGCTTGTCCTCGTAGAAGTGCTCCCACAGGTGTTCGACGAGCTTGCCGTGGTTCTCCACGTCGTCGCGTTCCACGCCGAGCTTGTCGGCGATGGCGCCCAAATGCTCAACGGAGGTGCCGGGATGCTCAGGGCCGCCGTTCGGCACGATTTCCTCGCCCAATGCCTCGGACAGCGAATCGTACATGCTGATGGTCTTCCATTCGCCGCCGAAGTCGTATTCGGTGCCGTCGAGCAGGGTGACCTTGTGCGAGCCGTAGACGTCCATGGCGGTCTTCTGCACGAGCTCCTTGACCAGCTGGCCGATGGAATCATAGGTGCCATAGGCCTGGTAGGCCTCGACCATGGTGAATTCCGGGGCGTGGGTGGCGTCGACGCCCTCGTTGCGGAAGTCGCGGTTGATTTCGAACACGCGGTCGATGCCGCCGACCAGGCAGCGCTTGAGGAACAGTTCCGGGGCGATGCGAAGGTACAGGTCAAGGTCGAAGGCGTTCATGTGCGTGGTGAACGGGCGGGCGGCCGCGCCACCGTGCAGGGTCTGCAGCATCGGGGTTTCGACCTCGAGGAAGTCGTGGTCGTCAAAGGTGCGGCGCAGGGAGGCCACGGCCTTGGAGCGGTTGCGCACCATGTTGCGGATGTTCTCGTCCGCGATCATGCCGATGTACGGCTTGCGGGTGCGGGTGTCTTCGTTCAGGTCCTTGTGCAGGGCCGGCAGCGGCTGCAGGGCCTTAGAGGCGATAGCCCACTCAGTGGCGAATACGGACAGCTCGCCGGTCTTGGAGGCGATGACGCGGCCCTTGAGGTACAAGTGATCGCCAAGGTCGACGAGCTGCTTGAACTGCTTGAGCGAATCGGCGCCAATCTCCTTCTTGGAGATCATGCCCTGGATCTTGGTGCCGTCGCCGGCGGACAGCTGCACGAAGCACAGGCCGCCCGCGTTGCGCAGGAACAGCACGCGGCCAGCAATGCCGACCATGTCTTCGGTCTCTTCGCCAGCCTCGAGCTTGCCGTCATACTTGGCGCGGACCGCCTCGATGGTGTCGGTGACGTCCAAGTGCACCGGGTAGGGGGCGATGCCGGCCTCAAGCATCATCGCGCGCTTGGCCACGCGCATCTGCACCTGCTCGGGGTGAGCCAGCGGGCCGAACTCCTTGTTGGAGGGGTCCACGGCTTCGTCCAGCGTGGCACCGGACTTGATCTTCTCGCGGATGGTGGCGTCCTGCTTGAGCAGCATTTCCGCACGTTCGACGGTGCTCATCTGCGGGACGGCCGGGGTTTCATTCTCAGTGTTTTCGGTATTTTCGACAACTTCAGCCATGATTCATCAGTGTACGCAAGGCCGGCGATTATGAGCCCGGCAGACCGCACGGCCATCTGAACACCCGCTCACATGACGCAAAACCGGCCCTGCACAAGGCTTGAGAGACCTGTACACATGGCGAATCCACCATCACGCAACACTCGCGACATGCCGATTTGCATTGTCCACCACCACAATGTAATATCTACATCTGTTGCCAAACGGGCTGTAGCGCAGCTTGGTAGCGCGCTTCGTTCGGGACGAAGAGGCCGCGGGTTCAAATCCCGCCAGCCCGACAACTGGACCGGATTGTTGAGAAATCAGCAATCCGGTTTTTCGTTTCCTGTCCCAACAATCAAACCAAGCGATCGAACAGCGGTAAACAACCCGCCGCACACAGCGACAAACCACATCACGGCAAGCCCCCGTATTTGTTGGCGGACCACCGTAATATATCGCTCGAATCAATCGATTGCCGCACTGTTTTTGTAAGTAATACTGAAGTAATTAGAGGAACCATGAAGAAGAGTCTGCTTGCACTGGCTTCGGGCGCGTTCATTCTCGGTGCCGCCGAGTTCGTGATGATGGGCATTCTGCCGCAGGCCGCGGCCGCCACCGGCGTGGACATCCCCACCGCAGGCCATTACATTTCCGCGTATGCGATCGGCGTGTGCTTCGGCACACTGATTCTGGTATTCGGCCGCAAGGTGCCGCCGAAGGACCTCATCATATTGTTTATGGTGATTGCCTTGGTGGGCAATCTGGCTTCCGCATTCTCCGTCAATGCCGCCATGCTGGTCGTCGCGCGATTCGTCGCCGGCCTGCCGCACGGCGCGTTCTTCGGCACGGCCACGCTCATTGCCAAGACTCTGGCGGAGAAAGGCAAGGAAGCGCAGGCCGTATCCGTGATGGTCACCGGACAGACCGTGGCCAATATGCTCGGCGTACCGGCGGGCACCTTGATGGCCGAGTTCCTTTCCTGGCGTCTTGCCTTCGGCATTTTGGCCGCTTGGGCGGCAATGACGATTGTGCTGGCGTCGGCGTGGATTCCGTACGTTGCACCGATCAAGGACGCAGGCATCGCCGGTCAGTTCAAGTTCCTCACCCGCCGTGGCCCGTGGGTGATTTTGGCCGCCGTGTTCACCGGCAATGCCGGTGTGTTCTGCTGGTGGAGCTACGTCTCCCCTTGGCTGCAGAAAACCGGCGGATGGTCGTCTTCCCTGGTGCCGATGCTGATGATGCTTGCCGGCTTTGGTATGGTCATCGGCGGTCTGCTTGGAGGTCGTCTGACCGACCATTGGAGGCATGCCGGCGCGGCCGCAATAGGTCAGTCCATCTCCTGCCTCGGCTTGTTGCTGGTGCTTATCACTCCGGGTAATCAGCCGATGACCGCTGTACTGACGTTCTGGATCGCCATCGGATTGTTCTTTACTTCCGCTCCACAGCAATTGCTGATGACCGAAGCCGGCCAGGGCGGCGGCGAGCTGATCGCCGGCGCGGCTGTACAGGTGGCGTTTAACTTCGGCAATGCCATCGGCTCGATTGTCGGCGGCGCGATGCTCACCACCTTCTCGATGAACTATCGCTATACCGGCCTGGGCGGTATGCCGCTGGCTCTGCTTGCCGTAGGGCTGCTGGCCTTCTACTCGTGGCGCTGCGAAACCGATACCGACGCCATTCACCGCTTGCGCGAAACCAAGGTGGACTGAGACCAAGCTCACAGCAAACTCCCTGACGTGTTTGTTCACAGTATTAATAGACTGAAATCAGACACGATTCAGGGAGGTCTGGCGGTATGGATGAGGAAGCACTGCTCAAACAATTCGCCGCGCAATTCGCGCATGGTCCAGACGATGCCGACGACACCGATGCGGCGGCCGCAGCACAAGGTGCCGATTCCACGGCGAACCAGGTTGCGGACGATGCCGATCAATCGCCCGCAACCTTTGATACCCAACAATTCCTGAACGGACTGGACGCGATTTTCGATCGCCACACGGCCGCCACCGAAGCCGGCCCGTACTTGGAACAGGCGATGGTGGACGCGGAAAACGCCGGCGACGAGGCCGGACTGCTCACCGTGCTCAACGAAACGATGGGCTTCTATCGCTCGCAAGGTCGGCACAAGGAGAATCAGTGGATTGTGCAGCGAGCGCTGGAACTGGCCGCTCGTATGGGCTTGACCACCGGCACATCCGAGGCGTGGGCCACCACGCTAATCAATTGCGCCACCTCGATGCGCGCGGCCAAACAATACGATCAGGCCGAGGATTTGTATCATCAGGCGCAGAGTGTCTGCCGGCATTCGCTGGCACCCACCGACCGTAGGCTCGCAGCGACTGCACAACAATCTGTCGATGCTCTACAGCGAGACGAATCGGCCCGACAAGGCGGAACTGGAGTTGCGTGAAGCGCTGCGCATTATCGAAGCCTCGAGCGTGAACCCGGACGCGGATATCGACGTGTCCAGCTCGCACACGAATCTGGCGTTGACCCTGCTGACCGAACACAAGTTGGAGGACGCGCATTGGCATGCAGCCAAGGCGCTGGAAATCTATCGCACCGGCCATCTGGAACATTCCGCGCATTATGCCTCCGCACTGGCGGGCTTCGCGCAGGTGTGCTTTGCCGAGAGACGGTATGCGGATGCGGTTACTGGATACCGGCATGCGCTGGCCGTGATCGAGGAATGTTACGGCAAGGACACCGATTACTGGCGTATCACCGCCGACAATCTGCGGCAGGCCGAGGAAGCGGCGGCGCAGGCCGGGGTGACGGTTGACAATGCAGGTGTTGCCGGCGATGCAGGCGCGCTGCCCCAGTCCGGCTCGCGGCTGCCGAACAGCCCGGCACAGGGCAAGACCGGTGCGAACGCGGCATCTTCCCCATCCACCGTTTCGGTGTCGACCGGTTCTGCGGGCGCGGCCGAGGCCGTTTCCGCATGCCCGGTGTCCGGACTGAAGCTGGCCCGCGCGTTCTGGACGCAGATGGGCAAGCCGATGATTGCGGCGAAGTATCCGCAGTATACCGGGCGTATCGCCGCCGGTCTGGTGGGCCATGGCTCGGAATGCTACGGATTCGATGATGCGTATTCGCAGGACCACGATTTCGGCCCGCGCTTCTGCCTGTGGCTTACGGATGAGGATTACGCGGCCATCGGCGAGCAACTTGAGGCCGATTACGAGGCACTGCCGCGCAAGTTCAGCGTGGATGCGCAAGGCCGCGTGACGTTCGAGGCGCATGCCAGGTCCGATGCTTCCGGAGCATTCCCCTCCGCAGGTGCAGGCTCCCCCGTCACGCCGCGCGCACAGGGCGCGAATCGCCGTGACGGCGTGTTCCGCATCGGTGACTTCTTTGAGTCGATCACCGGGTATCACACTGCGCCGGCGCAGACCGCGCCGCATGAGTGGCTAATGCTTCAGGAATCGACCTTGGCCGCCGCCACCAATGGCGAGGTGTTCGCCGATCCCACCGGTCTGTTTTCCAAGACGCGCCAAGGGTTCAAGAACATGCCCGACGATGTGCGGCTCGCGCTGATCTCCAAGCGACTCGGCATGATCGCCCAGGCCGGTCAATATAATCTGCCGCGTTCGTTGAAGCGCGGCGACGGCGCGGCCGCATGGCTGTCCATCCACGAGTTCGTGCAGGCCACCGCCTCGTTGGTGTTCCTGGTTAACGTGCCGATGGTGGTGGGCTATATGCCGTATTACAAGTGGCAGTTCGCAGCATTGCGCAAGCTGTCTGGCTCGATGTTCGCGCTGTTGCCGAACGTGGGCGAACAGTTGGAAACCGTGATGCGATTGAGTTCGGCAGCCTGCTATGGCGGGGCCGGATTTGGCGAAGGCGGCAAGGGCGCGGCTCCAGCAATCGAGAAAATCAACGATATTGTGGAGCAGATTGCGGTGGATATCGTCAAGGAACTCAAACGCGAACACCTGACCACGTCCGGCGAGACCTTCCTCGAATGGCAGCGCCCGTATGTCGAGGACCACATCGCCTCTGATGATCCGGTGCTTAAAAGTTTGTAGATTCAAGCTCCCTCTGCCACGGCTTCGCCGTGCCACCTCCCTCATCAGAGGGAGGTGTCAGTGAAAGGAACGTCGATGACCAACGAACTGACTGATGATGAACTGCGCGAGGCTATTGTGCGTCATGAATGGGATCAGTTCCAGCGCACCAACAATGAGGGTGGACGCGCGGCATGCCAAGGCAACTGGCCGGTGTTCCACCAGATGCGGTTGGCCCAGTTCCTCACATGGGAGCGGCCATTACTCACCAGCTATGCCGCTGATCTTGACGCGGCCGACCACGTGGGCCGCAACCTCGTAACCGAAAAATACGGCCGCATGATGGCCTCCACCGCACCGGAAAATTTCACGAAGAACATAGAGCCGTATATTCCGCGTCTCTCTGAAGAGCGCGCGGCCCGTCAGGAACAGGTCATCGCCCAGCAGGTCGCCTGGGCCAAGGATTTCCGCGAGCGCTACCCCAAGCTCGGCGAGGCGATGCGCGCACTCACCACCACCGAAGACACACCATCTGCCACCTCATTCGAAACCTATCTGCGCGGCGAGCTTGGTACGTATTCCGACCAGACCTTCGAACGTTACGAAGCGATGATTGGCGAGCGCGCCGCAGCCAGCCCGCAACGCAATATCACTGAGGAAACCTTGTTGCACACAGTCCAGCTCGGCGGTTTCGACACCTTAGAGGAGGCCGAAGCCTCCCAAGCGTAATACTCAGCCATTCACTGTGTATCGGACACCCCGACTGATGTACGTCGGCCGGCCATACCCAGGCCAACGCAATCTGCCGATCGCCCCACACCCAGACCACCAACGCAGCCTGCCCGCCAGGCCCCATTTACCAGCGCACATCGGCAGAATTACAGCGAGAATAGGCCCCAAAATGCCAGTGTCATCAGTGTGGCGAGAGTGCCGAGCGCTACCATCACGCATATGACGCGCCGCACACCGACGATATCGGCGCGGCAATACCAGACACGTTCCATTTCCCAAGCAAACAGCACCACCAACAGCATGGTCGCTATTCGCAGCACCACCCATCCGACGGCAAACAGCCGCGGTTGAGGCATAACCAATACAGCCGATACGCCTACGGCGCTCATATAGCCGTACAACAGCCCAGTAATCACCATCACCGCTGTGCCGATACCGGCAGATAAGCCGGCAATGCCGTGCAACATGCGCCGCTGGGCGGCCCCCAGCTCACTCGGCGTCGCATGCACGGCCCGCACAGTCGCCACACTACGTCGCCCGGCCAGCAACGTCTGTAGCCAAGAAAACACAGTCAAGCCAATACCTAATATCGCCGCCATCACGATCAGCACGGGCCCTGCCACCATCAGACCGGCCAGCACGCCAAGCGAGCCGACGATACCGGATCTGGTACGTTGCGACGCGGCGAAGCGCTGGTGAGGTGTTGCACCGGCGACTTGAGGCGTTGCCCATCCATCGGCTTTGGTTCCGGCAGTCACACCGTTCACCCAATTTTCCAGCGCTTGCGTATAGCCTTCGGCCAATGGCAGGTTCGGGGTGAATAAGCCCTCACCAGCCCGCATCTGATGGTTGCCGGCGAAATAGCGTACGGTGACGTTCTCGTTGCCGGACTTGTTGGCCGTGGCGATGATCCGCTGCGCCCCCTGTTCGATGGGCATGGCCGTATCGTAGGTGCCGTAGTTCACCAGCACCGGCATGGTGAGGGATTTCAGATACCGGTCGGCATCAAAGTCGGCATAGGCTAGATCAAATGGCGCGTAGTCCAGCGACATCAATTTGGCCATGTCTTTGACCACGGGCTTGGGCGCGCCGGCCTCATGCGTATAGGCGCTGACAGCCATGGCCATTTGCTCACGTCCATTGAACACCGGTGCGGATGTAAGTACGGCAAAGGCAATGTCTTGCCGTTTCGAGGTTAGAATCGTGGCGATCCAGGTGCCTTCGGATTCGGCGTAGATGCCGGTTTTGGCGGGGTCCACGCCGATTCTGCCACGCAACACGTCGAGCGAACGCCCGTATTCGCGAGCAAAACGCGGGTAGTCGCGATGCAGCACGGTGTAGTTGTCGTTGCGCTTGGCCGGCACCAAGGTCACGATACCGGCAGAGGCCATGGCGTTGGCGATATCGCCGAAATCCTCGGCACCACTGGTACCGGACCCGTGAATGAACAGACAAGCCGGGCGTGGCCCGGGAGCGCCGACCGGTTCACGTAGTACGGCGGGTAGCGTGACGCCGTCGCCGGTCTTGATGGATAGTCGGGTTTCACGCGTACGATATCGCCCCTCGTGGGGAATGTTCGCATGGGCAGGGGTGATGGTGGTGTCGGCAGAAGCGATAACGATGTGCTTGGTGTAGGGCCGTGTGTTCCATTGCGGCATCATCGCCCAGCCAAGTGTGGCGAATACCAGCGTCATCGCCATCGCGGTGACGATGACGCTCGCTACCCGCCGCACCGAAATCCGCTTCATAGTTACTATGCCTCCCCCCCATCAGCATAGAACGGTCGGCTCTTATCGGTCGGCTCCCGTCATAATGTGCTTCTACTGGGACCGTAATGCAATGGTTTGTAACGCTATTTTCTCTTCTTGACGGCACCGACTATGGCCCATACAACGGCCACTATTACCAGAATCAGTCCCACTACGGCGCAAATAATAGCCGTCAGCAATTGCGGATTCGGCGAGAACAACGAAATCATCCGATCCGGAGATATGTACCCGAAAACCAGCGCGATCACGCCGATAATCACGCCTAATAGTCCGAATACCACAGTAGGCGCGCTGGTGCTCTGTTTCTGGATGTTCTTGGCACTCTTGACATCCTTAGCATTCTGGACGTTCTTGGCGCTCCCCCCAGGCTGGCATGGTTTGCCGGCGGTCTGAGACTGCCCATAGGGAGGTCGTGCTGAAGATGCTGCGTACATCGGCACATCATCGGCAGATGGAATCGGCCCACCATCTCCCTCCACGGCATCGGCAACTGTTTCCAGGGCAATCCGATCTGTGGTTGGTTCGATGGGCGATGGAGAGGCAGCTGTTGCCTGCGTATCCACATCCGAGACCGACGCATCCGCATGATTGTCGGGGACGGGCAGCACAGCCGTTTTCGCATCATCCGCTGCGGATGGCAGCACCGTGGTATCGGTTCGGTCATCGACGGTCACCATGGTTGTGGTCGCGGTGGTCGCGTCGGTTTCGGAAGGTATGGCCGTGGTCGGTGTCGCATCCTCGATGGAGGCGAATTCCTTGGTTTCATCAGTCATGATTCCATCTCCTAGTTGCAACGGCTTGATCATTCCGATTGTTCGGTTGTGTTCTTGCTTGTACTGTTGCCGTCGTATATATCGGCAAGCGGCTGGAACGTAGAGCCTTCCCAATCGGAGGCGTACACCACGTTGACACGTGCTTCCACCACATAGGGAATATTGATTTTTAATTCTGGGCCGTTGTCCGGCATGGCGGATTCCTTATCCAACCATTCGTGATCAGGCCCATTGGTGGCACTTTCAGCTTCGAAGAAAACAAAGCTTGGACCCATGTAGTTGTTGTATACCATCTCGTATTTGCCGCCAACGTCACTCGAAGTGGAGTAGTAGGAGTCGGCGGTGCCGAAGGCGTAAGTGCAGGAATCCGGCAGAACGATATGCACTTGCGCCTGTGTTGCGGCTATGGTGATGGTACCGACCGGGCAATTACTGATGGAAGTTTTGCCATCCAGCATCTTCACCGTGTGCGGTCCATGTGTCTTGTCCCAATCGGACCAATCAATGATTGCCTGATCGGTGTTGTAGTTTTCACCGCTGAACGCCACACCTTGCTGCAATGTTTCAAACGTGGCATCGCTGGCATCGGCAACGAAGATGCCATCCTTTTGCACATCGTTCATGCCGTCGCTGTTTCTCGCACTGACAGATTGGCTCAGTGAAACAACAGTATTGATGCCGCTGGCACCAAGATCACGGTAGTACACGCCATACGTGCCTGAAACGATGGTCATGCAGAGCGCGCATCCACCGGCAACCAGTCCGAGAGGAATCAGACCACCGGTACGCCGTCCTCTGAATCCGAGAATGATGACCACCAGCCCCATCACTATGCATACTGCGGCAATCCAGATGGTGCCCAGACGCATAATGCCGATAATGCCCATGTCGTTTACCCAAATCAGTCCCATCAGACCGGCAAAGGAGAGGAAGGTAAGGCCCAGTATGCTCAAGACCACGATTGGGCCCGCCGGCTTGCGGCGCTTGGACTCGGTGGGGGCATAGGCCGTCGCATTCATACGGTCGGGGGCAAACGGCCCGTTGGGTACTGTGCCGGGCATCGCGCCGGGCACAGTACCCGGCATCACGCTGGGCATCGACTGATAGACAGGCTGTGAAACAGGCTGTGAAACACTAGGCGCGGTTTGTGAAACAGGTTGTGAAACAGGTTGTGGAAAAGGTTGCGGAGCTGAATACAAAGGAGATTGAGGTACTGGTTGCGCGGCTGGATATGAGACAGGCTGTGGAGCTGGATATGACACAGGCTGTGAAACCGGTCGCGGCGCAGATGCCCCGAATCCGTACCCTTCCTGCTGGCGAATGCCGCTTTTGGCCAACAGCCATAGCGCTAAGGCGGCGAGCGCAATACAACCCCACCCCGCACCTGGAATCACGATTGCCACGGCGAGGAACAGGAAGCATCCCAGACAATTCCAGTCCCATTGGCCGGCAATGAGGTCCTCGGCCAAGATGTGCCCATCGCGTACATCCGGCATCAGAAACCAGCCGAGTGCGTACAGAGCTGCGCCAAAACCGAAGAACAATGTACATACAATCACCAACGCACGTACTAATGTGGGGCTCCAGCCAAGCCGTAAAGCGATGCCGCTGCATACGCCGCCGATCCACCGGTCGTCGCCGCGAACCAGTCCACTGGATCGCACCCAAGTGAAGAAGCGTCGCGATGTCTTGTTTTTTTGCGGACCAGGCTGCGGCTGTGGCTGATATGGATTCGCGTTTGGATTGCTCATGATTCCATTACACCGCCCGACCACTGCCACAACGCTCGGGGAACACCCTGATTGTTCCCTGAACACCGGGTAAAACCCCGGCCGCAACGCCCTGAGCGCGGCACAATAGGAGTATGACGTCATCTCCCGAACCATTGCTGCCCGCGCGCATGCCGTTGATGCGCCCCCGGCAGGGCCGTTGGCTCACCGGCGTGTGCAAGGGCATCGCCCTGCACTTGGGCATCGGCGTGGCATGGGTTCGGATTGCGTTCATCGCACTGACCTTCCTCTACGGCGCAGGCATCATCGCTTATGTATTCCTGTGGGTGTTCATGCCCGCCGGAGACCCGGTGACGGCTGCGGCTCGCACAGTGCCCGTTGATCAGGCGCCGCTTGCGCGAGGCAATCAGCCACTTGCCGCTCATGACGACGAATCGGCTGCCGCACCGGAATCATTGTCCGAGGCCATCCAACGTGCTCCGAAACCGGCCGTCGTGGCATTGGCCGGTTTCGCGTTGATGGCCACCGGACTGCTGCTCACCAGCACCGGTGCGGATGTCCAGATTGTGCTTCCGCTGCTGGTAGGGTTGGGCGGCATCGCACTGGCATGGATGAATCTTAGTCCGCGAGGCACGCAGCTGTTGTCTATGTTGGGCGGCATCGCACTGATTTTCATGGGATGGGCATTGTATGTGCATAATGTCAGCATTCCTGGGTGGGGCGCCTCTCCTCGACGCATTGTTGCCAGCGGATTCATGATGATCGTCGGTATCGTGGTGGCGGTGATGCCGTGGGCGAACGCGATGCTGCAACGGCTCACCCACGAGCAGGCATTGAAGGAGCGCGAAGAGGAGCTCGCGGACATGACCGCCCATCTGCATGATGGCGTGCTGCAAACGTTGGCGCTGATTCAGCTGCACTCCGAGGAACCGACCACCGTATTCGCCCTGGCGCGTAGCCAAGAGCGCGAGCTGCGCGAATGGCTGTATCAGGAACGTTCCACATCGGATCGTTCGGTGGAAGCCGGATTGAAGCAGATCGCCGCCGAAGTGGAGGACGAGCACGGCAAGCCGATTGAGGTGGTCACCGTGGGCGACGCGCGGCCGAGCGCCCCGACCGATGCGCTGCTGGACGCCACCCGTCAGGCGTTGGTCAATGCGGTCACGCATGGCGGCGAGCCGGTGTCTTTGTATTGCGAGGCCAGCGATACGATGGTTGAAGTGTTCGTGCGCGACCATGGCGAAGGCTTCGATATGGACGCCATTCCGCCCGACCGGCTGGGCATCCGCGAATCGATTATCGGCCGCGTCAAACGGCGCGGCGGTACAGTGGAGATAGTGTCCAGAGCCGGCTGGGGCACCGAGGTCAGAATGCATATGCCGATCGCGCTGAAAGCGGCGCAGGGAGAACATCGATGAGCGAGAACGAGACAGCCAAGATTCGTGTGGCCGTGGTCGATGACCATGAGATGTTCCGTGCGGGCGTAATCGCCACATTGCGCGATTCCTTCGATATCGTCGGCCAAGCGGCGGACGTGCCCGGTTCGGTAGCGATGATCGCACAGACCAAGCCGCAGGTGGTGTTGCTGGATGTGCATGTGCCCGGCGGTGAAGGTGGCGGCGGTGCCGAGATCCTCGCCAAATCGCGCCCCTACTCCCCCACTACCGTGTTTCTGGCGTTGTCGGTTTCGGATGCGCCGCAGGATGTGGGGGCGGTGATTCGCGCCGGAGCCCAGGGCTATGTGACCAAGACGATTACCGGCGCTGATTTGATTTCATCCATCAAGCAGGTGCATGAGGGCTATGCCGTGTTCTCGCCAAAACTGGCCGGTTTTGTGCTTTCGGCCTTCCAGGGTGTGCCGGCGGCGGGGTCTGATGGCGGCGCTGATGGTGCGGCACGGGCTCATGATGAGGAGCTGGACCGGCTGTCCGCCCGCGAGCAGGAGGTCATGCGGCTGATCGCGCGTGGTTACACGTATAAAGAGGTGGCGGCCGAACTGTTCATTTCGATCAAGACGGTCGAAACGCACGTGAGCTCGGTGCTGCGAAAGCTTCAGCTTTCGAATCGCACCGAGCTCACCCGCTGGGCCGCCGATAGGCGCATTGTGTGATAAACGACAGATGAGCTCCCCATCAGAGGGAGCTCATCTGCTCATATCACTCGGCGTCGCGGAAACCGTTGGGGTTCTTGGTCTGCCAGTTGAGGGAGGAGGCGGCCATGTCGTCGATGGTCAGCTCGGCCTTCCAGCCAAGCTCCTTCTCCGCCTTGGAAGCGTCGGCGTAGCAGGCGGCGATGTCACCGGGGCGACGCGGCTTGATCGTGTACGGAATCGGATGACCGGCGGCCTTCTCGTAAGCCTTGATGACCTCAAGCACGGAGTAGCCGTGGCCGGTACCCAGGTTGTAGACGAACACGCCTTCCTTGTCGATGTGGTCAATGACGGCCACGTGACCCTTGGCCAGGTCGACCACGTGGATGTAGTCACGCACACCAGTGCCGTCGGGCGTGTCGTAGTCGTCGCCGTAGACCTGGACTTCCTTGAGCTCGCCGACCGCGACCTTGGCCACGTACGGGGTGAGGTTCGCCGGAATACCCTTCGGATCTTCGCCCAGCAGGCCGGACTCGTGTGCGCCGACCGGGTTGAAGTAGCGCAGCAGCACGATGGTCCAGGACGAATCGGCCACATGTACGTCGCGCAGAATCTGCTCCTGGAACAGCTTGGAGGTGCCGTACGGGTTGGTGGTGCCGCCGGTCGGCGTCTCCTCGGTAATCGGCAGTTCCTTCGGCGTGCCGTACACGGTGGCGGAGGAGGAGAAGATGATCTTCTTGACGTTGTGCTTCTTCATCACCTTGAGCAGCACAAGCGTGGAGTACAGGTTGTTGTCGTAGTATTCGATCGGCTTGGCCACGGACTCGCCCACGGCCTTGAGACCGGCGAAGTGAATGACCCAATCGATGTTGTTTTCGGTGAAGACGCGTTCCATAAGCGCCTCATCGCGCACGTCACCGTCGTAACGCTTGACCGGCTTGCCGGTGATCTGCTCGACGCGCTCAAGCGCCACGGGAGACGAGTTGCCGTAGTTATCTACGGAAATAACGTCGTAGCCCTTGTCGAGCAGTTCGATGTCGGTGTGGGTGGCGATGAATCCAGCACCGCCCGTAACCAGAACAGTAGTCATATCTCCTCCTTTGGAAGGACTTGCCTTCGGTTTTCCTTCAGTATTGAGCTTACTTCACTTGACCTGTTTCACCTAGCGGCAAAACCAAGACTTTCGAGGAATGTTTGCGTGGTGGCTTTCTGCTTGAAGACGGCCGTGTTGCCGAGGATGCGGTAGCAGACGCTGCCGAGCTCGTCACGTACGGCTTGGTGGATGGCCTCGCGGTCGCGGTTTCCGGCCAATGTTTCAGCGAGTTCGCCCCATTCGAGACTGAATTCGCTGACTTCATCGGGCAAATCGCGGCCTTCGGCGAGCGCCTCTTCGACAATGCCGAGCTGGTCGACGAGCCGTCCGGGCAGAATGAACAAGCCTTGGGCCTCGATCAGTCCGATCGGCTCCTGCTTGACCGGCCAGTATTCGGGGTGTGCATGGAAAATACCTTCCGGGTACTCGTCGCTGATCGCATTGTTGCGGAAGATGAGACTCATCTCATAGCCGCGTTCGGTGATGATCGCGCTGGGCGAGAGGGCGGATTGGCGGTTGCCATCCGCGTCATGGCTGGCGATGCCGTTCGCCGCGTCGTCATAACCGACCCATGCCTCGCGGATGATGTCGGATACGTCGATGATGCTCTGGCGACTCTTCGACACCACGCGCACGGCGGTGCCGGGCCAGTCAAGGATTTCAACCACGGCGTCCGGATAGTCGGCAAGTGTGAAGGCGGCCAAGTGGCGGCCTTGTGCATCGGCAGCAGTTCGCCGCCGCCCTGGTAATGGTCGTGGGCGAGCACGGAGCCGCCGATGCGCGGCAGCGCGGCGTTGCACCCGAGGAAGTATCCGGGGAACCGGTCGACGAAGTCAAGCAGGTGCCCGAACGTGGAGCGGCTCACGTGCATGGGCGTGTGCTCGTCGTTCACGCAGATGCCGTGCTGGTAGAAGTACCCGTACGGGGAGAACTGCCAGAACCACGGTTCGTCGCCGAGCGTGGCGGGGATGGTGCGCAGCGTGCGCTTGTTGCGCCCCGCGAAGCCCTCGTTCTCATGGCAGATCGTGCATGCGGGGTATCCGCCGGCCACCGAGTTGCCCGCGGCGGCCTTCTTCATGTTCTTGAATTCGGGCTTGGCGAGGTTGATGGTGATGACCAGGCCGTGGGAGTCGAAGCGCGGGTTCTTGTCGAGCACGCCCTTCTTGACATAGTTGTTGGCGACGCAGTAGTCGTAGAACCAGCGCATGGCCTCCATGCCGCCATGTTCGCGTTCCACTGCCTCGAACCGGTCCTGCACGGCGGACGGCGTGCCGGAGAGCATGCCCATCACGATGTCCGCGTACACGGGTCCTTCGTCGGCGTCGAACAGCCCCGCCGCGACGGCCGCGGCGCGGAACCGCGTCAGCAGGTCGTCGGGCAGCGTGTCGTCGCTGGTCGCGCCGGTGGGACGGTACGAGTCGAGCGAGAACAGCTCGAAGATGCGGTTGCGCGTCCAGTCGGCGTCGCGCGGGTCGAGTTCAAGCCGCTTGCGCGCGAAGTCGACGAGCGCGTCGATGCTCGCGTAGACGGCGTCGAGTCCGCCGCAGGCGCAGTCGTCCTTCTTCTCTTCCGTGGTCATCAGCGGGCGGTCCTTTCCATGACGTCGTCGACGATGGCGCGAATCTCGTCGGCCTTCTGCTCCATCTCCTGCACGAGCTTGATCTGGGTGCGAGCGCGCACGAGGTTGTGCTCGGGGTACTTGGTGGCGAAGTACGTGTCACCGGCGAGGTAGTCGGCGAGGAAGCGCATGCCGCATTCCATCGTCATCATGTTGCCGGCGAACGCGAGCAGCTCGGCCTCCTTGTCGGTGATGCTGTCGCGCACCTTGCCGACGAAGCCCTCCGCGTAGGCGCGGAACAATTCGGTGCTGAAGTGGACCTTGTCGAGATCCTTCTCGTCCTCAAGCGCGGTGGACGCGCCGAAGCGGATGGAATCGCCGAAGTCGAACAGCATGGAACCCGGCATGATGGTGTCGAGGTCGATGATGGCACGGGCCTTGCCGGTCTTCGCGTCCATCAGGATGTTGTTGAGCTTGGTGTCGTTGTGGGTGACGCGCAGCGGAACGGAGCCGTCGGCCAGCCCGTCCATGATGCGGGAGTACTGGTCTTCGTGGGCGAGGAAGAAGTCGACCTCCGGCTTGCAGGTTTCGGCGCGGCCCATCTTGTCGGCTTCCAGCGCAGCCTTGAAGTCGCGGAAGCGGCTCGGCGTGTCGTGGAAGTGGGCGATGGTCTCGGTCAGCTGGGAGGCGTCGAAGCCGGCCAGGAAGTTCTGGAACTCGCCGAACGCGGCGCCGGACTCGCGGAACACGTCGGCGTTGGGGACGAGGTTGTAGGAGATGGTGCCTTCGATGAACTTGTATATCCTCCAGGCGCCGTCCACCTCCTCGTTTTCGATGTAGCTCGCGCCGTCCTTGGTGGGGACGATGTCGAGCGTCTCCTGGTTCTTGGAGCGCAGGTAGGCGGTGACGAGTTCGATGTTGCGCATCAGGTGCACGGTGTCCGGGAAGATGTCTGTGTTCATCTTCTGCAGGATGTACCGGTGCTGATCCGTGTTGATCAGGAAGGTGACGTTGATGTGGCCGTCACCGTATGCGGTGATGCCCTTGACGTCGCCGTCGATGGCGAACTGATCGACGATGGCCGCCAGTTTCGGATCAATGTCAGTCATGTGGAACCCTCTTTTCCTTGTTGTGCCGCAGGTTGCCGCCGGTCTTCACCGCCACAACGACCCCCTATCTGAAGCTGCTGTGCCACTGCGACGCAGCAGCTGTTGGCGCATACGCACCGTTATTTGTTAATTATAGTTACATAAATGACAAACCGCCATTCTTCGGCGTTTATAGTTCCTGAATTCCCTTTTCGATTGCTATAATATAAAGACTGTGGATTTGAACATGACCACACCGCAGCTCGCATGATCCGAATCATGGGCGCTCTGACAAGAAACGACTGAACCAATGACCTCGTACGCCAACACCATCTCGTTCCCCCTGCACACGCCCGGCAGGACGACGAAGGCAAGTCCCGCCGACGTGCGTCGCAACAACCGTTCCCTGGTGTTCGGGCTGCTGTTCCCGAACGGGCAGCTATCCCGCGCTGACCTCGGGCGGCAGACCGGACTCTCGCGCGTGGCTATATCGGGAGTCGCCAACAGCATGCTCGACGAAGGGCTGATCTGCGAGAGCGGTTTCGACGTCAACGCCTCCGGCAAGGGCAAGCGCGGCACGCTGCTGAGCATCGACACGTCGCGTCTGCACATCATCAGCGTCGACCTGTCCCAGGAGCATCTGGTGCAGGGAGCCGTGACCGACCTGCTGGGCACGCCACAGCAGCGCATGGAAATGGCGCTCGGACCGGATAACGACATCAACGCGGACATGATCGTGCAGCTGGTCGACCAGCTGCGCACCGACATCGACGCCGACACGATCATCGGCATCGGCATAGCGGCGACTGGTGTCGTCGAGGACGGCGTCATTCGCGAATCGACGGTGTTGGGATGGCGGGACCTTGATCTGAGAGGCATGCTGGAACGTCGTTTCGGATTCCCCGTCACCATCAGCAACGACGTCGTCTGCTCCATGCTCGCGGAGCGATTCTTCGGGCATGGCGACAAGAGCATGCTGTTCATCAAGATCGACCGTGGCATCGGTGCCGCGACGCTGATCGACGATGTGACGGTGATCGGACAGAACCATGCCGGAGGCGAGATCGGGCATATCTCCCTCGACCCGGAGTCGGGGGTGTTGTGTCCGTGTGGCAAGCGCGGGTGCCTGGAGACGATGGTCACATCGCCGGTGATTCGCGAGCGGATTCGCCGCGCGTCGACGCCCGAGGAGCAGCTGGACATCATCCGATCCTGCGGCGAGCAGCTCGCCGCGGCGCTCGCCATGCCAATCGGCCTGCTCGACATCAACGACATATGCGTGTACGGCCCGCCGGACATCGTGAACGCGGCGTTCCTGGAGGCGACGCAGCGCCGTGTGGACATGGTGTCGTCGTCGAAGTTCCACAAGCATACCTCCGTGCGACGGTGCCAGGTGGGTTCGGATATCGCGCTGCGCGGATCCGCCATCGACGTGGTTCATCATTACATCGAGAACGGTCACTGAGAGAACCACCGAAAGGTCCTTGCGATATGAATCGAGGGCCGCTCCCCGTTCAGGGAGCGGCCCTCGATTCATGTTCTGCTCACATCCGGCCGTGCGGCTCGGGTGGTTTTGGAAACTCCGTCGCCGGTACCGGTGTGCCTATCAGGCCTCCGGCGCGGCCCACGCGGCGCCCAGCGCTCCGACCGGCTGGTCGAGTTGCGCAAGCTTGATGCGTTCGCCGAGATGCAGGCCCGTCAGGAACGGGCAGGTGCGCTCGCGCACGCGCAGTTCGTCCAGGGTGACGTCAATGAGCGGTTGGCCGGTCTTCGCCATGCCCCCGCCGAAGATAATCATGCGCGGGTCATAGGATTGTGCGACGATCTGCACGGCGTCGACGATGGCGTGGGTGACCATGACGAGTATGCGCTGGGCGTCAGGCTCGCCGCGACGGGCGCACTCGATGAGATCCGGCATCGGAGGCTTGCCTTCGACCGGCCAGTGACGGCCGACCGACGCTCCGGAGCACACGGTCTCAAGACAGCCGCTCTGCCCGCAGGGGCACGGGAAGCGGTTCGGGTCGATCGGGATATGGCCGATCTCGCCGGCGGCGCCGCTGAAACCGTGCTGGACGACGCCGTCGACGACGATGCCCGCGGCGAGTCCGGTGCCGAAGTTGAGGAACACGATGGTTCCTTCGGGGTGGGATCCGCCGACCATACGCGCGGCGCCGACCGCGGCCGCATTGACGTCGTTCTCGACGTGCACGGGAATACCGAGGCGCTTGCCCGCTTCGGCACCAAGCTCCAGCGTATCGATGTCGAGGTTGACGACGTTGTCGACACGACCGGTTTCTGGATTGACCTGTCCGGGGATGCCGATGCCGACCGTGGCGACCTGATCGAACAGATCGCCGGCCACCTCATGGGTGATCGATACGACGTCGTCGATGACCTGCGCGTTGCCGCGTCGTGCGGGAATGCGCACGTCGTTGCGAACATTATCCTGCGGATCGACGAGAACGGCCTCGATCTTGGTGCCGCCGATGTCGATGCCGACGCGGAAGCGGTCGGCAGGTGTCTGCTGTGCTGTATCCTGCACTGTCATGTGTTGTGTCCTTACGTAACAGCGGATATGCGCGGTTCGCACATCCTTGACGAATATGTGGGGCAAGGCATATCGTCATGCCTTGCCCCACCGATGGGTCTGAGTGTCAGGGCCTCCGGAGGAAGGAGAAGGAAAGCACGGAAGCCCTGATCCTCAAGTCTTGCTGTCCGATCCATCTGTCCCCGTCCGTCCCGCATCATACCGCGGGACGGACGGGGGCTGCACAGATCAGAGGTTGCGCCAAGCGATGGCGCTCTGGTCGAGGTCGAAATGCTCGATCGAACCGTCAGGCAGAGCCACATCCGTGGACTGCGGACGGTCTGTGTTGTTGATCACGCAGTACTGGCCGGCATCGGGGAACACCGCGACCTCGCACTCGGGGTTGGTGGAGCTGTATGCCGTGTACTTGTCCTCGTTGTGGGAGGCCCAGAACAGGATTCGCTCCAGCAGACGGGCGTTCGCGGCCGAGTAGGGCAGACCGGAGACGTATACGCCGCGGCCCTTGCCGTACTCGTTGACCGCGAGCTGCACCTGACCGCCGTCGGCGCGCAGCAGCGTCACGTCCTCGTTGACCGGGAACGTGTTCGCGATCGGCTCGCCGAAGTCGATGCCGCCAAGCGGCTTGATGCCCTGGCCACCGCCGCAGCCCGACAGCGGGATGCGGTATCCGGCTTTCTCCCACGCTTCGCGGGCGGCGGGATCGACATGCACGTCGGCGGTGATGAAGTGCTCCGGCGTGACGGCCGGGAAGTACTTGTCCACCGACAGCGTCTGGTGACGCTCCTCGTCCACACCCAGCACGTCGGCCAGCTGGAAGAAACGACCAGCCTGGAAACGGGCCAGCGAACTGGGCTCTCCGACGCCGACGAATGCTCCGCCGCCGCGCACCCAGGCGCGCAGGGTCTCGGTCAGCTTCGGGTTCTTCCACACGTCTCCACCGGTGAACGCGGTGTCGACCGGGCCACCGTTGATGATCACGTCGATGTCGTCGGCGACGCCATGCTCCAGCACGTCATCGAAGCTGATGAACCGCACGTTCACGCGCATGCCCGACAGCGACTCCAGAATGCCGTAATACGAATACGTCTGCTTGTTCGGCAGCGCGTGGGCGACCGTGAACGCCATCCACGAACGCATCTTGCCCCAGCAGTTCAGGATCGCCACGTTGAGCACGCCGCGGGCCGCCTCGCCGTCGGTGCGGTCGTGGATGTCGCGGAACTCATCCGAGATGTGCTCCACCGCGTCCACGAACTTCGGGAACTTCGCGGCCAGCGACAGGTATCCGCCGTAGCCCATGCGGGCGATCGGGGAACGCAGGATGGCACGACGGGCCTTGCGCCAGTTGTCCCATGCCTCGATGCTCGGATCGTTGCCCTCGTAGAACGTGTCGGGGAAGAAGTACGGCAGGAAACGACCCTCCGTGTACTTCACGCCCGGGATGTCCGCGATCATGCGGGTCGTGGTGCCGTCACCGATCGAACCGACGACAGCATCCAGGCCCAGATCCTCGAAACCATCCTTGTACGGCTCGGTACCGATCCACTGGTCACCCAGGAACATCATCGCTTCCTTGCCGGCCTCGTGCGACAGCGATGCGAGTTTCTCACGTTCGCGCGTACGAATGGCTCAGGAAGTCGATCCAGTCGCGCTGCGGCTTGCGCGGCACGCGCCACGCGGAGTTGTACG
>ENA-OQJR01000097-OQJR01000097.1-human-gut-metagenome-genome-assembly--contig:-NODE-97-length-23617-cov-4.220392_pt1 | contig 23617 bp, 18 predicted proteins | sample MGYA00242614_ERZ504781 | MGnify/ENA primary metagenome ERZ504781 (study PRJEB26092, sample SAMD00036365) | human gut metagenome | host: Homo sapiens | study: EMG produced TPA metagenomics assembly of...
GCGTTTTATTGTCTGCATGATTTACAGTTTCGTTACCATGAACATCCCGTTTGTCCTGCTGTACATTTTCCTCGGCGGCGTGCTCCTGTTCTCCGCCTATTCGCTCTGGGAGAAAGACAAAAACAATCGGAGGTAATGCAGAATGGACAGCAAGGCACCTCTTTCCTTGAACCATTTAAGCGTCTGGTACACCGCAGATCACCCCTTACTTTCTGATTTGCACTGGATCTAGGGGCAGCGGAAGATCAGTCATTTCAGTATTTCACATTCCGGGAATATCTAACGTATGTGGCGGCGTCCTATGGTGTCCCGCTGCCAGATGTGTCTGACCTCATAAGGGGATTTCACTTTGAGGACTATGCCAATGTTCTTCTATCGGTCGCGGATCTTCTTCCACTGCCTGCCATAGCGCTTGCCCGCGGAGTAGCCGCGCGTGAAATGCTTGTACTGCCGCTCCGCTTCCTTGCGATGCTTCTCACAGTATTGCTCGCCGTCCTCGCAAAGGTTCGGGCAGCCGGGGTGGCGGCAGGGGCGTCTTGGTTTTCTCGGCATGCGTGCCGCCTCCTTTCGGACAATAGAAAAGCCCCGAAAGGATTGCTCCTTTAGAGGCTTGAAATAGGTCGTCCGGACCGCGTTCTCCTTCTTTCGGCTTGTTATCTACGATGGGCGCCATGGGTGCTTATAGAGAGTGGTTCGCGGTAACGCTACGCTTGCAAGACGGTTGAAACCTGAGTATTTATTTAATCCAGTTAGGCGTAGTGCTTTGTGATGCACATTGGCAATAAAAATCTTGAAAGACGATAAGCGGCTATGCGGGAATTACTACATGAGGATGATTTCCTACGATATACCCTGCAGAGCAAAGGCAAGGTATATTTGTGGGAAACGAGTAATCAATATGCATGAACGGCGCATGTCACCAAGGAGATGGTTTCGACATGGACAAGGATTTCCTTGCGATTTTTAATGCCATAAAGGCTGATGGGGCGAATGCAGACTACACCAAGCGCGGCATCGATCCGCTCTACTCCGTCGGGGCTGGCGCTCGCATCGTGGTCATCGGGCAGGCACCAGGCGCGGTGGCGGAAGAGACGCGCATCCCCTGGAACGACAAGTCAGGAGAGCGTCTGCGCGATTGGCTGGGTGTTTCTCGCGAGACGTTTTATGATCCTGAGCGGGTGGCGCTTCTCCCCATGGACTTTTATTTTCCGGGACATGGCAGGTCGGGCGATCTACCGCCGCGCAAGGGATTCGCCGAGCAGTGGCATCCTGCACTCTTGGCGCTCATGCCCAATGTTCGGCTCACTGTGCTTGTGGGCGCATATGCCGTCCGCAGGTACCTGCATCTCAAGAATTCGGACAGCCTTACAACCGTGGTGCGCGATTATGATGCCTATATCGGCCGGGGATTCTTCCCTTTGGTGCATCCGTCGCCGCGCAACCAGCTATGGATGAGCAGGAATCCTTGGTTCGAGGCCGAGACCTTGCCTGCACTCAAGGCACGGGTCAACGCGGCGCTTGAACAGAGGTAAGTGGTTACGAAATCATCTGTGACGATAACTTCCAGCCATACAAGGAGGTTCATTCATGCAGAGAAGGACGTTGGGGACTCGTGAGGCGCTTGAAGGCATCCTCGAAGGTGCCGCGACGCCAACGAGAGCGTTCGCGAGTGACTATGGTTATGACCTCGTCAGTCTTCTGCTGCCCGGTGATGAATGCTCGTATGTGATGGGCAACCCGCCGTTCATCGGCCATCAGCAGCACACGCAGCAGATCAAGGATGATATGGAACTGGTGTGCGGCAAGGCCGGAGGCTCGCTGGATTATGTGGCTGGATGGTATTTTAAAGCTATTGATTTCCTTGACGGGAATCCCTCCGCGCAATTCGCGTTCGTATCCACGAATAGCATCACACAAGGCCAGCACAAGTCGCCCCGCTATTCAAGCATGTGGTCGAACGAGGGTGGCGTATCCGGTTCGCTCACCGTACGTTCTGCTGGGACGCTCAGACTACGGACAATGCGAACGTGCATGTCGTCATTGTCGGATTCGACAGAGGCACAAACGCTCCTGCGTTGTATGAATACGACGACATTAACGGTGAACCTGTGGAAGCACGTCCGGCTCATATCGACGGTTATTTATTGGATGCGTCTGATGTGTTCGTGGAGGCGAGGAGTCAGAAGACCGGTCCGTAAGGTCTTTGCCGTCCCGGATGGAAGAAATTCTGTAGGAATAAGGAGAGCCTCCCCGATTTGGAGAGGCTCTCCTTATAACCAATCTGGCTACCTTCTGATTACCCTTGGAGTCCAAAACAGCTTGATTTCAAGGGAAACTGGGTATAGGCCTCAGATGTGGAAGTACAGCTCGTACTCCAGCGGGGTCGGAGCCAGGCGGGCCTGGTCGATTTCGCCACGCTTGATGCCGATCCAGGTTTCGATCAGGTCGTCGGTGAAGACGTCGCCTGCGGTGAGGAAGTCGTGATCTTCCTCAAGTGCGTCCATGGCCTCAGCCAGGGAGCTCGGAACCTGCTTGATGCCTGCGTGCTCTTCCGGCGGCAGCTCGTACAGATCCTTGTCGACCGGCTCCGGAGGCTCGATGTGGTTCAGGATGCCGTCCAGACCTGCCATCAGCTGTGCGGAGAAGGCGAGGAACGGGTTGCAGGACGGATCCGGAGCACGGAACTCGATGCGCTTTGCAGCCGGGGAGGTGCCGGCCAGCGGGATACGGATGGCGGCGGAGCGGTTGCGTGCGGAGTACACCAAGTTGACCGGAGCTTCGAAGCCCGGGACCAGACGGTGGTAGGAGTTCAGGGACGGGTTGGTGAAGGCCAGCACGGAGGAGGAGTGCTTGATCAGGCCGCCGATGTACCAGCGGGCAAGGTCGGACAGACCACCGTAGTTCTTCTCATCGTAGAACAGCGGCTTGCCGTCCTTCCACAGGGACTGGTGGCAATGCATGCCGGTGCCGTTGTCGCCTGCGATCGGCTTCGGCATGAAGGTTGCGGCCTTGCCTGCCAGAGCGGCGGTCTCGTGAACGACGTACTTGTACTTCATCAGGTCATCGCCTGCGTGCTGCAGAGAGTTGAAGCGGTAGTTGATCTCCTGCTGGCCAGCGCCGGCGACCTCGTGATGGGAACGCTCGAGGATCAGACCGACCTTCTGCAGGTTGGCGACCATGTCGTCACGCAGATCCTGGGTGTGGTCGATCGGCGGAACCGGGAAGTAGCCGCGCTTGACGCGGTTCTTGAATGCGATGTTCGGGGTGCCGTCGTCTTCGGTGTCGACGCCGGAGTTCCACGGAGCTTCGATGGAGTCGACCTCGTAGAAGGAGCGCTGCATGGAGTTCTCGTAGCGCACCTTGTCGAAGATGAAGAACTCGGCTTCCGGAGCGAAGGAAGCGGTGTCGGCGATGCCGGTGGACTTCAGGTAGGCCTCGGCCTTGCCGGCAACCTGACGCGGGTCGCGGGAGTACGGCTCGTCGGTCAGCGGGTCGACGATGGAGAAGGCCACGTCGAGGGTCTTGTGCTTGCGGAACGGATCGACGAATGCGGTGGAAACGTCCGGCACCAGCTTCATATCGGATTCATTGATGGCCTGGAAGCCTTCCACGGAGGAGCCATCGAACGGCATGCCGTCGGTGAAGGCGTCCTTCAGGAATTCGCTTGCCGGCACGGTGAAGTGCTGCTGAACACCGATCAGATCGGTGAAGCGAACGGAGACATACTCAATGCCTTCCTTGTTGATAAGGGCCTCAGCATCAGCCTTGGTTTCAAGTGCAGTCACGGGACCGCTCCTTTCGAATAAGTTACTTACAGGCTCTTAGTCTAGGAACGCGCGTTTCGCTCACTCGCCATTTGGGTTACGAGAATGTTTCGTAATGACATATTCGAAGGATGATTTCGCGAAAAAACTGGGGTTCAAATTGTTACGAACGCTCGTATTTGCCTCTGCAAAACCGCTCAATTTGTGGACATTCGTGTCGTCATGTCGCTTGCGACGTCCATTTCTTTTCTCAAAAACCTTACCGCATGCGCGCAGGCCAGCGGAAGGTAACGGAGATATGAAAAAGGAACCTCGATAACGTGTTCATCGAGGTTCCCATATGTAAGCCGGCTTTACGATTCCAGGAAAATCAGCGGCCACGCATAGCACGACGGCTGATGCGCTGCGGGTGCATCGGGTCGACGCCCTTCGGAATGCCCATGCCGTTCTTCATCTGCAGAGTGCGCAGACGCTCGTTGAGGATGTTCAGCTCGGTCTTGGTAAGCATGAAGCGGCTCTTCGGATGGATGGCTGCCATCAGCTTGTTCTTGTGGCTGGTCGGCTGGTAGCTCTTGCACTTGAGCACGGTCTTGCGCAGATTCTTCAGGCTCGTCTGATTCTTGCCCTGGCCGACGTAGATACGGTAGACGGGAATATCGGAACCGGCGGTCACACCCTTGATATTCTGCTCCTGACGGTCCATGGCACGCTTGACGCGATTGTAATCGCCCTCGCCGAGCAGATAAATGCCGTTGTAACCGGTGCCGCGCCAAATGGCGTCTTTGGTCTTCGGATCAACCCACACCGGCTCCTGCGGAAAGTTGAAGCCAGCCTTGTTAATGTTGCCGAGCACGCTGATGGCAGCACCCTGACGCCCTTCAAGCTTGGCGTATCCGACTTTGTCGGCACGGTTGGTGAGCATCATGGTGGCGAACAGCAGGCCAAGCATGATGGCGAGGATCATGGACGTGATCCATCCGATCACCGACCACTTGAACACGATGCCAAGCACCACGAACACAACGATCGGCGCCACGAACACGCCGCCGCACAACCACGGAAGAGCCTTATCTTCGGCGTGGGTGTACTTGAAGATCTGAATGATCTGCTTGATGGTGCTTTGCTTCTTCTTTGGCTCTTCTTTGTCTGCCATCGACTTCCTCACTTGGTTATGCGGTTACTCACACTGGAACGGTAGTTTATCAGGAACCATGCCATATCGCACGGTTTCCGCCGTTTTTCCTTGATTGACGGGGATTATCGGGTATGTAGAGGCCTGCCATCCGCCTTAAGCAGCGCCTCGCCGAACGATTCACTGAAGGTGGGATGCGGGTGAATGAGCCTCGCCGCGGCGGCGAGCGGCACCCGGTTGCCGACCAATTGTTCGGCTTCCGCGATCAGATCGCTGGCGAGCGGGCTGACGATATGCACGCCAAGCACGAGGGGAACATCCGGAGCGCCTGCCATCGCACCGCTGACGATGGTCATGGATCCGCCTTCCCCACTCATGAGCATACGCGAGTTGGACAACATGGGATATGCGGTTTCCTGCGGATTGATGATGGTTTCACACGATTTCGCATCGTCGAGTGCAAGACCGACGCTTGCCGCTTCAGGGAAAGAGAACACGACTTGCGGCACGGTTTCGTCGGATACCGGCTTGGGGTCAAGTCCTGCGATGGTTTCGGCGATGGTGATGCCCTGTTCAAACGCGCGATGAGCCAAAGCATGCCCCGGAGTGATGTCGCCCAAGGCCCATACGCCCTCCACATTCGTACGCCCATACGCGTCGGTCGAAACATAACCGCGTTCCTCCAATTCGATGCCGTTGGATGCGAACCAGCCGGCATCGGTGTTCGGTATACGTCCGATAGCAGCAAGCACCACTTCACCATATGCGGTGCGCTCCTCCTCGCCGCCGCCTTGCCTGTAATGCACGGTGGCGCCCAAATTCGCACCGGTATCCACGTAATCCACCGACGCACGCGTCACCACGCTGATGCCGCGACGTTTGAGCTCGCGGGTCAACGTCATCGAAGCCCGCTTCTTCCCAAGACGACAGCACGCGGTCCTTGCGGATCAGCAACGTCACTTCGCATCCCGCGGCATTCCACAACGAAGCGAATTCCAACGCCACCGCACCCGCTCCGACAATCACCGCACTGGACGGGAACGTATCCAATTCCAAAGCCTGCGTCGAATCGATCAACGCACCTGAAAACGGGTTGCCCGGCAATGGTAACGGTCGCGATCCGGTCGCCAGCACAATATCTTCGCCTTTGATGGTAAGCTCCGACCCGACGGGTTCCTCCACTCCCGCCTTGAAGGAACGCATGACCTGCGCTTCTCCCCCGGCCGGCGCGACATGCACATCATGAACGTCCCTCAACTCAGCCTCGCCGCGGAACACCGTGACGCCGCGATGCGACAGCAATCCCGCCAACCCCTTCGTCATCGTCTCCACCGTGGACGTACGGAAGTCACGTAATTTGCCGAAATCAATGCTCTGTAAGGTGGCACTGATGCCCATACGTTCCGCCTGGCGTATGTTCTGCGCACTGTGTGCGGCCGTCAGCAACGCCTTCGACGGAATGCAACCACGATTGAGGCAGGTGCCTCCCAACGTTTTGTCGCGTTCGATGAGCGCCACCGTTTTGCCGAGCTGCGCGGCACGCAATGCCGTGGAATATCCTCCTGGTCCCGCTCCGATGATGACAATGTCGAAATGCTGTTCAGTCATGCCTGCCCTCGTTGATTCGTGCGTTACAACTGGTTACATGGTAATGGAAAAGCCGTCGGTTTTCGCCGACGGCTTGAAAAAGCAACTGCGATTCTCGCAGAATGGATCACTCGGGCCAGTGTCCACGCTTCTGATAGCGCGGCTTCGGCAGACGCCAGCGACGCATCTGGATGGCACGGCTCCACGCGTAGGAACCGGAACGCATGCCCTTGGCCACGGACTGCTCGCCGAACTTTTCAATGAGCTTCTTCTTGAGCTTGCGCCACATGATCACGATGTCGATGATCACCGCAAACAGATAGATGTACATAAGCAGCATCAACGGCAATGCCAACGCCGGCCACTTGTAGGTCACGAAAATCGAACCGATCAAAATGACGAAGGCGACCGGAATGAAGAACTCACCCAAGTTGAAGCGGGCATCGACGTAGTCGCGGATGTATATACGCCACGGCAGACGCTCGGACTTCGGCATATGGTTGATGTCGCCCTTCTGCATGGCATCGTATTCGGCGTTTTCACGCTCGCGCATACGCGCCTTGGCGGCCTTGCGGCTCGCTTCACGATCCTTGGGAACCAGCGGACGGAGATTCTGCGCCTGGGCATCCTTGCGCTTCGGCGTCGGACGCCCCTTGCCGGCAGTAGGCTCCGCAGCCTTCTTCCCGACAGGCTCCTGGTCCGCATCTTCCTTCTTATTAAACACACTCATGCCTATAGAGCGTAAATTGACGTATCGACGCCTTGCCTCATTCATGTCAACGATTGGACGTGATTGGTTCGACGGATACAATGGTCATTCGATAGCATGCGGCGGCACGTTTCCAAGATGCGTATATGCCGCATATATAAGGAGGAGCAGTATGGCAGTTTTACATGCCGATGAGATTCGCGCGCGCGTCGAAGCGGATTTTGACCGCATTGTCGACGTGCTGAACAAGAAAATCGCGTTGCAGTCCATTTCCGCAAAAGGCATTACCGCGGATCATATGAAACAGTCCGCGCAATTCGTGGCCGAAGAGCTGAACAAGGTAGGTGTCGATGCGCATGTGGTGCAGTCGCACAATCCCGATGGCACGCCGGGCGCTTGGGAGGTCATCGGTTCGAAAATCGTCGATATCGACGCTCCAACCGTGCTGTTGTACGCGCATCACGACGTGCAGCCGGTGCCCGATGCCAGCGTATGGAACACCGACCCATTCGTCGGCACGGTAATCGACACACGCCTGTACGGACGCGGCGCGGCCGATGATGGCGGCGGAATCGCCATTCATTCCGGCGCATTGCAGGCGCTCGGCGACGATTTGAAGGTCAATATCAAAGTCTTCATCGAAGGCGAAGAGGAAATGGGATCGCCAAGCTTCATTCCCTTCATCGAGGAGCATAAGGACGAATTCGATTCCGATGTGATCATCGTCGCCGACTCGGGCAATTGGTCCGCTGAAATCCCCTCGCTCACCACGTCGCTGCGAGGCAATACCGATATTGACGTGCACGTCAAGGCGCTGCATCATCCGGTGCACTCCGGTCAGTACGGCGGACCGATCCTCGATGCGAACACGCTTGCCTCCATGCTGATCGCTTCCATGTATGACGAGCATGGCGATTTGGTGGTACCGGGCGTCGCCTCAGAAGATCCAATCGGCGGACTGCAGCGAGATATGGATGAGGCAACCGTGCGTACGGACGCCGGCATCGTCGATTCCTACCGTCTGGCCGGCACCGGTTCTTTGGCCGCACGTCTGTGGACCAAGCCGAGCGTGACCGTCATCGGCTTCGATGCTCATCCAGTGGAGGGATCGTTCAACGTGATCTCCCCTGAAACGACGTTCCGTCTCAGCCTGCGCACCGCTCCAAACCAGCGTCCGGAAGAGGCTCAGGAAGCACTTGCCAGGTTCATGGTCGAGCATGCTCCGTTTGGCGCCGAAGTGTGGGTCGACAAGCTTGATAATGGCATGGGTTGGGCCATGGATCCAAATGCCGAGGCTACCAAAGACGCCATGGACGCCATGGAAGAGGCGTTTGGCGTGGCTCCGGTCAATAAGGGCGAAGGTGGCTCGATTCCGTTCATTCCGGAATTGCAGCGTATTTTCCCGGACGCGCAGGTGCTGGTCACCGGTCCCGAGGATCCGAAGGCCAACGCGCACAGCCCGAACGAATCCATCAGTCTTCCCAGCCTGAAAAACAATGTGATCACCGAAGCGCTGCTGCTTGACAAGCTTGCCAAGTAGCGGATATCACATATCTTTTTGAGAAAAACAACGGGCAAATGCGAAGGGCGTTCCATTCCATACAACGAATGAAACGCCCTTCGCAAATCCGCCGCGCATTCAACAAACCTCGTACTGCGCAGCCCTGCTCCGATTAATTGCCAGTGCCGGTAAAAGCCCAATGCCAGTAACCGGTGAAATAAGCGCAAGACAACGCAATCACCGGCACGGCCACGCAAATCACGTAAAACAGCCAATCGACGGCATGTAAGCTCGATTTCCTAGCCTGGCTTCGCGGAGCGTCCGCGCCGAAACCACGAGCTTCCATGGCGGTGGCGAGTTTCGTGCCGCGTCGAATCGACACGACCAGCAGACTGAACGCCTGCGAGAACACACGTTTGACGGCGCTGCCGTCGCCCAATCCACGAGAACGACGGGACTGCCCAAGCGCACGCCAATCATCCTGCAGCAAAGTAAACATGCGCATGCCAGCCAAACCGCCATACACGAAACGCGACGGCAAATGCAGAATCTGCACCAGACCATCGGCCAAATCAGTCGGATCAAGACCAAGCGCAAGAATCACGCCGGGAACGGCAATGGCCGCCACACGCAGGAACGTGGCCAACGCCAAGTACAACGATCCCTGCGAAATCACAACGACATCACCGAGATTGACCAGCACGGCCCCGGAGGTCTTGCCATACAACGACACGGAAATGAAACTTCCCGAAGCGGCAATCCACACCGGCCAGGTTTTACGAAGCACCGTCCACGGAGCGACGCCGCCAATCCAGAGCAACAACACCTCCAATGCGAGTGCCACGGACGCGGAGACCACGTCCAGCGTCACGAACATGGGAATACATAGTATCAGCGCGCCGATGAAACGGCTGACCGGATTGATTTTTGCCACGAACCATGACGGCGATGCCGGCTTGGCATCGTCATGACGTTCCTTGTGCGGTACCACGCTGATGGTTTCCAACTGTTCCATCTCACTCCCCCTCGCTTACGAGAACGCGACGCGCTCCCAACGTTTCGATCAATGGTTCGTCATGGGTGACCATGATGACGGAACAGCCGGCGTCACGCGCACCGGCGATCAGTTTCACCATTTCCGTCCATGTGGTGAAGTCTTGGCCGAACGTCGGCTCGTCCATCACCAAGACTTTCGGCGCGGCGGCCAGCATGGAGGCAACGGAAAGCCTTCTTTTTTCGCCGCCCGATAATGTGAACGGATTAGCTTGAGCGAATCTAGCAAGATTCATACGCTCAAGCATGTTGTCGGCTATAGCGTAAGACTCTTCTTCGCTCTTGCCCATGGATTTGGGGCCGACCGCCGCTTCGTCACGCACGCTGGATGCGACGAACTGGTGTTCCGGCTCCTGGAACACCATGCCGATCCGTCCGAGCAGATCCCGACTTTTCCAAGTGAAGACGTCGTTCTCCCTACGTGCGGGAACCATGGTCTCATCCATGCTCACACGGCCGGAAATCGGCTTGAGCAAGCCGGCCAAAGTCAACGCGAGCGTGGATTTTCCCACGCCGTTTTTGCCGGTCAGTGCGGTGATCTCGCCAGCATGGAACACGAGGTTCACATGCTCGCCAAGCGCGAAGTCACGCCCGAAGCTGAGATCCTCCGTTCGCAGAACAACATCTCCCGACGATTGGCTGGATTCGGGGGTATGACTTTCGATGGTGCGTCCTGGAACCCATGCGCCGCCCTTTGCGAGCACCGATGCCATGCTGCCGAACACTTCTTCCGGAGTGCCGTCTGCGATGACGCCGCTGACATGCGAGTCGGCCTCCGGCTTGCCGAGTACGATAACCCGATCCACCAGATCAAGCCATACGTCAATATGGTGTTCCACCACCACCAAGGTTTCACGGGTCTGTTCCAGCACATGGCGTACCGCATCATGCACTTCCTTGACGCCCTCCGGATCGAGGTTGGCCGTCGGTTCGTCGAGCAGCAGCAGTCCGGGATGCATGGCGAGCACGCCGGCCAAGGCCAGACGCTGGCGCTGGCCGCCGGACAGTCTGCGTGTGGAGCGGTCAAGTTTCATGTAGCCGAGTCCAACAATGTCGAGCGAGGAACGGACCCTGCTCCAAATCTCATCTTTCGGCAGATTCAGATTTTCACAACCGAAAGCGGTGTCATCGCCCACACGTTCCAGAATCGTCTGCGCGTCAGGATCCTGCAACACCAATCCGGAACGTCCGCGTGCCTGACGGGCGTCCACTCCGTCAATCAGCAGCTCTCCTTCAAGCTCGCCTTCGTCATCGCCGCCGAGCACGCCGGCAAGACCGGACATCAACGTCGATTTTCCAGCGCCGGAAGCGCCCAACAACAACACGCGCTCCCCTGGCTGTATGGTGAAATCCACATGCCTTAACGCGAAATCCTTACGTGAGGCGTGTCGCCATCCCCAATCGCGTGCGACCACCCCGGCTGCGGAAAACGATTTTTCTGCATCAGTACCCATGAATCGTTCTTTCATTCCTCTTGCATTCCGCGTTTGCAGAACGAACACGCATCAAAGAAGTCCCGTATCCACCACTGTGAATGCGATACGGGACTTCATTAACGAATCGTCATACCAAGGCCTTCGCACGGCCGGATTCGAAACGGTCAAGCACGCCTGTTTTAGCGATGGCCTGCTGCAGCAGATACATCAGGACTCCAGCCACCAGAGCGCCGGAAATAACGGAAGTGACGCAGCTGACGACAATACGCAAACCTGCCCAAGCAGGATTCACGGTCCAGTTATACAGGAAGCATCCCAAGCCGGCGAGGGTTCCAGCGATGGTGGTCGACAGCAAATCCCAACGTTTGTATGCAAAAATCGCAAAACCGATTTCGGCAGTGAGGCCTTGGCAGATACCGATAATCAAAGAACCGCCGATGCCCCACGGATTGCCCATGGCAAGCTCCAGAGCGGCGGCAAGGGTTTCAGCGAACAACGCAGCGCCAGGCTTTCGCACGATGATGGCGGCCAGCGGACCCGCAAACAGCCAGATGCCGTTCAACAAGCCTTCGAAGCCCGGCGTCACCGCTTCGAAAAGCGTAATCGGAGCGGCGCAGATGACATCCCAGCCCCAGAAAATCACGCCAGCCGCAACCGCGATGATAGCGGCCACGACGATGTCAACAACTCGCCATTTATTGTTATGCTTCTTCACCACGGAAGATTCATTTACGGTCATGAATGTGCCTTTCTCTATGTCAAGGCACGGGAAAAGAGAGACGTCCGTGCGCCGGCATTACCCGGTATACGTTCATACGGTTGAAGCGCTTGCTTCCTCTCAGCCATACGGCCCCCGTGTCTGCGCTTGATACTACACAAGGCACAAGATTTTCACAAGGGTCATTTCATTTCGCTTCGTTTTCCACCCAGACGTTCCCCGGATGAGCTGTGAATCCGCAGCCGCATTAGGCCACTGTCCATGCCGCAGGTCATGACGGCCTGGATACGTGCCCCGCACATCACATAGGTCTGCGCATCAACGATTCGGCCAGATTCCTGAACGTCTCGCCAATGCCATCGGCGCGCAACGCGCCATCCTCGTTCAACACGGCGGGGCGGCCGGCCTCACCGGTCTCACGCAATTCCGGCTCCAACGGTAGCTGTGCGAGCAAAGGAACATCATAGCCAAGGCTTTCGGTCAACTGCTCCGACACACGCGCACCCCCACCTTCGCCGAAAATCCGCAGGCGTTCGCCCTGATGCTCGTAATAGCTCATGTTCTCCACAACGCCGCGTACCTTCATCGGTACCTGCAATGCCACCAGGCCGGAGCGGACCGCAATGTCCGAGGCGGATGGCTGCGGCGTGGTGACCACCACCAGTTCCGCGTTCGGCAGAGCCTGCGCCACGGAAATCGCCATGTCGCCGGTACCTGGTGCCAAGTCGAGCAGCAGCACGTCAGGCTCGCCCCACCATACGTCTGAAAGGAATTGTTCAAGAGAACGCTGCAATCGCGGGCCTCGCCAAAGGATCGCACGATCGGCGCCGGCAAACATGCCGATGGAAATCAATTTCACACCCCATGCGGTAACTGGCATGAGCATGCCGTTCAGATTGGTGGGTTGCGCATGCACGCCGAACAGTCGCGGCAGTGAGAAACCATAGATGTCGGCGTCGATGGCGGCCGTGTCGTACCCCAATGCGGCAAATGTGGCAGCAAGATTCGCAGTGACGGAAGACTTGCCGACGCCTCCTTTGCCGGATGCTATGGCGAAAATACGGGTTTTGATGCCCGGCTTGTTGAACGGATTCTGTTTGCGTTCGGCCTTGAGGCCTGCCACAAGTTGGGTGAGCTTGTCTTGACTCATGGACCCGACTTCGATGCGCGGCAGCAATGTCGCTTCCGGATATGACGACACCGCTCCGTTGATCTGGTTGGTGATAGTCTGCGACAGTGGACAGCCTTCCACCGTCAGTTCGACCTCCACACGAACCTCGTAGGTGTTCGTCTTACCTTCCACCGGTATCGCGTCTATGGCTGCGATCATGCCCAAATCGGTCACGGATCGGCCCAGTTCCGGGTCGATTACTTTGCTGAGTCGCTCATAGATGCGCGCTTCGATGGTGCGCTCGTCGGTCATGGTTCCTCCTTTAGCCGCGTACCAGACTAGCGTCTGGAAGCGCGGCATGCCAGAGCCTTCTTGTGATTACGTTGCCGGCTTGATATGGCACGCGTCACACCGTTCCGTTTTCCAGCAGCAGTTTGAACTGGTCCTCGTCCAGCATGGCGATTCCCAATTCCTCGGCTTTGGCGGCTTTGGCACCAGCGTTTTCGCCGACGACCACCCAATCGGTTTTCTTGCTGACCGATCCTGCGGCCTTTCCACCGCGGGAGATAATCGCCTCTTTGGCGGAATCCCGCGAGAAATCAACCAACGAACCAGTGACGACCACTGTCTTGCCTTCCAGTGTCTGCGGCAGAGCACTGGTCTGTGCCTGTCCGACTCCCACTCCGGCTGCCTTCCATGCTTCCAGCACCATGCCACGCCAATCGCCTGGATTCTTGGCCGAAGCAAACCAGGTGACCACGGATTCGGCAATTTCCGGACCGATGCCGTCTATCTGTGACAGTTCATCCACGCTGGCTTGTTCGATGGCGTCGAGCGAACCGAATGTGTTGGCGATGGTACGCGCCGTGGGAGGACCGAGCCGCCGAATGGACAGGGCCACAAGCACACGCCATAGGTCGGCATGGCGCGCCTTGTCCATTTCGTCAAGCATTTTCCTCGTGTTTTCCGCGGGGCGTATATATATCGGCTGCACACTGGATGTTCCGGAACGCGACACCTTGGTTTCCTCGCGAACGACCACGGCATCTTCAGGCACGTCATATTCGGGATATTCCGCGGATTCGTCGACGGAGTCCTTACGTTTTCTTGCAACTGTAGGAGCTGTCCAGAACGCCGGAACCTGATGCCACAGTCCCGATCCGCCAATGCGTTTGCGTATCTTTTTCGGTTTGCCGTTCTTGCCGATGGTTTCGTGGATTTCGATGATCGGCGCTTCACGCCATACGCGAACATCCTGCAGATCGGCGGACGTCAACGAAAACAGACCGGCTTCGCTGGACAGCACCGGTGTTTGGCGGGCCGGCAGCTCCAGACCTTCCACAGGCTCGTACGGTTCGGGCTCCGCGCCCGGCTCCACCACGATTTCCGTGATGTTCGGCGCGTAGGTGGCCGTCGAATCGGGACGGTCCTCTTCCGGATTCGTCAAAGCGATGGCGGATTGGTCGCCTAAATGCTCGATATCGAACGCTTTCCTGGATGCCAGATTGATGATGCGTTCGGTCAACTGTGCCGGGCAGGATTCCACGTTCGGGCAGCGGATGTCCTTGTCCCCCTCTTTGGCCGGAGCGAGTTCCGCCCCGCAGCTCGGGCAGTGCGAAGGCATCACGAAACGGCGCAGCTGGCCTTCGTGTCCTTCCCTGCGTTCCAGCACAGGACCTACGAGTTCGGGAATCACATCGCCCGCCTTGCGCACCACAACGGTGTCTCCGATGAGCACACCCTTGCGTTCCACTTCGAATGGATTGTGCAAGGTGGTTCTCGACACCGTCGAACCCGCAACATATACGGGCTTCAATATGGCCACTGGGGTCACACGGCCGGTGCGCCCCACCTGCACGGTGATGTCAAGCAGTTCCGTATTGACTTCCTCCGGCGGGTACTTGTAGGCGATGGACCAACGCGGAGCACGCGAGGTCGCGCCCAACGATCGTTGCAATCCCAAATCATCCACTTTTACGACAATGCCGTCGAGCGCGTGTTCGATGTCTCCACGATGCTCGCCGTAGTAATCGATCATGTCGAGAATCTGGCTGAATGTGGTGACCTCACGGTTATGTGGCGAAACGGGTATGCCCCACTTCTTATACAACCCATACGCTTCGGATTGGTTGTTGACCGCATCATGGTCGGCACCACGTTTGGCGCCCCACTGGAGCGTTCCAATGCCATGCGCATAGAAGCTCAGCCTTCTGGTGGCGGTGATGCGCGGATCCTTCTGCCGCAGGCTTCCGGCAGCCGCGTTACGTGGATTGGCGAAAGGCGCGCGCCCAGCATCCTCGTTTTCTTTGTTGAGCGTGTTGAAATCGTCCCATCGCATGAAGACCTCACCGCGGATCTCCACGAATTCGGGAATGTCTTCTTCCGGTCCCGCAAGATTCTGCGGAATGGTGGAGATGGTGCGCACATTGAGCGTGATATCCTCGCCGATCACGCCGTCACCTCTGGTCAGACCTTGCTCGAGCACGCCGTTACGGTAGATGAGGTTAAGCGCAAGACCGTCGATTTTCACTTCGCATGTCATCGGCAAAGGCTTCGTCTCAGGCCAATCAAGTCCCCGAATAACACCGTCGTACCATTCATGCAGTTCCTCAAGCGAAAAGACATCGTCAAGACTCATCATGCGAGACGGGTGGCGTACCGATGCGAAATCATTGGAGAAGGTGCCTCCGACACGATGCGTCGGCGATTGCGCGGAATCGAGGGACGGGAACTGGGCTTCCAACGCCTGCAGACAACGTATTCTCGCATCATAGGCGGCGTCGGACGAGACCGGCGCGTCATCGATGTAGTATGCGATCTGGTCGGATTCCACCCACGCCGCCACACGCGCCCACAATCGAGCCGCGGCTTCAGCACTGATGGACGGGACATCAAGTCGGGTCAACCGCATGGCGTCGGCATCGGTTGGCTGCAATGCGGCGATCCAGCGTTCACTGCCCGGCGCATATGAGCTGACTCCCCCGTCGGGAACCACAGCGGTTGACGCGGAGCCCGTATCGCCGCCCATTTCAGAAGCGTCAAAATCCCATGCGAGTTGTTCGGAATCGTCATGCCTTGTCATTGTCATTGCCTTGTCACTGTCTTCAATGTTTTGCCGGTCAGAGCCGCCATGCACACATTATCGCACAAATGTTCGATTTGCTGCATCGCCAACGTCTGTTTGGCGCACTGCGGAAAGCACGCCGTTCAGTTGTTCAACGACCTCAGGAACTGCATCTGCACCACGTCGGCACCGTCGCGCTCCTCGTCATCCATCCTTGAAGCGGCAACCGAAAGCGTACGTGCCGGCACGAACATGCCTTCATCCACACAGACCCGCGCGGCCTTGCGTACCAAGGATGCGACCTGGGTATTGGGCCATACCGGCAGTCCCGCTTGGGTAAGCACGTGCATGGCTTCCGGAACGTCGGTGGGCACCGGAATGCATTGCGATTGCGCGCGTCCGATCAATTCCTGCAGCTCGCTCTCCAGCATGGCGATTCGCCCGGGGTCAATCTCCTCGCTCATGATGTACGCGGCGGCCGCGATGTCGAAGTGGTCGCACATCCATTCCGCATAGGCGAGTCTGTAATAGGCGAACGACGCATCCTCACGGTCAAGTGCGACGTGCAACGCGTTGAGGCAAGCCGCTCTGGCCGGATCCCAATCCTCGGCGCGCGCCAGTTGAACCGCCAGCTTGAGATGGGAAAGCGGGTAGGCCGGCGCATATCGCACCATCGCATTGAGATGCGGCAACGCGGCCTTCACGCCTTTGACCTGTGCAAGCACGTCGGCGAGTTCCATATGCGCGTAGAACAGATTGTCCGGAATCAGCACGGTCCGTTCGCCTTCCGTGGCGAACATGCGATTGTAGATGACGCGTTCCGCATATGAATTGAAGTACCGCGGCACGCCCGGATTCGAAGCGAACAGTCGGTCCATTCGCCCCAACGCCGCTTCGGCCAGTTCCACGCTTTGGTCGACCTGTCCTGAGAACAGCAGGTCTCTCGCCTTGATGCGTTCCGCGTCAAGCTCGTCGGCCAAGCGGAAGGAGAAGTCCGGAGTGTCTTTGCCATCGATGAGCGCACTCGTCACCTGCGGAGCCAACGACGTCAATTCCGGGTCGGCAATGGTGTTGATGACGTCCATGGCCTGCTTTGCCTTGGCCACCGATTCCAGATGGGAGTCCTGCGCGATTCTGTGGAATTCGCCAACCGCGCGCTGCAGCAGGTCGACGCGCTGAATGGACAACCCCGACATGTCACGGCAGCCGAACAGCTGTGCCGTGTCATGGTCGAATATGGCGTCGGAAAGCTCAGGCTCCTCCTGACTTCCGGATGGGGAGAAACGACTATCGCGCAAATCGAACGTGGCGTCCACTGGCTTCAATGCGCCGAGGCCGTCCACATCCATTTCCGCATCGAACATACGGTATGTGCCTGTTGGATCAGACAATCCGCACTCGCCCAGACGCTCCATGAATTCGCTTCTGGTGAAGGTGACCGTCACCAGATTGCGTACGGTCGGATTCTTGCGAAGCTGGCTTAATGGATCATCACCATTCCCATCGAAATCACCGAAGCCGATCAGTCCCGCGTCAAGAGCGCCATCATGCACGCCCTGTGCGGAACCGTCGTCCACGCTAGAGGAATCGTTCGCAGTCTCGTCGGGAACCGCGAACGTCACTTCGTCGAAGTCGACATCCCGCATCAGATCCTCGAATTGGCTGTTCAACGCATCATCCGTATCCTCGGAGTTGACGCCATCAACGCCCATGTCGGCGGATCTCGGCGCCACCGGACGGGACGGGTCTCCGTGGAAATCGCCGTCCTTCGGATCGGCCTTGGACCCAGAAACACCCATATCTCCAGTACGAATGCGTTCGAAAGCCGCCAAAGCCTCGCTCATCAGCTCGCTGATGGCGGAATCCTGCTCGGCCACGGCCTCTTCCAAACCAATCGAATCGATATGCATCGACACACGCTGTATGCCCGGATCGGCGCCAAAACTCAACGTGGCCATCATCAGTCCAACACGCAGATTGTAGTCCGCGCTCATGCGGGCGCGTTCGGCGTCCGTCATATCCACCCATGCGTGGCGGGACACGTCATATTTGGTGGATGGCATCATGGAAACGCCGGCAGAGGTGAAACCGATGGCCATATTGCCGTCTCGGAGACTGCATCGGAAGTCCACGTCGAAGCGGTATGGCAGGCGCATGCTGCGCAATAGTCTCGACATTGTCTGGCGGTATACCCATTCCGAACCGCCTTCGGCTCCGAAGGCGGTACCATCCTCGCCGTCCTTCGTGTTTTCGGCGATGGAACGTCTGGTTTCCGCGGCGATGTCCGCCAGGCGCATGACGGCTTGGACGCCGTCATCCTGCTGTGAGTCGAGGATCGCGCCGAATTCGTCGTCCGGTTTCAATGCGATCAGCGCCGGATTTTCCAGTAGCGCCATGTCGATTTGCGCGGCTTCCGCGCGGGTTACGGTGTCTTCTGTGGGCAGCTTGCCGATACGGGCGTTGCGTTCCAGCCATGAACTGACTGCGGCGAAACGGTTGAGGTTGCCTTCGATGTTCAGCGCGCGCAGCGATGCCGAGAACGGCAGTGTGGAATCCCAAGCGAAGAAATAGCAGCCCGAGTAGCTGGACGTGTATAGGTGCAATGGTTCCGCGCCGTGTACTGCTTCGAGCCCTTGGTCTTTGTCAAGGGCGCCTGCCTCGCGCATGAGGTCGGCGAAATAATCCTCAAGTCCGGATGCGCGCATGCCATGGGAGCGTGCGCTCATCGTGTCTCTGATGGATCGGCGGATCGCGCCCATCGGCGCCTCTCGGTTGAGCCTGCGGAAGATGTTGCCCGTGCCGAATCCCACGAGTAGCCCGTTCATTTGCGGCAGCATGTAGGCTGCGAAGAATGCGATGGTGATGGCATCCCTGTATTCCAGATCGAATCGCATGGTTTCCGGCAGGTTGGCACGCATCTGTTCGAGCGTGTAGCGGTTGCCGACTTTCAGCCAGGATGCGAGCCACATCATGCGGCCACCGGGCATGCGTCCCACGACACCGCCTTGCGACGCGCGCACCATCTTCGGCGCGCCGTTTGTCGCGTGTCCGAATCGTGGACCGTCTGGCAGGGTGAGGGTTTCTTCTTTGACGAATATGAATCGTGGTTCCAGATCCTGCACGTCCATTTCGGGATTGGTGCCCGCGAAGACGCGTGCTTTGCTGTCGGCGAGCGCGATTTGCGCGAAGTGGTTGTTGTCGGTGAATAGTCCGATGGAGAAGGCTTTGCCTTGGGTTTGTGGCAGTTGCGCCCAGCCGAGTTGGAGTGTGCTTGGTATGCCTTCGAAGCCTTTGATGATGTGTCGTTTGATGAGTGGGTTGAGTTTGATGGCGTTGCGGGTGAGTTCATCGACGATGTCGTCTGGCGTGTCGAGGGCTTTGCCGAAGGGGTTGGCGTCGGCGGTGTTGTGGGGGTGTTTGTTGTGGTTGATGAGTTGTCGTACCCCTTGCATGGCGTGGTTGAGCATGGTCCGTCCTTGGTGTGGATGGTGTGCTGATGGCGATGCTGGTGTGAGGTGTGACATGTGGGCCATTCTTTCAATTCAATGCGACATGCAGCCTTTAGAATAAAGTTCGTGACTTTTTCGAAACAGCGTTTTCAGGCGCGTCATCGTGTGTGCGCAGCTATTGTAGCCGCTTTTGTTGTGGTGGTGTTGGTTGAGTGCGTGTTGTGTAATGTGCCGTTTTTCCGCTCGTTGGCGGCGTCGGGTGATTCGGCGGCTGCGTATAACACGTTGGGGCCGGGGCTTGAGCGTCGTGATGACGGGTTGTTGGAGGTTACTGATCCGACGCAGGCGTATTTGCAGGTGGCTGCGGATGGTTCGTCTGAGTATGTGCGGATCGTGCCGGTGTCCGATGAGGTTATGGGTGGTGTGCCTGCCGGTTCGCGCGTGTTGCGTACGGTGCGTGTTCGTGCGGATGCGGATCGTGTGGCTGGTTCGTTGTGTTCGGTGTCGTTGGATTCGTCTCGTTCGTTGTATGTGAGGGCTGCGGCCGGTCGTACGGTGCGCGTGCAGGTGGTGGAGCCGAAGGGGTCATTGATTCCGTTTGATGCGGTTCGCGCGAATGTGCGTGTGCCGTTTTCGGTGAGTCCGTTGCGTTTGGCGTTGTTGGTGTTGGTGATGGTGTTGGTGGCGTTGTGGCGTCCGGGCTCGCGCCTGTGGAAGGTGCCGTTGAATACGTCGAGTGTGCGTCAGCGTGTGACGTTGGGCGTGTTGTTGACGGTTCCTGGGTTGGTGACTGTTGCGGCGGTGGCGTGGCAGTTGGTGTCTGCGGTGCCGTTGAGTTTTCATACGGATGGCATGTATACGTATGATTACGATCAGTATGATCATGTGGCTCGGGCGTTGCTTGATGGTCATGCGTGGCTTGATTTGGATGTGCCCGACGCGTTGCGCGATGCGGATAATCCGTATGATGTGACGACTCGTCAGCAATTGCTTGCCGATGGTGTGAGTCCGGTGTATTGGGATTATGCGTTTTTTGATGGTCGTTGGTATTCGTATTTTGGCGTGGTGCCGGCGTTGCTGTTGTTCGTGCCGTATCGTGCGATAACGTCGTTGTGGGTTGATGGTGGTCTGATGATGCCGTCTGGCGCTGCGGTGCCGCTGCTGATGTTTGTTTTTTTGGTGTTCGCGTGCCTGTTGACGATTCGCGTGATCGAGCGTGTGCGTCCGCATGTTTCGCTGGCTGCGGTCAGTATGTTGTGCGTGTTTGTGGTTTTGGCGTCGAACGCCCCGTACTTGTGGTATCGGACGAATTTTTATTCGGTGCCGATTGCGGCGTCCTTGTTGTTGAGCACGTTGGGCTTATGGCTATGGATGGGTGCGGCGCACCCGAACGCGGCCGATGCCGGTGGCGATGGTGGTGCGAACACGGTCGAATCGTTGTCGCTGCCTCGTTTGGCTGCCGGTTCGGTGTGTATTGCCGCGAATGTGGGTTGCCGTCCGTCGTTTGTGGTGGTGGCGTTTGCCGCGTTCCCGTTGTTCTGGCCGCAGATTCGTGCGATTGTGGGGCAGTTGCGTGCCATCGCGTCTGGTTCCGGCGTGCGTGGGCGTGCGCGCACCGTGTTGCATGCGTTGCGCACGCCTTTGGCCGTGCTGGTGCCCGCATTGGTTGTGGTGGTGCCCTTGTTCGCCTATAACATGGTGCGCTTCTCCTCGCCGTTCGATTTCGGTTCGTCGTATCAGCTGACGGTTACGGATATGACGAGTTACCATCAGTCGTGGTCGAATTTTGTTTGGACGGTCGCATATTACCTGTTTCTGCCGTTGCGTTGGACGGATACGTTCCCGTTCCTTGCCGTCGATCCCGCGCCTTTGAAGGATTGGGGGTTTGCGGAGGCGATGCCCGGAGGCCTGTTCGTCATGGTTCCGCTTGCTTTGGCTGCGTTGGCTTGCCCGTTCCTACGTAAGCGCATGCGCGTTCGTGGCCATGCCGGCATGTGGCCCACATTGGTGATGTTCCTGCTGTTGGGTTTGCTGATCGTGGCTCTTGACGCGCGGCTGGGTGGCCTTGGATGGCGTTATATCGCCGATTTCGGCTGGCTGTTTGCGTTGGCTTCGCTTCCTTTGATGCTTATTGCGCTGGATTGCGAACGTCCGCGGTTTCGCTGGCTGTTGCGCGTGCTGGTGTTGGCGCTGCTGTTGTTCACGTTGTCGTTGACGGTGTTGTCGTTGTTCCTGTACGGCCGCGACGACGAGTTGATTCGTAATAATTCCGGTTTGTTTCATGACGTGCAGTCGTGGTTCACCCTGATGTAAGTTACGGCGTTTTCAGGGTTATTTCAGGGTTTTATCACAATTTTTCCAATAAATCATTCGGTTTGTTTCGAGTTTTGCGGATAACAGTGGTGATGTAACTGTTCGCTGTGAGATGAACCCTTGTTGGAGACATCAGTCATGAAATCGCTTCCACTTTTGTCGAACCATCCTCGTGTAAGACGCTGGACCGCGGCCGTCGTCGCATCAGCCGTCGCATTGGGCGTCTGCCTCGCCAGCTACGACAATGTCGATGCGGCCATCAAACAAAACAGGATTGAACGACTGAACGCACGTATCGAGAACGTGTACACAGCCGACTATCAGGATATGGCCGACGACAAGCTCGAGCAGGAAAAAAAGCAAGTCCTCCGCAACAGAGGATGACATGTTTGTCACCGAAGATCCGTACGGCACCAACACCACGTCACTGTATGTGTATTTCACTACCGACGACGCGGTTGCCGTCTCCTATACCGTGCATGCGGACGGCTATACGGATTTCACCCGTGACGCCTATCAGGAATCGCAATACAGCAAAACCCACGAATTCCAGCTGCTCGGCCTCATTCCTGGCGAGAAGAACACCGTCGCCATCACGCTGACCGATGCCGACGGCAAGTCCCGCACGCATACCATCGAACACAGGGGCGCATCTCTGCTGGGCAATGAGGAGGTGCAGTTGGAGCAGACCGTCGCAGCCGATTCAGTTGAGGATCTGGGCGACGGCCTGTATGCGATTCTCGGCAATGATTCCGACGAACAGGATTTCATGTTCTACTACGATACGAACGGCGTGCTGCGCGGTGAGATTCCGGTGCTCTACTATCGTTCGCACCGTCTGCTGTTCGATGATGACGGTCTAATCCTTTATAACAGAAAGTTCAAGTTGCTCTCGTCATGCTCGGAATACGATACGGCACCTCCGGCCATCCATGTTCCTTTCGGGATGAACACAGCCTCCTGTACCTCTCGGTCGATGCGCTTAATGGCGCGTTTACCGCGTTGTGCATTTACGGTACCGGTCACTATTGCTAATAACAGCAATAAGGTAAATAGTTTTCTACTCATTCAAATAATTCGCTCTATTGTTATTGCCATTTTCTAGTTCTATCCTTTATATTGCCACAAAGATATTTAAAATCTACTTAGCAAGGAAGATATCCTTACTTGCCAAATAGATTTATAGTAAAAACTTATTGTTCCCTACATAGACTTTCAGCCTATGGTTTATTTCCACATTGTAGGCTCGTCATCGTAAATGAGTGAAAAATCATCGAGATACATTATGCTGCCATCGCCTCCGGTGAAATAGTCGCCATACTTGCTGGACGAGCAGACCACAATGATATGGGTCGGTTTCTCCGTCAGATTCTTATATTTCAAGAGGATATTGAACTCCTTCCATTGTCCGTTGGTACTTACGCATTCCGACACAGGCACCTCACCATAGGCGATAATGTTCGCATCATTCTCAAAATCGATCGCAGTTTCTGCCATTTTGGTATTATCTATAGTATATTGCTTTTTAGACATCGCTATATAAATAGAACAAACATCAGGATCTCCTTTTTCAACAACTGCGTCAGCCGGAAGATTATCCCCTACATGAGTTACATTTACCGGAGCGTATTGGAACCAGCCCTTTAATGCTGTTGGACGAGAAGCGAACGGCTGACCAAAATTGATCTTAGCACCATTCATACCAACCAGCCCACCAAAAGATCCGGTATACAGGCTCGCCGCTGCGAATTTCACCTTAAACTGGGATTTCAACTCCGCA
>ENA-OQJR01000098-OQJR01000098.1-human-gut-metagenome-genome-assembly--contig:-NODE-98-length-23601-cov-3.578214_pt1 | contig 23601 bp, 23 predicted proteins | sample MGYA00242614_ERZ504781 | MGnify/ENA primary metagenome ERZ504781 (study PRJEB26092, sample SAMD00036365) | human gut metagenome | host: Homo sapiens | study: EMG produced TPA metagenomics assembly of...
GCCATCGTACCACGTCTGTGTGTGATAACGATAAACTAGTGTGTCTTTGTAAGCTTGTCTAGATAATTTGCATAGCGCGAAACGTTTGAGTCATCAAGCGCCGCCTCAATCTCATCAAGCAGACAAAACGGTGATGGCTTAAGTGCCTGAATGGCAAACAAAAGTGCAATAGCGGTGAGCGCCTTTTCTCCACCGGACATCTGCATCATATTCTGAAGCTTCTTTCCGGGCGGCTGTGCGACGATTCTTATGCCGCACTCCAGTATATCCTCATCCTCCACAAGCTCCAGGGAACCATGTCCACCACCAAAAAGCTGCTTAAAGGACTTGTCAAACTCTCTCTGAATCTCGGCAAACTTCTCTGTAAACTGCTTTCTCATACCACTGTCAAGCTCATCAATGATGCCAACCAGAGTCTTTTCAGCCTCGATAAGGTCATCATGCTGTCCCTTTAAGAACTCATAACGCGTTGAAATCTCCCTGTATTCCTCGATAGCATTGACATTTACATCGCCGAGGCGTCTGATTTCGTCCTTTATGCCTGCAATCAGCTTCTTTAATGAAGGCAGATCATCGTATGCATCATTTCTAAGCTCTGCTGCCGCATGCGGAGTAAGCTCATATTCATCCCACATGTAGTTGGTCTGAGTCTCTGAAGCCTCCTTAAGCTTCTCTCTCTGGCTGTTCAGTCTGAAAAGCTCCTTATCCAGATCAGCCTGTTTCTTTGAAACTTCCTCCTGCTTTGCAAAAAAGCCTCTGTAATTTTCAGACATCTTTTTCCTTTTTGGCAATGCTCTCCCTAAGCTCCTCGTCAAGCTTAGAATTGTTGTCCTTTGATGCCAGAATTGTCTGTGTGATTGCATCAATATCAGCCTGCTTCTTTTTAATATCATCCTTTGCAGCAGCTGCACCTTCCACAAGGCTTTCCTTCTGCTCATCAAATTTCTCTATCTCTGAATTGATACGATTGATATTTTCTATAGCAAACTCTGCCGTCTTTGTAATATTTGCAAGCTCAAGTGAAATGGCAGCGGCCTTGTGTGAAGCCTCCTGCTCAAGTACTCCCTGCTTCTCAAGTATCTCACTGTATGAGCTGTTTTCCTTCTCAAGCTGCTTTTCACGCTGCTTTGACGCCTCAAGCTGCGCTGCAATATCCTTCTTGCCCTGATTTATCTCTTCGAGCTGTTTTTCAATCTCAGCATTTTCTGTGCTCAGATCCTCGTAGACATTCGCACTCTCCTTCTTTTGCTGGTCTGCCCTGTCAACAGAAATCTGTGCTGTGTTCTGCTCAATATACTTCTCCTGCAGCAAGGTCTTTGTGGCTGCTATATCCTCCTCGCCAAGCGCAATAGCAGTCGCAATATCATCCTTTCTGGCTCTAAGCTCTTTAAGCTTTGTCTTAGTCTGATCAACTCTCTTTTCAAGCTCCTCAATCTCACGATTTCTCGCAAGCAGATTGGATGAATTTTTAAACGCACCACCGGACATAGAGCCTCCCCGGTGCCAGATACTCGCCCTCGACAGTCACAATATGGAGTGAATAGTGATTTTTCTTTGCAAGCGCAATGGCATTGTCAATTGTGTCCACCACAATCACTCTGCCGAGCAGGTATGCAACAACCTCATCAAACTTCGGATCACACTTCACCAGCTTATTTGCAATGCCAAGCACACCCTTTTCGCCGAGTGCCGCCTCATTTTTTGTATTTCTGTTTGCGCGCACACTAGTAAGAGGTAAAAACGTAGCCCGTCCAAAATGATTGGTCTTTAAAAAGCCTATCATCTTTTTGGCTGTGGCCTCATCCTCAGTGACAATATTCTGGATATTACCGCTTAAGGCTGTCTCTATCGCTATCTCATAGCGCTTATCCACCTGGATAAGATCTGAAACCACTCCGAGAAGCCCCGGATTTTTAGCTTTCTGCTCCATAACACGCTTGATGCTGTTACCATAGCCATCATAGCGCTCGGCAATGTTTTTAAGTGACTCAAGCCTAGAAACAGACTTATGATACTCTGTGGAAGCCTCCTCCATCAGGCGGGCATTCTCTCTGGACTTATCTCTCCACTCCCTAGACTTTGCCAAAAGAGCCGACTCCTTTTCCTTTAAACCGGCTATCTCTTCATTGACAGCATTAAGCTTCTTATTAGCCTCATCCAATATATCATCAAGCCCTGCTTCCCTTGTCTTTCTATCTAAAAGACGCTTGGTAAGCTCTGCCTTTCTGATATTAATCTGCTCAAGCATAGTGGCAAAACGCTGCTGCCTTGACTGGATACTGCCTCGCTCCTGAAGCAGGGCGATAAGCTCATTCTTGCCCTTTTCCAGTCCGTCATTGCAGCGGTTAACCTCTGCAAGCACAGCCTCATGCTCGTTTACCGCAAGAAGCTCGTTCAGCTTCATCTGCTCTATATCAGCTTCCAGTGCAGCTTTTTTGTCATCATACTCTTTCCTGCTTTTAAGACGCTCAGCCTTTTCCTTTTCGATAGCTAAAAGACGCGACTGCAAATGCTCATCCGTCATTTCGGCCGTGTGAATCTGCTCCTTTAAAAGCTCTATCTGATTCTCAAGCTTCTGTCTGGTGGATGAAGTGCTTGTGATGCTCTCACGAAGAGACTCGATACGCTCATCCATCTGCTGCATATCGTTCCCAAGCCTCTCATACTCTACCTTGATGCTCTCGTATGTGGCGTTGGTCTCCTTTAGCTCGTCATCCGCAATAGCGTATTTCTCATCAGCTGACTTAAGCTCGGTCTCAATGCGCGCTGACTCAAGCAAAAACATGTTGACATCGTAGTTCTTCAGTTCTTCTCTCTTTTTAAGATATGTATGAGCCTTCTCGGACTGTCTCTGTAACGGACCTACCTGTCTCTCAAGCTCTGTCAGGATATCATTGACACGCACAAGGTTCTCTCGCTCATTATCGAGCTTCTTTTGTGCTGTAAGCTTTCTCTTTTTAAACTTCACAATGCCGGCAGCCTCATCAAACAGTTCTCGCCTCTCCTCCGGCTTTCCACTTAAAATCCTGTCAATCTGGCCCTGTCCAATGATGGAATAACCCTCTTTACCGATACCGGTATCATAGAAAAGCTCCGAAACCTCCTTGAGTCTGCACGGATTGCCATTGATTAGATACTCACTCTCCCCTGACCGGTAAACACGTCTGGCAACCGTAACCTCATTGAAATCAATCGCAAGCGAATGGTCTGAATTGTCAAGTGTGATGGCAACATACGCGTATCCAAGCGGCTTCCTGTTCTCAGTGCCTGCAAAAATAACATCCTGCATGCTGGCACCACGAAGCTGCTTTGCGCTCTGCTCACCGAGCACCCATCTGACCGCATCGGCGACATTACTCTTTCCACTGCCGTTTGGCCCGACAATACCTGTGATGCCGTTGTGGAACTCAAAAACAATTTTGTTGGCAAAGGACTTAAAGCCCTGTACTTCCAAACTCTTTAAATACATTAAAAACTCCTATTCCCTGTTTCTGTACAAAAGAAGTGCCTGATATGCAGCCTGCTGCTCCGCCGCCTTCTTTGTATGGCCTTCTCCCTCGCTGACACGCTCGCCGTCCACAAGCACCGCAACTGTAAACTGCTTGTCATGGTCCGGACCGCTCTCATCAATAAGTTCATAGGAAAGCTGCTCGTGTCTGCCCTGTATAAGCTCCTGAAGGATAGTCTTGCTATCATAAAAGAGCTGCTTATTCTCAATATCAGTCATGATAAACCTAAGCACAAACTCCTTTGCATTAGTAAAACCACCATCTAAATAAATTGCTCCAATCACTGCCTCAAGTGCATCAGAAAGAATCGATTTTCTCTTTCTGCCACCTGTATGATCCTCGCCCCTGCCAAGACGTAAGTACTTTCCAAGGTCAAGTGGCTTTGTACAAAGTGCAAGAGTCGGCTCACAAACAATGCTTGCGCGCAGCTTGGTAAGCTCACCCTCAGGCTTTTGCGGATAATTGATAAACAAAAATTCACTTGAAACTATTTCCAAAACAGCATCGCCCAAAAACTCCAGACGTTCGTTATCAGAATGCTTTTTCATGTGCTTTTCATTGGCATACGAGCTGTGTGTCAGCGCCTGCTCAAGCAGATGTCGGTTCTTGAACGTATAGCCTATTTTGCTTTGAAATTCATTTAAATCTGCCATAATTTCTCCTCTATTTCTATATCTATCCATTTTACATGTTCCGTGAGTATAACGAAAAGCCCTCATAATAAAGGGCTTTTCATTAGTTAAACATACTACTGCTCGCTTACAGCTTTTTTAATCTGCTCAACAGCATCGCCTACAGTGACGATTTTCTCTGCTTCCTCATTAGGAATCTCGATATCGAACTCTTCCTCGATACCCATGATAATCTGGAATACATCCAGAGAGTCAGCGCCAAGATCATCAATGAATGTTGACTCCATAGTAACCTCGGTCTCGTCCACGTTAAGTACCTCGACAATAATGTCTCTAAGCTTCTCAAATTCCATTTTTAATACCTCTCATTTCTGTTTATAGTGACCAATCATACAGCAATACTGCTATCTAATCAGCCGGCTTATTAATAATATATTCTTTAATTTTATCATTAATCTCTTTTTCCTTAAATGTAACACATTGGAAAACAGAGTTAGTGATTTCCTTTGCCTTGGAGCTGCCGTGGGTCTTTACCACAAGACCATTCAATCCTAAAAGCGGTGCTCCGCCGTACTCGGTCGCATCAAATGACTTTAGCGTATTCTTAAGAGCCGGAAGTGCAAGTGCAGCTCCTACCTTGCTCTTTAGTGTGCTCATGAGACCCTTCTTTATGACTCCGATAAGTGTGGAGCTGAGACCCTCGTAGAGCTTTAATATAACATTGCCCGTGAAAGCCTCGCAGACTATAACATCGGCATCTCCCTTTGGAATATCCCTTGCCTCAATGCTTCCGACAAAATTGATATCTGTGCACTCTCGAAGAAGCGGCATGGTCTCCTTTACCAGGGCATTACCTTTCTCCTCCTCTGCACCGATATTGACCAGTGCAACCTTTGGATTCTTCACGCCGACAACATGCTCCATATAGATAGAGCCCATCTTGGCAAACTGTACCAGATGCTCAGCTCTGGCATCCACATTGGCTCCACAGTCTATGAGCAGAGATACGCCCCTCTCAGTCGGAATAAGCGGTGCCAAAGGCGGCCTTTGTATGCCCTTTATCCTGCCGACTATTACCTGTCCTCCGACAAGTACAGCACCTGAGCTTCCCGCTGAAACAAATGCATCAGCCTCTTTATTCTTGACCATATTCATGCCAACAACGATTGATGACTGCTTCTTTCGTCTGATTGCTAGAACCGGTGGCTCTGCCATCTCTATAACCTCAGGCGCATCTACTATCTCTATCTGCTCCTTAGGATATGTATACAAAGAAAGCTCCCTCTCTACCGGTACCTTCTGTCCTACAAGAAATATCTTTATATCATTTCTTTTGTTAACCGCATCTACCGCACCCTTTACTACCTCTGCGGGTGCATTGTCGCCACCCATTGCATCGAGTGCGACCCTTGTTGTACTTTGCATTGTGACCTCCCTGTGCCTGCTAAAAAGCAAACTACTAATTGATTAAATAAAATATACTATAATCATAGGTATAAATCAATAACCAATTCACTACTCTATATGGCTTCCATCATTCTCCCGGACTCATGGAAATAACCTTGCCACAGTTCCATAAATCAGCAGTGCGCTTTGCTGCATCAAGTCTGTCATCGTCTGACTTGAAATCAATATTTACTGAGTGGCATCCGCACTCAAGGCATGTCACATAATATGAGCTGCCGCAGTCCTCCTCGAGAATCCCGGCACCGCCACAGAGCGGGCACTCATAGATTTCAACTAAATCGTCTATATTATTCATGATAGTTTGCTTCCTTCTTTCTTTAATATCTAAATATCCTCTCAGTATAATAACATCCCTGCAAGCTATATACAAGCAAAAAGTACCTTCATTTTATTATGGGATAAAAAGGGATAAAATCAATCAAAAAAAGGATTGAACGATATCGTTCAATCCCTTAATTTTACTGGTTTTCTACTATTAGTCCTGAGGAATGATTTCTTTTTTGTTGTATGATCCGCAGTTCTTGCAAACTCTGTGTGGCATCATAAGCTCTCCACATTTGCTGCATTTTACTAAAGTAGGAGCAGACATTTTCCAGTTTGCTCTTCTCTTATCTCTTCTTCCCTTAGAAGATTTATTCTTTGGACAAATTGACATTTGTTTACACCTCCTTAAACTTGTTAAATATATCCTGGAACGCTGCCATTCTTGGATCCGGTACAAAACTATCGCAACTGCAGGTGCCTTTATTCAAGTTCATCCCGCAGACTTTACAAATACCTTTGCAATCGTCTTTGCACAGAACTCTCATTGGCCAGTTCACCAGAATTTCGGCGTAGACAAGTTTATCTACATCGAGTTCAAACCCAATCAGGTAGTCAGTTTCCTCCATCTCTTCATCGACTAATGCTCGTCTGTGATTTTCAGAGTCTTGTCAATGTCAAAATGCATGTTTGTTGGAACTTCTTCCAAGCATCGGCTGCACGGTATCGCTATGTCTATATCTACTGTTCCCGTGATGTGCACTGCTGCATTCTCCACGTTTGAGATATGAAGTGATATCGGCTGCTTTTTCAGAATAGGATAATCTCCTAGCCGCGACTCAAATGATGTGAGCGTAAGCTCTGTCTCAATTGTTGTCTCTTTATTGATAGATTTTACAATGGTTGATATATCAATCATAGTTCTCTCCTATTCACACCTAACCAATTATACATATTGGAGTGGTGTTTGTCAACAAAATTTTATAATTTATCCACAACTTTTTGCTTTTTATTAGCCAACAAGCTTTACTGTCTCGCGGCAGATTGCAAGCTCCTCGTTTGTAGGGATGACACATACCTTTACGCTTGAGTCTGCTGTTGAGATAAGTGCCTCCACGCCGCGTGTCTTGTCGTTTGTTACACGGTCAATCTTTATGCCGAGGTAACCTAAATATGCCATAATTTTTTCTCTTACAAAGCTTGTGTTCTCACCGATTCCTGCTGTGAATGCGATAGCATCTACTCCGTTCATTGCTGCTGCATATGCTCCGATGTATTTTGCTACCCTGTAGCTGAATACCTCTACTGCTGCGATGGCACGCTCGTTGCCCTCATTGTAGGCTGCCTCAAGGTCTCTGAAGTCACTTGATACTCCTGACATGCCGGCTACTCCTGACTTCTTGTTGAGCACATCCATAACACCATCGATGTCGAGATTTTCTTTCTTTGCGATGAACTCCATGATTGATGGGTCGATATCACCTGAACGTGTTCCCATTACGAGTCCCTCAAGTGGTGTAAGTCCCATTGATGTATCTACGCATTTACCGTTTAATACTGCGCTGACTGAAGCTCCGTTTCCAAGGTGTGCTACGATAATCTTTGAGTTGTTTAAGTCCATTCCAAGGTAGCTTGCTGCCTCCTTTGATACGAAGCTGTGGCTTGTGCCGTGGAAGCCGTATCTTCTTACCTTGTACTTCTCATAGTACTCATATGGAAGGCCGTAGAGATATGCTTTCTCAGGCATTGTCTGATGGAAGGCTGTATCAAATACTCCTACCATTGGTACGTTTGGCATAAGTGCCTGGCATGCTCTGATTCCGATAATATTTGCAGGGTTGTGAAGAGGTGCGAGGTCGTTGCACTCCTCTACCTGTGCTATTACTTCCTCTGTGATGACTACTGAGTCTGAGAACTTCTCTCCACCGTGCACTACACGATGTCCTACTGCATCGATCTCTGCAAGTGACTTTACTGCGCCTGTCTTTGAATTTACAAGTGCATCGAGTACCATCTGGATGGCCTCTTTATGTGTTGGCATAGGTGCCTCTGTGATTTCCTTATCAAGACCCTCTTTCTGATATACAAGTCTGCCATCGATTCCGATTCTCTCGCAGAGTCCTTTTGCAAGTACCTCCTCTGAATCTGAATTGATGAGCTGGTATTTCAGTGATGAACTACCGCAATTAATTACTAATACATTCATTGTTTTGTCTCCTTTGGTTTAAAATTACAATACTATTGTTAGTATAAACTTATTTTTCAAATGCGACAAGGGTGTTTTTGTGGTATTATGGTTTTGAACTCTAAAAAAAACATTATTGATTAAAGGAGCAGCAAAACATGAAGGTCGCAGGTGTGATTACCGAATACAATCCATTCCACAATGGGCACAAATATCAGCTAGAGCAGATTAAAAGGCAGACATCTGCTGATTATATCGTCGTAGTAATGAGCGGTGATTTCGTGCAAAGAGGTGAGCCTGCCATCATTGACAAATACGAGCGCACACGCATGGCGCTTTTGAGCGGTGCCGACCTGGTGCTTGAGCTTCCATCGGTCTTTGCCACTGCTTCTGCCGAGTTTTTTGCCGGTGGCGGAGTCAGTGTACTCAAAAACACAGGTGTGGTGGACATGCTGTGCTATGGTGTGGAGTCTGTGGACCATGAGCTTACAAAGCTTGTTGCTGGCGTGCTTAAGAATCCGCCTTCTGAGTATTCCGCCTCTCTTGCCAGGCTGATTCAGGGCGGGATGAGCTTTCCTGCGGCCAGGAGCAGAGCGCTATGTGAATATTTTCGAGATACCTATGACAGCGCTTCCGAGAAATTAGATGCTTTCATAGCTTCACCCAATAATATTCTGGCCATTGAGTATGAGAAGGCTTTGATGGACTGTGATATTACAGGATTTCCTATTCAGCGCGTCGGTGAAGGATATCACAGCACTGATTCGACAAGTGAGTTTTCTTCCGCTACGGCTGTGCGCGGGGTGATTTCAACCTTAATTGATATAGACAAACACAACTCTATTACTAATATGCAGCTTGATAATTCATGGATTTCCACAAGGTTCAGTCAGCTAATACCATCAGCATGCACCGATATTCTTGTCAATTGTATTTTAGGCGGTCATATTGTGTTTCCGGATGATATTTCTGAAATGCTTTACTATCGCCTGCTGACCGGGAAGGATAAAGGCTTTGCGCAGTATGCAGACTGTACAAAGGAGCTTTCTGCAAAGATAGTTAAAAATATTTATAAATATGAAAGTTTTACGCAATTTTGTAACTTACTGAAGAGTAAAAATCTGACTTATACGCGTATTTCAAGGGTTCTCACGCATATTTTACTTGGTATTGAGAATGATGATTTTAATATATGTATGGATAATCCTTATCTGCGCATACTCGGTTTCAAAAAATCATCAGGAGAGCTTATGCATCTCCTCAAAAAAAGAGCATCAACGCCTATTATTACAAAAGTCGCTGATGCTCCGTACGAGCTTATTTCCAAGGATATTTTTGCCGCTGATTTGTATGGCAGACTGTGTCATTCACAGCAAAATGAGTTTACACATGGGGTTGTAATTATTTAATCTACAGCTCCATTATAATTTCTCGCGCCAGACTTTCCTCTATAGGCTTTGCATACACTCCCGGTGCAAACTCAACAGTGGCTCCTATGCCTTTTTGGAGCACGAAACGCAGCTTGCCGTCTCTCACCTTTTTATCGGTGTAGAGTTTCTTTACAAGTTCTTCCCTGTCTATATAGTCAGGTATACTTGTCGGAAGACCGGCTCTCTCATAGAGCTTTATCACGCGCTCTGCCTGCTCCTCTGACATATAGCCAAGCCGTGCTGACATAAGTGCCTGTGCTGCCATTCCAATCGACAGTGCCTCTCCATGCAACAGCTTGTAGTCGCTGACTGTCTCGATTGCCCGGCCTACTGTGTGGCCCAGATTTAAGGTTTCGCGAAGTCCCGCCTCTCGCTCATCCTTCATGACCACATTGTACTTGATACGGCAGTTATTTTCTGCAATATACTCACATGCAAATTTCCTGAATGAATATATATCATCCAGATTTTCCTCTATAAATTCAAACATATCCTCGCTGCCTAAGCATGCATGCTTGATGGTCTCTGCCATACCGCTTGCCATCTGGCGCTGTGGCAGTGTTTTCCAGGCAGCTATGTCTATATATACCTTTTGGGGCTGATTGAACAGACCTATGGTGTTGGTAGCAAGAGGTGTATCAATTGCTGTCTTGCCACCTACCGATGCATCTGCTGCCGCTAGAAGGGTGGTTGCATAGTTGATAAAACGGCACTCCTCTGCCGTAGGTTCCTGCAATAAAGCCTGATAAGTCGGTTACCACACCGCCACCGACTGCAATTATACAGCAGTCTCTTCTGTACCCCTTTTTAAGCATGGCATCCTCTATCTTTGCCTTTGTCTCACGTGACTTACTCTTTTCCCCAGCCGGGAAAACAAACAAATCCACTGAGTATCCCGCATGCTTTATCTTCTCACAGATTGGAAGAGCATAAGGATCACGCACATTTGTATCTGTAATCACTGCAAATTTCTTTATCTTGCCCGCAAGACCATTTTCCAGGTCAGATACAAGGGTGTCTGAGAGGTTGTAGCCTATCTCAATATCATATGTATCATCTACTACTTTTTTGAGTTCTACATTGAATATGCTCATCTTTTTCTCCTGTTATGCTATATTTTTGTTTCTTTTATGCGGGAAACTACTACAGTATCCCCACAGCCTGCTTTGCAAGCTTATCTGCCTCTTCGTTGCCCTCTACTCCTGAGTGTCCTTTTACCTTTACAAAGGTAAGCTTTATTTTATCCCTAACTGACATGATGTATTCGTGATAAGCTATAGTGCCTGCCTTGTTTCGCTTCCATGTCCCTGTGGCCCACATCTCTATGCCCATGTAGTCATAGTATATGACCAGTTCCTTAATTCCAAGCTCTATAGCCTTTTTTACGGCAGCCTCCGCGCCCTTTATCTCTCCTGCTACGTTGCGCATTGTGGCCATCTCGGCATCATTATCTGACCCCTGCAGCACGTATTTTTCATGGTCAGTCACAAGAAAGCCTCCATAGCCATAGGTGTGTGTAACCTTGTTAAAGGAGCCGTCGACAAACGCATACGTACTATTTTCGCCGGATGATTTCATTCCCGTAATGGTTTTCTCTCCGGCAATAAATTTCTCTCCGTTAATAAATTTTTCTGCCTCTTCTATCGTCTTAAAGCTTTTATACACTGCTCCCTGATATCCGTCAACCATTGCTTTGCAATCATTCCAGTTGAAATATATCCCGGGAACCTTTCCCTTTTTTACTGCATAGTATTTTGATGCCATGCTTTATTTCTCCTATAACACTCTTGACAAAAATTCCTGTAATCTCTCACTCTTTGGTGCGCCAAATACTTCCTCAGGTGTGCCCTCCTCAGCTATGGTACCCTCATTGATGAACATCACTCTGTTGGCCACTTCTCTGGCAAAGCCCATCTCATGTGTCACGACTACCATTGTCATGCCTGCCTCTGCAAGCTCCTTCATTACTGAAAGCACCTCACCTACCATCTCAGGGTCAAGTGCCGATGTAGGCTCATCAAACAGTATGACATCAGGATTCATAGCAAGTGAACGGATAATTGCCACTCTCTGCTTCTGTCCTCCGGAAAGCTGCGCCGGATATGCATCTGCCTTATCGAGGAGACCTATTCTGGTGAGAAGCTCATCTGCCTTATTTGATGCCTCATCCTTCGTCATCACACCGAGCTTCACCGGTGCGAGCATGATATTTGCCTTTATGGTCATGTTGGCAAACAGATTGAACTGCTGGAAAACCATGCCGATTTTCTGTCTGGTCACATTGATGTCTGTCGACTTGTCTGTCAGGTCTGTTCCTTCAAAAAGGATTTGTCCTGATGTAGGTGTCTCGAGCAGATTGAGGGAGCGTAAAAATGTAGACTTTCCACAGCCTGACGGTCCGATGATGGCAATTACATCACCTCTGTTCACCTCTGTGCTTATGCCCTTTAATACCTCCTGCTCTCCAAAACTCTTGTGCAGGTCTTTTACCTCTAGTATCACGTTATTATCTTTCATTGCTTCTCAGTCTCCTCTCAAGTTTGCTTACTCCGTGGCTTAAAAGCATCACTATAACCAGATAAATAAGGGCTACAGCAATAAGCGGTATAAATGCCTCGTATGTGTTGCTTCGTATGATATCTCCACCCTTTGTCAGATCCATCATACCAATATAACCACTGATTGATGTCTCCTTTAGGAGGCTGATAAACTCGTTAAGCAGCGCCGGAAGTATATTTTTGACAGCCTGCGGTATGATAACAAGCTTCATGGTCTGTCTGTAATTGAGTCCTAAGCTTCGTCCTGCCTCAAACTGTCCTATATCTACAGACATGATTCCTGAACGCACAATCTCTGCCACATATGCAGCTGAGTTGAGGCCGAAAGCAATGACTGCTACAAGTATCTTGTTGGTCACAGATGCAAGTACTACATAGTATATAATAAGAAGCTGTATCATGACAGGTGTTCCCCTGATGATGGTCAGGTATGCCTTGCAAATTCCGTTTAATATGGCAAGACCGCCGTTTCTGTCATGGCTGGTTCTGACTATCGCAATTAAAAATCCCAGCACAATACCAAGCATTACGGCAAATATTGTGATAACTATTGTATTGCCAAGACCCTTTACGATATACATGTAACGATTGTCCTTGACAAAGTTGTCATAGAGCTTTTCCTTTATACCGATTGAAGAACCCGACTGGCTGTCTTTTACGATAATCTCCTGCTTTGTGGTGATATACGTATCGGTAAAATCAACATTTTTCTGTCTGTCCTCTGTCACTGTAAAGCCTGCTGCTCCGACATCCACCTTGCCTGATGATACAGCGGCAATGATTGCGTCAAACTGCATATCCTCTACCTGCATATCCATGCCAAGCTCATCGGCTATGGCCTGCATGATATCCATATCAATTCCTGTGACCTTGTTGTCCTCATAGTACTCATATGGCGGGAACTCTGCATTGGTTCCTACCTTAAGTGTACCGTTTGACCTGTCAATGTCCTTCTTCACGTAGGGAGTCTTTCCCACCTGATCTTCAGAGCCGATATAGTTGTCGATGATGCTCTGAACTGTTCCATCCTGCTGCAGCTTTTCAAGCGCAGTGTTTACCTTGTCGCGAAGCTCTGTATTACCCTTTTTCAGGCAGAATGCATAGTCCTCGTTGGTAAACTCCTCGTCCAGTATCTTAAGTCCTTTGTTTTCTTTTACAAAGGCAAGTGCCGGCTGCTCATCAATAACCACGCAGTCAATCTTGCCGACCTTTAATGCCTGGACTGCATCAGCACCCTTGTTGTATCTCTCTACCTTGGTGCCTGAACCGTCGTTCTCATAATCAGATACATAGATATCTCCTGTGGTACCGAGCTGGACACCTATTTTTGCGCCCTCCAGATCGTCCACACAAGCGACCTTTTTGCTGTCGCTTTTGCCGCATGCGCATAAGCCAACAATGAATGTGGCCATTAATGCTGCCATAAGCAAAATCATAATCGGTTTTTTCTTAATGGATTTCATATTATTCCTCATTTCTGTATAAATATTTATTCACAATTATATCATATTAGTTTATAAAATAAAAGAGCCTGATTTTCTCAGACTCTTTTATACCAAATATTTATGCATCATGCTCCATGTTGCTTAACTTCTTCGCCTGATCGGCTGCGATACAGGCATCAATTATTTCCTGGATATCTCCGTTAAGAATCTTGTCAAGCTTATAGAGTGTCAGATTGATTCTGTGATCTGTCACACGTCCCTGTGGGAAGTTGTAGGTACGAATCTTCTCAGCACGGTCTCCTGTACCGATCTGGCTTCGTCTCTCCTCTGCCTCTGCATCCTGCTTCTTCTGAAGCTCCATGTCATAGAGCTTTGTACGAAGAAGTGCAAAAGCCTTTTCCTTGTTCTGTATCTGTGACTTCTCAGTCTGGCTGTAGATGACAATACCTGTTGGATAATGTGTCAGTCGGACTGCTGAATCTGTTGTGTTGACACACTGTCCACCGTTTCCGGAAGCACGCATTACGTCAATTCGGATATCCTTGTCATCAATCTTGACATCCACATCCTCTGCCTCAGGCATTACAGCAACTGAGCATGTAGAGGTCTGGATACGTCCCTGCGACTCTGTCTCAGGCACTCGCTGCACACGGTGTACTCCCGACTCATACTTTAGGATAGAGTATGCACCTGAGCCCTTTACCATGAACTCGACAGACTTCATACCGCCGATTCCTGTCTCATCGGCATCAAGTGTCTCCACCTTCCAGCCTCTGTTCTCTGCGTAGTGCACATACATACGGTAGATTTCCGCTGCAAAAAGTGCTGCTTCCTCTCCGCCTGCACCGGCACGGATTTCGACGATTACGTTCTTGTCATCGTTAGGGTCCTTTGGCAGAAGAAGTATTTTAAGTTCCTTCTCAAGCTCCTCCACCTGCTCCTTTGAATCCTTAAGCTCTTCCTTTGCGAGCTCTCTCATCTCTTCATCTGATTCCTCATCCAAAATAGCCAGTGAATCCTCGATATTCTGCTTGCACTCTTTATATTTCTTATATGTCTCAACTATAGGAGCAAGGTCACTCTGCTCCTTCATAAGCTTTTTAAAATCTGTTTGCATCATTTGCCACATCCGGCTCGCTGAGCAGATTCATCAGCTCTTCATAATGGTGTATAAGATCTTCTAACTTATCAAACATGTTTTTCCTCCTTGCTGTCAAACACTCCCGATACTACCCTGTCATTTCCCGCCAGGTCCTTTATCACATGTACATCGCTAAATCCGGCAAACTGCATCATCTCTGACACCTGTCTGCCCTGGTCACAGCCTATCTCAAAAAGCAGCCTGCCCTGTGGCTTTAGATTTGCCCTGCAATCCTTTATGATGCGCCTGTAAAATAAAAGTCCATCCTCAGAGCCGTCAAGAGCCTCATGCGGCTCAAATACTGACACCTCCGGCATCAGATGCGGTATCTCGTCGCTTCTTATATATGGTGGATTGGATACTATCACATCATACATCTCATCGACATGCTCAAACAGATCGCTTCTCTCAAAATCAACAAACACGCCGTTAAGCCTTGCGTTTTCCTTTGCCACATTGAGCGCCTGCTTTGAGATATCACAGGCTGCACCGTCCACATTAGTCGTGTTCTTTAAGATGCTTATAATTATGCAGCCGCTTCCTGTACACATATCAAGCACTCTCATACCCGGCTCTATTACCTTGAGTGCCTCCTCTACAAGAGTCTCTGTATCCTGACGCGGTATGAGCACATTGCTGTTCACACGGAATTTGAGTCCCATAAACTCCTGCTCTCCGACTATGTACTGGAGCGGAATACGTTCAGCGCGCTTACTCAGCAATGCTTGATATTCCCTTATCTGCTCCTGCGACATTTCCTCATCCATATGCACATAGTAATATGTGTGATTTATCCTGCATGCCATGGCTAAAAGCAGCCATGCATCGTTTTTTGCATCAACTATCTTTGCTTTTTGTAATATGCTTTCCCCAAGTAAAATTGCTTCTCTATATGTCATATATACCTTCTATCCGGCGGTCAATGTGCACACACATTGTTTTCCTCCTGCCATTTCTTCCAGTCAAACACGGCCTCAACCGATGCGATGCCAACCTCTATCATTTCATCATCCGGCTCCTTTGTGGTCATTCGCTGCATTAAAAGCCCAGGGACACTAAGCATGTTGACAACCGGATTGTCATATCTGCCCGCAAGTCTGATAAACTCATACGATACCCCTGCGATTACAGGAATAAGCACAAGTCGTAGCAATAACTGCAGCGGCTTTGAATCCACACGGATAAACATGAAAAACAATATGCTTATGAGCATTACTATAAGCAGAAAGCTTGTACCGCAGCGCTTGTGATGCTTTGAGCTTTTTCTCACATTTTCCACTGTAAGAGGCAGTCCGTGCTCTATGCAGTTGATGCATTTATGCTCAGAGCCGTGATACATAAATGTGCGCTTAATATCAGGGGTCAGCGATATAATTGCTATATACCCAGAAATATTGCCAGTCTGATAACGCCCTCTATGAACGCTATGAGCATCTGTGAGCTTATCACCTTTTTAAAAAAACCCTGAAAGGAAATACGGCAATGCAAAAAACAGCGCGAGTGCTATGACAATTGACAGTACCACTGTACCTCCTAAGCATTGGCATTTTCCTGTTTCTTTTCTTTTGGCTAGCCCGTTTTTTCTTTTCTTCCGTCTCGTGAGTTCTTCTTCCTTTTCTTTGAAGCCAAGGTACCTTCATCATCCTCGTCCTCGAAAAATGACGCTGAATACATCAGTGTGCTCATGCCCAGATAAAGCGAATCGACAAAGCTCACCACACCTCTTAAAATAGGAATCTTTCTAACTGCATCAAGCGCCTTTGAATTCTTACGCTTTGACACCTTGACATCTATTTCATGGTCAGGCTTTCTCACGGCTACTGCGTATGTGTCCTTGTTCTGCATCATTACGCCCTCCATGACAGCCTGACCGCCAATACCTGAATACTTCATAAAACCTCTCTATATTCCAAAAAAGGTTGAGGTATATTGCAACCTCAACCTTTCAAGTAACTATATGATTCTATTTCATACCATATTTCTTATTGAACTGCTCAATACGTCCACGAGCCTGGTTAGCTTTCTGCTGACCTGTGTAGAATGGATGGCACTTTGAGCAAATCTCTACGTGGATCTCCGGCTTTGTAGATCCTGTAACGAATGTGTTACCACAGTTACATGTAACAGTTGCCTGATAATAATCTGGATGGATTCCTTCTCTCATGATTTTCACCTCTTTTATATTCTTATCGTATTTCTTTAGCTTCACTCTTTATACCCGTATGCCCGATCCGCATATGATACTTGCTGCAAGAGCGACACGTTGCGTCCGTTTACATCCCGATAAACAGCTTAGTTATTGTAGCACATGAATCTGTCAATTGCAAGACATTTTTATAAAATTCTGTTTTTCTTTACAAGATTAACAAATTCCTTGTTGCTCTTTGTGTGTGCAAACATGTTGAGTACGTTCTCAACAGCCTCATCAGAGCGCATACCGTTGAAGGCTTTACGCATATTATCGACTGCTGCCTGCTCATCCTCATCAAGGAGCAGATCCTCACGCCTTGTTCCTGATTTTACTATATCTATAGCAGGGAAGATTCTCTTCTCGGAAAGCTTTCTGTCGAGCACAAGCTCCATGTTTCCTGTTCCCTTGAACTCCTCAAATACTACATCATCCATCTTGCTTCCGGTATCAACAAGAGCTGTTGCAAGTATTGTCAGACTGCCGCCGTTTCTCATATTACGTGCTGCTCCGAAAAATCTCTTTGGCATATGAAGTGCTACAGGATCAAGTCCTCCTGAAAGTGTACGGCCTGATGGTGGAACTGTCACATTGTAAGCTCTTGCAAGCCTTGTTATGCTGTCAAGGAGTATCATGACATCATTACCATGCTCTACAAGGCGCTTTGCTCTCTCTATTACCATCTCTGACACTCTCTTGTGATGCTCAGGAAGTTCATCAAATGTAGAGTAGATTACCTCGACATTGTCTCCCTCTATAGCCTCCTTGATATCTGTAACCTCCTCCGGTCTCTCATCAATAAGGAGAATAATAAGATGCATCTCAGGATTGTTTACAGTGACAGACTTTGCAATCTCTTTAAGTAATGTGGTCTTTCCGGCCTTAGGCTGTGAAACGATCATGCCTCGCTGTCCCTTTCCTATTGGAGAGATGAGATCTACAACCCTCATCGCAACACTTGCTCCGGGTCTCTCGAGACGCAGTCTCTCATTCGGGAATATAGGCACAAGATCCTCAAAGCTTGTACGCTTCTGTGCAACATCCGGTGTATATCCGTTGACAGTGGTCAGGTATAAAAGAGCCTGGAATTTCTCACGCTCAGACTTCACCTTCATATTACCCTTTACGATATCACCTGTCTTTAAATTGAAGCGGCGTATCTGCGCAGGTGCCACATAGATATCATGATCTCCCGGCATATAATTATCACAGCGGATAAATCCAAAGCCCTCCGGCATTACCTCAAGTATGCCTTCTGCCTCTTCTCCACTGTCGAGTGCTGCATAATCATCTTTAAAAGAGTTGGCGCGCTCCTCGGCTGTACCGTTTTTCTCAGCCTCCTCAGCCTCCTTTGCATCCTCCTCGAGCATTCTTTCAATAATCTGTCCCTTTTTCAGTGATGAAACGCCCTTAATTCCTCTTGCTTTCGCCAGATCCTTAAGCACAAATGCCGACAAACTTTCATATTTTTCTCTCATCTGTTCCATTTCGTCTTCTCCTTAAATTTGATAACAGTATTTATTCAATTCGTCTAAACAATATTATTTAACAAATATATCTGTGTAGCTATTGGGAAATAACGCCTGAATTGACTTTTGAATTATTAATTATTGATTATACATCATTTCTTTAAAAATATAAAGCGATTTCTTATTTTTTATCATATTTTTATATAATCGGTTATCTGCATAGTTACTTGATTTAAATCACCTGCAATGTTATGATTATTCAAAAGAATTTTTAGAGGGAGAATTACCATGGATAATAAAGAAAAAGCACTGAAATGCCACGAAGAGTGGAACGGAAAACTCGAAACCATCGCCAAATCAAAGGTTAATTCGAGAGAGGACCTTGCAATTGCATACACCCCAGGTGTTGCTGAGCCATGTAAGGTCATAGCCGAGGATAAGGAGGCTGCATACAAATACACCTGGAAGGCAAATACCGTTGCCGTAGTGTCAGACGGAAGTGCTGTGCTTGGTCTTGGAAACATCGGTCCTTACGCTGCCATGCCTGTCATGGAGGGTAAATGCGTACTTTTCAAGGAGTTTGGAAACGTAAACGCTGTTCCTATCTGTCTCGACACTCAGGACACTGAGGAGATTATTGCTGCAGTCAAAAATATCGCACCGGGCTTTGGCGGAATAAACTTAGAGGATATTTCTGCTCCGCGCTGCTTTGAGATTGAGGAGAGACTTAAAGAGATGCTCGATATTCCTGTATTCCACGATGACCAGCACGGAACTGCAATCGTCGTACTCGCCGGTATCATCAACTCTCTGCGCCTGACCGGCAAAAAGAAAGAGGACTGCAAGGTTGTTGTAAACGGTGCAGGCTCAGCAGGTGTTGCCATCACTAAACTTCTTCTGACATACGGCTTTACACATGTGACCATGTGTGACCGTCTAGGCATCATAGGAAAGGACTATCCAAACCTCAACTGGATGCAGCAGAAAATGACAGAGGTTACAAACCTTGAAAATGCAAAGGGTACTCTCGCAGATGCTTTAAAGGGTGCTGACATATTCGTAGGTGTTTCCGCTCCAAATATCGTCACAGCCGAGATGGTTTCTTCTATGAACAAGGACTCTATCCTTTTTGCCATGGCAAATCCTGTTCCTGAGATTATGCCTGATGTGGCAAAGGCTGCAGGTGCCAGAGTGGTCGGTACCGGAAGAAGTGATTTTCCTAACCAGATAAACAACGTGGTTGCATTCCCCGGAATCTTCAAGGGTGCCTTAGAAGGACGCGCTGCACAGATCACTGAGGAAATGAAGCTTGCTGCCGCAGAAGCACTGGCCGGTCTTGTTTCTGACGAAGAATTAAATGATGATTTTATTATGCCTGAGGCATTTGACCCGCGTGTTGCCGCTGTTGTCAGCGAAGCTGTAAAGTCACATATTTAATATGAGATACTATTCCCTCAACAGATACTGCCGCGATACATTCGGTGAAAAGCTTTACAAGCTCTCTCTAGATGGAGGCATGACCTGTCCAAACCGTGATGGCACACTCTCATCGCTTGGATGCCTGTACTGCAGCGCCGGTGGCTCCGGTGATTTTGCGGCGGACCGCAGCCTTTCCATAAAGGAGCAGCTGTCTGCCGCTAAGGAAAAGGTTGCTTCAAAGAGCAGCTGTGAGCACTTTATCGCATATTTTCAGGCTTTTACCAACACATATGCGCCGGTAGATTATCTGCGGCGCATATTTTATGAGGCTATAGAAGATCCATCTGTCGCTGTGCTGTCCATCGGCACAAGAACAGATTGTTTTTCTACCGAAATATATGATCTGCTCTCAGAATTAAACGAAATAAAGCCCGTCTGGGTTGAGTTGGGCCTTCAGACCATTCACCGGTCTACTCTTGATGCCATGAATACACATACATGTGTTGATGATTTCATCATTGTAACGGATGAGCTTAGACGCCGTGGCATAAAGGTTATTGTACATCTCATACTCGGGCTTCCTCATGAGACACGGGGAATGATGCTTGAATCAGTTGATTTTGTTGCTAAAAGCGGTATTTTCGGAGTTAAGCTTCAGCTGCTGCATGTGCTAAAGGGCACACCACTGGCTGATATGTATATTAAACAGCCATTTGAGCTTTTTACGCTGGATGATTACTGCGATTTTGTAGTAGACTGTATAGAAAGACTTCCAAAGGATATGGTTATCCACCGCATGACCGGTGACGGACCACGTTCTTTACTTGTTGCACCTCTTTGGAGCACAGATAAAAAACGGGTTCTGAACACAATCAATAAAAGATTTGAAGTGCGAGACACATATCAGGGACGATTAAACTTGTTTTAAAGGAGAGAATCATGGCTGAGCCATTTACCATATATAAGCTGACAATTTTATACATGCTCGACAAAGCGGGCTTTCCGCTGTCAAACACACAGATTTCCAATTTCTTTTTGGAAAAAGAATACACCGACTACTTCCGTGTACAGGAGGTCATCGGTGATTTAGTAAATGCTGATTTAATTAATTTTGAGTCTACTCATTCCAATACACAGTACACTCTGACTGCTGCCGGAAAAGAGACTCTCGGTTTCTTCAAAGACAAAATTACCGACGGTATTGAGTCCGATGTAAAGAGCTTCTTTACTGACAACAAGCTTGAGTTCAGGCAGGAAAACTCCATTCTTGCCGACTATTACAGGACAACTGACCGCAAATATGCAGTACGTTGTCAGGTGCGCTCAGAGAGCACCACCATCATCGACCTGACTCTCTCAGTCGGCACAAAGGAGCAGGCCGAGGCCATCTGCAGCAACTGGAAGAATCAGAACGAGGATGTGTACGCATACCTCATGGATATGCTGCTTCGATAGATTATTTTTTAGTTTTTCTTACAGAGTAGCCGAAGCTTCCGAGCTTATCTCCAAAGCCAAAATACTCTCCGTGCGAGTACATCACGAGGCCGGTATCATTGATATGAAATTTCCCGGTCCCGTCCATGTATTTATCATCCACTGTCACGCCGACAACATCTGCTATAAACATTGTATGGCTGCCGAGCTCCTCGATTTTTCTTACCTTGCACTCAATATTTACCGGGCTTTGTGATATTCCGACTGCTGACACATGCTGCATCGCAAGCGGTGTCAGATGCAGTTCTTTAAATTTATCCACATCCCTGCCGCTTTTCACTCCGCAGTAGTCGCAGGCTCTAAGCAGCTCCTCAGTGGTCAGATTAACCACAAACTCTCCCGTTTCTTTAATCATGTTATAAGAAAATCGCTCCGGCCTTACAGATATTGAAAGCATAGGCGGATTGGTACACACCGTCCCCGCCCATGCCACTGTTATTATATTGTTATTTCCGGCCTTGTCAGTGACACTCACCATCACAGCCGGCACCGGGTTTAGCATATTGCCCGGCTTCCAGTTTTGTTTTCCCATATGTTAATTTATCCTTTAATTTTTCTTTAATATCCTTTATATCCACTAATTTTCCTTTAGGTTTTCCATGCTTTCTTTAAGCCTTGCCCGGTTTGCATCCTCAAGCTCCGTGAGCGGCAGACGAAGTCCTCCCACATCATATCCCAAAAGCTTCATAGCCGCCTTTACAGGAATCGGATTCACCTCACAAAACAGTGCCTCTATTAAATCCAGGTATTTAAGCTGGATATCAAGTGCTGATTTAATATTTCCATTCAGATATTCCATTACCATATCGTGCACTGCAGCGGGCATTACATTAGACAGCACTGATATCACACCGATTCCACCGAGTGAGAGTATTGGGATGACCTGGTCATCATTTCCCGAATAAATATCGAGGTCATCTCCTGCCAGTTTCTTTAGCTTTGCAACCTGCGATATATTGCCACTCGCTTCCTTGATTCCTACTATATTTTCAAAATCCCTGCCAAGCATTGCCGCAGTCTGCGGAAGTATATTGCAGCCTGTACGCGATGGTACGTTGTACATAATGATTGGAAGCCCAACCGCCCCTGCTATCGCTGCATAGTGTGCATAAAGACCATTCTGTGTGGCTTTATTGTAGTAAGGTGTGACAACAAGCAGACCATCTACACCAAGCTTTTCAGCCTTCTGTGAGAAATCTATCACATTTTGTGTGCAGTTGGCACCGGTTCCCGCTATTACAGGAATCTGCCCGGCTGTCTCGTCTACCACACATTTTATTACCGAAAGCTTTTCTTCCTCTGTCATTGTGGCAGGCTCACCTGTCGTGCCACACACGATAATTGCATCAGTGCCACCGTCTATCTGCCTTCTCACCAGCGTCCTAAGCATTTCATAGTTTACACTGTTATCCTCATTGAAAGGAGTAATTAACGCTACTCCGGCGCCCTTAAACAGAGACATATATACCTCCCAAATACACTATTTTACTGAACTATTTTATACTAAACTATTTAACCTATACTAAAATATTAAAGCCTGATATCAGGATTTTCTTTTATTATATCAGCAATTAATTCTCTCTCATCCATGTGATGCTTTACACCCTTTATCTCCTGATAATCCTCATGTCCCTTTCCTGCAAGTACTATGATATCACCATCCTTGGCATTCTCCATGCAGTATCTGATAGCCTCCTTACGGTCAGGAATTGTCACATACTCTCCATCTGCCTTGTGTACACCCTGTAAAATATCATTGATTATGTCCATAGGCTCCTCATCTCTTGGATTATCGGATGTGACAACAGTAAGGTCTGCAAGTCTCGATGACACCTCTCCCATCTCATAACGGCGTGACTTTGCCCTGTTTCCGCCACAGCCAAACAGGCATACAAGTCTGCCCGGCTCATACTCCTTAAGAGTGGTGAGAAGGCTTTCAAGTGCCATCGCATTGTGTGCATAATCAATCATAAGGGTATATCTCTTTGTAACAGGAACAATCTCTATTCTGCCCTTTACACTCACATGATGAAGAGCCTCCCCGATTGCCTTTTTATCCACATTGAAATGATGGCAGATAGCAATGGCCGTTAGTGAATTGTATACTGAGAATTTGCCCGGCACATTGACCTCCACATCAAAATCCAGAAGCCCTGATACATGGTATTTAATGCCGAGTGCTCCATGCTCCTTTTTAAGCTCAACATTTTCTGCTACCAGGTTATTTGTGGACTTGTAGCCGTAAGTCTCCACCTGGCATGTGTGTCCCTTCATAATACCCTCTAAGTGCTCATCATCTCCGTTAAAGATACCAAGCCTGCACTGTCTGAATAAAAGGCTCTTGCAATGCATGTAGTCTGCAAAATCCTTGTGCTCATGCTCTCCGATGTGGTCAGGCTCAAG
>ENA-OQJR01000103-OQJR01000103.1-human-gut-metagenome-genome-assembly--contig:-NODE-103-length-23384-cov-2.339769_pt1 | contig 23384 bp, 20 predicted proteins | sample MGYA00242614_ERZ504781 | MGnify/ENA primary metagenome ERZ504781 (study PRJEB26092, sample SAMD00036365) | human gut metagenome | host: Homo sapiens | study: EMG produced TPA metagenomics assembly of...
TCGGTCGTGCCGGACGGCGTGCCACTGTTGGACGTAGAGGAATCGGTGCCCTGCGATTGGTTTTGGGTGTTCGAGGACGAATCGGCAGAGGTAGAACTGTCTTGCGCGCCGTCCGTCTGTGCCTGCTTAAGAGAGAAAGTTTCTTTTTTACCATCTCTCTTAATAATAAATACCTCTGAATTAATCATACTTATAAATTAAGGTTATACAAAACACACATTATTCAATATAAGTCTTTCACACACGACAATTCATGGAAACCAGTAATAAAAAGGATCAGTATGATTCGTTCTATCGCCTTTCACCCGAAAGCCATGAATGATATAAACAATAACGGCAGGTCTTCTGACTTGTTTCCGTTGTAGCGCCTTCCCGGTTTTCACAATAACCAGTGGCTAAGAATGTCACAACACTTCCCCACACTATGGGAGGATAAAACTTACAGCTACGGGGATAGTTCCTGATTTGCACAGGATTCCCTTTTAATTCCGTTTCGCGCCAACGGCTAATCCGGAAACCGATATTACTGACAAAGTTAGGAATTAAATCAATAAAACAACTGGAAAAAGAAAAAAAACTTCAAGCAACACTTTTTTCATCTTTTCCGCTTCGTTTAATTATAAAATCCATTATCTTTGCCCCGAATTGGTTTCGGATAGTCTATCTGCTATTCGGATTAAAAGGGAATCGGGTGCAAATCCCGGACAGTCCCGCTGCTGTGAAACTCTGCTGGAATCTTGAAAAATACCTTTGCCACTGATGTGACAATCCTCACATCGGGAAGGCTTCAAGATAAGGAGTCAGTCAGAAGACCTGCCATTCATTAAAGGCTGTTTTTACTCGTGGGATTAGGAAAGCAGTACGAAAGAAAATAAGAAAATAAAAATTTACGGGAGGAATGCCTATGAAAAAGGTATGTCCACGTTGTGGTGCAACATTTGATTGTATGCACAATGATATTTTATCGTGTCATTGCGCAACTGTCCGACTGGATGCTCTGCAACGCACCTATTTAATGGAGAATTATTCCGATTGCCTGTGCCATGACTGCCTGAAAGCCGTCAAGGACAGTTTCTATGCCTGCGAAATTAACCCCCGTTATAATAAGAAGAAAAATGATAAAGAAAGTATTGATTGCAAACAGAGGTGAAATAGCCTTACGTGTAATGCGTTCCTGCCGAGAAAAGGGCATACGGACCGTTGCTGTCTTTTCAGAAGCCGACCGCACTTCTCATCATGTGATGTATGCTGACGAGGCCTATCTTATAGGTCCTGCTATAGCCAGGGAAAGCTATTTAAATATAGAAAAAGTAATAGAGACTGCCAAACGATGCAAAGCCGATGCCATTCATCCCGGTTATGGTTTTTTGTCCGAGAATGCTGATTTTGCCCGCCGGTGCAAAGAGGAGGGGATCATCTTTATCGGCCCTTCCGCCGAGACGATGGAAGCGATGGGTGACAAGATTGCCGCCCGTAAGCGTATGATTGCCGCAGGCGTTCCCGTGGTCCCCGGTACGGAACAGCCGTTGCAAAGTGCCGAAGAGGCGGTACGTATCTGTAATGAAATAGGCTATCCTGTCATGCTGAAGGCTTCTATGGGAGGCGGCGGTAAAGGGATGAGGCTGATACACAGTGAAGACGAAGTGGTGGAGGCATATAACACCGCCCGTTCCGAGTCCATGTCTTCTTTCGGGGATGATACGGTTTATCTGGAAAAATTTGTGGAGGAACCCCATCATATAGAATTTCAAATTCTGGGTGACAATCATGGCAATGTAATCCATCTGTTTGACCGCGAGTGTTCTGTCCAGCGTCGCAACCAGAAGATTGTAGAGGAGAGCCCGTCTCCGTTCCTTACTCCGGAACTCCGTCAGGAGATGGGGGAAAAGGCGGTGGCTGCTGCCAGGGCAGTGAACTATTCGGGAGCCGGAACTATCGAGTTTCTGGTGGACAAGAACCGCGATTTCTATTTTCTGGAGATGAACACCCGTCTGCAGGTGGAGCATCCCATTACCGAAGAAGTGGTGGGCGTGGACTTGGTGAAAGAGCAGATCCGCATTGCCAATGATGAAGTGCTGCATTTGAAACAGGAAGAGCTGTATCAGCGCGGTCATGCCATCGAATGTCGTATCTGTGCGGAAGACACGGAGAACAACTTCATGCCTTCGCCGGGTATCATCAAACAGCTGACGGAGCCTAACGGCATCGGCGTACGCATTGACAGCTACGTTTACGAAGGTTACGAGATTCCCATCTATTACGACCCGATGATAGGCAAGCTGATTGTATGGGCTACGACCCGCCAATATGCCATAGAACGTATGCGCCGGGTACTTTACGAGTACAAGATTACGGGCCTGAAGACCAACCTCAGTTATCTGAAACGCATCATGCATACCCCCGACTTTGTAAACGGGTGAGTATAATACCTTGTTCATAGAGAAGAACTCGCGTATGCTGCTCCGTGGCAACGGTAATAATGAGGAGATTGAGAATATCACCATGATCGCCTCTTATATTGACTATCTGATGAATCTGGAAGAGAACAAGAGTCCCCAGCTGTCTGATGCCCGTCCCATCAGCCGTTGGCGTGAGTTCGGCTTGCAGAAAGGAGTGTTGAGAATCTGATTCTTCATTTAATTAAGCAAAAGTATGGAAATACATATTGGAGACCGCGTAGCCGATGTGACGTTGGTGAGCAAGGAAGGAAACAAGGTACAGTTTATGATTGACGGAAAACCGTATGATGTGGATATCGTTATGGCCGAGAACGGAAGCTGTTCCATCCTGCACGATGGCAATTCCTTCAATGCCGAACTGATCCGTGGGGAGGGTGGAAAGAGTTATGATGTGAATATGTTCTACCGTTCCTATCATGTGGACATAGTGGACACCCAGACCAAGTATCTGCGTATGAAAAAGGGCGGCGAGGAGAGACAGGATGACAAGATTGTGGCTCCCATGCCCGGAAAGGTTGTGAAAATTCCCGTCCGGAAAGGTGACCGTCTGTCATCCGGGGATATTGTGGTAGTGCTGGAGGCCATGAAGATGCAGAGCAACTACAAAGTGACCTCGGACTGTACGGTAAGGGATATCCTGGTCAATGAGGGGGATTCCGTCAATGCTAACCAGGTATTAATAGTATTGGATATAATAAAAGAAGATTGATCATGACAAGAGAAGAAATATACAGCCGGTTTGAAGAGCTGGACAAACGCGCGTCGCTGGGCGGCGGTGTGGACAAGATCGAGAAACAACACGCCCAAGGGAAGATGACCGCTCGCGAGCGTATCGGAATGTTGCTGGACAAAGGTACGTTCAATGAACTGGACAAGCTGGTGAATCACCGTTGTACCAACTTCGGCATGGAGAAGAAGCAGATTGCCGGAGATGGTATGGTCACCGGTTACGGAAAGATAGACGGCCGTCCGGTGTTTGTCTATGCATACGATTTCACCGCGCACGGCGGTTCGCTGAGCGAGACCAATGCGGCCAAGATTGTAAAGGTTCAGCAACTGGCTTTGAAGACGGGAGCTCCCGTTATCGCTTTGAACGATTCGGGGGGTGCACGCATACAGGAAGGGGTGAACAGCTTGGCCGGATATGCCTCCATCTTTTATCAGAATACCATTGCATCAGGTGTTATTCCCCAGATTTCCGCCATTTTGGGGCCTTGTGCCGGAGGCGCCTGCTATTCCCCGGCACTGACCGACTTTATCTTTATGGTGAAGGAGCAGAGCCACATGTTTATCACGGGTCCGGATGTGGTGAAGACCGTGACTAACGAGGAGGTGGGCAAGGAGGAACTGGGCGGTGCCCAGACTCACAGCGGCAAAAGCGGTGTGACCCATTTTATGTGCGATAATGAGGAGGAAACGCTGATGAGTATCCGCGAATTGCTGAGTTTCCTGCCTTCCAACAATATGGAGGATGCGCCGCTGGTTCCCTGCAACGATGACATCCATCGTCAGGTGGAGGCGTTGCAGACTGTCATTCCCGAAGATCCGAATATGCCTTATGATATAAAGGATATCATCGAACCGGTGCTGGATAACCAGTATTTCTTCGAGGTGATGCCTCACTTTGCTAAAAATGTGGTGGTGGGGTTCGGTCGCCTGGGAGGTCGTTCCGTAGGTATTGTTGCCAATCAGCCCGCCTGGCTGGCCGGCGTCCTTGACATTGACGCCAGTGACAAGGCTGCCCGTTTTATCCGTTTCTGCGACTGCTTTAACATTCCTCTGATCACTTTCGAGGATGTTCCCGGCTTCCTGCCCGGAACAATACAGGAACACAACGGCATCATCCGCCACGGTGCGAAGATAGTTTATGCATACGCCGAAGCTACAGTGCCCAAGGTAACTTTAATTACCCGTAAAGCTTATGGAGGTGCCTACATTGTCATGTCCAGCAAGCCGACGGGAGCCGATGTGAACCTGGCTTACCCACAGGCGGAAATAGCCGTCATGGGTGCAGAAGGGGCAGTGAATATCCTTTACCGCAAGTCTGCTCCGGAAGAGAAAGCTGAGATCATCAAGGAATACGAAGATAAATTCTCCAATCCTTATCGTGCGGCAGAACGTGGTCTGATTGATGAGGTGATTATGCCCCGTGACACTCGTTACAAACTTATTCAAGCTTTGGAAATGTGTCACAACAAAAACCAAAGCAATCCGCCTAAGAAACATGGCAATATGCCTTTATGATAAAATCAAGATTCCGTCACAGATTGCTCAGATTGACATCGGTCCAATTTAACAGTGGTCTCAATGGAATAACCGGTGACAATCTGCGTAACCTGTGGCGGAAAGCTTTTTATCTCGTCTCTTTGCTATTCTTTATTCAGCCATGCATTGATCTGTGTCTTGATTTCTTCTTGTGTGTCGGTGTCAAAGCTGCCGATACGGGTGGTATGGCTGCCGCCGGGTAACACATAAACTTTTATGTTTTTCTTGTTCTTCAGCCAAGTGACACCCGAAGCTGTCCAAGGATCATCGCCGCCATAAATATAGATCATTTCGGGATCATTCTCTTTCAGGAATTTTACCACCTTATTATATAGTGTCTTGTCAAATTTGAGATTTGACAGTTCGGGCGGTAACATTACCTTATGAAGATAGTCACGGCTGCTCTTTATCGTCAGATACTTTTTGAAAGGTTTGATGTCATATCCGTAATACCCCAGTTCTTTGGCCGCTTGCACATTAAAGGAAGGTAGGGAGATTGTTCGGAGAAATAATCCGGTTCACAAATAGCCATGAAATGCTTGAATAGCGTGTGGTCATCGGCATTTGTTTCCGGAATCTTATTTACAGGAGTTCCCCATTGCCATAGGGCAAATGAGTATTCCAATACATTGAAGTCGTATACTTCGGCTATAGGAATGCGGAAGGTATATCCTTTATCCGAGCAATATTTTTCGAACATCGGCAGCAGCCGGCTCTTGCGTTTAAGTACTTCCAGTTGAAAGTTTTCAACTCGTTTACGGTTTTCGGGAGTCGAAACTTTATTGGCAATGAACGGTTCGTGACGGCCGTCCTCCAATGATTGGTTGAGGGGGGCTACGTAAGGTACGGAGATATCCACATCATCGGGAAAGTAAGTGCGGTAGAACATCGTAGTCTGTCCGCCTTTGCTGATTCCGGTAGCTATCCATTTCTCATCGTATAGTTGTTTCAAGGTCGTGGTTACATGATGCAAATCATACAGTGAATTTTCAACCGTGAGATAATCCCAGTTACAGGGCTTCGGCATGGACTCACCAAAATAACGGTATTCCACGAATACCAGATTGGCGTTGAATAAGTTGGATAACTCTTCTTGATAACGCGGATGGGTGGCATAATGGGCGGCATAACCTTCGGTAACCAGTACGGTAGGGCGGTCAAAACCTACATGCGAGAGAATAACCCTTTGCTTGAAATTCCCTGCTTCGGGGTGATGCGGATCCAATAGTTGATTAATGAAGAATACATATTTCTCCGGATAGGCATCACTTTGCATTGGTCTAATGTCACTGATGTCCGGAAGATTTTGAAGTCTTTTCTGTAATTCAGTGGGAGGAGCTGCGGCCTGGGCCATTTGTAAAGGCAATAAGACAGCCAGTATTGCCCATACCATAAAAGAGAGTGTGTGTTTCATCGTTTATAAATGGTTTAATAACTAATGGGCAACAAAAATAGTATTTTATTTCGATATTGTCGGGTAATCTTTTATCTTTGTGTTACTTAATAAAGCTGAGAAATATGTTTTTTCTTCATCGTATATGGAATTGGTGCAGTCGCTTCCGTCACCGTTGTGGTTACGGAGTACACTCTCCGTCTGATTTTTTTCTGATTACTTCTGTTGTTTATGAAAAATATCACTACTATGCTTATCGGGTATTGAAGGAAAGGGGATTTCCTGCTTATTTGCCACATTATCGAAGGAAAGTGAACCGTTTGCTATTCCGGTTGGTTAATTATTTCAGACCAAAGTCGTTGATTGAAGTGGGGATTGGTAATGGGGCATCCATAGGATATATGCGGGCTGCGTGTCATACTATGGACTCCGTCACCTTGAAAGGCAGGGATTGGGCAAAGACTTCCCGGCAACTGGAGGAGAAACTGGCGGAGGTGCATACATTAGATTGTCTGCATATAGGGCATACTCCTTTTTATAAAGAAGTTTTTGAACTGGTACTTCCTTATGCCGGACCTCGTAGTTGCTTTATTGTCGGAGGAATTCATGAATCGAAGGAAAAACGGAAATGGTGGGAGCAAATTGTAGCCAGTGAGTCGACGGGTATCACTTTTGATTTGTATGACATAGGGTTGGTCTTTTTTGATAAAGCGAGATATAAACAGCATTATATTGTAAAGTTTTTTTATAACCGGAACCATGAAGAAAAGCATGATATACACCAAAACAGGTGATAAGGGAACCACATCATTGGTAGGTGGTACCCGGGTGCCGAAAACGCATATACGGCTTGAAGCCTATGGCACAGTGGATGAATTGAACTCCTATTTGGGATTGTTGCAAACGTATTTGACGGATGAGGAGGATAAACAAATCATTTTTCGTATACAAAATAAATTATTCTCTGTCGGTTCGTATCTGGCAACGGATCAGACACAGACCAAGTTGCGTATGGAAAGTCGTATAGAGGATGAAGACATCCGGATGTTGGAGCAGGCAATTGACGTAATTGACAATGAACTTCCTCCTTTGAATGCTTTTATTCTGCCGGGGGGTGACCGTGGAGCAGCCGTTGGGCACATTTGCCGGACGGTGTGTCGCCGTGCCGAGCGACGTATTCTTGCATTGGCTGAAGAATGTGACATAGATGCCCGTGTAACAGCATTTGTCAACCGTTTATCTGATTATTTATTCATTTTGACCCGAAAGTTAAATCATTTAACTAAAACGGATGAAATTTTTTGGGATAAAAGTTGCAAATGAAATAATTTATTATACTTTTGCGGCTAATTAGAGAACGAAAGAAAAGTATTTACTTAAAAAATAAGAAAACTATGTACTGGACATTAGAATTGGCCTCGAAGTTAGAGGATGCTCCCTGGCCTGCTACAAAGGATGAGTTGATTGACTATGCAATGCGTTCGGGCGCTCCGTTGGAAGTAATCGAAAACTTGCAAGAGATGGAAGATGAAGGCGAAATCTATGAAAGTATAGAAGATATTTGGCCGGATTATCCGAGCAAAGAGGAGTTTCTTTTTTAATGAGGAAGAATATTAGAAAGAGAACATGGCGGACAGAATAAAAATCTGTCCGTTTTTGTTTGATATTTCTTCTTGGAAGGGGGGATTGGAAAGCGTAATGTAACTTTCCTGGGAGATTGAACATTATACATGGAAAAAGTGTTTATCTTTGTGGCGTAAACTAAAAATAGACAAACATGAAAAAGATTATTAGTGTATTAATGGTAGCTGTATGTTTGATGATGGCTGCTCCTGCTCAGGCTCAGTTGCACTTTGGAGTAAAAGGTGGTTTGAATATTTCAAAATTGAGTTTTTCAAAGGATGCTTTTAAAGGGGATAATAAGACTGGTTTTTTGTGGGTCCGATGGCTGAATTCACCCTGCCTATTATCGGGATAGGGGCAGATGTTGCCGCTTTATATTCTCAGACAGACTTAGGGGCTGATGGAGAGAAAACAATGAAGTTAAAGACATTTGCAGTTCCTGTGAATTTGAAATGGTCCTTTGGCCTTGGTAGCATGTTGGGTGCTTATATTGCTGCAGGTCCCCAGTTTGATTTTAATATTGGCAATAAAACATGGACGCGTGAATTGTCATTGAAAAAATCTACAACCAGTTTCAATGTAGGAGCAGGTCTTAAATTGATACGTCATTTACAGTTAGGGGTTAATTATAATTTTGCTCTGAGCAAGACTGGTACTTATGAATATTATACAGAGGGTGGATCGGGTGATGGACACCATTCTGTTAATATAAAGAACAACACTTGGCAAGTTTCTTTGGCATACTTGTTCTAGACAACCTTATTTAATAAAAGATAAAAAGGAGGCATTCTTCACTGAATGCCTCCTTTTTTGTAATTTTGCACCATGAAAAAATTCGTAGATGTCATAGTTCCATTACCTATTGCCAACCAATACACTTATTCCCTTCTCAGGAGATGGAAGAGATGGTACAGATTGGTTGTCGGGTGGTTGTTCCGTTTAGGAAAGAAAAAGTTCTATACGGCAATAGTGACAAATGTACATTATGCGGCCCCGGAGGGTATGAAACGAAGGATATAGCTGAAGTGCTGGATTCATCTCCGGTACTGTTACCGAAACAATATGAGTTCTGGCAATGGCTGGCGGAATATTATCTTTGTACATTAGGAGATGTGTACAAGGCGGCTATCCCTTCGGGTATGAAACTGGAAAGCGAAACGTTGGTGGAATATAATCCCGATTTTGAAGCCACTGCACCCTTACCGGAGAAAGAGCAGAAAATTTTGGATTTGTTGAGCCGGGATACAGAACAGTGTGTAACCCAGTTGGAAAAAAACAGCGGACTGAAAAATGTGTTGACTGTCATCAAGTCTTTGTTGGACAAAGAGGCCATCTTTGTCAAGGAGGAACTGAAACGTAATTACAAACCGCGTACTGAGGCGAGGGTGAGATTGGTGAACGGAGAAGCGGATGAGGCTTACTTACAACGGCTGTTCAATGAATTGTCACGTGCTCCTAAACAATTGATGATATTAATGAAGTATGTGGAATTGTCCGGTTGGGTAGCCAGAGGGTATGCTTTAAAGGAAGTAACAAAGAAAGAGCTGCTTGAAAAGTCTGGAGGGTCTGCGGCCGTTTTTAACGGATTGGTCGAAAAGAAAGTCTTTGAGGTCTATCATCAGGAGATAGGACGTTTGGATAAAGGAATTTCGGATACCGGTGATATTAATCCGCTGAATATTGCGCAGCAACAGGCTTATGGCAACATTCTTCAATGCTTCAGAGAGAAAAATGTATGTCTTCTGCATGGCGTTACATCCAGTGGCAAGACGGAAATTTATATCCACCTCATTCAGGAGGTGCTGAAAACAGGAAAGCAGGTCTTATATTTGCTTCCGGAAATTGCACTGACCACTCAGATAACTGAGCGTTTGAAAAGGGTGTTCGGACATCGGCTGGGTATTTATCATTCCAAGTTTCCGGACGCTGAACGGGTGGAGATATGGCAGAAACAGTTGGGAGAGAAGAGCTATGACGTGATTCTCGGAGTCCGTTCCTCTATTTTTCTGCCTTTTCGTAACTTGGGGCTGGTCATCATAGATGAGGAACACGAGAATACGTATAAACAGCAAGACCCCGCCCACGTTACCATGCCCGTAGCTCAGCCATCATGCTGGCCTCTATGTTCAAGGCGAAAGTGCTGCTGGGGACGGCTACTCCTGGTGTGGAAACTTACTTTAATGCTACCTCGGGAAAGTATGGCTTGGTAGAATTGAAAGAAAGATATAAAGATATCCGGCTTCCTCATATAGAACTGGTTGACATCAAGGAACTGGCGCATCAGAAGCGGATGCAGGGCCCTTTCTCACCGGCGCTGGTCAAGCAGATAAAAGAGGCATTGGAGTGTAAGGAGCAGGTTATCCTGTTTCAGAACCGTCGCGGTTTCGCTCCGATGATAGAATGTCATACCTGCGGCTGGGTTCCTAAATGCAAGAACTGTGATGTGAGTCTGACGTATCATAAGGGGCTGAACCAGCTGACTTGCCATTACTGCGGATATACCTATCAAGTTCCCCGTTCCTGCCCGGCGTGCGGCGGAGTGGAATTGATGCATCGCGGTTTCGGTACAGAGCGTATAGAAGATGATGTAAAACTGATATTTCCCGAGGCGAAAGTCGCCCGGATGGATTTGGATACCACTCGTACCCGTACCGCATACGAGAAAATTATCGCGGATTTTGAACAGGGCAAGACGGACATCCTGATTGGTACGCAGATGGTGTCCAAAGGATTGGACTTTGATCATGTCAGTGTGGTGGGGATTCTGAATGCGGATACGATGTTGAACTTCCCGGATTTCCGGAGCTATGAGCGTGCTTTCCAACTGATGGCCCAGTAGCAGGACGTGCCGGGCGTAAAATAAGCAAGGACTGGTTATCCTTCAGACCAAATCGCCCGATTTACCCGTATTCATCAAGTGATGCATAATGACTATGAGCAGTTATATTATGACCAATTGGCAGAACGGCAGATGTTCAAATATCCTCCTTATTATCGTTTGATTTATGTATATCTGAAACACCGCAAAGAGGATATTCTGGATTTGGCGGCGGATACCATGGCGGCACAGCTCCGTTCCGGATTGGGCGACAGGGTATTGGGTCCGGACAAACCGCCGGTGGCCCGTATCCAGACCTTATTTATAAAAAAAATGATTGTGAAAGTGGAGCAGAATGCTTCTATAAAGAAAGTGCGTGATTATCTGCTTGCCGTACAACGTGCCATATTGGAAGATGAACGTTTCCGTTCGTTGTTAGTATATTATGATGTAGATCCACAGTAACCGGTCCATGCACTGGACGATAATAGAAAAGATAAACGAAAATAAAGATGAAGATAGAATTAGACGTACATACCCATACCATTGCCAGCGGGCATGCATTCAGTACTTTACAAGAAATGGCGCAAGCTGCCGCCGATAAGGGATTGAAGGTTTTAGGGATAACGGAACATTCGCCCGGTGTTCCCGGTACTTGCCATCCTATTTATTTTAGAAACTTGCATGTGGTTCCCCGCCGGATGTATGGGGTGGAGCTGTTGTTGGGGGCTGAGATTAATATTCTGGATGGTAAAGGAAACCTCGATTTGGACGAGGATTATATGAAGATGCTTGATATCCGTATTGCGGGTATCCACTCTTTATGTTATGAATATGGAACGATAGAAGAAAACACCCATCGGAATGGTACAGGTTATCAGCGAATCCTTTTATTCATATTATCAGTCACCCCGGAGATGGTACGGCCGAATTAAATTTCGAGCCTATTGTATTGGCGGCAAAAGAACATCATACCCTGTTGGAGATAAATAACAGTTCTTTAAAACCCACCCGTAACAAACCCAATGCCCGTGAGAACAACCTCACCATTCTCCGTTTATGCAAGAAATATGAAGTTCCGGTCATTTTGGGAAGTGACGCGCATATTTCGTTTGATATAGCCCGTTACGATAATTTGTATGAATTGTTGCAGCTTACCGGGTTTCCTGAAGAGCTGATCATGAACCGTGATGTGAAATCATTTAAAGAATACCTTCATTTGTAGATTATATATGAAAAGAATACTTTTTGTCTGCCTCGGTAACATTTGCAGGTCTTCTTCGGCAGAAGAAGTGATGCGTACTCTCATAAAGAAAAAGGACTGGAACACGAGATAGAGGTGGATTCTGCCGGAATCCTGAGTTATCATAGAGGGGAATTGCCCGACAGCCGTATGCGGATGCATGCTTCCCGCCGCGGTTACAATCTGACCCATCGTTCCCGTCCTGTCTGTACGGAGGATTTCTATCATTTTGATATGATCATCGGCATGGACGACCGTAATATAGAGGACCTGATGGAGCGTGCTCCCGATCTGGAAACGGAAAAGAAAATCCATCGTATGACGGATTATTGCCGCACCAAAGTTGGCAGACTATGTTCCCGACCCTTACTATGGCGGTGCGCAAGGGTTCGAGAACGTGCTTGATATACTGGAAGATGCTTGTGCAGGATTGCTTACTTCCGTTAGTTCCGGGTAACTGATTCGGGTGTGATACATCGTTTTCAGCTTTTCTTTAAACAGTGCTTTGACTGTTGCTATATCCTTGAACGTAATAGGGCATTCTTTGAAATACCCCTCAGATACCTGTGTGTCAATAATCTTATCTACCAGTGTGCTGATGCTTTCTTCCGTGTACTCCGGCAGGCTGCGTGAAGCCGCTTCTACAGAGTCGGCCATCATCAGGACGGCCTGTTCCTTGGTGAACGGGTTCGGACCGGGGTAGCGGAACTTTTCCTGATCCACTTCTTCGTCAGGATGTTCGTTTTTATATGAAATGTAGAAATACTTCGTCAGTCCCCGTCCATGATGGGTACTGATAAAGTCTTTGATCACTTTGGGCAGATTATGCTTTTCCGCCAGTTTCAGTCCGTCGGTGATATGACTGATGATAACCTGGGCGCTTTGTTCATAACTTAAACTCTTGTGCGGGTTGACTCCCGACTGGTTTTCTGTGAAAAAAGCCGGATTCACCATTTTACCGATGTCATGATATAATGCTCCCGTACGCACCAGCTGGCTTTTACCTCCAATCTTGTTTGCCGCCGCAGCAGCCAGGTTTGCCATCTGCAATGAGTGTTGGAAAGTGCCCGGAGCTACTTCGGACATTTCCCGAAGCAAGCTATTGTTGATATTTGACAGTTCCACCAAAGTCACATCTGAAGTAAAACCGAATATTTTCTCCAAAAGGAACAGTAACGGATAAGCGAACAGCAGTAAGATACCGTTGATCATAAAATAGATGTACATGCGCGTATTCAGCTTGGTCAAATCATCTTCATGAATCAGCTCGAAAGCAAAATATAATAAAGCGTAACTGATAAATACAACCAAAGCCGTCCGTAACAATTGCGACCGTTGGGACAATTCTCTCAAACTATAGATCGCCACCATTCCTGCCACTACCTGTAACAAGATAAACTCATGTGGAAAACGTAAAGTGATGGAGCAAAGCAAAATGATAGTGACATGTGCCATGAATGCCGTTCTTGAGTCAAGGAAAACACGGACTATAATCGGAATCATGGCAAATGGAACCACGTAAATACTTGACAAGTTCTGTTCCACCATAATGGAAGACAGGACGGGGAAGAACACAATCAGCGCAAATAGCAGGGTGAGTGTTCCTTTCCGTTCATAATAATCTGCCCGGAACAACTCCAGATAGGCCATGAAGCAGAACAGGAAGATTCCTACATATAATATTTGTCCGGCCAATGTCAGTCTTTTCTCTTGTACCGAGTCGCTACGTTTTTCCCATTCCTTGCGTAAGGATTCCAATATGTTGTAAGTCTGCTCATCAACAATTTCTCCACGGTCAATAATCTTTTGTCCGTTCAGCACAAAGCCGTTTGCCCATGAAATATTAGAGAGCAGGTCTTTTTGCGCCGCCTCGGACTTTTCTTCATCATAAACCAGATTAGGTGTAATGTAATCATTCAGATTACATTGTTGTAATATCTTCTTTTTGTAGTGGGTGGTATCCGCATTCAGCAAATATTCATAGGCTTCCTTCACGGTGTACAATTGGTCGATAAAACGGCTTGTCGCTACATTCTTGTCTACCAGCCGTATGGCAATGATACTGTCTTCCTCCATACGCTTCAAGTCATTTCCGGCAATGATTCCGTCCTCATACAGTGCCTTTAATGTGCGTTCAATATAACGTACATAGTCCGTGCCCGGCAGTGAATGGCGTAAGGTCTTGTTGTAATCCTCCCTTAATTTGGAAAGGTACATTTTTTTCGGCTTCCTTGTCTATCTGGAAATAAGGTTGATAGTCTGCCAGGATGCTGTCCTGTTCCTTTTGTACTTGTATGTCGTTTTGTAAATCGGAAAATCAAATGATGCCTGTAACAGTCCGTATTTCCAAGGCTTGTTTATATCAAATTGATAGTTGAACTTTCCTTCATTGGGTAAAAAGTAGACTATCACTGATACTGTGGCAATGAAAATAAGGCTTTTATAAATCAAATTTTTATATGAAAACCGTTGGTTGGTCTTGAAACTTCTCATAATCGTATATTTTTGCGCGCAAAATACGAAAAAATCGGGAAATTTAGATTAATTTTGCGGCGTATTTTATATAAAACAACAATGTCAGAAAGAAAAGTAAGAGTTCGTTTTGCTCCGAGCCCGACGGGAGCGTTGCATATCGGCGGTGTGCGCACAGCCTTGTATAACTATCTGTTTGCTCGCCAGCATGGTGGAGATTTAATTTTCCGTATAGAAGATACCGACTCAAATCGCTTTGTTCCGGGTGCGGAAGAATATATCATTGAGTCGTTTAAGTGGTTGGGGATAAACTTTGACGAAGGAGTCAGCTTTGGTGGTAACTACGGCCCCTACCGTCAGTCTGAACGTCGTGATATTTATAAGAAATATGTACAGGTGTTGCTTGACAGCGGTAAGGCGTATATTGCTTTCGATACTCCGGCGGAGTTGGACGCCAAACGTCAGGAAATCTCTAATTTCCAGTACGATGCTTCTACCCGTATGTCTATGCGTAACTCTTTGACTCTGCCGAAAGAAGAAGTGGATGCACTGATTGCCGATGGGAAGCAATATGTGGTACGTTTCAAGATTGAACCGAATGAAGATGTACACGTACATGATATTATCCGTGGCGAGGTAGTGATCAATTCTTCCATTTTGGATGATAAAGTTTTATATAAATCGGCGGATGAACTGCCTACTTATCATTTGGCAAACATTGTGGACGACCATTTGATGGAAGTTTCCCATGTAATCCGTGGTGAGGAATGGTTGCCTTCCGCTCCGTTGCATGTCCTGCTGTACCGGGCTTTCGGCTGGGTGGATACCATGCCCGAGTTCGCACATCTTCCCTTGTTGTTGAAACCGGATGGTAACGGTAAACTGAGCAAGCGTGATGGTGACCGTCTTGGCTTCCCTGTTTTCCCGTTGGAATGGCACGATCCCAAGACCGGTGAGGTGTCTTCCGGTTATCGTGAGTCGGGTTACCTGCCCGAAGCTGTTATCAATTTCCTTGCCCTGTTGGGATGGAATCCGGGAAATGACCAGGAACTGATGTCCTTGGATGAACTGGTGAAGCTTTTTGACCTGCACCGTTGCAGCAAAGCCGGGGCAAAATTCGACTTTGAAAAAGGAAAATGGTTTAACCATGAATATATATTGAAGAAAAGCAATGAGGAAGTAGCCGGGCTTTTCATGCCGATCTTGAAAGAGCATGGCATTGAAGCTCCTATGGATAAAGTGGTGACCGTGGTAGGCTTGATGAAAGATCGTGTAAGTTTTATCAAGGATTTGTGGGAAACTTGCAAATTCTTCTTCGTCGCTCCTACGGAATATGATGAGAAGACCCGTAAAAAACGTTGGAAAGAGGACTCTCCCGAACGTATGCTGGAGTTGGCGGACGTATTGGAGGCCTTGGACGACTTCTCGCTGGAGAATCAGGAGGCTGTGGTCATGAAATGGATAGAAGATAAAGGTTATCACTTGGGTAATATAATGAATGCTTTCCGTTTAACCTTGGTAGGCGAAGGTAAAGGCCCGCATATGTTTGATATTTCAGCCGTTTTAGGGAAAGAAGAAACATTGCGACGCATTCGTCGGGCTGTGGAAGTGCTCAAGTAATAGCCGGTAGTTATGATTTATAACCTAGTCATCTATATTTATCTATTCGGGGTGAAGGTTGCCGGCCTGTTCAGCGCCAAGCCCGCCAAAATGGTGAAAGGACACCGGGAAGTATTTGATATCTTGCGTAACAAGATAGACAAAAATGCCCGTTATATTTGGTTTCATGCAGCTTCATTGGGGGAGTTCGAACAGGGACGCCCTTTGATAGAACGTATCCGTAAGGAGCATCCCGAATATAAAATATTGCAGACTTTCTTTTCTCCCTCAGGGTATGAAGTGAGAAAGAACTACCAGGGGGCAGACCTTGTCTGCTATCTGCCTTTCGACACTCCGCGTAATGTCCGTCGGTTTGTAGAATTGGCTAATCCCTGTATGGTGTTTTTTATCAAGTACGAATTTTGGCAGAATTACTTGAATGAGTTGCATCGGAGAGCTATTCCCACCTATAGCGTATCTTCCATTTTCCGTCCCAATCAGATTTTTTTCCGTTGGTATGGGAAGAGATATAGTGAGGTGCTGAGGACTTTTGCTCATTTGTTTGTACAGAACGAAGTTTCCAAAGAATTGCTGGCGACAATTGGCGTGACCGATGTGACAGTTGTGGGCGATACTCGTTTTGACCGCGTGCTGGATATCTGCCATCAAGCCAAGCAGCTTCCGCTGGTGGAGAAGTTCAAAGGTGATTCGTTGACTTTTGTTGCAGGCAGCTCATGGGGACCGGATGAGGATATTTTTATCAAGTATTTCAATGAGCATCCTGAGATGAAGCTGGTTATTGCTCCTCATGTGGTGAGCGACAGTCATTTGAGGGAGATTTTAGATAAGGTGAAACGTCCGTGCATCCGCTATACCGAGGCTACGGAAGAAAATGTGACACAGGCCGATTGTTTGATTATCGACTGTTACGGACTGCTGTCCTCCATTTACCGATATGGTGAGATTTCGTATATTGGGGGTGGCTTTGGAGTTGGAATTCATAATGTGCTGGAAGCGGCTGTATATGGTATTCCTGTGATATTCGGACCTAACAACAAGAAATTCCGCGAGGCGCAACATTTGTTGGAGCAGAAAGGCGGTTTTGAAGTAACCGGTTATGATGATTTTAAACGGTTGATGGACAAATTCCTGTCGGATGAGGCTTATTTGCAACAAGCAGGGAAAGCCGCCGGAAATTATGTGAACCATAATGCCGGAGCATTAGAAAAGATAATGAAAGATATCACTCTCTGAATGTTTCAAGGTGATTTGAGTATATGCAGGTTATAGAGAAGATTTTGGCTTCTATAACCTGTTTTTTTTTCCTTCTAAATCCTTCATTTTAAGATAATTTATTGTTAATCAGTTGGTTATAATGATTTCCTTCATCCGGATATAAATCCTTCAGCCTGCTGAAATGAGGGACTTGTCCGGCTTTGGGGCCAGCAGAAATTTAGTGGGGATTTATTTCATGCGATTGTTTGTGATACCCTGTACGAGACGTTCGTAATTTTATGTATGGTTTGTATGGCAGGCTAAAAGTAAGGATTGGGATTGCATATATGCCCTCACTTTAGCATTTACGACTTGTTTGCTATATACCATACATGTAGTCAGATGTATATCTTCCTGCCCATATGCTGTTTCGCTTTTTTAAAAGAAGGCTGTCTGGGGATTTTTCCTCCCTACGTAAGGAATGCGTAGCCTTGTAGTCAGCTTCATCCTTAAAAGATCTTATCCATATCTCTAAACCTTTCCCGCCGTATGGTTAAGGGTTTTCTTCCTGCCTGTTTTATCTCCGCAAGCCTTTGGAGTTAACTCCATAGCCTTGGGAGATAACTCCAAAGCTTATGGAGATAACTCCAAAGGCTATGGAGATAGAACATATCCGTATAAAAAGGCTTAAACCTGAAGAAAGAAAAGGCTTATGCTATAGGGTAGGGAGTGATATACATTCAATTGAGGCTTGACTACTCCTACAGTCATGATGTTTGAAGCGATGCTGGATATCCTGCCGGTTCGCTGATGCGGCTGTAACCGGAATATAATATGCGGCAGGCTGGTAATGATCAGACGCTTAGGGAACGTTTGGATACTATCCGTAAATACGCCGTTTTGCTATAAAATGCTGTCTCGCTGCGGCTTGATCGGTTGCAGGTGCACTCACTGAGCATGAGGTAAAAAACATTGGCGGAATTAATTCAGTCTTTCAAATACAGTCTGGATTAACTCCGCCAATAGGCTGCCACTATCGGATATCTTATTTATAAGTAACCGGTATCAACCTTACACTACCATTCAATCCCGATGGCAATGGTTGCCAATCAGTATAAGGTATCGGTTTGTATTGCAGATTCACCACATTGATTTCATTGAAGATACGCCATTTCTCACCCCGACGATCCATATCCGCAATGCGGTTGGCAGGCAGATTGGTCACTTCTATTTCTATCTTGTTATCTCCCGGTTTCAGCCATTTGCCTACTTTCAACTGATAAGGTACGGCCCATGCCGTTCCGGCATCTTGTCCGTTGATGCGCACACGGGCACTTTCCCGCACATCGCCCAAATCCAGTATCCAGTCATCGGCGGGAATATGGGGAACAGTGATGATATTGGTATATACTCCCGTCGCCATGGTGATCGGAGCGTTGGGATGAGCAATTTCAGTCCACGAAGACGGAGTATCGATATCAAATGAACCTTCTATCTGGGGAGTGCTTTTTGCAAAATGAAGTTTCCAGCCGTGATCAAGGCTGAGGCTGACAGGTTGTTCTTGAACGTATTTCCATTCGGCAACGTCTGTCAGGGCATGGTTGAAAGTTTGCAGGATCACGCTTTCGCCGGAATGCAGTTGGAGGCGTACTTGGGTTTTGCCTTCTTGCTTGCGGGTTTGTGCTTTCCCTTTTTCTCCCGTCATCGGATTGAACAGCATGACACTTTCTGCGGGAACGGCTAAGGTTATCCAGTCGTTTACTCCTTTTTCCTGCAATGAGGAGATGAAATAATGATGTCCATCGGCATGGGAGCGGCGGATACATTGTAAGCCATACCGCGTTTTCATCTCTTCGGGAACAACACCGCTTTTTTCCAAGGCAGATTGATAGTTGTTTCCTGTAATGATGATCCCTTTTTGATAAAGAGTTGCCACCGTCTCATTGAAAGAAGAAACTTCCGGAAGTTGCTTTTGTAATTGTGCAAAGCCTTTCCGGCGTGCTTCCAGTTTTCCATAACCGGGTACATCCTGCGGATAGTTTTCGGTAAAGATGATAGTAGCTCCGGCTTGTGCCAGCTTTAGTAAATGGCCGAGTACCTCGGACGGCATTAGTTTTACAGCAGGAATGATGATGGCCTTATAGGAAGTTCCTCCTTTGGTCAGTAATTTGCCATTTACGCAACGGGTACTTTTCACAAAGTTGTCAGAGATATAATCCATGTCATAGCCGCAATTGCTGATGGTATGGACGGTCTCTATAAACTTGGGAGCACGTTTTGCCATATCATGGATGCTGAACAGCAAAAGTCGGCCCGGTTGTTCCTGCCACATATCATATACAGGCAGGTAAACCAGAAAGTCATTGTCCGGTTTCCCCATTTGCAGGAAAGACTGGCAACGGGTGATGTATTGAAAGAATGCCGGAGCATCCTGCCAAATGTTATTGGTAGGAGACATGTCAATAGAGGCATAAAACTTCCATCCCGGCCATTTGGCTTCTTTGGGACTGTAGGGAGTTCCGTGGAAAAACATGTGGTTTACACCTGATACGAACATCAAATCCATATCCGGTTTGCACTGGGAGAGGGAGGTGCGGAAATGTTCCGTCAGCCAGGTGAATGTTTCTGAAGACGTGTAGGGCTTTCCGGCGATATGGGCGGCGGAAGAAGCATATTTCAGCATGGAAAGGTCGGAGTCATTCTTACGGGTCAGGGAATCTTGGCGCAATCCTTTAATATGGAATTGCGACAGACCGAATCCTTCGCATTCGGGAATATCCACGGAGGCATAGGTATCTATCAGATTGGCAGGGGAACCGTGTGCCTGGTTACGGGTGATGCTGCCGTGACCGTGTGCCCAGTTAGTCCATTGGGTACTGAAATTCTCAATCAATAAATCGGAGATGGTTTCGCGATAGTCACTGACTATGCGGGCGGTGGTTTCATTACGGTCCTGAGCTATAAATTCAGGGAAGTGTTCTTCCAGTTTATAGCCGCGACGGCGGGCGAATTGTTCCAGAAAATCAGGAGTCCAGTCAGCACCATATACTTCGTAAGAGTCATTGAAAAAAGTATGTGGAAAATTGGTCTTGTTTTCTTTAAAGGCTTTGTCAAAGTTGGCAAAATAGCGTTTTACGGCTCCTTTATCCAGGTGGTTCATCACATAGCCTTCTCCACCGGGAGCGGCACGTTTCACTTTTTGGAAAGTCTTGCCTATATATAAGGTGATGATATTCCAATGTCCTGCCGGAGCTTTCCATTGTAATTGTCCGTTCTTCGCTTTGGAAGTGAGGTTAAGACATTGCTTATTGTCCGCATTATAGGCCATAACCCGGCTTAAAGTGGCTACAGGGCGTTGTCTTTCTTCTTCTACTTTCAAATCTAGCGTAATTTCTTTTCCACCCTCTACTTGATAAGATTGAAAAATAGCTTTGGTAGCAGCATCTGTCATACTCACGTGAGGACCGCCGAAGGGCCATCCGGTACCGGTGTTCATATCTACTTCAATACCGATACGTTTTCCTTCAGCTTCAGTATGTTGCAACATATTCATCCATTGCGGGCTGAGGAAAGGAAGGTTATTCTTATCGTTGCCTTGAACACCATAAATAGGAGTGATTTCAACACCTCCCAGTCCGGCTTTGGCATATTCTTCCAGATTGTAGGTCAGATTGGTTGCATCGACAGCACTTCCCAGCCACCACCAGCGGGTGGCGGGGCGAGCTTCGGGTCGCACCGCCGGCCATTCTTGTGCGTAAAGGCTACTTCCGGCCAGCAACAGGCTGAAAAATAAATATTTTCTCTTCATTCTATTTTGTTTTTATTAGTTGGCTGTATTGAACTCTTTTCCATCCACTGTGATGTTCCTGTATCTGATATCACTGGCATCATCCGTGACAAACAAGGGACGTCCGTCCGCTTTTTCGTAATGGAAATTTACATTGTCCAAGGTGATGTTGCGTGCGTGGCGGATGTAGAAACCTTTGGCGGGAATCGTTCCGAACATCCACGGTTCAGGATATACTTTCTCTTGTTCGGGAGGAGTCAGAAGTCCGTCGGCTTCTGTATATCCTCCTTGGTGATAGATATGAATATCGCTCAGTGTCACATCTTCAATAAGGGCTCCCGGTATTCCGCTGATAATGGAGGAGTAGCGCGAGTCGGCATTAAATACATTGACGTGGCTGATGAGGATGCGTTTCATTGTGCCCACAGGTGTTCCTTGCGGGCTGCGCATCCGGGCTCCTAACCGCAGGAAGATGGGGGCGTTGACAATATCGCGCATCGTGATGTTGCTGATGACGATATCTTCCAGTTTGCCACTGTCCACCGTTTCCAGGGCAAGTCCGCGACAACGCTCGAAGATGCAGTTGGTGATGGCTATGTTTTTGAAACCGCCGCTGGATTCCGTTCCTAATTTAATGCGTCCCGTTACAAATCCGTGATCCGGCGCTTGGGGCTCGTCCCTTTGCCAAGTGCAATCCAATACACTGCCACGGTCGTATCCGCTGACGAAACAATCGGAGATGGTTACATTTTCCGTATCCTTGAAATAGCCTAATCCGTAGGACGCTTTAAGCACGATAGCGTCATCCCAGGGAGCGTTGACGGTGCAATGACTGATGCGGACATTTTTGCAGCAGTCTATGTCAAAACCGTCCCGGTTGGTATCTACTTTCACGTTCAGAATGCTCAGATTATCTACTCCTGTAGCCAGCAGGCCGAAATGACCGCAATGCAACAAAGAGAAGTCTTTCAATGTCACGTTCTTGCAGAGTTTCAGGCTGATGGCTTTGTTGCCTACACCGGGCAGGCGGCTTTCCTCACGGGTGAGTCCTTTGCCATAAATCAGTCCCGGTCCGCTGATGGTGATGTCTTCCAGACCGATTCCCCAGATAAGTGAGTTCTTCCAATGGCTGTGTCCGAAATCCTGGAATTGGGTGTGTTCATTCGGTTCTGCCAGGTCATAGCCTTCCGTTGCTGATGGAAAGGCGCCGACAATCCGTGCTCCTTGTTCTATATACAGATGTATATGGCTGGCCAAACGTATGGAATAGCAGGCGTATTCTCCCGCAGGGAAATAAACGGTTCCTCCCCCCTGGGAGGCAGCTTCCTCAATGGCCCGGTTTATGGCGGGGCTATCAATGGTAGTACCGTCGGCTTTCGCTCCGTAATCTTTTACATTATAGATCTTTGCCTGTGCTGTCCATGTGCTGAGGCATAAAAGGAAGAGTATGAGTTGTTTCATGGTCTGTCTTTGCTTTTACTGAATGGGCATTAGTTTGAATTTGCGTAAATAAGATGCATTGCCATACATGGTATGCTCATCGGATAAATTCCAGAATCCGTCTTTAGAGGCAGGGTGGGCATCCCAGTCAATCACCGCCCAGCATAGTCCGATTTCATTTCCTTCCTTTAATAAAGTAGGGCGAGATAGTTCGGGACCGTCGGCATCCGCATGGTCAAAGGGGGTGATATAGAATTCCAATACCAGCTTACCCGCTTCTCCCTCCTTGAAAGAGTACTGATAGGCATAATCAGCGTATGGCTTTTGTTTCAGCCATACCTGAGGACCCCATAACATACACCAGTCATTGCCGTGAGCCGGGGTGAAGATGTGATAGTTCTGGGCATGGCATCCGTGAAATTTGAACCAGGCTTGCCACACATCTTTGGGAGCTGTGGGATGAAAACGTCGATGAACGGCCCCCTGAACAATCGCCATCCACCACTACTTCAAAAATATCCGTGTTCAAGGAGTTCTCACTGAACCGCCAATAATTATCGTATGACTTCATATAGAAAAATACAACTTCTGAGTTTCTGCACACCAACCTACTTTGACACTGACTTTCAATGTGGTAGTGTCCGGCTGTGCATGTTTTCCCTCGTCTTCCTTTAAAGCTGCTTCCGTTATCTTATAATCAGCCGGAACGCAATCCCAGTCGTGGGTATTGCCATCTATGGCAGGAACCTTATCTGCCGGAAATTGGTACACCTTGAATTCCTGTGCCTGGGCAGACAGGCATAGGAAAAGGAAGAACAGGTATGGATACAATCGTTTCATTTTGATCGGGTTTTATGTTCTTTCCCGAATAATCCGGGTAGCATGAAATAATTATAATCGCCTCGTTGGTAGAAACAAAAGTAGAGCTTTTCTTGCGGTTTCCACGGGCATAGGGCAGAGATGACGGGGGCATCTGTCTTTTTACCGGAGTTGAATAAAGCAAGCGGGGATGCTTGTTTATGTCCGTCGGACAGACGAATTTCGGAACCGATGGGAGATACCCCATGAAC
>ENA-OQJR01000106-OQJR01000106.1-human-gut-metagenome-genome-assembly--contig:-NODE-106-length-23359-cov-3.672392_pt1 | contig 23359 bp, 26 predicted proteins | sample MGYA00242614_ERZ504781 | MGnify/ENA primary metagenome ERZ504781 (study PRJEB26092, sample SAMD00036365) | human gut metagenome | host: Homo sapiens | study: EMG produced TPA metagenomics assembly of...
GATATAAAAAACCCACAAGCCAACAGCACATACAATAGACACACCGATACATGTCGCTGCACGTAAATAGGCAGTATCTTCGCAGTTACCAGAAACCACGTAAGAAAACCTGTCACAGTAATCGCCAGCACTTTCGAAAACGTCCAGCCTTTGTCCTCAAATCCGGCAAACAGTACTCCCTGTCACAGGCATGGCAACCATTCCCATCAGAAATGCCAACAGCCACCAGGTCCAGAATGTCCATACATCTCCCTTTAACAGAAATGCAGACAGCCCTGCAAGAGCTGCTGCAAGAAGCACTCTCGGTGCCCATTTCTTCATCCGTACGTCCTCCTTAATCATTTATAAAATTATTGTGGTTACTATAATCTTACACATTCTCTCTTATCTCTGTAAATCTGTGATCACCCGGCTCATAATCATAAATCCGGAGTAATCCCCGTAATAATGCATTTGAGGATTATTCTGTTGTTTTATAGATCCGTATTCGTCCATCCTGAGTCTCATAAACCTTTTCATATGCTGCAGCAATTGTCTCCTCACGACATTCCTGCTGTTCAAATTCCGAACCTTCTTCAAACAGGATATATGTTATTTTTTCCTGTTGTACTGTTTTTTTCAATGTTTCACTGTCAGATGTGGTGTATATCGTTACAGCCTGTGCAGCCCTGTAATTCGTATCATAGCCTGCAGACCATGCGTAATATGGCCATCCACAGTAAAGCATAGCTCCGGACATCGTCACTTCATTCATGCTGTACTCAGGAGTAAGTAAAAGATCGTTTTTCTCCAGATTCTCCTCCAGCCATTGGGTCAGCTCGCTGTTCATATTTACAGTCACACGTCTGCCCGGACCATTTCCCTTTATGATCACCACAAAGTCATAAATCCCGGTCACACTCAGAGATATCACCAATACTATTGCCAGTATCTTTCCCATAGTTTTCTGTATCCCGGACTGCCCATTTCTCCCTTTCCAAAGACTGCATACTGCCCATGCCCAGAAAATCGTCAGAAACGCATATGATATCATGATATATTTATGGTTTACATTAATATCCGGTGTCATCAGAAGCACAAAAGCAAAAATCGCCGGAAACAGGAAACTCACAAGGATTGCTCTCTCCCGTCTTCTCATAAACCATACCATTAGTACCAGCCCAAGGAAAAAAACTCCACTCATCCAGAACAGATATTTCACAATTCCCGGGACAGTCTTATCCTCTGCCAGAAACCCCAGATAAATCTGAGGACTCATAGCACTTCCAACAATAAAAATCTTTGACTGAAGCCAGGAAAAGAAGATGGATACCCCCGCCATGACAGCGTAATCCACTTTTCCATCCGAGAAAATCGCAAAGCCGCACAAAATCAGCAGACCACCGATCACTGCTGCCCCATTCCAGAACGCACACAGACCCAGAAACATTCCCATAAGCAGTGCCCGATCCAGATTTCTGCTTTTCCATCCTTCCTTCGAAAAGATTCTGTTTTTTATCCAGAGTATTCCCTTCTCTTCATGTGCCGTCCCGGCTTCCAGCCAGTCCATAAACAGATATAGTGCCAAAGTCACCATCAGAAGTCCAAATGCCAGATGCCTCTGATTAAGATAAACATTAAAGTTCCACAATCCCCAGTTCTCATTGACAGTATATCCGATAAAGGAAGTATTTTCTTCCAGGGTTTCCACAAGATTCCCTGCCTGGATATGCTCCCATACAAATCTGAAAAAGGCCATTCCGCTTCTGAAAAAGAACAGAAACAATGCCAGTACACCGCAGCACATTTTGCCTGTGATCCTAAGTGCAAGCTGATATAACAGCATAAGAAATCCCACAAGCGACAAGGTACTTACGATATTATAGGCAAAGTCCATACGCATTCCAAGATATTCCAGATTTCCTGTGAGAAACTGAAACATAAAATGATACTTTACATCTGCACCTCCATAATGAGGATACTGTGTGGGAAAATTATTTCCTGCAGAAAAAGAACGCATCATCGCCGTATGTGGTGCATAATCTCCATACACAGTCAGGCCGGAATACAGGATTCCGTCTTTTATATAGAATACATAAAACATCATATATGTAATAAATACAGTCAGCAGACCAAAGAGTAATATTTCCTTTTTTAATCTGCGCTTATCCTGTGTTTTATCAATATTCCATATCCTGTAACTTCCCTGTTTTCTGTATTTCTGTACACTGAGCAGTATCATAATAACTGCTGCACCTGTCATCCCGATAATATTTCCATACAAAAGTGGATTTTCAGCTTTTCCCACAACACTGAAAAACCAGGAAATAATATATACCATCCAGGTCAGTAAAAGTGTTCCGACTCCAAAAGAAGCCGGAAGCATGAGCCAGATACGATTAATACCTGACACACTCTTTCCCTCTCCTGTCAGCATTTTCGATGCTTCACAGCCCAGCATTCCTGCCAGAAGCAGATAAATAATTCCAAGCATAATTTCTCCCTGTACATTTCCCCGCCATGCAGATACTTCTATCCTCCCGGGGGATTTTATCAAACAAGTATCAGTATAGCAAAAATCCCTACTTATTAAAAGCAAGTTCACATAAATTAAACATTTTAAATTTTTTGTTGCTTCAGATATTGTTCAATCCCTTTCACTATAGCTTCCACTATTTTATTCTGATATTCTTCTTTGCAGAGAAGTCCGGCCTCTTCCGGATTTGTAAGAAAACCACACTCTACAATATTCAAAACACTTTCACTTCTTTTTAACAGATAATAGGTTTTATTACCTTTTGCTACACGAGGGCGTTTTACTTTCAGTCCCAAGTTCAGTTCTTCCTGGATAAACTCTGCCAGATTCTTTCCCTGAACAGAATCTTCATAGTAAAACACCTGGGGACCGCATACAGCCGGATCCTGATAGCTGTTCTGATGAACACTTATGCACAGCACAGGTCTGTATTTCTTAATCATAGCAATCCTGCACTGCATATCCTGTGCCTTCTGATTTCTGCTGTCCTCCTCATAAAGACCCTTATCTTTTTCCCTTGTCATGATTACAGAAAATCCTTGTTTTTCCAGAGAATCCTTTAATTTTACGGCGATCTGAAGATTTATTCCCTTTTCTTCCAGTCCATTCACTCCAATCATTCCCGGATCTGCTCCACCATGTCCTGCATCTACCAAAATAGTTTTTGGATTTTCCACTGAACTCATAGTCTCTGAAACTTCAGCTGCCTGTTTTGACAGAATGAAAAAACTGACGAGAAGCAGACACCCTAACATTAATTCCAGTCCATATTTTTCAAACTAAAAACACCTCCTGAGACATCTTTTACAGTCTACGGGAAAATTCACTGTTCCTGTAGATTGGCTATAGCAATTCCATAAAATAATGCAATCAGTATTTCATAAAATTCTATATTAATATATGTTTCAGAAGATGTTTTTATAGCCTGCTGATGCAGAACTTTTAATTATTCAGATTGTCCGAAATTACCTGCCAGATTCCGCTGTTTTCAAATCCAAGCTTCCATGCAGAAACTCCTGCAAGGTCATATTTGGATACCAGCTTCACTTTCTCTGCAACTGACTGAGCATCCTCAAGCCAGATCTGATAGGTAGAATTATCTATATCATATTTTCCATAATTCTGGGAAGTGGTCTTATCCCAGTAGGTTTCCACATTATTATCTGCAATTGTCTGCTGCGCCTGATCCATACCGATTGCTTCACTGGTTACATTTCCCCCTGTGGTCCTCCACAGTCTGGTATAAAACGGAATGGCATTGATCACACGTTCAGCCGGAACCTCATCCAGTGTATCCTGGATTCCCTGTTCCACCCATGGAAGAGATGCCACAGAACCGGCTTCAGATCCTACATAATGCTCGTCATATCCCATGATGATCACATAATCTACAACCCTTCCCTGCTCAGCCCGGTCATAATGGCTTGTAAAATCCTCAGGAACCGGATTATCCACTGAAAGAACCAGATTATTCTTATGACACTCTATGGAAAGTTCTCTCAGAAATTCCAGAAAATGAGTTCCCACATCCTCGCTGAGAGATTCAAAATCCACATTAATGCCATCCATTCCCACATCTTGGGCTGCCTGGATCAGCTGACTGATAATATTCTGTCTCGCCGCAGTGCTGGAAAGTGTTTCAGTTGTGCTTACTTCCTGTGTAAAGTTATCGATCAGCCCCCATACCTGAAGCCCCTTTTCATGAGCCTGTGATACATAATCTGCACTCGCAATGCTTGCAATGTTTCCTGAAGTATCTGTCAGATAGAACCAGGTAGGCGAGATCACATTCACACCTGTCATATTTGCTGTCGCATCCGCAAAATAAGCATTGGCATCTGTGGAAGTCACCTGATGCCACACCATATTAACCTTGCTGTCCATAGTAAGATAGGAGTACTGTTCCCTCTTAAAGCTTCGTTCAAATTTTGTCTTCTCTGCTTCTCCCACTTTCTTCTTATCTATATAACCAATATATCCGTCATCCGTAGCTACCTGATCCCAGTTCTCCATTTCTTCAATAAGACGGAGCTTTGTACCTTTCTTTACAGAAGTTAGAATAGCCGATTTGATTCCACCGCGGTAACGTATGCTTGTATTCTTCTTAACTGTGACTGTTTTCACATTTTTGAATTTATACTGTATGGCAATCCTGTATGGATCTTTTGTGATATATGCATCAAGATCTGTATATTCCTGCACATAAGTAAGATTCAGATACACTTTGTCATCTTTCACCCATACCTTGTCACCTGCCTCAGATGATGCACTCGCAGAAGTCAGCTCCGAAGGTGTCGCATAAAGTATCTGCTGATTGGCAGAATCCCAGTAATATCTCTGGTTCAGATAGGTATTCACCACATCCAGTGGTAAATAGACTCTGTCTCCGTCCACCAGACCACGTTCTTCCAGTTTCTCAGTTCCAATGACCAGGGCAATCTGCCCATCTGCCATTTCTCCATAATATTCATTCAGATCCATTTTCTCAGAAGATGGTATGTACTTCATTACTACATGAGTGACAATTCCAAGAATCGCAACAAGAATGACCAAAACGGCAACTGCGATAATTGGTTTATACTTTTATTCATAGTATTTTCCTTTCAGTTAAATATTGTGTTACCGGAAACAAAGCAGACAGTAACACGATCGCTATTGATACATCAGCTCACAGAAAGGTATTTCATATAGTTATTTTGAGTATGATGTACCAGTATTATCAACTGTATCGGTAAACTTGATGATACTGGCTTAAGTATACCATAAAATATTACAATTGTATTGCTAAAATCGTATTTTTCACAAATTTTTAAGATATGCGTAATTATATTCTTATGCTGCCCGAAGGCATTATGAACATCGGGGGGACTGATTCAGAATCTGTTCGGGCAGCTTTCTCTTTTGTTATTTTCTTTGACGAAATCAAAATCCACACGAGCGATCCGTCCTTTTTCATCTTCAACGTAATCACGCATGTATCCACCACCTTCTGCAATCTGACAGGCTTTTGCAATTGTTTTCGGATTACTGAGTATACCATTCAGATACAGAGAAATTCCCTGTTCACGATAACTCTTCAATTCTTTTTCCAGTGGTTTACGCATGCTCTTTTTGGTTGCCCGTGATATATTTTCCGTAAGCTTACCTCCCTTCTTTCATAAGATTTTTTAGAAAGCACCTTATCGGCTGTTGAAAAAGCAATATCCCTGCACCTGTTTTATCGTTACTGTGAACGGAGTGAACAGTAACGTTTCAACTTCTTATCATCATGGAAATTTTACCTGTACATTGCCACAGCAGGAACGCTGCATGAAAAACGGCAATGAAGTTTAGAAATAAAAGATCACTTTGGTTAATGTTTCAGATCTTCGCTTATGTGAACCGCAGGTTTACTGCTTCTTCTGTTTTCATTATATCCATCTGGTAAACAGATGCAAGTGTTTTTCTTCATTTATGTATTTTTTTCTGTTTTGTTTCTAAAAATTTAATATTTTGGTTGATTACTTATCTTTACATTTTGCAGTTCTGTGTTATATAATATAGTGTATAAAATTTTATAAATTCACAGTCAGACAATAGAATTTTTGAAGTTACTTGCAGCAATTTTCCAAAGGTAGCGCATCTATGGCAATCCTTTAAAATTGCTGTTCAAAAAAACAATAGTAACTTTTAATTTATCCGTAATTGTCCGCAGCTTTCAAAAGTTAAATTTTCATTATCAGAAACACTTTTAATGGATTTTCACAGGCAATTATGAAGCTGCCAGATAATTCAATGTTATTCAGAATAGGATGTGACAACATGAAGATAGAAAAGATCAACGACAACCAGATACGCTGCACACTGACAAGAGAAGACCTGGAGAACCATCAGATCCGTATCAGTGAATTGGCTTACGGCACTGAGAAAGCCAAGAAACTTTTCCGCGATATGATGCAGCAGGCACAGATACAGTTTGGTTTTGAGGCAGATAATATTCCATTAATGATCGAGGCCATCCCGGTGAGTACCGAGAGTATCATCCTGATCATTACCAAAGTAGAGGACCCTGAAGAGTTGGATACCCGCTTCTCCAAATTTGCTCCATTCAGAGGGAATGATAAGACAGATACTCTTCAGCTTGACGGTGCAGACAATATTATTGATATCTTCCAGAAGCTTTACGAAGCAAAGATGAAGAGTACTCAGACAAAAGATGGCAAATCTGCTCAGAATACCGGAGCAAAGGAAAATGACGATACTCAGGTTCCTGATGTAAATCTTATCCGTCTCTATGAGTTCGACACACTGGACGATGTGATTGCGGCCGCCCATGGACTGAACGGCTATTTTACCGGTACAAACACCCTGTACAAAGATCCGGCCGATGAGCTTTACAAACTGGTACTTCACCAGTCATCACTTTCTCCGGAGGATTTTAACAGGGTATGTAATATTCTTACGGAATATGGACAGGGAAAGGCTTTCTCTCTTTCAGGAGAAGCTTATCTGACCGAACATGGAGAACTGATTTCCGATTCTGCCCTTCAGCAGCTGATTCAACTGTAATAATTTTCATAATTAAAAGAGCATTCAGTTTTCATCTGAAAGCTCTTTTCTTATACCATAGTAAATTACAGATTTCTCAAAAAAGGATGTCCTGAACTTATTCAGAACATCCTTTTTACATGTCAGTCTATGACAATTCAACAATTGTCATAGTCCGTCATATGATTACCTTTCAGGAAGATTATTCTCCAAGAAAATCATTGATCTGGTTAACCAGTACATCAACATCCAGTCCATGAACCATAGCTGCTTCTTCGAGAGATTCCATCTGGGAAGATGGGCATCCAAGGCAATGCATTCCTGCTCTCATAAGAATCGGTGCGATATTTGCATCAATCTGAAGAAGCTGACCGATCAGCATGTCTTTTGATACTTTAGCCATTGTATATTTCCTCCTTAATTTTTCTTTATACTACTCAGCTTTTATAGCTTCTGATATTATAATACTATTTTACTCTGGAATCAACTGCAAACTTTTAATTTTATCGTTCCTCCCTGAAATACGGAAGTCCCAGCGCAGCAGGCGGCTGGTGTTCCTTTTTCTTTCGAAAGCTTGTGAATACCAGTACGATAATCGTTACCACATAAGGCAGTGCTTTAAATACTTCCTGCATGCTTCGTCCAAGTCCCGGGATATAAAGATACAGAATATAAAGAGCTCCGAACAGGAATGCTCCCCAGATTGCATTCAGTGGTTTCCATAATGCAAAGATTACCAGTGCAACAGCAAGCCAGCCACGATCTCCAAAACCATTGTCTGTCCAGGTTCCTCCTGAATATTCCATTACGAAATAGAGTCCGCCCAGACCTGCCAGACCTGCACCGATACAGGTTGACAGATATTTATATTTGATAACATTGATACCTGCTGCATCTGCAGTTCCCGGATTTTCACCGATTGCCCTGAGATTCAATCCCGCTCTTGTCTTGAACAGAAAAAACGATAACAGGACTGCTATAATAATACAGAGATATGTAAGAAAACCATAATTAAATAAAATACCTCCGATAACCGGAATCTTAGACAATCCCGGGATTTTTGCCGTATAGGCACTTCCTGTTACTTTTACGGAAATCTGTCCTACACCGCCTGCAAGCTTGGAAATAGAACCGCCAAAGAAGTTACCAAAACCTGTACCAAAAATGGTAAGTGCAAGACCTGTTACATTCTGATTTACACGAAGTGTGATAGTCAGGATACTGTAGATCAGACCACCGATTGCAGCACATGCAAATGCACACAAAAACGATATCAGTACACCCACAAGTGCATTGGGATCAGGATTATCCTTCTCATAGAGGAAAGCTCCCATCAAACCTGAAATGCCGCCCATATACATAATTCCCGGAATACCAAGATTCAGATTACCGGATTTCTCTGTCATAATCTCACCAAGCGCCCCATACAGAATACAGATGCCCTGGACAATTGCTTTTTGAATAAAAACTATCAGTACACTCATTGCCGCTACCTCCTATTTCTTTGCACGCTTTACTCTGTAGTTGATAAAGAATTCTGCACCGATCAGGAAAAACAGAATGATTCCCAGAAGAACATTGGAAGCATTCTCATTCAGTCCATACTGTGTTGCGATCTGTACGGCACCCTGGTTCATAAATACGATGCCAAAGGAAACTGCAACCATAATAAATGTATTAAACTTGGAAAGCCATGCGACAATGATCGCAGTAAATCCACGACCGCCTGCTGTTGCAGTGGAAATCGTATGGCTGGCTCCGCTGACAATAACAAAACCTGCGATACCACAGATTGCACCGGAGATTGCCATTGTACGGATAATAACCTTTTTCACCTGGATACCGGCATATCTGGCAGTATTCTCGCTCTCACCTACTACTGCGATCTCATAGCCCTGCTTACAGTATTTCAGATAAATAAACATTCCCACTGTCAGAATCAGGACAATGACTACATTCCAGCCATATTTCTGTCCGAACAATTCCGGAAGCCATCCGCCTTTTGTAGCCTGATTGATGATACCGACTGTATTGGAACCTTTCGGATTTTCCCAGAATACAATACAATAAGTTACTACCTGCATGGCAACATAATTCAACATCAGAGTAAACAGTGTCTCATTTGTATTCCAGTTTGCTTTAAATACAGCCGGGATCATTCCCCAGATCATTCCGCCAAGTGCACTTGCCACAAACATTACGATCAGGAGTAACCCTGCAGGCATCTTATCTCCTGCATAGATCATGACGGCAGCAGAGCAGGCACCACCGATCAGGATCTGACCTTCTGCACCGATGTTCCAGAATTTCATTTTAAATGCAGGTGCCAGACCAATGGAAATACACAGCAGTACCATTGTATCTCGTATAGTCTGCCACAGACGGCGATCCGAACCCATTGCTCCATCCCAGATTGCCTTATAGACATCCACCGGATTCATCTTTACCAGGGCAACGATCACCGCTCCGCACACGATCAGTGCAAGGATCAATGCAATGAAACGGATCAGAAGACGTTCCTGCCATCTGGCTTTGTTTCTTCTTTTACTTACCTGTAAGAAAGGTTCTTTCTTCATGCCTGTGTCCCTCCTTTTTCATGCTTCGTCATAAGAATCCCGATTCCTTCTTTCGTTGCAGTTCTTCCATCCTCAATTCCGCTGATTTTACCTCCGCAGAACACTGCAATCCTGTCACACAGTTCAAGAACTACATCAAGATCCTCAATAACACAGACTACTGCAACCCCTTTTTTCTTCTGTTCATTCAGAAGGCGGTAAATCACATGGGAAGTATTGACATCCACCCCTCGAGTTGGGAAAGCTACCAGAAGCACTTTCGGATTCTGGGCAATTTCTCGTCCTACCAGAACCTTCTGCACATTTCCTCCTGACATCTGACGGACAGGTGCGGAAATACTTGGAGTCATGACTTCAAGCTGTTCTTTGATTTTTAACGCCAGTGCCTTTGGACCTTTTCGATCCAGGAATGGACTTTTGCCATTGCGATAGCTTCTGAGCATCATATTATCGGTCATATCCATATCGCCCACAAGCCCCATACCAATACGGTCTTCCGGAACAAAAGCAAGGCTGATCCCTGCTTTATTAATGGAGATAGAATCCATTCCTGCAAGCTCTGTTCCTTTTCCATTGTCATCAAGCAGGGTAATCGAACCGCTCTCTATTGCCTGGAGTCCTGCAATTGCCTCCAGAAATTCTTTCTGGCCGCTTCCGGAAATGCCGGCAATACCCAGAATCTCTCCTGCATTTACTGTCAGATCAACATCATCCAGAGTTTTTACCTCTTCTTTATTTTTACAGTTCAGACCTTTGACTACTAATCGTTTCCTTACATTCTCCGGTTCAGGACGGTCGATATTGAGATCTACTCTGCCGCCTACCATCATCTCTGACAGGCTCTGTGCATTTGCCTGAGCTGTTTCTACTGTATCAATATACTTTCCTTTTCTGAGGATTGCCACACGGTCTGATAACGCCAGAACTTCCTGGAGTTTGTGCGTGATGATCATAATGGAACATCCATCTTTTCTCATATTTCTCAAAATATCGAATAACCGGTCAGACTCCTGTGGTGTCAGAACTGCGGTCGGCTCATCCAGGATCAGAATCCTTGCACCGCGGTAGAGCATCTTTATGATCTCAACTGTCTGCTTCTGGGAAACGGACATTTCGTAAATCTTCTGTGACAGATCCAATTCAAAGCCATATTTATCTGCCAGCTTCTGAATATCCTCTGTGATTCTCTTCATGTCCAGCTTTCCCTTTCCCGGAAGTCCCAGAACAATATTCTCTGCTGCTGTCAGTACATCTACCAGTTTAAAATGCTGATGTACCATACCGATTCCCAGTTCATAGGAATCTTTTGGTGAACGGATCGTTACTTCTTTTCCATTTACAAAAATATGTCCCTCATCCGGATAATAAATTCCATAGATCATATTCATCAGAGTTGTCTTTCCGCTTCCGTTTTCCCCCAGAATTGCAAGAATCTCCGATTTTCTCAGTGTGAGATTTACATGATCATTCGCCTGGACCGAACCAAAACTCTTGGAAATATCTCTAAGTTCAAGTGCATAGTTTTCTCCCACTATCGTTTCCTCCTTTTATCTAATGATATCCAATCTACAGTAAAAGTCCTGTCTCTTTGACTGCCGATATCATTTAATCCTACTTCTGAATTATGGAATTGCTCTCCTGTATACTCCATAATACAGCAAAAGAAACCTTCTGTCAGAAGACTTCAAGACTTCTTTTGCACGTACGATATGAAAACAGCAGAGCTGCCGCCCGGGCAGCCCTGCTGTCGTAAATTGCTCCGCGCTTTGCAGCTCCAGCAATTTTCTTATTCTGTAATAGATGTAATTCCATCAATCGCAATATCAAATGCAGGTGCGGAACCATATTCAGATTCATGGAAGTATCCGTCAGAAATGTACTCTGTATCACCCTTCTTATAAGTATCAAGTTCCTTGCCGTCTACTGTAAATGCAGATGTATCAAATACATGAAGGGAACCATCAATGAGCGCATCTTCCACTTCTTTGACCTTTTCTTCTGTACCCTCTGCTACAGTTTTGTCATTGAGAGCGGTGATCTTATCTGCACCTTCCGCAAATCCTTTACACCAGTCAGTATCAATTGCTGTGCCGTCAAGCATACACTGTACTGCGTATGTATAATATACACCCCAGTCCATAGATGCAGAAGTAAGTGCTGTGTTCGGAGCAACAGATGTCATATCAATATTATAACCTACACATGGAACTCCTGCTGCTTCGCATGCTGTAGAGCACCTGTTGTATCTGCATGCTGGCTGATCAGTACACAGCCGTCAGAGATCAGAGCATCTGCGCACTCTTTCTCAAGGTCAAAGCTTGCCCAGCTGTTTGTATATTTTACTTCCATTGTTACAGACGGGCATACGCTCTTCGCGCCAAGATAGAAAGCTGTATAACCGGAGATAACCTCTGCGTATGGGAATGCACCTACATAACCCATCTTGCATGCGTCTTCTTTTACTGTGCCGTCCTCGATCATTTCATTCAGTTTCAGACCTGCAACTACACCTGACACGTAACGTGCTTCATAAATATTTGTAAAATAGTTATGCATGTTGGAAAGTCCGCTGGATGCAGCCTGTGTTCCTGTTGCATGACAGAACTGAACCTCCGGATATTCCCCTGCCGCTTCCAGTATATAAGTCTCATGTCCAAAGCTGTTTGCAAAGATGATCTGACATCCCTGATCTGCAAGGTCTGCTGCCGCATCATAGCATCCTTCATTCTTCTACCGATGAGAGTTTTCTCAATAATCTGAGAATCGTCAAGCCCAAGCTTCTCTTCCATCTCATCAATTCCTTTCATATGAGCAGCCGTGTAACCTTCATTCTCATCACCGATATAGATCACTCCTACTTTCAGGTCCTCTTTTGCAATCCCTTTGCCTTCATCTTCTGCAAATACCGGTGCACTCATGGAAACCGCCATTACTGTTGCAAGTCCAATTGCCAATGCTTTCTTCATTCTTCATTCCTCCATTCTTTCTATTTGTTTTCTGATTCCTGCTACGGAACAAAAGAGGCACAACTTTCTGTGTTATGCCTCCTTGCAAGTATCTTTACTATAACCGTTTATGTCTGAATTGTCAATAAATTCAGCAAAAACGCACTTTCTTTTTGATACTCTTATTTTTTTTGTATATTAACAGACTATTTTCCATCATACAAATGCCTGTATTTTGGCTAGGATAATTTCTCTGCTTCGGACAGACATTCACATGTCCGTCAGCTATTTGTAATCTGCAGGTAAAGTAAGTAAATACTAACTTAATATTATTTTATAATGTATCTGATTTTATACTTGTAATTCAGACAAAGATATATTAAAATGTATGCAGAACCCCGAAAGGGGCCTAAAACGTTATTACGATAAGGAGGATTCTAATTATGGCATATGTAATTTCAGACGAATGTGTAAGCTGTGGAACATGCGAAAGCGAATGTCCTGCAGAAGCTATCTCTCAGGGAGATGAGCATTATGTAATCGACGCTGATGCATGCTTAGACTGCGGAACATGTGCAGATGCATGTCCAACAGAGGCTATTCATCCAGCAGAATAATTCATGATTTCAAAACAGCTTCATCTCTGTTTACCGCAGAGACGAAGCTGTTTTTCTTTATGGGATAACTTTTACAAATGTTTTCTTCTGATCCTCCTGCTTCTTTTTTCCAGTGCTGCAGCAGCCTCTTTTCTCGCAAGCTGTCTGTTACGGATCGTTTCATCCAGATCCCGGCACTGGTCTTCTCCCTCTTTTTTCATATGTAGCTCCTGAGCGATCAGACGTTCCATGATTTTCTGAAATTCAAGTATTTTTTCCCTCTCAGGCTGTTCATCTTCAAGAAGCTTCACTTTGCTCGCAGTAGTCCCGGGTGCAGTCCTTGAAATTCTTGGAACCAGTTCTTTGATTGCTCTCAGGGCAAGTCCTCTTTTCTTTAGTTCCTTTATATTAGCCAGAAGCGTAATATCATTTCCTGTATAGTAACGATGTCCCTGCTCATTCCTGCATATCCTCAGTTCCAGTTCTTCCTCCCAGTACCGGAGGACCGATGCCCTCACGCCAAGGATTTCTGCGGTCTGAGTCACAGTATACCGCTGCTCCATGCTGCCCCTCCTCCTTTTGAGTCCATTTTTTCATCAGAAACCACTGATGCATATCAACAACTCAATCTATCACCTGATATCATTGAACCACTACACTGTAAAAACAGCTGTCGTAATCCTGATATCATGTATATTTATTATAAAACGCCATACCGAGATTGCAAGAAGTTTCGATTGACAAACTTCCCTATAAACTTTATTTGACACAAAAAACAGGGAAACAGTACCGGATTCCTCCCCCCCCTGATACTGTTTCCCTGTGAAATTTTTCTATAGCAATCCTCGTAAATAATGCATTTAAGACAATTCAGCAGGATTTCACACTCTGATGGGCTGGATTAAGATGCATTATTTTAGAGGATTGCTATAATATTATTCAAGTCAAAGATCAAACTCCTCTGAGATAGATTATTTCTTCATATTCACAAACTGTGTATATCTCGGCAGCCATACCAGTTCTACTGTTCCGATGGGACCGTTTCTCTGTTTGGCAATGATGATCTCTGCAATGTCCTTCTTCTCTGTATCCTTATGATAATAGTCATCTCTGTAGATAAACATTACCACATCGGCATCCTGTTCAATGGCTCCGGATTCTCGAAGATCCGAAAGCATTGGTCTGTGATCCGGACGCTGTTCCACCGCACGGCTGAGCTGAGACAATGCGATCACCGGCACATTCAACTCTCTGGCAAGAGCTTTCAGAGAACGGGAAATATCTGAAATTTCCTGCTGTCTGGAATCACTTTTTCCACTTCCGCTCATCAGCTGCAGATAGTCGATCATGATAATCCCGAGATTATGTTCCAGCTTATATTTCCTGCATTTGGAGCGCATTTCCGCAATAGAAATACCCGGCGTGTCATCAATGATCAGATTAGATTTACCGATAATATCTGCTCCTTCTACCAGTTTTGTCCAGTCCTCGTCTTTCAGATTACCTGTTCTCATATTCTGGGAATCTACATGAGATTCCATTGCCAGAAGTCGGTTCACCAGCTGTTCCTTTGACATTTCCAGACTGAATATGGCAACTGTGACATCCTTTCGGAATGCCATATACTGTGCAATGTTCAGTACAAAGGCTGTTTTCCCCATGGAAGGACGGGCTGCGATCAGCACCAGATCAGAAGGATGCATACCGGATGTTTTATAATCCAGATCCATAAAGCCTGTGGGAATACCTGTTACAGAACCTTTAAGCTTAGACGCTTTCTCAATGTTATTAATGGCATTCAGAACTACCTGCTGGATTGGAACATATTCTTCATTGTTGCGTCTCTGGAGAATATTGAACAGTTTTTTTTCTGCTTCTTCCAGAATAATCTCTGTATTCTCCTTCTCCAGATAGCAGGTGTTGGCAATCTCTTCATTTGCCTTGATAAGTCTGCGAAGGACTGCTTTCTCACTGACGATCTTTGCGTAGTACTTCACATTTGCAGAAGTAGGAACCGCTGAGATCAGATCTCTTACATATTCCATACTGCTGATATCCGGCGGGAGTTCTTTCTCCTTTAAACGATTCTGAAGGGTCACCAGATCTACCGGTTTCCCTTCATTACACAATTCCACCATTGCATCAAAGATGATGCCATATTGTTTCTGATAAAAATCATCGCTGGTAAGTATCTCAGATGCCACAAGGATCGCATCTCTGTCCAGGATCATTGAGCCGATTACAGACTGCTCTGCCTCTATACTGTGGGGGAGTATTCTTTTAATCAGCGCTTCTTCCATTCTTTATCCCTCCGGAAGACTTATGCTTCTTTTACCCATACTTTAAGAGTTCCTGTTACCTTAGGATGTAATCTGACAGGCACCTGGGTAACACCAAGTGTACGGATTGGTTCAGGAAGCTGCAGTTTCTTTTTATCAATGTCAAGATTCAACTGTTTCTTTGCTGCTTCAGAGATTTCTTTGGAAGAAACGGAACCAAAGGTTCTTCCGCCTTCTCCTGTTTTCAGTGTAAGGATGATTTCTTTTGTCTCGAGATCCTTTGCAAATGCCTGTGCTGCTTCATATACTTCTTTTGCGACCTTCTCTTCGTTTGCTTTCTGAAGTTTCAGATCATTTAAATTCTTAGGAGTTGCCTCCAGCCCCAGTTTCTTAGGAAGGATCATGTTTCTTGCATATCCGTCACTTACATTTACGATCTGTCCCTTTTTTCCAAGTGCTTTTACGTCTTCAAGTAAGATTACTTTCATTTTGTGTTTTCCTCCTGATATTCCTGATCTATGATGTCTTTAAGCATTCTCTCCACCTCATCCGGAGAAGCCTTGACCTGGGCACCGGCAATATTCATATGACCGCCTCCGCCCATCTTTTCCATCATTACCTGTACATTGACTTCGTCAATAGCCCTGGCACTGATATAAACTTCATTATTGTACTGAGTCAGTACAAAGGATGCCTTAACCCCTGCAATATTCAGAAGCTCATTGGCTGCCTGTGCTCCTATAACTGTAGGACTGTCCAGATTTTCACTTGGACATCTGGCAATGGCATAGCATTCTCTGTAAATCTGTGCAGTTCTCACTGCTTCTGCACGTGCCTGATAAGATTTCAGATCATCCCTTAACAGTTTACGTACTCTGGTCACGTCTGCTCCACTCCTTCTTAAGAATGCAGCAGCCTCAAAGGTACGTACACCTGCTCTTGTAGTAAAATTGTTTGTATCGATCATAATTCCCGCATAGAGACAGTCAGCCTCCATATTGCGGATACGCAGGTCATCCGAGAAATACTGCAGGATCTCTGCTACCATCTCACAGGCTGAGGATGCATAAGGCTCCACATAGGAAAGCACCGCATTCTCTATCACTTCGCTTCCCCGCCTGTGATGATCCAGCACAACAATTGTCTTTGTCATGTGCAGAAGCTCCTCGCATTCCGTATAGCTTGGTCTGTTAGTATCAACTACAACCACCACTGTATTGTTATCTACCATATCTTTAGCCTGCTCGCTGTCCACAAACATAGATGGCTCGTAGTCTGGATTATTCACATATCCTGCGATCAACGGTCTGATAGATTTTGTCGGATCATTCACTACAATACTGACAGATTTTCCAAGTGTTTTACCTGCACGGAAAATACCGATTGCTGCTCCCAACGCATCCACATCTGTGATTTTATGTCCCATGACAACGACTCTGTCTTTCGTACTCATAAACTCTTTCAGTGCCTGCGCTTTTACCCTGGCTTTTACGCGGGTATTCTTCTCCATCTGCTGAGTCTTTCCGCCGTAATAGGTAATATTATTTCCATTCTTAATAACAACCTGATCACCGCCACGTCCAAGTGCCATCTCTATAGCAATACGTGAATACTCATAATTTTGAATATACGTGGAGGCATTCAGTCCCACACCAATACTCAAAGTGATTGCCATCTCATTTCCGATATTAACTGTTTTAACCTCGTCCAGAATATGAAATCTCTGTTCTTTCAGAGCCTCAAGCGAACTCTGGCGCATGATCAGGAAATATTTGTCCTTCTCAAGTTTCTTTACAAGACCATCGAAATTGGAAAAATATTTCGTAATCTTCCGGTCAATCAGAGCAATCAGAAGTGAACGTCTCACATCCTCTACACTCTCAAGTGCTTCCTCATAGTTATCCAGATAAGCCAACGCTACAACAAGCTTATTGTCTTCATTCTTTTTAATGTAAGACTTCAGTTCTGTATCGTCATACAGATACATGGCAATCAGGCTGACATTCCTGTTTGAATTCTCCAGAAACTCACTTTTGGCAACCACTTCACCAAGAGACACCCTCTGCATGGAAATACGATAAGTCTTCTCTCCAAATCGAGTACTGATCTCAGCAGTCTCTTTCTTATCTGCAACCGGTAATTTGTCAGCTGTTACATCCGGAAAAACAGTGCTGACATTTTTCTTATAAAACTGATCTTTACCTGTAAGCTCCGCAAATACTTTGTTGGACCAGATCATTCTGCCATTCATATCCATAATGGCATAGGGCAATGCCAGTTCTTCAAGGATTCTCTTTTCAAGCGAATCATACTGATTGGCAAAGGCTATCAGTTCATTTACAATGAACGGTCTGTGGCATCGGAGTATTATTACTGCACATCCCACATAAATCAGGATTCCACCTGACACAATAATACCAGCCTTCACGCTGACAAAATATACCCAGATATTAAGTACGATCAGTAAAGCCGAGAGAATCAGAGGCCACCGCATGAATGCTTTCATATGCCCTTTTAATTTCAGTTTATCACTCATATCTTTCTTTCCGTTCTTCATCATTCTATTTGTTTCGCCTGTACACAGCAAATGTGCTGCATATAGGCAGGTTCTGTGAAAAACGCCCTTTGAATCATATTATAACAGATTTGAACAGAATTTACCATAGCAACAGAAGAACGCACAAAAATAATGGTTATTGTGTTACTGTTCACTCCGTGCCCAGTAACACGCTTCGCGATGCACAGAATTTATGCTATTCGCATAAATTCGCGCGGTATGTCTCGGGATTTTGGCATTCTCATGCCAAAACACCTCGCGGGATAGTGACGTGTGAACAGTAACTATTGTGTTACTGTTCATTCTGTTATATAGCAATTCTCGTAAATAATGCAAAAATGCTGCTCCGCCAAATGCGGAGCAGCATTTATCATCTTCAGAATTAGTCCTGGATGTATGGCATCATAGACATATGACGTGCTCTCTTGATAGCAACTGTCAGTGCTCTCTGATGTTTTGCACAGTTTCCTGTGATTCTTCTTGGAAGGATTTTTCCTCTTTCAGAAACATATTTTCTTAATTTTGCTACATCCTTGTAGTCGATCTCGTTATTCTCTTTACCACAGAATACGCAAACTTTTTTTCTTCTGCGGCCGCCTCTTCTCTTCATTGGAGAGTCTGGTCTTTCGCCTCTATTGTAAGCCATGATTGCTTTCCTCCTATTTTATTCTATCAGTTTGTATTAAATAAACGGCAGTTCTTCATCAATTCCATCCGGAATGTTCATGAAACCGTCTGCACTGGCTGCTCCCGGAGCCGGCATGGATGGTGCAGGTGCAGGGGATGATGTCTGAGGATGGGAAGCTGCGTAATTATCGCTAGCCGCCTTGCTCTCAGCAAACTCCTGTTCCTCAACTACTACCTCTGTGGTATAAACCTTCTGGCCATCACGATTGGTGTAGCTGCCTGTCTGAATGCGTCCTGAAACAATGATCTTAAGTCCCTGACGGAAATACTTCTCAGCAAACTCGGCTGTACGTCCAAAGGATACACAACTGATAAAATCTGCTGTTGCTTCACCGTCACGGCGGAATCTTCTGTCTACTGCCAGTGTATATCTGGCAATTGCCAATGCATTCTCTCCTGCGGAATATCTCACCTCAGGATCTCTTGTTAAGCGTCCCATTAAAATTACTTTGTTCATATAAATACCTCTTCGTTTCTGCTTTGAATGGTTGAACGGATCAATTAATGGTGCCTTCTAAAATCCACCCTGTATAAGATTATGCGTCTTTTCTTACGACTAAGTATCTTAATACATTGTCCATGATGCGAACGTGTCTTTCAACTTCCGCCGGGCACTGTGCGTCTGCTTCAAACTGAATGAAATAGTAGAAGCCTTCATGCATTTTCTGAATTTCGTAAGCTAATTTTTTCTTACCCCATTCTTCTACTTCTGTGATAGTGCCGTTGTAACGTGTGATGTATCCTTTTGCTTTCTCAACAACTGCATCACGTACTTCGTCTTCAACTTTTGCACTAACAACTAATGCTAACTCGTACTTGTTCATGTCTTGCTTTACCTCCTTATGGTCTGTTGGCCCTTTGCCTGTCAAAGAGCAAGGATATAAAATATATCACGAGTGTTGATTCTAACATAGTTTTTCGTGTCTGTAAAGTACTATTTTTCTTTTTTTATCAAATTTTTAGTATTTTTCTCAACCATCTTGCGCGGTACCATGATCTGATGTCCGCATCCTGTACATTTCAGGCGGAAATCAGCACCTACCCTTAAGATTTCCCAGTCTCTGCTTCCACAGGGATGGACTTTCTTTAATGTAACAATATCACCAACTTCATAGGGAAGTCCCATAATCTCTTACTCCTCTTATATAACTTTAACAGTAACCTGAACAGTTACCCTTAACCGGCTTTAACAGTGAATCTGTGCAAACACCTGTCCGATCGGCCCCTGAATCAGAAGGTCTGCATATCTGTCTCTCGGAGTCGGGGATTTGTTGATCACTACAAGGTGCTCTCCCCGGAAGTAATCGATCAGTCCTGCTGCCGGGTAAACAGCCAGGGAAGTTCCCCCTATGATCAGCACTTGTGCCTCTGAGATTGCCTTCACTGCTTCATTGATCGTCTGATTGTCCAGACCTTCTTCATACAATACCACATCCGGCTTGATAATTCCACCACATTCGCATCTCGGAACACCTGTGGATGCTTTCATGTGGGCAAAATCATAAAATCTGTGACACTTCATGCAGTAATTGCGGTATACACTTCCATGAAGCTCCAGCACCTTCTTACTGCCTGCCATCTGATGCAGATTGTCGATATTCTGGGTAATAACTGCTTTCAGTTTGCCTGCCTGCTCCAGTTCTGCCAGCTTCAGATGTGCTGCATTTGGTTTTGCAGTGTCACAAAGCATCTTGTCTCTGTAGAATTTGAAAAATTCTTCCGGCTTTCTCATAAAGAATGTATGGCTTAAGATCGTTTCCGGAGGATAGTCATATTTCTGATGATAAAGTCCGTCCTGACTTCTGAAATCCGGGATTCCGCTCTCTGTGGAAACACCTGCTCCGCCGAAGAAGACAATATTGTCATATTTGTCTACAAGTTCCTGTAATCTCTCAACTTCTCCTGCCATTTAGAATTCCTCCTTTATTTTTTCCAAACACTGTTACTGAAATTTTATCATCTGAATTTTTATCGTCTGCTTTTACAGCAATACGATTTTCTTCTGATTCAGGTAACTGCTCTTCATAATTCTACTGCCCGACATCAAGTGTATCCACACGTTTTCCCTGGACAACATAACGGGTTGCCTCGTTTCCTGTACAGGTAGACAGAGTAATGATCTTGTCCTTTATGTTCATTCCTTCTGCATCTGTCCGGATCTCGGAATATCCTCTGATCTTTTCCAGATATTTTTCAAATTCCTCACCAGGTCCCTTAAACAGGGTATAGGTATCACTGTTCACACCTGTAGTGTACGCGGAGATAATCTCATACCTGTAGTTTTTCTCAGGTGTAAAGATCCAGAAATATTTGCTCTTCTTATAAGTCTCTTCATCCTGTGTAAATTTCTTAAGCTGAGCAAAACATGGAACCATTTTTCATATTATGGCCATACACGATCGTATTACAGTCACTGAAATCCCCTTTGTTTTCATAATCCACAAAGATAGTACCTGCAAAATTGTAATTCTTCTCATAGGTTCTGTGAAGATAAGTTTCATTGTCTTTGCCATGCACAATGGGATAATTGATATCCGGCACTGCTTCCACATAAATCCATCCCACTACATCATCATTTACACTTTTAAGAGATGCAAAGTCAATATCCATAGGCGCTTTCAGTTCACTGCCTGCCTCCGGCCCTGCTGCTTCTCCATCCGGATCTCGTTCTGTTACTGCCATCTGTGTGATTGAATTGTACTCATCCGTACCTTTCTTATATTCTGTATAAATATGAAACAGATTATATCCTGCATAACAGAATATACAGATTGCTGCGATCAGAACAACCGTCAACACAACATCCCCTGCTGTCTTCTTTTTTTCAGGCTGTTTTTCTGACATTCTTCCTCCATTTCCGCAGCGTATTTCTGCTGCTATGTATCAGCTGCTGTCTGATTTGCTTCTATCAATAATATACTGACTGCCGTTTTCAGATACTGTCTGTAACAGATATTATACCCGGTCACGGCTTTCTTCCTGTAGTCTTTCATGCACTGCCTCCAGACACGCTTTTCGCAGTTCATTTTCTTCTTTATTATATAAAAGCATCTCGCTGTGTTCAAAATATGCCGGACAGCCATTTCCGGCAATAAACGAAGTCATTGACTTATCCGCTGTGATCCCTGTCACGAAAAGCAGCATTTCCTGATTTTCGCCAAAGCTCTCTTTAATAAACTGAAAAAGGCATTCTGCAGTTCTCCCTGGAGTTTCTGGATCATATCTTCTCTGCATACTGCTTCTTTTTCAAAACATTTACTGATCCGCTTAAATCCATTTTCAGCTGACCGCACATGTTCTTTCTTTGCTGTCAGAATATATTCCCTCAGCCTGCGGATTGCCGTCTCCTGATATTTCTGTTCTCTTACTGAGATCAGTTCCATCTTTACTTTGATCTGCAGACTGTTTTCCTGTTCCTGCACAAATTCTTCAAGCAATGAAATTCCCAGCTTCTCTTCCTCAGCATTCTTTCTCACCTGAGTTCTCAGATGCAGAAGCATCTCATAGAGTACCTCAAGCTGATGATCTGCCTGTCCATATTCTTCCGCTTTTTCTCTCAATGCCCCCAGGATCAGATTTACAACTGCAAAACGCTCCTCAAAAGCTCCATCTGCAGCCATCTTCTCCTTCAGCGCCAGATTCTCCCGGCTCAGATTTCCGGACAGGATCGACGGGATTTCATAATCCTCCCCATACTTTGTATATAACTGATAAAAACCTGCAAAATCTCTGGCTGTTTCCTCTTTCTGGAGAAATTCCTCCACCAGTTCCTCACTGATCCCGATCCCCAGCTTTTCATAGCTTTGCAGAAGTCTTGAAAGATCCTCCCATCCCCTGGCAGTCACAAAGAATTTACCGTCTACTGTATTCTCCACCGCATAGAAATTGTTTTTCTTCACAGACAGATAAGAAATGATCGCCTGGTGCACCTTCTGCTGTCCTGCATATTTCAGCCAGATATCGCAGTCAGGCTCAATTGTAAGCTTACGGACACGGTCGAGTGTGACAATATCAAATTCCCTGACAGATTTATTATACTCCGGTGGATTTCCCGCTGCTACCAGAATCCAGCCTTCCGGAATCTTATGACTTCCAAAGGTTTTATTCTGGAGAAGTGCCAGCATTGCCGGTGCCAGGGTTTCAGACACACAGTTGATCTCATCAATAAACAGGATTCCCTCTTTCCTGCCTGTATTCTCCATACAATCATAGACAGATGCCACGATCTCACTCATTGTGTAATCTGTCACCATCATTCCTTTTCCACCGTAATTCCGTTTAACGATCTCCGGAAGACCGATGGCACTCTGACGGGTGTGATGGGTAATGGTGTAGGCTACAAGTCCCACACCGCACTCTGCTGCCGCCTGTTCCATAATGGCAGTTTTGCCGATTCCCGGCGGACCGATCAGCAACAGCGGTCTCTGACGGATCAGAGGATAAGTATAATATCCATTCTCATCCTTCGCCAGATATGCACGAAGTGTATTACAGATTTCTGTTTTTGCTTCCTGTATGTTCATTTTATTATCATACTCCTGCTAATTATTTAGTTACTGTTCACTCCGTTCCCAGCAACACGCTTCGCGATGCACAGAATTTATGCTAATCGCATAAATTCGCGCGGTATGTCTCGGGTTTTCTGTGACCTTCGCTCACAAAAAACACCTCGCGGGA
>ENA-OQJR01000109-OQJR01000109.1-human-gut-metagenome-genome-assembly--contig:-NODE-109-length-23192-cov-3.393974_pt1 | contig 23192 bp, 24 predicted proteins | sample MGYA00242614_ERZ504781 | MGnify/ENA primary metagenome ERZ504781 (study PRJEB26092, sample SAMD00036365) | human gut metagenome | host: Homo sapiens | study: EMG produced TPA metagenomics assembly of...
AATTAAAGTCGGAGGGGCCGGATTTGCGCTGGGGTATGACAGATACCAATACCATCAATTGATACAGAATTGGAAAAACAGAAGGTGAAACCGGATTTTATCAGTATGTATTCCTACTCTTATCTGCTGATCCAGCAGGACAGTATGTATTTCGGGAAGCGATCCCTGGATAATAATTTCGTGAAAAACCAGACGGATATTTTTAAACAGGTACTTCAGGAAGAAGAGTTTATGGCTGAGGAACTACATATTACGGAATGGAACTATACCATTTCCAACCGTAACTGTATCAGCGACAGCTGTGCACATGGGGCTTACGTGATGAAAACCTGCATTGAGTCAATCGGAAATGTGGATAAAATGGGGTACTGGCACGGGTCAGACCTGCACACGGAATACTATGACACAGAGGCGGTTCTGTACGGGGATAACGGTTTACTGACAAGGGATGGGATTAAGAAACCATCGTTTTATGCATTTCACTTTATGAATTTCCTACAGTCACAATTGCTGGGCAAGACAGAGAATGCGGTTTTATCTACGGATGGAAGAGGGACATATACGATTGTCTGTCACAATTGTAAGCGGTTTAATTACCGATACACGATGAAGGAAGAGAAGGATATTAGAATCGAAGATTTGGAGGAACTGTACGAGGATACAGATGCGGTACATCTGAAATTCTGTATTAACCATGTAGAAAACGGAGATTATATCATGCGTGTGTTCTATGTTAATTCTGAGAATGGAAGCGTTCAGGATGTCTGGGGTGACATGGATTATCTGAAAAATCTTTACCAAAGGTGAAGTGGAGTATATCCGCCGGGCGCGATGCCGAAGGTGGAGATGCGTAAAATCCATGTGGAGGATGGTGTGCTGAGAGTGGATACAAAAGCTGATGGCACATGAGATCAAGGCGTTGGATATTCACTATCAATATTAGAAAGTGAGACTATGGACACTGATAAGTTCCTGTTTTCACCGAAAAAAATGACTGTATCAATAACTGCGATACAGCATTTTTTTGCGTGGATCACTTTAGTTTTTTTCTGAGAGAGGATGTCTTATACAATCATTGCTTTTCTTTGATGGTGACGGAAAGGCATACATTATGGGAACAGGAGACGTTTGGGACAATGGCGCATGTCAGAAACTATCATCGGAATATATGCAACCGGAAATGGCGTGGACAGTGAGAACAGGCAGAATTTGACTGGTTTGAGATGAGATAGTGCAGAGGACAAAAAAATTACCCCTATTTTTGTCCTCTGATTTGACTGATATAAAAAAGAGTCCAAATACAGTAGCAAATTAGGATAATATGCGGAAAGTTTTTGAAAATGTACTGGACTATAATGATTTCAAGATAAAAGTGAAACAAGAAATAAGAAAAGGAGAGACAAACAATGAAATTAGGATTTGTAAGTGCGATTCTTGACACATGGAATTATGAAGAGATGATGGATTTCGCATCTGACCACGGCTTTGAATGTGTGGAAGTTGCATGCTGGCCACAGGGAAAGGCTGAGAGAAGATATGCAGGAGTCACTCATATTGATGTAGACAAAGTGCTGGAAGATGAGGAATATGCAAAACATATTCTGGACTATAGCAAAGAGAAGAATGTAGAGATTTCTACCCTCGCATACTATCCGAATACAATGGATGGAAATCAGGAGAAACGTGAAGCAGCAGTTGCTCACTTGAAAAATGTAATCCGTGCAAGCCATAAGCTTGGCGTAAACATGGTATCAACATTTATCGGAAGAGATCAGACAAAGACGGTGGAGGAAAATCTGGAACTGGTGAAGGAAGTATGGCCTTCTATCATCAAACTGGCAGAAGAGAACGATGTAAAAGTTGCAATTGAGAACTGCCCGATGTTATTCGGACCGGATCAGTGGCCGGGCGGACAGAATCTGATGACAACACCAAAGATTTGGAGACAGGTATTTGATATTCTGAACAGCGACAATTTGGGAATCAACTATGATCCATCCCATTTTGTATGGCAGATGATTGATTACATCAAACCGATTTATGAATTCAAGGATAAAATCTTCCATGTACATTATAAAGATATTAAAATATATCCGGATCGCCTGAATGACTGCGGAATCATGGCTTATCCACTTGATTTTATGTCGCCTAAGCTTCCGGGACTGGGGGATGTTGACTGGAGTAAATATGTATCAGCACTGACAGATATTGGATACGACGGATGCACATGTATCGAAGTAGAGGATAGAGCGTTCGAAGGAAGCAAAGAAAAAGTAGAGGATTCCCTGATACTTAGCCGTAGATATTTGAAACAGTTTGTTATTTAATTTGTTAAAAAATAAAATTCACATATAAAAGGAGAAAAAACAATGGGAAAATTAAGAATTGCAATCGTAGGATGTGGTGGAATCGCTAACCAGAAACACATGCCATCTATCAAAACACAGGCAGACAAAGCGGAAATGGTAGCTTTCTGCGATATTATTCCGGAGCGTGCAGAAAAAGCAGCAAAAGAGTATGGTGTTGAAGGTGCAAAAGTTTATACAGATTATAAGGAAATGCTTGCAGATACAAGCATCGAGATCGATGTTGTACATGTATGTACACCAAACGTGGCTCACTGCCCAATCACTGTTGCAGCATTTGAGGCTGGAAAACATGTTATGTGCGAGAAACCAATGGCTCACAATACAGAAGATGCCCGCAAGATGATCGAAGCATGGAAGAAATCCGGAAAGAAATTTACAATTGGATACCAGAACAGACTTCGTGACGATACACAGACACTTCATGCATCATGTGAGGCCGGAGAACTTGGAGAAATTTACTTCGCAAAAGCACACGCACTTAGAAGAAGAGCTGTTCCTACATGGGGCGTATTCCCGAACAAAGCTCTGCAGGGTGGCGGTCCTCTGATCGACATCGGAACACACGCACTGGATATCACACTTTGGATGATGAACAACTACGAGCCAGAGTCAGTTTCAGGACAGGTATTCTACAAACTGGGACGTCAGGATGATGGTCCGGAAGGAAACGTATTTGGACCATGGGATCCGAAGACATTTGAAGTAGAAGATTCCGCATTCGGTCTTGTAAAGATGAAAAACGGAGCAACAATCTACCTTGAGGCTTCATGGGCACTGAACATTCTGAAATCTATGGAAGCATCTACAACACTTTGCGGAACAAAGGGTGGAGCTGAGATTCACCACGGCGGAAGTTATCCACAGGATGAACTGATCTACAACACAGTTGAGCACAATCAGTTGATGGAAAAAACAATCTCACCAGCAGGTGTTGTTGACTTCTTCGAAGGTGGAGCAGCTGCAGAGGCAGTTCGCGAGCAGGAGCAGTGGCTCAATGCGATCATTAATGATACAGATCCGCTTGTAAAGCCAGAGCAGGCATTCGTTGTAACACAGATTCTGGAAGGAATTTACAAATCAGCAGAGACAGGAAAAGAAGTATTCTTTGACTAATCAGTAAACAATAGGGCAGCTCCTGATAAATCGCATGCGATGTGTGAAATGGATAGGAGCTGCCATTTTCAAAGAAAAGTCAAGGTTGAAATAGGAGGAAAAAAATGGCTGGCAGACAAATATACAATCCGGAAGGATTTAAAAATATTGAAAAAGATGGAAGTCTTACAGGCTTTGAATTTCAGTTCAAAGCACAGTATTATCGTGGAATCACACTTTCTATTGTGAGAGATATCAAAGTAAATATTGATGGTGAAGATATCGAAAGAGAAAATGTACGTTTCACTGTAAACGGAGAAACATTTACACTGGAAGAGATGCGTACGGTGATCGATTCTGATTATCGTTGGGAATTCGGTGATTATGCAACAGTTTCTGTAATGAAAGAAGGCGGACTTGCAAAAGGAAACCATCACATTAAAGCAGTACAGATTATTGACCCTTCTTACATGCCATTTCAGATTGAAGCGGTATGTGAGACAGATTTTGTGATTGAATAAGGAGGAACGAAGCATGAGTTACGATATTAAAAGAAGTGTTTCCCTGTACAGTTATCAGGATGAGTATTATGATAAAAAATTAGATTTGGAAGGTTGTTTGAGAGAGACTGCGAAGACAGGCGCAACAGGAGTTGAGCTTCTTGCTGAGCAGATGATCCGTAGATTCCCGTTGCCGATCGAGACAGAAGAATTCCGTGATCAGTGGTTTGGATGGATGAAGAAATATAATCTTGAGCCATCTTGTTATGACGCATTTTTGGAGAACCACATTTACGACAACCGTATGTTAACTCTGAGTGAGCAGATTAACATGATGAAACGTGATATCCGTCTGGCATCATTGCTTGGATTTAAGAACCTCCGTACACTTGTTTCAACACCAATGGACGTCATAGAGGGCAGCCTTGAGTATGCAGAACAGATGAATGTAAAGATCGGTCTGGAAGTACATGCTCCGTTCTCTTTGAATTCAGGTTGGGCAGATGGATATATGGAGATGATTCACCGCACCGGAACAAAATACTTCGGATTCATTCCTGACATGGGAATCTTCTGTAAGAACATTCCGGATGTGGTAAGAGATAAAGCGAGAAGACACGGTGCATCAGAAGAATGTATCAAGATTGTCGATGATGCATATGCACAGAGAATCGCAAAAGGATTTACAAAGATTAAATATGATCTGGATCTTGGAAAAGCAAATATGGAATACCGTATGCAAAACGGAATGAAAGAAATGATGGATGCTGTACAGGCAGCAGGCGGCGGCCCGGCTGATATGGAATATGCAGGATCTTCATTCACATATTCCTGGTCAGAGCCACAGGATATTATAGATAACATCGATTATATTTTCCATACACATGCAAAATTCTACAACGTAAGTGAAGACTATGTAGAGACAGCAGTTGCAATTCCAGAAGTTGTTGAGGCATTTAAGAAGGCAGGATATAAAGGTTATTTAAGTTCAGAGTATGAAGGCGGAGAGCATCTGCGTGCGGATATGGAAGTAGACAGTATTGAGCAGGTACGCCGTCATCAGGAAGCAATGAGAAGAGCAATCGAGGGTTAAATTCAAAATATTCCGAAAACGAAGGGCAAAGGGGGCTGACCCCCTTTGAAGAGAAGGTGGATAATATGGAAAAAATTAAATTAGGTATTGTCGGATTTGGTTTCATGGGACACTGCGATGCTGATATGATGGCAACATTTGATGATATTGACCTTGTAGCAGTTGCAGATACCAATCCGGAACAGTTAAAAGATGCTCCGGAAGGAGTGGAGACTTATGCAAATATTGATGAAATGCTTGCAAATGCAGATATCAATGTAGTAATGGTATCGACTCCGAACCCAAGTCATCCGGAGATGGTTAAAAAGGCCGCAGCAGCAAAAAAACATGTAATCTGTGAGAAACCGGCAGCAATGAGTGTTGCGGAATATGATGAGATGGTTGCTGCATGTGAGGAGAATGGTGTGATCTTTACGGTTCACCAGCAGAGAAGATGGGACAAAGACTACCGTATTATGAAAGAAGTTTACGACAAATCAATGGTAGGAGATATGTACATCATCAAATCCCAGCTTTACGGAGTAAACGGAAATATGCATGACTGGCATATCTACCCGGAGATGGGTGGAGGAATGCTCTATGACTGGGGTGTACATTTGATCGATCAGATGCTGGATATGGTGAAATCCAAAATCGTATCTCTCTATGCAGATGTTCAGAATGTCATCAATGAAAATGTAGATGATTACTTCAAGATAATCATGAAGTTTGAAAACGGTGTGACAGCAGAGATTGAGCTTGGAACATATTACCTGACACCAAAGCGTGCATGGTTCATTGGTGGAAATAAAGGTTCTGCATTGATTGATGGATTCGCAGGAGAAGGCAAGATTGTCCGCACAGCGCATCTGTTGGAAAATGTTCCTGGAAAGATTACGATGACTGCAGCAGGTCCTACAAGAAGCTTTGGACCTCCAGAGCCGGGACTGTTGTCTGAAGAGCCATTGCCGGAAGTAAATGTGGATCACAGAAATTACTTTGAACATTTCCTGAAAGCATTTAACGGAGAAGAAGATATTATTATTAAACCGGAGCAGGTGAGACGTGTTCTTTGTGTAATGGATGCAGTCAGAGAGTCTGCTAAGACCGGAAAAGCAATCGCATTTGAAGAGTAAAAAATGAGTTGTTAACTGTCTTTTGAGACGTCCGCATGGGGATTATGAAATCAAAGATTTAAGTCAAAGATTTTGTAGTCATTCTGCGGGCGTTTTCAAGTTACATTGATGGTTGTGACTTGCCTGTTTTTGTTTATTCTCAAAGAGCAAAAATGATATATGTTTTTTTGTTCTCCATTCAAAAAACAGGTTTTTCAGGACAAAAATACAAGTGATTTAGGTTTAAAACATGGTATATGAAACTTGGCAAATATAATAAAATGAGTACAAGTTAAAAAATAACAAGTTCGAAAAGTGAGGTAAAGATCATGGCAAATTATGAAACACAGGTTGTTGTTATTGCAGCAGGTCCTTCTGGATTATCCGCTGCTGTTCAGGCAGCAGAGGACGGAGCAGAGGTTATCGTTCTTGAGAAAGCAGCTGCAGTCGGCGGTGCAGCAAACATGGGAATGGGACCGCTTGGAATCGGTACAAAATACCAGAAAAAGCAGATGGAAGATATCACAGTAGAAAAAGCATTTAACATGTTTATGGAATATACACATTACAACGTAGATGCACGTCTTGTAAAACGTTATTTCGAGCAGTCAGGAGAGACAATCGAGTGGCTGGAGGACATGGGAGTTGAGTTCGAAGGCGCATACCGCTACTTCCCAAAATCAGAACCGACATGGCATATCGTAAAAACAGATCAGGGAATCGGACCAAGAGCTGCATCATTCATGAACAAAGCTTTGTATTCCAGAGCCCAGGAACTTGGCGTGAAAGTATTGCTGGAGACACCTGCAAAGAAAATCGTAATGGAAGATGGAAAAGTGGCAGGAGTTCTTGCAACAGATAAAGATGGAAATGAAATCGAAATCACATGTAAAGCAGCAATTATCTGTACAGGTGGAGCCGGATGTAATCCGAAACTGATCAAGGATGAGACAGGATATAAACATGGAGAGGATATGTTCAACTTTGCAATTCCTGGTATTATGGGCGACGGTCTGAGAATGGCATGGGAGACTGGAGCTGACAAGCTTCCGGTAAGAATTGAACAGGCAGCAGCGATTGAAGGTGTAGATGATCTTCCGGGAAGTGTAGGAAATATCATGGGACAGCCGAACCTGCTTGTAAACCTGCAGGGAAAACGTGTAATGAACGAGGATCATATGCAGAACGCTACATATCTTTCTAATGTTGTTTCTCATCAGAAAGGTCGTGTATGTATCAGCATTGTAGATTCTTCTATCGCAAAATATTACATGAGAAATGGTGTGGATAACGTATCGATGGTTCGCCCAAATCCAGATGTTTCTGATTTTGCAGATGCAATCAAAATGGCAAAAGAGAACGGAAATGAAGGTCTGTATATCGCAGACAGCATTGAAGAACTTGCAGAGAAGGCTGGTATCGATGTAGATAATCTGGTAGATACAGTGGAAGAGTATAATGACTTCTGTGACAGTGTAGATGAAGAATTCTTCAAAGACAAGAGATATTTAAGACCAATTACAAAAGCACCGTTCTATGGCGCACGTATCCGTCCGGGTGGATATGGAACAGTTGGTGGTATCCGTATCAATGAGAATTGTGAAGCATGCGATAAAGAGTTTGAGCCGGTACCTGGACTTTATGCAGCAGGTGCTGATGCATGTAATATTTACGATGACAGTTATATGTTCCTGCTTCCGGGTAACTCCATGGGATTTGCAGTGAATACAGGACGTATTGCTGGTATGAGCGCTGCAGAATATGTAGAGGATGAAGATTAATCTTTATTAGCAGAAATGTAGTAGTGCAGATCAGCAAAGACTGAGTTGTAATGAAAAAATGACAGAATCGAATGGAGCGGAGTGGATAAGAAACTCCGCTCTTATTTGAAGAAAGGTGAAAACTATGAAAGATACAGTAATTGATATTCAGAACCGCAGAAGTGTGAAGGAATATAAACCGGAGCAGATTACAGATGAGGAACTGATGGCCGTACTGAATGCGGGAATGAACGCACCGTCTGGTGGAAACAAGCAGTCACCGGTCTTTATTGCAGTACAGAATCCGGAATGGATTAAAAAACTATGTAAGCTGAATGCTGAGATTGCCGGAGCACCGGAAGGATTTGATGTGTTTTACGGAGCACCGACTATTATTCTTGTATTGGCAGAAAAGGGAGTCGGTAATCCGGTAGAAGACGGAAGTCTTTGCTTGGGTAACATGTTTAACGCAGCATATGCGTTAGGTCTTGGTTCCAGATGGATCAACCGGATCAGGGAGACATTTGAGACAGAATTAGGAAAAGAATTGTTAAAAGAAGCAGGCTATGAAGGAGAATATATCGGAGTGGGTTCTTGTATTCTAGGCTATCCTGCAAATGGATTTCCGGAGCCGATAGAACGAAAAGCCAATTATTACAAAATTATTAGATAGGGAGATGATGATTGCAGAACACTGGGATGTGCTGCAGCCGTGTGAATAAATCTAAGTGAAAAGAGAGAAAGGACAGATATGAAAACAAAAAATAGAATTGCAGTCAGTGTGTTTATTACAGCATTCGCCTTTGGACTGAATATTACCGGAGTTCTTCCGATTCTTGGAATTTTAAATGAAAAATACCAGCAATATGGAACAGGAATGGTACAGCAGCTGCAGACGATGCCATATTTGATGTTGATCGTGGGATCTCTCCTCGTGGGATGGCTGACAACAAGAATCAGTAAGAAGAAAATCGTCATTACCGGATTGATTGTTATTGGAATCTGTGGTATGCTTCCGTTCTTTTTAGAAAATTTTTTGATCCTTGTAATGACCCGATTGTTGATTGGATTTGGATTCGGTATCGTCGGTCCGATGAACACAGCAATCATTACAGAATTTTTCCCGCCAGAGGAAAGAGCATCCTATATGGGGTTACATGTAGTCGGAATGGGAATTGGAACAATGATTGGGAATCTGATCGGCGGAATATTGGCAGGAATCGGATACCGCAGTTTTTATCTTGTTTATTTGATTGCGTTTTTGGCAGCAGCCGGCATCAAAATCGTGTTGATCGAGACACCGCCTGTCATGGACGAGACTTCATCAGATATGAAGCTGAACAAGATGGTATATGTGATTTCGCTTGCATCATTTGTACATACATTATTTATTAATGCGTATAACACGAATATTGGAATTTATATTTTGCAAAATATCACAGATAATCCGTCTGTGACGGGGGTTGTGACAGCAGTAAACTCTGCGTTTGCTTTGTTGGTCGGAATGTTCTTCGGCAAGATTTCCGGAGTGCTGAAGGAGTACACCCTTGCATTTTCGATTCTGGCTGCGGCAGCAGGATACGGCGTGATTCTGTTTGTTCCGGGAATGGCTGGAGTGTATGTAGCAAGTGCACTGTGCGGTGTGTCGCTAAGCTGCTTTATGGCGATGACTTCTTATTTGATTTCCGTTTCGGTAGAAAAAGAAGCAGTGGCAAAGGCGAGCGGAATGTTTTCGATCATCGGCGGCATTGGTGGCCTGGTAGCACCGATTGTATTAGGAAATGTTGCAACATATGTGCTGGGGGGTAATCATCCGGTAAATCAATTTACAATCGCATTTGTCGGAATGCTCATGTTTGGAATTGTTGTAACAATATCAGGAAGAAAAATGAAGGAGAAAAATCAATGAAGCAATATGGCTTTGGAGTAGATATCGGAGGAACTACTTGCAAAATCGGTCTGTTTGACATGAACGGAACTATTTTGGAAAAGTGGGAAATCAAAACAAATACAGAGAATCACGGAGCAGCAATTTTAGATGATGTTGCCGCTGCAGTTCTCGGCAAGCTGGATGAAAAAATATCAGCAAAGAAGAAGTACAGGGAATCGGACTTGGAGTTCCTGGACCTGTAGGACCTGACGGAACTGTATTTAAATGTGTAAATCTTGGCTGGGATGTCCTGAATGTAGAGAAAGAATTAAGTGAGAAAACAGGAATTTTCGTAAAAGTAGGAAATGATGCCAATGTGGCTGCACTTGGAGAAATGTGGCAGGGCGGCGGAAAAGGTCATGATAATGTCGTAATGATCACACTTGGAACCGGAGTCGGTGGTGGAATTATCATCAATGGTAAAATTGTAGCAGGTTCCCACGGTGCAGGCGGTGAGATCGGACATATTAAAATGCGTGATGGCGAGACAGCAACCTGCGGATGTGGCGGACACGGATGTCTGGAGCAGTATGCATCTGCAACCGGAATCGTGCGTATGGCAAAACAGAAGCTGGAAGAGGAGACGAGGGAGACTACACTTACATCGTATGAAGAACTGACAGCGAAGGACGTGTTTGACGAGGCAAAAGCAGGAGATGCTGTTGCATCAGAGTTGGTAGATGTTCTCTGTAATATGCTGGGAACAGCAATGGCGAATATCGCGGCAGTTGCAGATCCGGAGATCTTCGTAATCGGTGGAGGTGTTTCGTGTGCAGGAGCAATCCTAGTTGACGGAATCAAAGAACATTATGCTGCAAAGGCATTTCATGCATGTGCTGAAACAGAGATTTCACTTGCTACATTAGGCAATGATGCCGGAATGTACGGATGTGTGAGATTATTGTTTTAAATCATATTTTTAAGGAGGAAAATAGAAATGGCAGTCATTACAATAGACGGAATCAAACTGGACGTTCCAGAGAATAAGAACGTGCTGGATTGTGCGTTGGAAAATGGAATTTACATCCCACATCTCTGCCATCACAAGGACTTAAGCCCACTGGGCTCCTGTCGTATGTGTGTGGTAGAAGTGGAAGGACAGGAGGGAGTAACGACTTCCTGTACATTGAAGGCAAAAGACGGAATGGTGATCAAAACAAAGACAGCGGAGCTGGAGCGTCTGAGAATGCTGGCTCTGGAGCTGCTTCTGACCGGACATCCGGAAGATTGTTCTACATGTCCGAAGTACGGAAACTGTGAATTGCAGATGTTGATACAGTACATCGGACCGAAGACAGGACGTCTGAAAATGCGTACAAAGGGATTCCGTCCACAGGAGGATAATCCACTGATTCTTCACGATATGAACCGTTGTGTTCTCTGCGGAAGATGTGTACGTGCATGTAACGAGCTGCGTGGAGTAAAAGTGCTTCAGTATCAGAAGAAAGATATGGAGACTTACGTCGGAACCGTACATAACAAGTTATTGAAAGATGCAGATTGTCGTTTCTGCGGAGCATGTGCAGAAGTTTGTCCGACCGGAACAATCCGCGATAAGCTGATGAATTCCGAAGTGAAGAGAGAAGATGCAATCGTACCTTGTCGTCATGCTTGTCCGGCACATACAGATATTCCTCGCTATATCCGTCACGTGAAAAACGAGGAGTATGATGAAGCAGTAGCTGTCATTCGTGAGAAAGTACCATTCCCGAAGGCTCTTGGTTATATCTGTACCCATGTGTGTGAACTGGAATGTAAGAGAAAAGAAGTCAATGAGGCAATGTCCATCCGTGATATCAAACGTTATGCAGCGGATCATGATACAGGCTCTTACTGGAAGGGAAAAGGAAAACAGCTGGCAGATACAGGAAAGAAAGTCTGTGTCGTAGGTGGAGGACCGGCTGGTCTGACAGCAGCGTATTATCTGAGAAAACAGGGACATGATGTGACTTTGAAAGAAGCACTTCCGACAGTCGGCGGTATGATGGCTTACGGAATTCCTTCTTATCGTCTGCCAAGAGAAATCATTGCAGACGAGGCGGATGTAATCGTAGAGCAGGGCGTTAAGATTGAAGTGAATACAAAGGTAGAGAAACCGGCAGAATTGCTGAATGAATATGATGCAGTGCTTATGACGATCGGTGGACATAAAGGAGTACGCCTTCCGATGGAAGGAAGTGAGCTTCCGGGAACTATCTTAAATGCAGATTTCCTGAGAAATGCAAGTATGGGAAATGAAACCGGCATCGGCAAGAGAATCATCGTTCTTGGTGGCGGAAACGTTGCATTTGACTGTGCAAGAACAGCAAAACGTCTCGGAGCAGAAGAAATCCATCTGGCTTGTCTGGAGGCAAGAGATGCAATGACAGCGGATGAGGAAGAAATCACACAGGCACAGGAAGAAGGAATCTTTGTACATCCTGCACAGACATTTGAGCGGATTACAGGTACAGATGCAGTGACAGGTGTCGATTTCATGAATGTAAAATCCTTTACATTTGATGAAAACCGTCGCGCAATCATTGAGAAAGAAGAAGGATCCGAGCATCATATCGATGCAGATACAGTAATCTTTGCAGTTGGACAGAGACCTGATATCACAGAAGAAGCCGGATTGGAACTGGGAAGAGGAAACAGCATTGTTGTTAAGAATATGGACAATGACAAGACAACTTCCGTAGAAGGAATCTTTGCTGCAGGAGATGCAATTTATGGCACAAAATCAGTGATCATGGCAATCGAATCCGGACGTCAGGCAGCAAGCCAGATTGATAAATATCTGGGTGGAGACGGAGATATTTCCGAAGTACTTGCACCGGTACAGAAAGCAGACCCATATATCGGACAGTGTCCGGGATTCGGATATCAGGAAAGAAAACATACGCAGGTGGATGCACCGGAGAAACGTTCCGGTAACTTTAACCTGTTTGATCACGGTATCTGTGATTCAGATATCTGTGCAGAAGCCGGACGTTGTCTGCAGTGTGATCTGAGATTACAGATCTCCAGACCAAGTCTGTGGGGCGATTTTGTAGAACAAAAGGAGGCAGAGTAAGATGAGTGCTTTAGAGAATGCAAAAAAATTAAGCAATGAACAAGTATTAGAGAAGATTGCGGCTCTTGATATTCAGGAATACGGACTCTGTGCTCAGAAATTGTCAGAGCGTCTGGAAGCAGCAGTTGCAGAAAGCAAAGAAGAAGGAAAAGAAAGTGGTATCGTATGTGCATTGAACAATGCTGATATCGATGGTGTACTCCTCGAGCTGTTAAAAGCAGAACCGGAAAATGTAATGGAAGGAATTGCTATTGCAGCCTACGCAATTGAGACAGAGAACAAGATACTATATGTACCGGAGTACGCGGCAGAACTGATTGAATCAGAAGCAGTGAAGACAGCAGCGGAGAAATACGGTGTAAAACTGGCAGCAGATCTTGTGGATGTCCGAGCAAATGAAGGATGTGCATTGGTGCACATTGTAACAGTTACAAATCTTGCAGAGGCATTTTCAGAACCTGCAGATTCTTATGAAGCGGGAAGTTATGTGTCAATCAATGGAACAGCACTGAAAAAAGTTGCATGCAATACAGAAATTGCTGAATTAACTGATCTCAACAGCGCAAAGGCATTACAGATTGGGTATGAATATTATACAGCAGAAGAGGCAGAAGAACTGACGGTGGCAAGTGCAGAAAACGGAGTGATCCGCGTCCTGTCTGAAAAAGACTGTATCGTAACTGAGACAGAAAAGAGACTGACTGCATCCAGAAAACAGAGCTGCGGAAAATGTGTGTTCTGTCGGGAAGGTCTGTTGCAACTGCAGTATATGCAAAAAGAAGTAAAAGATGGAAAAGGCAAGGCAGAATTTATCGATATGACAAAAGAAATCGGTGAGGCAATGACATATTCCACACCATGTTCTATGGGACAGAATTCTTCCAGAATCGCACTCACTGCAGTCGAAAAATTTGCAGGAGAGTATGAGGCACATATCAAGAAGAAAAACTGTCCTGCAGGTGTATGTTTCTCAACGGAAACCATCTACATTGATCCGAAGTTATGCGACGGCTGTGGAGAATGTATGGATGTTTGTCCGAAAGACTGCATCGAAGGAAAATCCGGTTATATTCATATGATTGACGAATTCGATTGTGATGGTTGTGGAAAATGTATGGGTGTCTGTGAAGTAGAAGCGATTATAAAAACATCCGGCAAAGTGCCGAAGCTTCCGAACCGATTAACGAAAGTAGGAAGATTTAAGAAGCGATAGAACTAAGAAGTTAAAAGGATAATGATTCAAAAAGAGGAATTGTAAAATGATTAGGGTAACAGTATGGTATGAATATGTACAGGAAGCAGGCGAATTTAATGAGGAATTCCTCCCAAAAGACATGTCTGTAGAAGAGAAGGCTAGATTGAAAAAGCGTGTGGCAGATGTTGCAGCAAAGATAAAAGAAGTCTATCCAAAAGGTGTCATGGGAACTGTGGCAGAGCATTTGGAATCGTGTGAAGATATGCAAGTAACAAGTGTGAGAATGAACATGCCGGAGTATGGCCTTCCAGATAATTTATTAAATCATACAGATGTGTTAATCTGGTGGGCTCATGTGGCTCATGACCGTATACCGGATTGTTTGGTGGAAAAGATAAAAGACCGTGTGTTGAAGGGAATGGGATTCATCCCGCTTCATTCTGCGCACCCAAGTAAACCGATGAAAGCCCTGCTTGGAACTTCTGGTAGTTTGAAATGGCGAGAGGGCGATTTTTGCCGAGTATGGAATACAAATCCAACACATCCGATTGCACAGGGAATACCCGAAAGTTTTGAACTTGAGGAAGAAGAAATGTATGGGGAATTTTTTGATATTCCAAAGCCGGACGATGTCGTATTTTTGAGTTGGTATCGAGGTGGCGAAGTGTTCCGAAGCGGTTGTACATGGCAGCGCGGTTATGGAAAAATCTTCTATTTTCAGCCGGGACATGAGACAAATCCGTCTTACCACAATCCTTATGTGTTGAAGGTGATTGAAAATGCAGTTCGATGGGCTGCACCGGTAATGTGGAGAGAAAATCTGGAATGTCCGAATATTGTGGAATCGCCTGAGAGTAAATATCTCAAGAAATGAGAGATAAAATGCAAGGGGGTCAGTCCCTTCTTCGGAGAGGGCTGCCCCCTTGCTATGCAAAAAATAGCAGATAGCCACAGCAAAATAAGACAAAAGTCTCGGAAGTATCGGGAGACGGTAGCTGGACAGTGGAACTTAAATAGATTTCATCATGCTCAGATACGATGTGAAAGTAATTTTAAACACGGAAGTGAACAAGGAGTATGTGAACACATTTGATCCAGATGCAGAAGTAGACGAGTTTTGTGAAACAGTGGATGAATCTTATATCATAGGGGACTGCAAGCAAGTCGGCCTGATCTATCATGCTGTAAATCAGGCATATTTTACAGCAATGCAGATTTAGAATTCAATAAAAAGTGTCGATAGAGCAAAAAAGCTGGTGTGGAAAAATTCATCAGCTTTTGAGCTTTCTTTTTGTGTGATATTTCGGTATACTTAGTAGCAGATAAAATGGAAAATAAAGTTGTGTTGGGGTGTTGAAATCATGGAAAACGATAGGAAATTAATACAGTTTCATTTTATTACAAATGCGGAGGTGTCCACGCATTATCATCAGAATCCGGAAGTATTTTACGTACTTACCGGGGAGCTGAAGGTGCAAATTGACGAAACCACTTTTCTGATGAAACAAGGGGATATCATTCTAATTAATGCAAATAAGCGCCATACAATGAATGGAAATGAGGAATTGCTTGGGGCAAGATTCGAGATTGACTTTCATCTGCTGGCAGAATATATGGAGTCCATGCAGCTTTTGTTCTGGTGTAATTCCGTTGCGGACAAAAATGCGGCATATGCAGACCTTCGGGAAGTCTTTGATCATATTCTGAGTAGATATTTTGAGAAGGATGAAAAAAGCGCATTGGATCTGCAGGCGTTATATTTTCAGGCGGCACATATCCTTACGAGTAATTTCCTCGTAAAAGCAGATGATACAAGGCTGAATATGGATGATTCACAGGATCGTCAGCGCGTACGCCGGATCCAGAATTATATCCAGGCAAATTATCAAAGTCAGATCAGTTTGAATAATCTGTCAGATCAGTTGTACCTGTCGAATGCCTATTTGTCAAAATATGTGAAAAAACATCTGGGATTGACATTCATGGAATATCTGAATAATGTCCGGTTGTTCCATGCGGTGGATGAATTGCTGTACACAAAGAAAAATATGACTCACATTGCTTTGGATAATGGATTCCCGACTTCCGCTGCATTTACAAAAGCGTTCCGGGATATCTACGGAGAGGCGCCGAGTGAATACCGAAGGAAAATGAGGGAACAGCAGGAGCCGGAGAATCCGGAGCATGGATTGTCAGAGGAAGAATCCGGGCGTATCAAAAAGTATCTGATTTTCAAGGAACAGCACAATGAGCCGGTCGTAAAGAATCAGAAAGTATGTACGGTGGATGTGCAGCAGACAGGAAAGTTGTTGACAGACTGTCATAAAGCAATCTGTGTCGGAGATGCTTATACCGTTCTGCAGTCGAATGTACAGAGCCAGCTGAGAGACCTTCAAAAGGCAGCGGACATTAAATATGCAAGAATGTGGAATATCTTTTCCAGAGAAGAATGTTATAACGGAAAAAAGGATGTAATTTCCGTAAAATCGATCAGATACTGGACTTCCTTTTAGAGAACCATATGAAACCGTATCTGGAACTGGGGCATAAAGAAGTATTGCTGAACTATTCGGCAGAAAAATTCCTCAAAGAGAATGAAGAGATAGAAAACTATGAGGTGCAGGTATATGAATATATTTTCCGGGAATTCTGTACGCATCTGGTGAATCGTTATGGAATTGATGAGATTGAAACATGGTATTTTGAATATTATAACTTCTCTAATACAGGTGCTACAGAAAGTACTGGCATGACCGAGGAAGAAGGCCTGTATTATCAGTATTTTGCAACAATTTATCGGATTCTAAAAGGAATCTCCCCGGCAATCAAGGTCGGAGGAGCCGGTTTTATTCTTGGATATGGAACATTGGGATGCCGTAGCATTCTTCCGATATGGAAAAAGAAGAATCTAATGCCGGATTTTCTGTCGGTATATTCATATCAGTATGTGGCAATTGATGATAATGACAAGCGATATGGAAGAAAATCAATTGACATCGATTATATGAGAAACCAGACAGAGATATTGAGAGAAGTAATAAAAGAGACCGGATTTCAGGTTCCGGAGTTACATATAAGTGAATGGAACTTCACAATTTCCAACCGAAATGTATTGAATGACAGCTGCAATCAGGGTCGCATATGTTCTCAAAAACTGTATTGATATGAACGGAGAAGTCGATTTGATGGCATACTGGCATGCGTTGGACAGTTATTCTGATTATTATGATGCGGATAACGTTCTGAACGGAGATTCCGGAATGATCTCCCGTGACGGAATCCGGAAACCATCTTTTTATGCATATGTATTTATGAACCGGCTTTTGCCGAATGTCATCAAGAAAGATGAGAATTCCATTATTACAACCAATGGAAGAGACAGGTACGTAATCGCCTGTCACAACTTTAAGAAATTATCGGCTCAGTATGTATTTTCTGAGGAAGAAAAGATTACAGTAGAAACAATTGATAACTATATGGAAAACGATGAATCTCTGAAGCTACAGTTCCGTCTGGAAAATGTGAAGGATGGAGATTACCTTGTGAAGATTCACATGGTGAACAAAGAAAACGGAAGTGCGCAGGATATATGGAAGAGACTGCAGTACAGCAAGAATCTGGCAAGAGATGAGATGCAGTATCTGGAAAAAAGTGCAATCCCGAGAATGGAAATGAAAAATGTCCATGTGGAGGGCGGGGTGTTGGAATTGGAAAATGTGTTGATGGCACAGGAAATCAGATTGCTGGATATCCAGTATCGATATAGTTTAAAATAAGGAAAAGAAAAAGGAATTGTGATACAGAATTTTCTGGAAACAATTCCTTTTTTTTTTGCAAGAAAAACCCATGTGAAATCAAATAAATAAAACAGGACAAAAAATATGTCATATTTTTTGTTTTTCTTTGCACGGCAAGGAAAAATACAGCAATTATTTTCTGCCAAACAGGCATTGCAGAGAAAAGCGGGAAATCTAAAAAAAAGATAAACTGTGTACATAACAAATCGATGGAGGTAAAACATGAAAGTATTAGGAATTTCCTTCGGAAGAAGGAACCAGCGAAGTGATGTAATGGTAAAGGAAGCATTGTTTGCAGCAAAGGCAGCAGGTGCAGAAGTACAGTTTATCAATACCGTCCGCATGGATATCGGCCACTGCCGTGCCTGCGATTACTGCAGCCGTATGCGTGACAAGGGCGAGACAGAGATTCACTGCTGTATGAAAGATGATTACCATATTCTGGAAGAAGCATGTCTGGAAGCAGACGGAATCATCATCGGAGCACCTGTTTACGCAGTTGGTATCGTAGGACAGTTTAAGAATTTTGTAGACCGTTTCGGACCATCTCATGACAGAGCTGCTTTGATCGAAGAAAACAAGAAACGAAAGGCAGAAGGAAAGCCGGAGCTTGACCCAAGATATTTCAAAGACCGTTACACGGGATTCATTTCCGTCGGCGGAGCTGAGACACACAACTGGGTATCTCTCGGATTGCCGATGTTAGATCTGTTCAGTTTCTCATTCTGCATGAAATGTGTAGGTCACGTAGATGCTTATGATCAGGGAAGAACAGGTCATCCGTTATTTGATCCGGCATTGATGTCAAAATGTGCAGAACTCGGAAAAGCAGTTGCAGAGTCACTTGGAAAACCATATGACGAAGTAGATACATGGGTAGGAGAAGAGGGCGTATGTCCTGTCTGCCACAATCCGCTCTTAAGCATGAACGGAACAACACATGTAGAGTGTCCAATCTGTGGTATCTGGGGTGACTTGAAAGTAGATGGAGAAAAGGTAAAAGTAGAATGGTCAGAGAAGGAAATCGCACGTGCCAGAAATACAAATATCGGAATCTACGAGCATTACAATGAAATACAAAACATGATCAAAGTATGTGTGCCAAAGCTGGTCGCAAACAAAGACACATTGCCGAAGATGATGGAAAAATACGTGAACTTTGAAGAGACAATCGCAAATATGTAATGAGAAATTTGGGGGAACAAGATGAAAGAACAAAAATTAAATGCATATGGCATGACGCCATTGACAGGAAAACATTATTTTGTATATGGACTTGGTAACTTTGCATCTCAGCTGTCTTGGACAATGGTAAGTACATACCTGTCTATTTTCTATACAGATGTATTCGGACTCGGAGTTGGTGCAGTTGCACTTTTGATGCTGATCGCAAAAGTATGGGATGGAATCAATGATCCGATGATGGGAACTTTGATGGAGCGTACACACACAAGATGGGGACGTTTCAGACCTTACATTTTTGTAGGTCGCGATTTTCCTTGTAATCTTCACGATACTGACATTTACAGTACCGGGATTTGGAGGACCTGCAAAACTTGCTTATGCTTACATTACTTACATTGGCTTGGGAATGTCTTATACAATGACAAACGTTCCGTATCTGGCATTGCCTGTAGTTATGACTCGTGACCCAAAAGAAGTAAATAAACTGAACGCAGCACAGATGATGGGTATGACAATCGGACAGATCGTGTTAAACCTGTTTGTATTGAAACTGGTTCTCTGGTTTGGAAAAGGAGATCAGGCTGCAGGATATCATTCAACAGCAATCGTACTTGCGCTGATTGCATTACCGATGTTCTGGGCAGTTGCGTATCTGTCAAAAGAAAGAATCACAGTAAAGAAAGAAGATCAGGGAAAAGTCAGTGAAGGTCTGAAACTGGTTTTCAAAAATAAGAATCTTGTTTGTGCAATGATGTACTGCTTCTTTAACATGTTTGGTATGCTGGGACGTATCTCAGTGGCAGTTTACTTCTATATGCACTGTGTACAGAACTTTACATTTATTACTGTATTTATGATGATGCAGATGATCGTTGGCACATTGATTATGCCATTTACACCAAAGATTATCGACAAATTCGGAAAGAAGAAAACAGCAATCATTTCCATGGTGATACAGGGAACTGCATTGATTATTCTGTTCTTCGGACCTTATGAAAACATCGTATTTGATTTTGTTGTACTGATTTACTATGGTCTGGGTTATGTAGCAGGCCCATGTGGAGCCGGTATGATGATCGATGCAATCGATGACTTCGATGACAAATACGGATACCGCAACGATGGTATGGCATTCTCTTTCCAGGGAACAACGGTCAAGATCGCAACAGCAATCGCAAACTCTCTGTTCCTCGTAGTTATGGGAGCATTCGGATATGTTGGTGGCGGAGAAATCACACCTCATGTTCAGACTGGTATCAATGTGGCAGCCAACCTGCTTCCGGGATTAGTATTCTTTATGGGTATCATCCCGCTGGCAATATATAACCTGGATAAACCGGGATACATGGAAGCAGTCAGAGAAAGACTGACAGCAAGAGATAAAGCAAAAAGAGAAGCTGCGAAAGAAGCTTAAAAAATAGAAATAAACAGAAAATTGAAATGAGAAAAGCGGAATGAAATTGATAAGTGAGTTCATTCTGCGTTTTTTCATAAAGAGAGTGCAGGAATACAAGTCAAAATTAGTCGTTGTATTATTTCCCAGCCTATCGTTCGTCAAGTTAAAAATACGATTTGGATAGGGAAAATATAAAAAGATAGTCAAAAGACATATATATTTTATAAAGAAAAATAAATAAAATGGATTCAAAGAAAAAAGAGAGTCGAGGTAATTAAAAATCTGTAGAAAAAAGAGGATCAACACATCTGTGCCAATCCTCTTTTTACTACTCCAGATTAAGTTTCTTTGTCATATTGTATATCGAGCCTGCGACATACACCACAGTGAGGATCAGCGATACGGCAAGTGCACCGATGACCACTCTGTTTATAAGAGCTGTAATCTCCTGTGGGTTTAATACCGTTAAAATATAGGTGATGGATCCCTTTGATGACAGCGGAATAAAATATGTAAAAATCATCACTATAATATTTGCGACCTGACCGATCACATAAAGTATGATGAAAGTAAGTACAGAGTAAGCATCTTTGCTTCCATTTGCCCTGTAGCCGGTAGTAAGGCTGAAAAACAGCATAGAGATCATATAGAGCAGAGATATTACTGACAATACTAGCCAAACAACTTACTAACAGGACTACGCTCGTAAATACCGGCATTGGCAAATTCTATCAGACATGCCTCTATGATATCTCCAATCCATGCAAAGCCCTGGTTTATTATAGAAAATGATAAAATAGCAACTATCAGATCGAGTATAAAAAGTACAAAAGCTAGTCAGAAATTTTGACACATACAGCTTCCATGGCTCGACAGGCAGCGTATTCATGAGGTAGCCTTCGCTTTTAACAGATTGCGTCTGAAGTAAATAACTATGATCACTAAGCTGCAGATAAACATGGCGATTACTGACAGGCTATGCAGTGCCCAGAAAAATACTGATACAAGATCAAATTCAAAGCTATCCAAAATTATTTCTGTCAGGGCTGACACAAACACCAGTGCATAAAGTCCGATATGCTCCCTGAATTGCTCCCTGAAATCATATTTAATTAATTTTAACAGCATGCGAACACCTCCCTGAAAAGCTCATCAACACTTTTCTTGTAATTAGTGCGGATATTGTCTACGGAATCGTTTAGGAAAATACCACCATCTCTGATAAATACCACATCATCGAGCACTTTTTCTATATCGCTTATTAGATGAGTTGTGATAAGAATTGTTGAATCTTCATTATAGTTTTCGATTATTGTGCGTAAAATATAGTCTCTTGCGGCAGGATCGACACCGCCCATAGGTTCATCGAGCAGATAAAGCTTTGCATCCCTGCTCATTACAAGCACGATCTGTACTTTTTCACGCATACCTTTTGAGAGGCTTTTGATCTTTGCCTGTGGATCAACTCCGAATTTCTCAAGCATGGTATTTGCACGCTCAGGTGAGAAATCAGCATAGAAATCTTTGAAAAATGCAATGATATCACTCACCTTTTTTGACGGATTAAGATATGTCCGCTCAGGAAGATATGATACCATAGCCTTGCTCTTTACTCCGACAGGCTCACCGTCTATCAGTATCTGCCCCGTGTTTGGCTGCAATACTCCTGCAAGCATCTTTATCAGTGTACTTTTACCACTGCCGTTAGGACCAAGGATGCCGATAATCTTTCCGCCCGGAAAAGTTACATTCATATTTTTGATAACTTTATGGCTCTTATAGTTTTTGCTTAGACTTTTGATTTCAATACGTTCTGCCATTTACATCACTCCTTTTTTAAACTTTTAAGATAATTTTCATACACCGTAAGGGACTGTTCAGGTGTAAAACCAACCTTTGACATCCCTTCACAAAACTCACTGCACAGCTTATGTGCCAGATCATTTTTTAGTGAGTCAGCCTGATTTCCAATGTCTGCGACAAATCTGCCTGAGGTACGTCTCGACTCCAGATACCCGTCACGCTCAAGCTCAGATAGAGCCTTTTGCATGGTGTTTGGATTTACACCGGCTGACAATGCCAGCTCTCTTACGGATGGCACTTTGTTACCTGGCTTTAGGCTGCCGTTTGCAATATCCATCTTGAACCGGTCTATGATCTGTAGGTATATGGGTGTTTCGTTGTTAAAATTCCATTCCATCATTTCACCTGCTTTTGTACTACTGTATTATTCAATTAATACATTAATACATGTGAGGTTATTTGTCAACTATAAATTAATTTCTTACAAAAATGTAAGATACGAGGTCGAAATGTAAGCTGATTCGATAGCATACATTCCGGCATTTTGTTATTATAATTACATGAAGCAGCAACAATGTAAGTTGTGAAGCCGATTATGACGTCATATTTAAAATAAATGTAACAAAAATAGAAGTTTGAATAACACTTTGAAATCATCGTAAAGGAGCATTGAAATGGCAATCTTAGAAGTAAGTAACCTCAAAAAAATATATACCACCAGATTTGGCGGCAATCAGGTACAGGCATTGAAAAACATCAATTTCTCTGTAGAGGAAGGTGAGTATGTGGCAATCATGGGAGAGTCCGGCTCAGGAAAGACGACACTTTTAAATATTCTCGCGGCACTTGATAAGCCGACAGCGGGAGAGGTACTCTTAAATGGAAAGAACCTTGTTTCATTGAAGGAAAAGGAGATATCTGCC
>ENA-OQJR01000110-OQJR01000110.1-human-gut-metagenome-genome-assembly--contig:-NODE-110-length-23003-cov-4.856968_pt1 | contig 23003 bp, 19 predicted proteins | sample MGYA00242614_ERZ504781 | MGnify/ENA primary metagenome ERZ504781 (study PRJEB26092, sample SAMD00036365) | human gut metagenome | host: Homo sapiens | study: EMG produced TPA metagenomics assembly of...
AGGTCGATAAGATCACTACCGTTCTGCCGACCGATACCAAACAACTGGCAATTGAGCCCGGCAAGGATTTGGTCACGCTCATCACTTGTACGCCGTATGCGGTCAATACGCATCGGCTGCTGGTGCGTGGCCATCGCATCCCATACACGCCGCAGCAGCAGGATGACGCCAAATCCACGTTCCACGTGGACATTCCGCTGCAGTACTTGTTGCCGTCTCTTGCACTGATTGCCTTGCTCATCGCATGGCATTTATGGCAGCGTCATGAGCGGCGACGCCGGCAGAGTAGGAGCGCCAAGGTCGCATCTGGTGATTCTGACTCTGCGGATATCGAGCCGGACGGTGACTTGCCTCCTCAGCCAGACAGTACAAATAACCAATCACATTCATCACGGCGGAAAGGACCGGGCAGACATGTTAGACCTGCATAGCGGAAGCGAGTATGGTGCGGCGCGCATTGCTGCCATGATTGCCGCCGCCGTTACTATCGTCCTCACTGTTCTTGCAGCCTTCGGCTCTATGGTGCCGTATGCGCAAGCTGATTCTTTCGGCGCTCTCACCATCAATGCCGTATGGGGCCGAGACACGGCTTCGCCCAAATCGCTTGCCGGCGACACCTATTCCATCGTGCGCGTCGCCACCGTCACAACGAACAATGATGGTAGCGTCTCCTCATATAAAACCGTCGGCGATTTTTCCGGCCTCGCTGCCGATTGGGAACGCCTGACATCAAGTGAATATCACGATGCGGCCAAGAAGCTCGCTACGCACGCGGCGAAAAACAAGCTATACCAGCATTCCGGCACCACTAACGTAGCTGGTCAGCTCACTTTCCAGAATCTGCCGCTCGGCCTATATCTGGTCTCCCGCACGGATTCGGCGAAAGCCAACAAGGCATACGACTGTGATCCGTTCTCATCTCGATTCCTGGCAGTGGAGGCACATCCGCTGATCTCAACATCACAGTAGAGCCGAAATTTAGCACTGGAACTCCTGTTGTCCCGCCCGAAGATAACCCGAGCGAGGAGCCGGGCAATCCTGGCCTTATCGGTCGTACGGGTGCCGCCGTAGGCAGCATTGCCGCGGCAGCGGGGCTCATGTTACTTGTTGCGTTCATTTTGTTCAGATTGCGCATGAGGCGTCGCATACGGGACGTCAATTCGGCCGGCAAATCCCATACAGATGATTGCACGATGAAGTGAAAAAAGTAAGCATGAGCGACGAACGATTCTCTCCCGGAACAAGCACAGTATCTGGCTTCGCTGCCTGCGGTCATAAGTATTACTGGTTCACGTATCCGATATGCAGAGTGGTTCAAGCGTGAATGCGTTTCGAGTGCTGAAAATGGTGAATCTCCCACTGTGCTGTTCCGCGAAGCGGGGCTCGGTCCTGAGTTGATAGGCGAAAAGCGTATTGAACGGTGCATGCATCGTTGGAGGAAGACAATACGAATAGAAGATCCAGGCACGGTAGACAGAGTGAATCTCCCCGATTCTGAGGTTACTTCCAGTCGCGCGAATGAAGGTAACCCTGAAACCGGTAAATGATATGCGTGATTTGATTATCCGTCGACAGGCGCTTTATATCAGACGTTTGGAATTAAAAGTCGATGACCTAAAGATGCAGCTCTCGCAGCAATCCCTATCAAATGATGTGCAATGAGTTGTGCTGGATAAGCTGAGAGCGTCATCACTATTGTCTCTGATTCAGTATGAGATTTGTTTGAAACATTGGTGATTCGTGATTTGCGCGTGTATCTCGAATCGATGGGTGGCACGAATCGAATCGCATATTATCGGGATGAAAAAGGCCTTGAAGTTGATGTGATTCTTGAATTGGTGGATGGTCGCTGGGCTGCGGTGGGGATTAAGCTGAGCGACTTGAAAGTCATGGAGAAAAATGTGGACAAACTACATGCTTTCAAAGAAAAAGTGTGCGGAAATCCTCTATCTCAAGTTCGTGAGCCTGAATTCATGGCATTTATTGTCGGGCGTGGTGATATTGCATACCGGCGTGATGACGGCATTCTGGTGCTGCCGATCGCCACGCTCGGGGCGTAACAAATGAACGTTGCGGCAGGTGGGACAATTGGGGGAATGAATTGAACGAAGGAGACGGTGTGCAAGGAGTGCGGCAGATGCGGGAATCGCAGGAATCGCAAAAAACACGAGAATCGCAGGAGTCGCAGAATCCTCAAGGAACGCAGCCAAAGATTGGCAGAATTCCGGCGCTGATTGCGGCGGTGGCGATTGTGGGAGTGGCCATTGGCGCGGCCGCTGGCCTGCTGACGCTTATGCTGTACGGCGTCGAGCATCTTGCACTCGGCTATGTTGAGAATTCGCAGGAATCCGGCCCGTTCAACGTTCCTGCGATTCGGTGCTTGATTTCCGTGACCGTTGGCGCGACCGTCGCGGCCGTGATTTGGTGGCTGTTGCGTACGCGCAGTACGAAGGTGCCGTCCGTCAAAAAGGCGGTAAATGGCGATATTATGCCGATTTGGCAGACCGTCGTGCATGTGTTGCTGCAGATTTTCATCGTCGGCACGGGCATGTCGATCGGTCGAGAAGTGGCGCCGCGCGAGTTGGGCGCGATGTTCGGTCAGCGGTTCGCGCGTTGGGTGCATCTCGATGCGAAAGACACCCGTATGTTGGTGGCCATTACGGCCGCCGCCGGCCTTGCGGGCGTGTATAACGCGCCGCTTGCGGGCACGTTTTTCGCGGTCGAGATTCTGCTCGCCGACATAACCCTCGAAACGGTGACGCTCGCATTCGCCTGTTCCGCGCTGGCTTCGTGGGTGGCGTCGCTGGTCAAGGGCACACACACGTTCTATTTGATTGGTGAAACCGACGGTTTGTTTACCCCCGATTACATGGCGTTCGCACTGGTTGCGGGACTGGTTCTCGGCGCTGCCGGCGCGCTGTTCCGTCGCGGCTCGCAGTGGGCTGAGAAGTCCAAACCGTCGGGCGCGGGCATTCTGTGGATGTTGCCGCTCGCCGGCCTGCTGACTGGCGTGGTGGCGATTTGGGTGCCGCAGGTTATGGGCAATGGCCGTGCCACCGCGCAGTTGAGTTTCTCGTCCAAGGCTGATTTGGCGGTGGTGCCGATTTTGCTGGTTTCGTTCCTGGCGAAGGCGATTGTCACCTTGCTGACGATCCGTTCCGGCGCTTCCGGCGGTGTGCTGCAGCCGGGTATTGCGCTCGGCGCTTCGGGGGGTGCTGTGCTGGGTGTTCTGTGGATGCAGGTGTTTCACACGAATTCGATTGGCATGTACGCTCTGCTGGGTGCGTGCGCATTGCTCGCAGCTTCCCAACAGGCTCCGCTTATGGCGATTTGCTTGGTGATGGAACTTGCGGATGCTCCGATCAATCTGTTTGTGCCCATTGGATTCGCGGTTGCGGTGAGTGCGTTCACCGCATCGCGTTTAGGGGAGCCGCTTGCCGCTTTGCGCCTATCGAAAAGTGCGGAAAAGAAGGTAATTAAGGCGAATGCGCGTTGAAGGGTGTGTTAGGCGGTAAACTAGGGGGTCGGCGTATAGATAGTCGATGCTGAGCGCCCGATGATGAAGAAGGACGTATGACGAAAGACAACAATTTCAGGCTGGAATTTCCGACGGATACCGAGGTGATGGGGGCTGACATGTCCGAACCGCCGAAGCCTCCGACGGTCGCTTCGCAAGAAAGCGATGTGAACGGTGTAAGCGATTTCAGTGTTTTCGAGGATTACGGCGATTACAGCAATGAAATTCCGGTACCACCGAAGAATACCGGCAAAATCGTCGCTATCGTGATTGCGGCTATCGTCGTGATTGCTTTGATTGGCGGTATTGCATGTTGGATGCTTTCGAATAATTCCAAGAAATCAGCCATTACCAGCGCAGCCGCGCAATGCCAGGATTCCACAAGCCAGCTGCAAAGTGCCAATAACACGCTTTCCGACGCTTTGGAAATCGGAAAAACCGGCGCGAAGGTCACTGCCGATCAAGTCGCCGACGTCAGCACCGTCACTAAGCTCAATGCGGCCATATCTAACGCGAAGGAAGCGAAAATCCTGTCGTGCGACACGTCGCAGGGCATCAGCAAGCTGAAGAAATCCGCGAAAGCCATGGCATCCGAGGCGCGGAGCATGAACGACAAGGCCGAAAAGATTACAAATGCGGCCGAAGCCGTCGACGCTTCCAAAGTGCTGGCCACACAGAATCGTCTGAAGGGCCAGCTCAATGACGCGATCGAGCAGGCGCAGTCCGTGCTCGACAATTCCGACGGCATGGTGGCCGACGACAGCGTGCGCGTGGCATTGCAGCAGGCGATTGACTCGGCCAGACACCTTGCCAATGGCACCAATCTCAAGGAAAACGACGTGACGGCCGCCGTTGACGCGCTGAATGCCGCCAAAGACGCCGTTCAGCAGGCGATGGACCAATACCAGGAGGCGTCGTCGACTCCCAACACCGTGACGAACAACACCAATATCGGCACTAACGGTGGTGCTGCGAATAGTCCGGACAATACGGCTGGAGGTGCTGCGGCGGGCGGCGCGGCTGGCGGTGCGGCTGGCGGTGCGGCGAATGCCGGCGATGCTGGCGGCGACGCATCGGCAGGCGGTGATGCCGGTGATGCGTCTGACGGCGATGCCGCTGCGCAGAATCTTGAAAACTAGCGGAGCCGCCTTAAGCCTTATGGCCAGTCCTACATGGCCATAAGGCCGGTTTTCCGCGGAATAAGCGCGGTCAGCACAAACCAGTGGTCTTCGGTGCGAATCGTCACTTCGCCGCCATACTGCTGCGCGATATGACGAATCGACTTCACGCCGAAACCATGCCGATGCTGATCGTCGCGCTTGGTGGTGCGCAGATTGCCTTCCGCATCCTTCTTCAATCGGGAATCGTAATAATTCTCAACACGGATAACAATAAAGCGATTCTGCTCGTATAACGCAAGTTTGATCAGACGCTGCTCAGGTTTCGGCAATTTCGACGTCGCTTCGATCGCATTGTCAAGCGCGTTGCCGAACAATGATGCGATATCCATCGACGACATGCCGCTTAGCAGCGAGCCGTCCGCGACCGCCGTGAACGTAATGCCTCGATCGGCGCACGTGCGCTCTTTCGTGGTCAAAATAACGTCAAGCACGGGATTACCGGTATGCTGCTGCGCGCTATAGCGCTGCACCGATTGCTCCAGCTGCTCGAAGCCGGCCGCGGCATGCTTCGGATCGACTTCGGCACGCAACGCCGCAAGCTGATGCTTCAGATCGTGCGCAAGACGGCCTAGCGATTCGATATTTTCCTTCGATTGCAGGTATTCCTGATGCTGGCTTTCCAGCTGCGCGTTGATCGACGCGAGTTCCGTATTCGCCTCAATACGGCGCGCCTGCTCCTGCTGCGCATATAGGATCGCGAAACCGCAGAAATCGACCAGCGTGCGAATGTAGAAGATTTCCTGGCCGACCGAACCGGAAAACGGCGTATTCGTCGACACGAAACTCAAATTGCTCATGGCGAACGTGACGATCATAATGGCCATCGTCGCAATCGCGGCGGAAGCGGTCGGCAAGGTAGGTGTGGTCTGGCTGAAATTGCCGCATTCAACCATCCAAGCTAGACCGAAGCACAGCGCATACGTAACGACAAGCAGCGCGATCGCGCGCCAATCGTAATCGGCGAATCCGTCGCGCACGCCAATGAACGTAACGATCTGCCAATGCAGCGACGCCACCAATTCGGCCAACACGAACGCGCGCGCCGTAATATACAGGCCCTCGCGTTTGCCGGTGCCCGCGCCGAGCAGAATCGTCGCATACATGCAGGCGAATGCGAGCAGCATACCGATGATCCAGAACCAGATCGGCATACTGCCGTCGAAATACTGCACCGCGACCAGCGAAGCCAATCCGGCCGCACTGACGATGATCGACCGTCGGAGCGGCACGCGACGATACAACACCGCGATATACACCATGCACGCGGCCCATTCGCAGATCGCCGTATAAGAACGGGGGATGTCGGGCAGAGCGTTGGTGATTGGCGTCATCGGCGGCACCGAAAGCACGGTCACCAAAACGGAAGATATGGAAGAGGAGCCTCCTGCCAGTCCTCCTGCCAATCCGGCCAGCGCATTCGGCAATATCACGCTGGTCACCTGCCACCTCCTATATAGTCGGCCAACGCGGCGAGGAACGCCTTCTTGCGTGGTCGGCTTACGCGCAACTGTTCGCCGTTCGACATCACGCAATCCTGGTCGGCGACGCCCGTCACATGCTTGAGATTGACCAGATAGCAGGAGTTCGAGCGGAAGAAATGGTGGTCGGCGAGTTTCGCTTCCATGTCTTTGAGCGTGCCATTGATCGACAGTTTGCCTTCCAACGTGTGGATGACGATGGTATGCCGGATCGATTCGAGATACAGAATATCGGCAAGATTCAGCCGCATCTGCCCGTTGCTGGTTTCGATAAGCATGGAATCGTCGCCATTGCGCCTCACCATGTCGATCGACTTCTTGAGTTCCTGTGAAAACGCGAACCACGGCAGGGGTTTGAGCAGATACGACAATGCGCGCACCTCGTACCCGCTGATCGCATACTGCGGTGCGGCGGTGATGAACACGATCACGACCTTGTCGTCGCGCTCGCGAATGCGTCTCGCGGCGGCCATGCCGTCCATTTCGCTCATTTCGATGTCGAGCAGTAAAATATCGTAAACAGGGGTATATTTCTCTACGATTCTCGCGCCGTCGTCGAATACGGAAACGGTGAATTGTTCGTCATTTTCCTGCTGATATCGGTTGAGATAGTCAAGTACCAGCTGGCAGCTTGCGGGATCGTCCTCGACCACGCCGATTCGAATATTGCGCATTGCAACCTCCCTGTTCTGTCTTTCGCTCCGTACCATTGTCTTGCATGATGGCGATAAATGCGTGTATTTACTACGCCGTCAACCCCCTTTTGCCAACGTAGGTAAACAGCGCGACTCGCGACACGCATTGACAGTTTTAGCGTTGTATGTATCATGGAACGTGGCTCAACGAAGAGAACCTTCGCTAAACCAAAGAAATAAATTAACGCTTTGAATTGTGGCTTTGTCGAAGTCGTAAGCCGCAAGGCGAGGCACCGAAAAGAAATCCCTTTACAACGGATCGTGAGGCACGTACCTGCCTCTGAAAGGATGACAAATCATGGCAGAAGTCGTATTCGACCATGTTACTCGTATCTACCCGGGCAACGATAAGCCGTCGGTGGATGATTTGAATATGGACATCAAGGACGGCGAGTTCCTGGTGCTGGTTGGCCCGTCTGGCTGCGGCAAGTCCACTACTCTGCGTATGCTCGCTGGCCTTGAAGAGGTCAACAAGGGCCGCATCCTCATCGGTGGCAAGGACGTCACCACGATGCAGCCGAAGGACCGCGACATCGCAATGGTGTTCCAGAACTACGCTCTGTATCCGCACATGACCGTGGCTGACAACATGGGCTTCGCTCTGAAGATCGCCGGCACCCCGAAGGAAGAGATTCGCAAGCGCGTCGAGAAGGCCGCTGAGATCCTCGACCTGACCGAGTACCTCGATCGTAAGCCGAAGGCTCTGTCCGGTGGCCAGCGTCAGCGTGTGGCTATGGGTCGTGCAATCGTCCGTGAGCCGAAGGTCTTCCTCATGGATGAGCCTCTGTCCAACCTTGATGCCAAGCTCCGCGTACAGACCCGTACCCAGATCGCTGCTCTGCAGCGCCAGCTGGGTGTCACCACCCTGTACGTGACCCACGATCAGACCGAAGCTCTGACCATGGGCGACCGCATCGCCGTCATCAAGCTCGGTGTCCTGCAGCAGGTCGGCGCCCCGACCGAGCTGTACGATCGTCCGGCCAACGTCTTCGTCGCTGGCTTCATCGGCTCCCCGTCGATGAACATCAACACCCACCCGGTGGTCAACGGCAAGGCAAAGATCGGCGAAGACACCGTGGATCTGCCGGCCGAGGCTGTCAACAAGCTCACCGCTGAGGACAACAACCAGATCGTCGTCGGCTTCCGTCCGGAAGACGCTTCCCTGGCCGCCCCGGATGACGCCAACGCCTTCTCCCTCAAGGTCATGAACGTTGAGGATCTGGGCTCCGATGGCTACATCTATGGCAACATCATCACCGATGGCTCCGCTGCTGAGGCATCCACCATGATGTCCGATCAGAACAAGCTCACCACGATCCGCGTGAACCCGCGTGCTCTCCCGAAGGTCGGCGATACCGTCAAGATCAAGATCGACCCGTCCAAGATGCACCTGTTCGCTCCGTCGACCGAGCTGCGTCTGAACTGAGCTGATACCGAGTAACCAACCGTTGGCTGTTTCTTCAATCCTTTACGGAAATCGGCTGGCGGGTGGCTGAATAAAAACTTGGCGGAAGCGCGAACTTCCGTCAGCCATTAAACGAGACGTGCTCTTCCTCTCTTATCGTCTCGTTGGAGAAGCCCCGCGTTGGTGCGGGGCTTCTTTTGTTTTCCGCAAGCACAATATCGGCTTGTAATGTCTGTTTGTAGCATCGATCGCAATATTCGATCGCAATATTCGATCGTAATATGAGATGGATAGTGAGATTCCAGTATTGAGATCATCGCATATCGGCAGGTGAAACGGATTCGTCCATACTTGCTTCTTCGGGTAGGTCAACAGGTAAATTGTTGATTCATGGAATCTCTTGAATTGCCACAGATGGATCCCCGTGTGCTGAAAGCAACTTCCGTGAAGGCCGAAGATCCGGCTGCCTCATCTCCGGAGCCGCATGCGCTGAAAATCACCGCCGCAAGCTCGAATCCAAAGATGTTCACCCTGCCGTGGGAAAAGCCACTGGCTACTTGGCCGGAAGACCTGCTGGCCAATCTTCCGCGTGGTATTTCCAGGCATGTGGTGCGTTTCGTGCACGTAGGCGACGAAGTGTACGCCATGAAGGAAATCACGCGCAATGTGGCGGAACGAGAATACGAGCTGCTGCGTCGCCTGCAGAAGCTGGAACTGCCGACCGTGCAGCCGATCGCCGTGGTCACAGGCCGTCATAGCCGTGAAGGCGAGCCGCTGGAAGCGATCCTTGTCACCAAGCATTTGAAGTTCTCACTGCCGTATCGTGCGCTGTTCGCGCGTAATCTGCGCCCTGATACCGCGGAACGACTGATCGACGCGTTGGCCGTGCTGATGGTGCGTTTGCATTTGGCTGGCTTCTATTGGGGCGATGTGTCACTGTCGAACGTGTTGTTCCTGCGCGACGCCTACGCGTTCTCCGCATTTTTGGTTGATGCGGAAACCGGTGATCTGCAGATTAATCTGACGGAAGGCCAGCGCGAGTACGACGTTGATTTGGCCCGTACGAACATTATTGGCGAATTGATGGATCTTTCGTCCGGTTCGCTGCTGCCGAGCGGTGTTGACGAAATTGCGATCGGCAACCGTTTGGTGGATCGTTACCATTCGCTGTGGAGCGCGCTGACTGATACCGACAAGTTCGGTCCGGATGAGATGTGGAAGATCGAGAAGCGCGTCAACAAGCTCAATGAGCTTGGTTTTGATGTGGATGAGCTGGAGATGAAGACCGCCGAAGATGGCAAGCGTGTGCTGGTGCGTCCGCGTGTGGTCGATGCCGGCTATGCGAATCGTAAGCTGCTGCGATTGACTGGTCTTGATGTGCAGGAGAATCAGGCTCGTCGACTGTTGAACGATTTGGATGCCTACCGCGCTTCCACATGGCGTGAGGGTGAGGATCTTGAGATTGTCGCCACTGATTGGATGCGCGAAGTGTTCGAACCGACCGTGCGCATGATTCCGCGTGAATACCGTTCGCAGATCGAACCGGCTCAGTTCTTCCATGAAGTGCTTGACCACCGTTGGTTCCTGGCCGAGAAGGCGGGTCATGATGTGCCGATGGCCGAGGCGGTGCAAAGCTATGTGGAGAAGGTGCTTCCGCAGTACAAGCTCACCACGAAGGATGTGGACGCGTTGAACGCCGAAGCCGATTCCGGTGTGATCGACGACGAATACACCTACGACGATCCCGACGACGGCTACAACCCCGACGACGATCCCGACGCAGCTGTATGGGCACATTGATAGAAAAAGCTCCACTGGAGCTTTTTCTATCAATGTGCCCTGAGACGAGGCGATAGCCGCGCCGAAGGCAGTATTGAGTCTGCGGCGTAGCCGCAGTCAAAAATTGCAGGGCCGAGCCGTTAAGCGGAGGACCACTAATAATCCTCCGCTTTTTGTTATCCCTTCACACCCCTCACTTTCAAAACTCAAAAAAATTTTGACTTTTGAAAGTGAGAGAACGTGTTGCGAGAGATCGTTGGCGGGGGAGTGGGTCTGCGGTAAGCGCAAAATCAATCCAAGTACAGATTTGCGCAACAAAATGAGCGGATAATCCGTATGGACTATCCGCTCATATGTATTTCGGACTTGCTGCCTTGTTGTGCTTACTTCCTGTTGCTTCGTGTTGATTACTTCGCGTCAGCGGCGGCACCGGCCTCGCGGCGGGCGCGTGCGACGGAATACAGCGTGATGCCCGCTGCGACGGAAGCGTTCAGCGATTCGACCATGTTCGACATTGGGATGCCGGCGATGGAATCGCATGTCTCGCGTACGAGACGGCTCAGGCCGTTGCCTTCGGAACCGAGCACCACAACCAGCGGATCGGTTTCGAAACCGGTTTCGCCAACGAGGGCGTCGCCGCCACCGTCGAGACCAACGCTGTAGTATCCGCGTTCCTTCAGGCTTTCAATGGCTTTGGTGAGGTTCACCACGCGGGCGACCGGCATGTGCGCGGCTGCGCCTGCGGACACCTTCCATGCGGCTGCGGTGACCGAAGCGGAACGACGTTCCGGCAGGATCACGCCGTTGGCGCCGAATGCGGCTGCGGAACGGATGACCGCGCCCAGATTCTGCGGATCGGTGACGCCGTCAAGCGCGATGAACAGCGGACGTGCCGCAATGCGTGCGCTTGCGGAGTTGGCCGCTTCCATGGCGCGGGACTTCTTGTCCGCGCGTTCCACCAGCTCGGCGAGCGAGGAATACTGGAACGGCTGCGCCTTCATCACCACGCCCTGATGGTTGGAGGAGCGTGCGATACGGTCCATTTCCAGTCGGTCGGCTTCCATGAGGTTCAGTCCGTGAATACCGGCGAGACGAATGATTTCGCGCGTGCGATCGTCGTGCTCGATGCGTGCGGCCACATACAGCGTGCTCGCGGGCACGCCGCAGCGCAACGCTTCGAGAACGGCGTTGCGACCGATGACGAGATCGTCGGATTCTGAGCTGAACTTTGCCGCGCGACGGCGTGCCGCCAGTCGCGGATCAGCCATCTTACGACGATTGGTAGCCTGCTTTTCCTTGTAAGCCTTGTGATATACGCGATCTTCGGCCTTGGGGGTCGGTCCCTTGCCCCTCAGCGCGTTACGATGCTTTCCACCCGACCCCTTGGTCGGTCCTTTTTTCATTGCCATAGTTGTCCATTCTCCCAGCACCCCGGGAAAAGGCTACTGGCGTCGCGTCCGCTCGATATTGCTCGATATGATGGCAAGAATGGAGAAGAACAAAGAGATTTTCGGATTGCCCCTCATGTTCTGGGGCTTGTGGGTCACGCTGCTTATCCTGTGGATGGGCCGCTTCGTCACGTCATTCCTTTCCATGTATCTGGTGTCTGACATGCATGTCAGCGCGGGCGTGGCCGGCACCATCGTCTCCATGTACGGTTTCGGCGGCATCTTCGGCTGCCTGTATGGCGGCGCGCTGTCCGACCGCTTCGGCCGCCCGGCGATGATCGTCATCGGCAATCTCGGCTCCGCCGCGATGCTGGTCCTGCTGGCGTTCATCGGCAATCCGTGGATCATGGCGATCGCGCTGCTGGCCTACGGCGCCATCTCATCCATGCCGACGCCCGCGGTCGCGGCGTACGTGTCCGACGTGGTGCCGTTCCGCAAACAGAAGCGCGCGTATCGTTGCAGACGTGGGCCGCGAATTTCGGCTTCGCGATCGGCCCGATCATCGCCAACCAGTTGGTGAAGATCTCCTATGCGCTGATGTTCTACGCGGAAGCCGCGGTGCTGGTGTTCGCCACGATCTTGATGATCGTGTTCTTCAAGGAAGTCGGGCTGGGCAAGCGCCCGCGGGGCGAGGTCGCGCCGGCGCGGGCGTCGCAAGCCGCGGAATCAGCTGCGGGAAATGCCGTGGAACATGCTGTGAAACAAACCGGCGAATCGCAGCGGCCGCAGCGGTTCTCCGTATGGCGCAGCTATCGTCGCGCATGCGCCGACGGCGCGCTGATGTCGATGGTGGTGCTGATGTTCCTGTACACGCTGGCGTATTACCAGATCGTCAGCGGCCTGCCGATTTCCATGACGCAGATCGGCCTTGGCACGGATGAATATTCCAGTCTGCTGACCATCAACGGCGGCCTGCTGTGTCTGCTGCAGATTCCCGCGATCGGTCTGTTCCAGCGGATGAGCAACACCCGAGTGCTGGTGCTCGGCATGTCCATCACGGCGGTCGGATACGCGTTCCAGATCGGCGCGAATTCGTGGGTGGCGTTCGCAATCGCGACCGTGCTGTGGACGCTTGGCGAGCTGGGCACGTTCCCGATTGCCGCCACAACGGTGGCGAACATCGCGCCAAAGGATGTGCGCGGCACCTACCAAGGGTTATACAACCTGGTGTGGTCGCTGTCGAACGCGTTCTCGCCGTTGGTCGGAGGCTGGATTCTCAACGCGTTCGGCAGCCGTGTGCTGTGGATCTGCTGCACGGTGATGTTCGTCATCGTGGCAATCGGCTTCTACGTGACGCGCGGCCCACGCGAACGCGCCGCCGCCCGCAATCTCGCGGCCGAGGAGGGGTAGCCGGCGTACGTGAAAAGCGGGAGGCCGCGATTCCGTTTGGAACCGCGGCCTCCCGCTATGTGATTTAAGGATTGGAAAGAAGAGGGGCGAGGTGCTGTGGCGCCTGCGCCTTGCCTCCCGTCTAGGAAGCGGTCTTACTTGTTGAGGACCTTCTTGAAGAGGTCGGAGGAAGCCTTGGCGAGTGCGAACTGGCCGAAGCCCGGATCGATGGAAGCGAGGTTGGCGTTGATGACCTGGTTGAAAGTGTTGTTCTTCATGATGTTTCCTTTCGTTCGGCTTGGCGGCGCGTATCTGTTTTCTTGTTTATTCCTCTGGCCGCTGCCGTAAGTCTGTGTTTGTTGTCTATTTTCTTTTCTTCGTTCTTCTGTTGTGCCTTCATCTTACGTCGGGCAAATCGACAATGTCATGCGACGATCGTCACTTCTTTTGTAAAATCATCGGCTAATCTTGAAGAAAAAGTAACGTTCGCTGAAAATTGGCGGACGCATCTTATAGTCCATATTCTTTGCGTCTCTTGTTGGCTTTGATGTAAGCGTCACTATCGGAACGAATGCCAACGACGATGATGGTCATGATTCCATTTCGCAGTAACGGTTTGTAAACAACGCGAATGCCGATATCCCTGAATTTGATTTTGCAAAGCCTGGAAAGTTTCGTTCGTTCGGCATTGCGTAACGGTTTGCCATACCCGCCTTGCGAGGTGGGCAGTGGGTTTGTGCGAACTTTCTCGATTCCCTTGAGTACTTGGATTTGCTCGGCTTTGCCGAGTTTGCGCATGTCTTTCTTGGCTTCGTCAAGCCATTCAACTTGCCAGTTCATGCGAGTTCCGGCTCAGGTGCCTCGGCGAGGTCGCTTGGGGAAATGCCGAGATCGAGCATGACCTCTTCGTTGCTGATAGTTGTGCCAGTACTGTTGTCGAGTCTTTTTTCGGCAAGAAGCAAGTCTTCGTTGTCTTCGATTCGTTCCATGAGAGCGCGATAGTTTTCGATATTCATGAGAACGTAGGACGGCTTGTTTCGTTTGATCAGAATGACTGGATTGTGGTCGGCCCGCTGCAACAATGCGGAAGTACGACCATTGCTGAGCTCGCTGATTGGAGCAAGGTCATCGAGTATGTCAAGTGCGCTTGCCATGATAAACCTTTCTTAAAACCGAATTTCATACCCAATTATATACCAGTATTAATACCAAGATTCATGGTTGTGCGACTTTGAATCTTGGTATAAAAAGCGATTTCGCTATGGAAAGGGCACCGAGCTGTTGCTTGGTGCCCCTGGGAAAACAGAGATAATCAGACTTTACGGCCCGCGCCGCAAAAAATTACTTGCGCTTGGACTTGCCGAAGGTGAACGCACGTACGATCGCGACGATGCCGATCGCCACAAGCGCGCATCCGCCGAACAGGATCAGCCAGGTCGTGGAGCTGACGGGGGAGAACAGCACGATGAAGCCGGCGACGATCGACAGCAGTGCGTAGATTACGGCCCATGCGGAGCTTGGCATGCGCCACGATTCCACGAGCGCCATCACGCCTTCCAGCATCCAGCCGAGACCGACCACCATGGTGATGAGCACGGCGAGTGTGGCTCCGGAAAGCGCCGCGTTTTTCAGCATGACCACACCGCCGACAGACAGCATCAGGCCGATCAGAATGTCAAGCACGCGCCATCCTCCCGGAAGCCCGAGTTCCACGATTGCGGTCACAATGCGGACCACACCGGAAACCACGAAGTATGCGCCGAGCGCGATTGCGGCGACCTTCAGTGTGGCACCGGGCCAGATCAGCAGTGCCAGGCCGAGAATGACGGCGGCGATGCCGAGTACCGCATACGTGCCGCGGATCGCGTTCTTTGCCTTCTTCGGGAGCCATTCCTCCACGAGCTTGAATGGGCTGATCGGCTGCCAATTGTTGGTGCCGTTGTCAGCGTCGGATTGGCTGTTCTGCTGTCCGTATGGTTGGCCGTACGGCTGACCGGTGGTGTAGCTCGCGTAGAAGAAGCCGTTCTGGTTGGGATTCGGGTTGGCGTTGGGACCGTCGAAGTAGCATGGGGTCTGAGGCTCGCTTTGATACGGATTGCCCGAATTGTTGGGATTGCCGCCCTGCTGCTGGGATTGCGATTGCTGGTTTGGTGCGTATGCCCCGTATTCCGGCTGGCCTTGCGGCTGCTGTCCGTTGCTGCCATTTTGATTCGGATTGTTCGCATACGGGTTGTTCATTGCGTCGCTCATGATGGCCCCTTTCCTGGAAGAGCGTGCTTCGTGACGCTCGGACGCGCGCGAATTTGCCCGCCTGCGCTCGAACGTTTCGGAAGTTCTGCCCTCATTCTAGGCAATCCGTCTAATTTAAGCCATCAACAAAATCCCCCTCATCGTCCATTTTGATGGTCTGATCGCATGTTTTTTCCGAATTGTCGCACGATCTTGCGAAATCGTGAGACAGAACTGCGAATCGTGAGGTCGAAAGTCAACTTGCGGCACAACGAATGCCTCCCGATCCTTGAAATCAAGAATCAGGAGGCATTTCGCACGTAGGAATCGACTGAATCCTTGAAACTAGAACAGGTCGAGGGCTACGTCGAGGTTGAGCGGCTGGTCGGCGGGCAGCTGATACTGCTCGTGCACCGGGCTCATCCAGGAATCGTCGCCGCCGACACCCATCTGAGCGGCGAGCACGCGCAGGAACATGTGCTTCGGCTCCGGCAGCTCGTCCTGATGCAGCGCCTCCTCAAGCATCGTGCTCGAATACGGCAGCAGGCTCATCGCAAACGGCTTCGTAACGCCGGTTTCAGTATTCGCAGTCTGGCTCACGCGCAAGCCATGACCAGAATCGTCCGTAATCTCAGCCCAACGCACGTCCTCATGGTTGCCGGTTTCCTGCGGCAGCAGATACGGCGCGCGATCGCGGAAGGCGTTCGTATCCCAAATGCCCAGCTTCGCATGCTTGCGGTCGGCATACGTTTCCTCCGGGCCGACGCCATAGAATCGCAGATTCGAATACTCGACCGGCAGCATCCATTCAATGCCGAACGCCGGAATCGTCGGCAGATCGCCGTCCTTTTCACCCGGATACGCAACATGCAGATCGACGTGGCCAAGCACATCGGCAACGTAACGAATGGTGACCTTCGTGCGCTGCGCAATCGCAAGCTCATACGTGTAAGTGACGGAAACTGCGGTTTCGCCGAGCGGCTCAACCTTCGTATCAACGCAACGCGCATACTTTCCGGCAACCGCCCACTGCGCACGCTCGAACGCATGGCCCGCGCCGCGATCATTGTCGGTCAGCGCACGGAACGTGGTGATCAGCGGCTTGCGCAACACGAATTCGCGCTCGCCAAGCTTGTACGACACCATGCCACCCTGTGCAAAGGAGAACAGGGCTTCACGGCCCGCACTGCGTGCGCCGATATTCCAGCGGCCCAAGGTGATCGCTCCATCGGAAGTGGTGTTAACTGCATCGCCCGCAGAGACGTTCTTGCCACCCGCAACCACGCACTGGCCGAACGAAAGCTCATACCCAGCCGGAGCCCAATCGCAAGCGGAAGTCAACTGCTGGGACGCCTCCAAAACCAGTTCCTGCGCACCTGCGCGGTAATCGTCGATCGGCCAATCGATCTCAACATGCTCGCTTGTACCTGCGGCAACGTCGAAGCGGCGCGAAGAAGACCAAACCGGCTTGCCATCAGCCAAAATACGCAACACAAACGTGGAATCAGCCGTCGAAACAAACAGATTGTCGTTGATGATCGTGATGCCGGAAGCATCGACGGTCATATGCACGTTCGCGTACAGCTGCTTGACGTCCTGCGCCTTCGGCGACGGCGTGCGGTCGGCGAATAGCAGGCCGTCGCCGGAGAATTCGTAGTCGCTCGGGCGGTCGCCGAAATCACCGCCGTAGCACATGCGGCCGTTGCTGTCGAGAATCGCCTGGTCGATGAAATCCCAAATAAATCCGCCCTGATATTGCGGATAGCGTTCCAAAGCCGTGTATTCGTCCATGTTGCCGCATGAATTGCCCATGGCGTGCATGTATTCGCAGGAAATATACGGTTTCTTCGGGTTGGACTTGAGGTATTCCTCGATTTCGTCGGCGTGCGCGTACATGCGGCTTTCGATGTCGGTCACATCGTCAAACGCGCGATCATGCACGGAACCCTCGTAATGCACCGGACGGTTCGGGTCGATCGCGTGCGCGTGGGCGTGCATCGCGCGGAACACTGCGCCGGCGAACGACTCGTTGCCGAGCGACCAGATGAGCACGCTCGGATGGTTGTAATCGCGGCGCATCATGCTGTTGATGCGGTCCACGCACGCGCCCTCCCATTCGGGCTTGCTGCCCGGAACGGCGGTTTCGGGGGTTTCGATATTGTTCGCAACCCAGCTGCCGTGCGTCTCCATATTGGTTTCGTCGATCAGGTAGATGCCGTATTCGTCGCACAGGTCGTACCAGTATTCCTGGTTGGGGTAGTGCGAGGTGCGGATGGCGTTGATGTTGTGCCTCTTGCAGAACATGATGTCGTCGATCATGTCTTGCCTGGTGATGGCGCGGCCGCGCTTCGCGTTGAATTCGTGGCGGTCGGCGCCCTTGAAGACCACGCGCTTGCCGTTGAGCTTCATGATGCCGTCTTCGATACGGAATGTGCGGAAGCCGATACGCTGCACGATTTTTTCGACCAGCGGGCCGTCATGGCCGACGACAAGCACCGTCAGCTCATACAGGGTTGGCTCTTCGGCGCTCCACGGCGCGATGTTCTTTAGCGCACCGGAATTGAGGATGATCGTCTCGTTGGCGCACTGCGTGGATTCCCACACCACAGTGCCGCTTGCGTCGCGCAGTTTCGCCTTGACGGTGGCCGCGTCGTTTGCATTGCGCAGCTGCAGGGTTGCATTCAGCGTTCCGGCGGCCGTGGAGGGATTGTAGCCGGCTTCGATCTGCACGGTTTCGACATGCACGCGAGGCTGTGCGGCGAGTTCCACGGAACGGAACAGGCCATGCAAACGCCAGAAATCCTGATCTTCCAGCCAAGAGGCACTCGCGTATTCGTAGCAGGCGACGGTGAGCACGTTGGTGCCGTCAACGTTCAACGCTTCGGTGATATCGAATTCGTTCGGCGTGAAACCATCCTCGCCATAGCCGACGAACGTGCCGTTGAGCCACACATAGATCGCGGTGGCCATGCCGTGGAAGGTGAGGCTGACGGTGCCGCCATTTTCCAGCGTCGCGGCGAGTGGACGGTCAAGCGTGAAGGAACGGCGGTAGATCGCCACATGATTGTTTTCGGGAACGTTCGGCTCCTGCGGATCCTCGTGGCCATCCCATGGATACTGCACATTCACATATTTGTTCTTCAAATAGCCGGCCATCTGCAGGTGTTCGGGCACGTTGATCGCGCCGAAACCGGCATCGTTGAAGTCAGCTGCGGCGAACGGCGCGTTTTCCACGTCGATGGATGCGGCCTGAGTAACGTTTACTTTCCATACACCGTCGAGATTCTGCTTCGGTTCGGTGGCTTCGCCCAGGAAATACCGATGATTGGAGTGCGCGGGCTTGCGATTCACCGCGAATACGGTCGGATCGGTGAGCCAGCTTGCGTTCGCCTGCCGCGCCTGCAGGATGCGCGATTCCGGAACCCCTTGCGTTTGCTGTGATTGTGCGGCTTCTTGAGCTGCCATAGTAACTACCCCTATCCATTGCGACGTTGCCAATGTACGTTACGAATCATAACGTAAGTAATTTTGTTTACTAACATCCGATAACATATCACACTTCCGCCAAAGATGGTAGCGACATTGCCGTCGGTGTTGCCGTGTAATCGAATGCGCGGTCGAAATAAGATTGCAGATTATGTTTCACAGCATGTTTCACGATTTTGTGAAATCTTGACAAAAGACGGTGCGTTGCGCTCTTGCAAAATGGTCACGGTGTGTAATAATGGCAGGAATGCACCGATGGCGCACGTCCGGTGTCCGCAACCGCGCAGCATTGCCCTGTCAGACGGAATCTGTGAAAATCGCAATTTTCCGCAGTTTTCGCACTATCGCAACGGCAGGGGAGTGCTGACTACTCCGCGGCGCTCCCAAGGAGATCATCATGGTTGATCGCAAGGAAGATCAATCCACCCAATTCCGCGATACCAGTTCGGGAAATTTCGAACAAGCGAAAAATATCGTGACGCAAATGCAAGTCGATCCGTCGCTCGCCGATGCGCAAACCGTCGCGCAATCACTTGGCGTCGATTTGAATACCGGCCTGAGCCAGGCAGAAGCCAAGCGGCGACTCGACAAGTACGGGCCGAACGAACTCGCGTCCGCACCGCCGGTGCCGAAATGGAAGAAATTCCTCGAACAATTCAAAGACCCCCTCGTCTACCTGCTGTTGGCTGCAACCGGCATTTCGCTCGTCGCATGGTTCATCGAACGGGCCAACGCCGTACCGGGTGCGGAGGGCAGCGAAGCATTGCCGTTCGACGCTATCGTCATCGTGCTGATCCTCATCGTCAACGCGGTGCTCGGCTACATTCAGGAATCGAAGGCGGAAGCGGCCGTCGAAGCGCTCTCCAGCATGACCGCGCCGCAGACCAACGTGCTGCGTGACGGCAAAATCGAACGCATCAACACGGTTGACGTGGTGCCCGGCGACATCATCGTGCTCGGCGAAGGCGACTCCGTTTCCGCGGACGGACGCCTCTTCGCCGCCGCCAGCCTACGAATCGCGGAAGCCAGCCTCACCGGCGAAAGCGTGCCCGTCGGCAAAAAGACCGACACCCTCGCACAGGCGAAGGCCCTCGGCGACCGCGCCAACATGGTGTTCAACGGCACGTCCGTGACGCAAGGCACCGGCCGCGCCATCGTAACCAGCACCGGCATGGGCACGCAGGTCGGTAAAATCGCCGATCTGCTGCAAGCCACGGAAGACGACGAAACCCCGCTGCAAAAGGAAATGAACTACGTTTCCAAAATCCTCGGCAGCGCGGTATGCATCATCGCGGTCGTGGTGCTGGTCGCGCTCGCGCTTACCGAAGGCTTCCAAGACGTTCACGATGTGATCGATTCGCTACTGTTGGCCGTCTCGCTGGCGGTCGCGGCCGTGCCGGAAGGTTTGGCTGCGATTCTTACGGTGGTGCTCGCGCTCGGCGTGCAGCGCATGGCCATGCACAATGCGATCGTCAAGAAGCTGCATTCGGTGGAAACGCTCGGATCCGCGTCGGTGATCTGCTCCGATAAGACCGGCACGCTCACCCGCAATGAGATGACCGTGGAGCGCGTGGTCACTCCGAGCGGCGAAGTGCAGCTTACTGGCACCGGCTATGCGCCGGAAGGCCGCATGGTGGTCGATCCACAGACCATGGAACATGCGCAAATACGCGGGATCATCGAATCGGAAGCCGTTGCGACCCTTGCCGTGGGCGCGTTGGCGAACGACGGCGAACTGCGCGAATCTGCTGCTTCTGCCGGAAATGCGGAAAACGTAACGTGGGAGGCGGTCGGCGACCCGACCGAAGTCTCACTCATCGTCGCAGCACGAAAAGTGAAGGCGGATCGCAAGTACGCCAACTACGAGCGCGTTGGCGAAATCCCGTTTACTTCCGAACGTAAGCGCATGTCCATCGTGGCGCAAGACAACGCTGACGCCGGCCGCCTGACCGTCTTCTCCAAGGGTGCCCCCGATGTACTTCTTGGATATTGCAGCAGGATTGCGGTCGGCGGTGCCGTTCGCCCACTTACGGAAGGTGATCGTCAGCAGATTCTTGCGACTGTCGAACAGCTTTCCTCCGACGCATACCGCACGTTGGGTCAGGCTTATCGTCCGCTCGGTACCGCTTCTCTTGCGCAAGTGCCGGGAATCATGCTGAATTCCGCAGGTCATGTTGCCGATATTGCGGAACAAAGCGATGTGCTTGAGAACGATTTGATTTGGGTCGGCATGATCGGCATCATCGATCCGCCGCGCACGGAAGTGCGTGATTCGGTTGCCGAAGCGCATCGCGCCGGCATTCGTACGGTAATGATTACCGGCGATCACCCGCTGACCGCGGCGCGCATCGCCACCGATCTGGGCATTATCGACAAGGGCGGCACGGCCATGACCGGCAGCCAACTCGACGAACTGCCCGACGAAGCGGCATTCGACAAGGTGACCAGCGGAGTGTCCGTCTACGCGCGAGTCGCGCCGGAACACAAGTTGAAGATCGTTGAATCCTTGCAACGGCAAGGCAATATCGTGGCCATGACCGGCGACGGCGTGAACGACGCTCCCGCAGTCAAAACCGCCGATATTGGCGTCGCCATGGGCATTACCGGCACTGAAGTGACCAAGCAGAGCGCGAAAATGATCCTCGCCGACGACAACTTCAGCACCATCGTCGCAGCCGTGCGTGAAGGACGCGGCATTTTCGACAACATCCGTAAGTTCCTGCGCTATCTGCTGAGCTCCAATGTGGGCGAAGTGTTCACCGTGTTCGGCGGGGTGATGCTCGCCGGATTCCTCGGTATCACCCAGCCCGGCAGCCAAGGCGTGACCGTGCCGCTGCTTGCCACGCAGCTGCTGTGGATCAACCTGCTCACCGACGCGGCACCCGCGCTCGCCATGGGCGTCGACCCGTCCACCGACGATGTGATGGCGCGCAAGCCGCGCAAACTCACCGATCGCGTGATTGACGCCGAAATGTGGGGCGACATCATTTTCATCGGTGTGATTATGGCGGCCGTCACCCTGATCGGCATGGACATGCACTTGGACGGCGGTCTGTTCACCGACCGTTCCGTCGATGCGATCGGTCACGACGCACAAATGACGGAAGCACGCACCATGGGCTTCACGATTCTCGTGTTCGCGCAAATGCTGAACGCGCTTGCCTCGCGCTCGCACTTGCAGTCAGCGTTCGTCGGACTGTTCTCCAACAAGTGGCTATGGGGCGCGATCGCGCTGAGCATGGTATTGCAGCTGGCGGTGATTTACATTCCGTTCCTCAACACCGCTTTCGGTACGGTACCGCTCAGCGTCGGCGCATGGGTCGAATGCCTCGGCCTTGCCATGATCGTGCTCATCGCTTCCGAACTGCGCAAATGCGTCCTCCGCGCCAGATAACGTCCGAAAGTGCGCAAGATTTCGGACGCTATCGTTTGTGAAGTCAATGATTGAAGGGCTTCTCTCTTGCCTAATCCTTTTGGTGAGATGGGAGGTGCGCGGGATGCATTCGTTTGTCGAAGTATGGCGTCCGATGAAATTTAAGTGTTGTATCTAAATCAGATACAACACTTAAATTCATATCGGCGATACGCTTCTTTTAGGAAATCTGTTGGATCGCATTGAAGCGCTTCCGACAGACGCCTGGCTGTATCCAGCCGCATGCCTGAGGTTGAGCGATAGCCTGTCTCAAACCAAGAGATGTTCGGCTGGGGAATCCCTGTCATCTCTGACAACTCGCTTTGCGTATAGCCGCGAGTCCGACGAATGTCTCTTAGACCGGATTCAGCGCAGTGGATTCCACCTCTCCAACCTTCGTCGGGATGGAGCTCCAACACGTTGCAGTGCAATGCTTTGGCAATTTGGCAAGCGGTGTCCAAATGCATATTGCGTACGGTTTCCGGATTGTTTTCGAACATGGCGAGACGATCATGATCCACGCCGGAGAGCTCGGCCAGCTGTTCTAGAGACATTCCTTCTTCGAGTCTCAGGTCCTGTAGCCTCATAAGCTGCGCTTCCATGCCGTTCCCTCCCTTCACGGTATCACTGCGGAATATTCTTTGAGTCAAAAGCCTGTTCATGAAAGGGACCATCCCGTCTTGGCAGGTCATTTTGCTCCGCTGCGCCCCACAGGATAACAGAATCCCCTCAACGTATCGTTCCGTCAATTCCTGATAAGGCGACTCATACGACGAACATGTTTTCCGGAAGGATAGGCTGGTTTCTGTGAAAAGGAGAAAGACGATTCAGTTGGACGGAATTTCGACACGCCGGTGGATGTGTTGTTTTGCAATGGTTTACGGGTCGTTCGTGAGGGGTCGGGTTGCGTGGAATGGGATTGTGCTGTAGGTTTATCTCTTGCTGCCGCTCGGCGAGTGGTTCCCCGGTTGGGGTGCCTCGAGGCGGGTGAGCGGTGGTGGTTTGAGAACTCAAGAGCGTATTTGTACTACTTCTTTATAGTCA
>ENA-OQJR01000111-OQJR01000111.1-human-gut-metagenome-genome-assembly--contig:-NODE-111-length-22986-cov-3.121265_pt1 | contig 22986 bp, 22 predicted proteins | sample MGYA00242614_ERZ504781 | MGnify/ENA primary metagenome ERZ504781 (study PRJEB26092, sample SAMD00036365) | human gut metagenome | host: Homo sapiens | study: EMG produced TPA metagenomics assembly of...
TATCATGGAAACATCCCGCCGATGCTTCCCGGCGGATGCTGCCCGATATTTACGCTTTGCGTATCATTCCATACCCGGTTTCCCAAGAGGATGATAAAAACGAATGTCGCAACTATAAATCCTCATAGTGAATAAATTTTACACCAAGTATGCACACGGTTTCTTCTTCCTCGATGTCATATTTCCATGTCCGTTTATTGACAAGCATTTCCGTGTCGCAATCGAACCATTCCATTACAGGCGCATCATCTTCTTCGTCCGCCCATTTGAAAACCTGATTGGACGGCGTTTTCCATAATTCAGCACTGTCACGTTCGGAAATACAGTCCTTGTCCATAATGATGATGTCACCTACTGCCGGAACTGTATCTGTTTCCAACGTGGTTTCTATGTACCACGAGATGCCTTCTATATCCAATTCTATTTTTACCATGTCGTTTTATTATTAGGGGGTTATTGTTTCCGTTTCTTCTTCGCTGTTGTCATTATTGAATGATAGTGTAAGTTGCTGCATCTGCCCGAAGCTGTCGATGATATAAATGTCAATCGTCTGCTGGTCGGTCGATGCCGAGGTGTAGTAGAGCCAGAACGTTTCTTTCTCCAGCGGGTAGAGGTCATTGGGCAGGAACACCGTGCCGTTATCCATTTCCAGCTTCCCTTTGCCGTCCGGCTGGAAATACCTTATCTGATAGGTAGTCGGCTGGTAATAGCCGCCACGCACCAGTCGGCAGCGTATTTCGGCGGTTTCCCCGACTTTCAGCCTTTTGGGTACTGGCAGTGTTTCGATGCTGAACGGGTACGCCTGCTGAATATCCAAGTTGTCATTACAGGCGGTGACAAGCACGAGGGCGGCCACGATGTAGCAGCCCATGATGATTTTATACATTACATTCTTCATATACATTATTATATAGCGGTCAGTTGATAATGAATTTCAGTCCCAAAGATACCTGCGTGTGGAACTTGCCTATGTCCGAGCCGAACAACGCCCGTTCCCTTGCACTGACAAGCAAGGCTATCCGGTCGGTCAGGTAGGCTTCCAGTTCCAGCGTCAGCGCACCGCCGTAGATGAAGCAATCCTTATCCAGCAAGGTAGAGCCGTCCGGCAGCAGCTTTTCGCTTCGGTTGCTTGTTTCGTACCCGGCGAGAGCCGACAATCCCAATGAAAGGAAAAAAGTCTTTCGCCTGTCCGATAGGAATTTCAGGTAATAGCCGCCCTCTGCGGTGAACTGTTCTACGGGTATCTGCATATCCTTGTAGTCATACTTCTTGTGCAGGTATTCGCCGCCAATCACCCAGCGGTTGGCGTTCTTGGTGTAAACGCTGTACGCCGCCCCGATGTGGTAGGCAAAATCCGTGTCGGAGTTCCAATGCACCCCGTCCGCCATGCCCGCCGTGACTTGCAAGCCTTTCATGCCCGGCAGGTATCTTTGCGCATGTGCCTGAAACGAGGTCAGGCACAGCGCAAAGAGCATCATTATAAAGATGTGTCTTTTCATTCCCTATTTGATTTTTAGTTCGTCAATTCACTTCTGCGTTCACGATGTCGGCGTTCTCCACCCGTATGGTCTGCTGCCGCCGCCGTTCTTCTCGTCGAGTTCCACGCCAGCAGCTTGTCGTCAGGAATGGTGAACTTCGGCAGGGCGTACACCGTGCGCACGGTACTTTTTCCTGCAATCTCTATCACCTCGTTGTAGCTACGTACCGCATCCAGCACCGTTTCCTGAATAGCCGTGCGCTTGGGTACTTTCTTATCGGTTATCTTAAACTTGATGAAGTCGGTATCGAAAGGCACGTTGGAACTGTTCTTTGTCTGCGTGTGTACATAGAGCATCCCGTTATAGGTGTAAATCCCCTTGATTAAGAACTGTATGCCGAAACGCTTGCTACCCAAGTGGCGCACTTTCCGGTCATTGTTCTTGTAGATGCTCTGCATTATCAGTTTCACCAATAGCGGGCTTTCATTCCCCAGTTCCCGGAAATAGATGTTCATCCGGGTATGTGAGAAGTCGGACGTATCTTCATTCTCCAAGAAGTCTTTCATTTCGATGTTGAGCATTTCCGGTTCACGGGCGTACTTGGCGTTGAACGAAAAGAAACTGCCGTCCTCGCAGATAACGGAGAAGTTCGTTTCTCCCGGAAAGCCCTCTGTCGTGGCTTTCACCCTGATTACGTTCTCCGCACCGTCCGCCTTACCCGCTATGATATGGTTGCTTCCCAAATCGACATAGCGGACGGCGGCGGGGAAGATGATATGCACCGTCTTGGCAAAGGTCACTTCCACGCCGTAGGGCGTAACCATTTGGCGGTACGGGAGTTTCCGGGTAATCCCCCGGTACAAGTCGTTGCCAGCCGCATACTTCACGGTGTCAGTGGTTTGTGCGTTTGCCGCACACACGCCCAGCAAGAGGGCGAACATTACAAAAATCTGTTTCATTGCTAATTGAAATTTTAACGGTTGATAAAATGGTTATTGTTGTTTGGCGTAAAGCATCACCCTGTACCCGGCTTTCAGCTTCACTTTCACGGTTCGGAACTTCTTGGCGAGGTAGCCGGACGTTCCTTGCAGCAATCCCCTTGTCACGTCCATAGCCACCTGCTGCCCGGCACTTTGGGCAAAGGAAATGCTTGTACCCAGCCCGCTTCCGATATTCGCCATAGCTTCGTTGAACGCTTCCTGCTCCATAGAGGACGGGACGGACAGCCCCTTTTGCCCGTCCGTGTCGAACACGGCGAGTTCCACCGGGATGATGTTGCCAGCGTACTCAATCGAGGACACCAGTATGTCAAGCCGCTCGCCCTGCACCTTTGCCGTCCCCGCCACGAGGGTATTCTTCGGCACGACTATGTTCCCCGCCTGCATGGGTTCGAGCAGCCGTAGTTTCACCGCCTGCCCGTCCGTCAGGGTTTGGTCTTGGTGGATGCAGGCGGCTACCGTGTTCTTTCCCATAGCGTACCCCGTGCCTACTGCCGTGTTGAAGCCGTAGTTTCGTGGCTGGCTGTAAGCCCGGATGAAGTCGGCATCGCTCATGGGCTGCCGCAATCCCGAAACGGTCGTTTCCCTGACAGCCTGCACCGCCACCGCATCCGGCTTGCGGTCAATGTCGCCCGTTACCGGGACTTGTGCGACTTGTCCCTGCCCGCCGTTCATGTACTTTGCCGCCAGCTCGTAGGACTTTTCCAAGAGTGCCATTTGGTCGTCAGCGGTGGGTGTGGCGTTCTGTTGTTGCAGCCTATCGGTCAGTTCCGCTACCTGCCGCTTCAAGTCCTCTTTTTCCTCGTCCACCGCCGGAGTTTCATAGAACGTGCTTAACTGGCGGTTGATGTCCCGGTAAGCGTATGCCGAAGAAGCACCGCCGCCCCTTTGGGGCTTCGCATCCTCTTCCGGCATCAGGTCGATTTCCGCTTGCGGTTCTTCCGCTTCATCGTTCCCGGTGAAACCGAAGTCCTGCAAGGACTGTATCTTCTCCTGCTGCCTGCGGCTTATCATCGCCTGTTCGTAAGCCTTTTGCTTGTCGGCTATAATCCCGTCCTCTGCGGGCAGGGGTATGTCGGCGTTGAAGCCGCCCACGCTTTCCACGTTCACGTCCTCTTTGCCGGAGGGTGCGAATATCAGGTACATGCACCCGGCAAAGGCAAGGAACATCAGCGGGAAGCTATCATTTTCCTGCGCTGCTGCACCTGCTGCGGGTAAGTTCCCGTTTGGGTTTATCTTCCTTTTTCGGCTTCCCGTCCGCCTGCGGTACGGTCGTGCCGTTCTCATTCTTCTGTACTTCTTCCATATTGCGGTCTGTTTAAGGGGTTGATACTTTTGGTTGTGTCGTTGCCGTGCAACGGCAGTTGCCTGATGTGTTCTATTTGCAGCCGCCTGCCGTCCCGCTTCCCGATGTTGTAGATTGATGAAACGGTAATGTAGATAGACAAGCCGCCAAGGAAGAAGAACATCACGAGGATAACCGCCAGCCTTTTGCCCGGCGTAATCCGTCCGCACATTCGGCGCAGGCGGTCGTCCGCCCAGTCCCGCACCTTTCCGATGTAGTTTCGTTTTCTTTCCATAAGGCTATCTCTTAATGGTCTGCAAATCCTTGTTCTCGGTAATGGTGAACGCTTCGATGATGAAGCCGTGCGGGTTGTTGTCGCTCCGTGTGGCGTTGAGCAGGCGGCACGAGGTCACAAGGCTTCGCACCGTCAGGCTGCTTTCCCGGACAATCAACTGGCGGGCATACGTGTTCACCTTGTAGGGGTACTGGTCGAAGTCGCACTTCACGCTGTCAATCTCCACCGTCTGCGTGACGTTTCCGGAAATCACCCGGTTGTAGTAGCCCTTTTCCGCCAAGTCCTTGTAATAGTTGAAAGCGGTCTTGTCGGCGAGGAACAGCGAGCGTTTGATGTTGCTTTCGATAGCCCCCTTGTCGGGTGAGAGCGTGAAGAAAAGTTCGTGGAAACGCCGCACGTGCGACTTGGCTTCCACGGGTCTGTTCTGCGCCATGTCCTGCGAGAGTGCCAGCATCAGGCTTTTGCCGTTGTCGAGGACGTATATCTTCTGCCGCTGCTTTTCGGCGAAGCTGTACGAGTTCCACACGGCAAAGCCCGTCACCAGTGCGCACAGGCAGATGAATACCAGCGCAAAGAGCCTGATTTGCCGGAAACTCGTTTCGATGTTCGTTAATGACTTAAATTCCATATACTAAATATTGATGTTGGTTATTTGAGTAGTTTCCCGGTTACTTTCCCGCTTGCCGCACCGACCGCCGCCCCGGCGATTGACCCAGCCCGTGCCACGTTGCGGTTATAGGCAGACGTACCGCCAGCCGACACTATCCAGCTTGCCACCGTTGGAATGGTGAAGTAGCCCACGATGCCGATAATCATAAAGATTACATACACGGTGCTGCTCCCGTCAGGAATGAAATTCGGGTCTGAAAGCTGCTCGATGTCTTTTTGTAGCATCAGGGTTTGTATGCGTGCCAGCACGCTGCTGAACAAGTCCGACACGGGTAGCCACAGGTAAATGGATATATAGCGTGAAATCCACTGGGTCAGCGTGCTTTGGAAACCGTCATAGACGGAAATCGCAAACGCCAGCGGACCCAGTATGCTTAACACGATTAGGAAGAACGTGCGCAGCGTGTCTATAATCAGCCCCGCCGCCTGAAAGAGCATTTCCAGCAGTTCCCTGAACCAGTCCCGGACGGACTTCTTTATATTGTACGCCGCCCTGTCCATATACATACCCGTCATAGTTACCATATCGGAGGGCGACCAGCCCAGTTCTTCCAGTTGCCTGTCAAATTCCTCGTCCGAAGCGAGGTAAGCCGTTTCGGGGCTACGCATCAGGGCTTCATATTCCAGTCGGTCTTTCTGTGCCCGGTATTCGTTCATGTCGAAAGTCTGCGTTTCCATAAGTTGGTTGCACCCTTTCACCACTGGCGACAATACCGTGTTGATAGTCCCCAGCACGAACGTGGGAAAGAACATGATGCACAGCCCCAGCGCAAAGGGACGCAGGAGCGGGTACACGTCTATGGGTTCGGCACGTGCGAGCGACTGCCACACTTTGGCGGCTACATAGAACAGCGCACCCAGCCCGGCTATTCCTTTGGCTACCCCCGTCATGTTGCTGCACAAGGGCATCATTTCATCGTACAGCACCCGCAACACTTGGTGCAGGTTGTCAAAATCCACCGCTGCTAATAACATAGGCATACCGATTTATATGTTACCAGTAGCGTTCATCCGCCGAGCCGTAAAGAGCCAGCACCCGGTCTGTGTCGTTCTTCTTCTTTGCCCGCAGGTAGGACACGGATATGTTCTTTCGGGTGTAGTAGTTCACGAGGTTGCGGTAGTTGAGCAGGCTTTTGTAGGCGTTGTTGATTACCGCCAGCCTTTCGGCATCCGTCAGCGACATACCCGTCACGTTCACTACATTCTTCAAGTCCTGCAACACGTCCGCACTTTCGGAGAGCAGCTTGGCATACCCGGCTGAAATGGCGGTGAGTTCATCCGGCGTGTAGTTCGGGTCAGCCAGCATGTTCTGGTAGTTTCGCACGTAGATTTCGGATATTTCCGCCACCAGTTCAATGGACTTCTTCACCTTGATGCCGCCCTTGACAACGTCGTGTACCGCTTTGAGCGCATCGTAATAGACTTTTCCCTGCTGGAAAATCTTCTGCGCTTCCATGAAGCCGTCCAGCGTGTTTTTGGCTGTGGTGGAAGTCTGCACTATCTGCTTGGTGGTGTTGATGATGCCCTGTGCCAAATTGCCGGGGTCTGACACCACCCACTGTGCGGATGCGTTGCCGATGAAGCAAAGGCATACCGCCATAAGGAGAATTGTTCTTTTCATGTTCCTGATTTTTAAGTTGTTGATGATTGGGGATTACGTTTGCTTTCTGCAAGCCTCTTGATAGCCAGTTCAAGGTTGCCGCCCAGCTTGTCGGCAAGTGCGAACAGTTCCATTTTCTCGCTTTCCTCTGTCGTGAAGGTGTAATATTCTTCCAATGAAACTTCTGTGGCGTACACCGCCGACTGCGTGCCGCCCAGCGAGAAGAAAACTTCCTTGTACTTCCGTCCGGGGTGGTTCGCCATGTTGATAGACAATATCTGCGAACGCTCCTTGTCGGTCAGTCCCAAGAGGTTCTGTATGCTGTCAAACTTGTTGAGATATTTTCTTTGGTCTAACAGGATTTTGCAGTCCGAGTTATTGATGATACTCTCTTTCACGATAGGGGAAGAAATAATATCCTCAATCTCTTGCGTGACTACAATCGCTTCCCCGAAATATTTTCGGACGGTTTTGTAGAGGTAGCGGATATAGTCCGCCATGTTCGCCGATGCAATCGCTTTCCACGCTTCCTCGATTAGTATTAACTTCCTTATTCCCTTTAACTTGCGCATCTTGTTTATAAAGGCTTCCATGATGATGATAGTCGTTACCGGGAATAAAATCTTGTGGTCTTTGATGTTGTCCAACTCAAAGACAATGAAGCGTTTGTGCAACAAATCCAGTTCCTTGTCGGAGTTCAGCAGGTAGTCGTACTCACCGCCACGATAGTACGGTTCAAGCACGTTCAGGAAATTGTTTATGTCAAAATCCTTTTCCCTGACGTTCTTCTGTTCAAGCTGTCGGCGGTAATCATCCCGGACAAACTCGTAGAACGTGTTGAAGCAGGGCGTTACCGAACGGTCTTTGCCTGTCAGTTCGATATAGGCACTCACGGCGTTTGACAACGCCACTTCTTCCGACCGCTTCGGGGCTTCATCATCCCGCTTCCACAGGGTGAGTATAAGGGTCTTGATGCTCTCTTTCTTCTCTATGTCGAATACCCCGTCCTCGACATAGAACGGGTTGAACGCTATCGGGTTCTCGTTGGTGTAGGTGAAATAAATCCCGTCCTCGCCGTGCGTGCGGTTGTGGATAAGCTGGGACAGCCCCAAGTAACTGTTACCCGTATCTACCAGCAGCACGTGCGCCCCCTGCTCGTAATACTGACGCACCATGTGGTTGGTAAAGAAAGACTTACCCGACCCGCTCGGCCCAAGTATGAACTTGTTGCGGTTGGTCGTGATGCCTTTCTTCATGGGCAAATCCGATATGTCGATATGCAGCGGGCGACCGCTCACCCTGTCCACCATTTTGATGCCGAACGGCGAAAGCGAACTCTTGTAGTTCGTTTCTTCCACGAACAGGCAGAGAGCCTGCCCCAAGAACGTGTAGAAACTTTCCTCTGCGGGGAAGTCCGCTTCGTTTCCGGGTATGCCCGCCCAAAAGAGCGTGGGCGTATCGACCGTGTTGTGGCGTGGCTTGCACTCCATTAGCGCAAGCTGGCTTCCCACATCGTTGCGTATGCGTTTGAGTTCTTCCCGGTCGTCACTCCATGCCATGACGTTGCAGTGGCAGCGCACCGATACAAGCCCCTTGCTGTGCGCTTCGTTCAGGTACTCGTCTATCCATTCCTTGTTCACTTGGTTGGCACGGGAATAACGGGAGAGCGATTGCATGTTCCGGGCGGTCTGCTCGAAGTTCTTCAGGTTTTCGGCGTGGTCGTCTATGAAGATGAACTGGTTATAGACGTGGTTGCACGACAACAGCACGCCCACCGGGGCGGCGAATGACAGTCGGCAGTCGCTCCGGTCAGTGGACAGCTTCTCAAACCGTGTGTCCGTCCCGACCTTTCCGGGCAAATCTTCCACGTCCGAAAGCGTGTGCAGGCACAGTATGTCGTCCCCGACACGCATTTCTTCCGGGTACAGCCCGATGTCTTTCAGGCAGGTGGTATCTGTCTGCGATAGCGAGAAGTATTTCTCGATGATGCCCGCCTTTCCGTCCTGCCCGGTGATTTCCGATGCCGCCAGCCGGGTAAGGGTGACAAACCCGCTGTCGTTCATAATCCTTTCAAACTGCCCGACCGCTTCGATGAACTTTGCCGCCGCTTCCTTGTCGGCTATCTCCTGCGGTACAATCCTGCCCCGGCATAGGGTGGAGAAGTCGCTCTGTCGGCGGCTTCTCTCCCTTGTCGTCTTTGTCAGGAACAGGTAGCAGTAATGGTTCAGGAACGGGCGTTCATTGAAGTGCCGTTCAAAGGAGCGGCTTAAAAAACTAAGCTCGTCCCTTTCCGTGTCGGGCTGGTAGTTCTCCTTGATGAAGAAGTCCTGCTTGTGTACTATGGAGTAGTCGGGCAGCACCTTGATTGCCTTGTACCATGCCGAATGTATGGCTTCGTACTCGGCACTGGTGACGGTGAACAGTTCGGGCAGTTCCACCCTGAAAGCCACCGTTATGTCCGCATCCTTTGAAATGATGCAGCCGTTCTCCACCGCCAAAAGGGGGAATTTCCTTTCCAGCGTGGTAGCCTTTAACATATTTCTCATGGTCTTTCTTCCTTTCTTTTTTTGTAGGTGAATAATCGGGGTATCGCCTTTCGGCTGATAATGAAGCGTGGATGCCGTTTGCGTGCGGCGGCTTTCATCAGCCCGTGCGTGCCGTACTTGGCGTTGAGCCGGAACGTCTGCCACACGAGCAGCAGCGAAGCCGACACGATGAAACCGATACATAGCCACTGGTTCACGCCCGCCATGAACAGGACGATGAACACCACGAAGACGGCGAGCAAGCCGCCGCAAAAGATAAAGAGGTACTGGCTTTTCAGCCCCTTGAACTCCACGGGCTTCCCGATACCCCTGTTTACCTGATATTTTTCGGGCTTAGCCCTCAACAACTCGTCAGACATAGCCGCAGGTTTAGAGGAAGAACGAGCGCAGGATAGTGGCGGCTACAATCAGGAAGATGCACGCCCCGAACCAACTGGCGGCGGTCTTTGAGGTGTCGGGGTCGCCGCTTGAAAACTTGTTATATACTTTTACCCCGCCAATCAAGCCGCAGACCGCCCCGATTGCGTACACCAGTTTTGTTCCGGGGTCGAAATACCCGGTGATTAGGTTCGTGGCTTCGGTGATGCCCGCCTGCCCGTTTCCTTGTGCGTAGGCACTTACCACGGCGGCAAGTATAGCCGCCGACAAGAAGATTTTCTTTCTCATTGTGATTTGTTTTTAATGCCGGGCGGCGGGTGGATAGTCCGCCTTTCCCGGCTGGTGAATAATTTGAAATTTTAGTGGTCGGGGATAGTCCCGTTTGTCTGTTTGGTTTTCAGGTTGCCAATCAACCGTAATCACGCTGTTTCATGCTGTCAGGCTTATACATTATTATATTATAGGAAATCGTTCATGTCGAACGCTTCGTGTTCCTTGCTTTTATTGCCAGCTTCGGCAGGGACAGCAGCCGCAGCCAGTTCCGCTTCGTTGCGTCCCAGCAGTTCCGCCACCTTTGCCAGCCCGCCGTTGATGTTCTCCACCACCGCATCGTAGAGGTTCGTCCCCTCAATCCTTGCCAGTGTCCCGGCGGCTTGCCGCTGTTCCGTTTCGGTGGGGTTGTCGGCGTTCGCCGTGCGTACCGCTTCGCCCAGTTCGTCAAAGCTCACGCCCGTAGCCCGCCCGGTATCATCGTCACCGTCCATGTACCCGGCTATTTCCTCGTCCTCGTAGTCGGGTTCGTCATTCTCGTAACCGGGCGTTTCTTCCGGCAGTCCGTCAGCCTGCGGCGCAAAAATAGTATCATTTTCAGCCGCTTGCGGGAGGTGTCCCGATTTGTCCTGCGCTGTCTGAAATTGTCCGCTCTTGTATCGGCTTTCACCTATCAGCGTGTAGCCTGAAACCCCGTTTCGTGGAAGCGGCGCATCATCCGTTTTGCCCGGTGATGTCCGGCTGTCCGTGTAGCGATACCACAGCCACAGGGCGATGTAGTACACCAAAAGCCCGGTAAGTATGCAATAGATTACCATAGTCAGACAGGCTTTTGGAAGTGGCTTTCGTACAGGGTGTTTATCTCGTCTTGGTACTGCTCGAAGTGGCGCAGCAGAATGTTTTCCACGTAGCTGCTTACCGTCACCTTTCGCCCGCCTATCACCGTCACGATACGCATCAGCTTCTCATGCGTGGTTCGGCTCACGTACAAGGGCTGTCGGTCTGCCAGTTCCACTTTCTGAAAGTAGGTTTCCCGGTAGTCGCCCGAACCGCCCTTGCGCTTGCGGGGTGTCGGTTTCTCCACCCGCACCGTTTCTGTCTGCCGTCCCTCGTGGGCGGTTTCCGTTTCGCCGCCGGGCTGCGGTGCATCATCCGGCTGGCTCTCCCGCTTGGCGGGTACGCCCTGCGAGATAAGTTCTTTCATGAAATCCTCGTCTATCTTCGGCATCCCGCCGCTTTGCTTTGCCATATCATTTTAATTTGATGTAGTACACTATTTCGGTTATCAGTTCTTCCAAGTTGCTTCCCCTTACCAGCGGGCGGCTGGCGGGAAAGAGCGTGGAGCGGAACACCGCCTTTTTATCCGCCACCAGTTCCTTTTTGTAGCGTTTGGTGTCGGGGATAAAGGTTTTCATCAGTGGCAGTTCCAGTTCCTTAATCGTCTTGTCGTAGGCGGTGTAAAGGTCTGTTTTCTCTCGACCGTCCACCATGTTCCAAAAGAGGTACAGCCCGGCAAGTCGGCAGGTTTCATTTTTTACCAGCAACTTGTGGATAGCCACTGCAAACGACAGGCTGCTTTCCAGCACCACCTTGTCGGCTGAAATGGGGGTGAAGATATAATCCATGCCCGCAAGGGAGTTTATCACGCCCTCGCTGTTCACCGTGCCGGGCAGGTCGAAAAACACAATATCCGGCACGTGTCCGGCGGCTATATATTCGTCAGCCGTTGCAATCGCCTTTTCGGGTGAACTGCACAGCACCGGGTAGGCTTTCTTCCCCAGCCGGGTAAACTGTTCATACGCCATGCGCTTGTAATCTTCATCCGCCCCGACCTGCTCGGCATCCCGCTTGCGCATCCCGGCAATGGAGTGTTGCGGGTAGTCGCAATCGACCACCGCCACATCGTAGCCTTTGAGGTAGTATAGGTAACTCGCCGCCAGCACGGTAAAGGTGGTTTTGCCGTACCCCGCCCTTTTGGGTGGTAAAAGGCGACTATAAAGGGGTGTTTTCTCGTTTTCCATATTGCTTCCGTTCATTATTGGTTGATTAGATTTGTTTATTGCTTTCAATCATTCATTCCATATTGCAATCTTGAAATATTGAAAGATTGTTTATTTCAATCTTGTTTTCCTGCTTTCATTCTTTCTTGAAATATTGAAATCCTGCAATCATGTTTTATTGAAATCCTGCTTTCAATCATTCTTTCCTGATTGGAATATTTCTTTCAATCTTGCTTTCAATATTGAAATCCGATGCAAAAAAAGGGAGAAAAAACGTCCCCTGAAAACCTTGTCCCGATTTGTCCTGCGCTGTCCCGATTTGTCCACCAACTGCCTATTTTACAGCATTATAAATCACCGTTACTTTGCAGCGGAGTAACGAACCGCCGGGGGCGCAGGTGTAAAACCGGGCTGGTGAACGGCAGGGCTTACCGCTTCACGCTAACCCCAATCCGTCCGTGACGGATTTCGATTTTCGTCAGAAAATAGCAAGGTGTGTTTTGTATGCTACAAAACCGTTTTCCGTGCCTGAAAACGCCTTGCCCCTTGCGGGGGTAAAAATCACTCCGAAGTCGTAATTTTTTAATCCAAAGAAGCATGGAAACAAGAAGAACCAACAAGGGCGGTCGCCCCGCCCTCGCAGACCCGGCGAAGCATCGCCATGTCCTTTACCTGAACGACTGGGAGAATGCCCGCTTCCTCTCGCAATGGGAGCAGTCGGGCGTCACGAGCAAGTCCCGTTTCATCGCCGCCCGGCTGTTCGGCGAGCCGTTCCGGGTGGTGAAAGTGGACAAATCGGCAGTAGAATATTGCGCCCGGCTGACCGAATTTTATGCCCAGTTCCGGGCGGTTGCGGTCAATTACAACCAAGTGGTAAAGGCTCTGAATAGTAACTTTTCGGAGAAAAAGGCACTGGCTTTTCTCTATAAACTGGAGAAAGCGACCACCGAACTGGCTGTGTTGAACCGTCAGGTTATCGACCTGACAAACGAGTGCAGGGAACTATGGTTGCCAAAATAAGCACGGGCGGCAATATGTTCGGCGCACTGGCATACAACCAAAACAAGGTGGACAGCGGGGAAGCAAAGGTGCTTTTCTCCAACCGGATGCTGTTGGGCGAGGACGGGAATTTCTCTATCGGCGAGTGTATGCGCAGCTTTGAAATGCAGATGCCCGTCCAGCTATCCACCAAGAAGCCGATACTTCATATTTCCATAAACCCGCACCCGGAAGACGTGCTGACCGACCGGCAGCTTTCCGACATCGCCAAAGAGTATATGCGGAAGTTGGGCTATGGCGACCAGCCTTATCTGGTGTACAAGCATACCGACATCGACCGCCACCATATCCACATCGTGGGGTTGCGGGTGGACGAGAACGGCAAGCCGCTGAATGACAGGTTCGAACATTCGGCGCAGCAACGCAAATCACCCGTGAACTGGAAAAGAAATACGGGCTGCACCCGGCAGAGCGAAAGGAGCGTGCCGAACGCCCGGAACTTAAAAAGGTGGATTATGCCGCCGGGGACGTGAAGCACCAAATCGGCAATACCGTGAAAGCGGCTTGTTACGGCTACCGTTTCCAGTCGTTCGGGGAGTACAAGTCTTTGCTTGCCGCTTACAACGTGTGCGCCGAGGAAGTCAAGGGTGAAGTGAACGGCAAGCCCTATCAGGGCATTGTCTATTCCGCCATGAACGACAAGGGCGAAAAGGTGGGCAACCCGGTAAAGGCTTCCCGCATCGGCAAGTCGGTAGGTTATGAAGCGGTGCAGCGCAGAATGGAGAAATCGGGCGAAGCAATTAAGAACGGGAAACTGAAAGAGCGCACCCGGAAGATTGTAGCCACTGCCATGCAGACCGCCCGCAGCCGCAAGGAACTGGAACGACAGCTAAAGAAGCAGGGCATTGACGTGGTATTCCGTCAGAACGACAGCGGGCGCATCTATGGCGTTACGTTCATCGACCATGACAACCGGGTGGTGCTGAACGGTTCACGCTTGGGCAAGGAGTATTCGGCGAACGTGTTCGGCGAACGTTTTTCGGGCGAAACCGGAAGATGCACCAGTCCGAATTGTCAGCACCACAGCAAGACCAGCCCACGCATCAGGAACAGCCGGGCTTCACGCCGAAATCCGATATCGTTCCGGGTGTGGCTTCGGTGCTGGGTGCTTTCGGTGGATTGCTTGGCGGCGGTGCATCAGGCGGTGACGAGCCGCAGGACACCGCCCGCCAAAAGAGAAAGAAGAAAAAGAAGCGCACAAGGCGCATCGACTAACTTAAAAAACATTACAATCATGCAACAGGAAGATGATTTGAGAGGGCTTGCACGGGTCATGGACTTTATGCGGGCTGTCAGTATTCTATTCGTGGGAATAAACGTGTACTGGTTCTGTTACTCCACCCTGAAAGAGTGGGGAGTGACGTTTGAGGTGATAGACAAGATACTGTGGAACTTCCAGCGCACGACCGGGCTGTTCTCGTCCGTCCTTTGGACGAAACTTTTTTCGGTGGTGTTCCTCGCCCTGTCGTGTATCGGCACTAAGGGCGTGAAAGAGGAAAAGATAACGTGGGCGAAGATACATTGCAGCCTTGCGGCGGGTGTCGTGTTGTTTTTCCTGAACTGGTGGCTGCTGGAACTTCCGCTGCCACACACGGCGGACACTGTGTTTTATATCGCCACGCTGTCGGCGGGCTATATCTGTATGCTCATGGCGGGTACATGGATGTCCCGGCTGTTGAAGAACAACCTAATGGATGATGTCTTTAATACAGAGAACGAGAGTTTCATGCAGGAAACAAGGCTTATCGAGAACGAGTATTCGGTAAATCTGCCTACCCGGTTCTACTATAAGAAGAAATGGAATAATGGCTGGATAAATGTCGTGAACCCGTTCCGTGCCAGCCTTGTACTGGGAACACCGGGTAGCGGTAAGTCGTATGCGGTGGTAAACAGTTACATAAAACAGCAAATCGAGAAAGGCTTTGCGCTCTACTGCTATGATTATAAGTTCCCCGATTTGTCGGAAATTGCTTATAATCATCTGCTTAACCACTTGGATGGCTACAAGGTAAAGCCGAAGTTTTACGTTATCAATTTTGACGACCCCCGCAAGAGCCACCGATGCAACCCGATAAACGCCAGCTTCATGTCGGACATTGCGGATGCCTACGAAGCAAGCTACACGATAATGCTTAACCTCAATCGAAGTTGGATAAGCAAGCAGGGCGACTTCTTCGTGGAAAGCCCGATTATTCTTTTGGCGGCTATAATTTGGTATCTCCGTATCTATCAAGGCGGTAAGTATTGCAGTTCCCCCATGCCATTGAACTATTGAACAAGAAATACGCCGATGTATTCACTATTTTGCGCAGTTATCCCGAACTGGAAAACTACCTTTCGCCGTTCGTAGATGCTTGGGAATCAGACGCTCAAGAGCAGTTGCAGGGTCAAATAGCAAGTGCGAAAATCCCGCTTTCAAGGATGATTTCACCCGCTCTTTACTGGGTAATGACAGGTGATGATTTCTCGCTGGACATCAACAACCCGAAAGAGCCTAAAATCTTGGTTGTCGGCAACAATCCCGACCGTCAGAACATCTATTCGGCGGCACTGGGATTATATAACAGTAGAATAGTGAAGCTGATAAACAAGAAAGGTCAGCTTAAAAGTTCGGTGATAATAGACGAGTTGCCAACGATTTATTTTCGTGGGCTTGACAACCTGATTGCTACTGCCCGAAGCAACAAGGTTGCGGTTCTGCTGGGCTTTCAGGATTACAGCCAGCTTACCCGTGACTACGGGGACAAGGAAAGCCGGGTTATCCAAAATACTGTGGGTAACGTGTTCAGCGGTCAAGTAGTCGGTGAAACGGCGAAAATCCTTTCCGAGCGTTTCGGAAAGGTGTTGCAGAAACGGCAGAGCATGACGATAAACCAACGGGAAAAATCCACCTCGATAAGCACCCAAATGGACAGCCTGATACCCGCCAGCAAAATATCCAACCTCACGCAAGGTATGTTCGTGGGTGCTGTGGCGGACAACTTCGATGAACGGATAGAGCAGAAGATTTTCCACTGCGAAATCGTGGTGGACAACGAAAAGGTGAAGCGGGAAACCGCCCATTACGTGAAGTTGCCGCAGATTATCGACTTCACCGACAAGGACGGCAACGACCGGATGCAGGAGGAGATACAAGCCAACTATGACCGCATCCGTCAGGAAGTCAGGCAGATAGTCGAGGACGAGATAACCCGGATTAAGAACGACCCGGAGTTATGCCACTTGATTAAGGAGGAAGAATAGCTATATATAATAATGTATGGAGTGAAGAACAGCCGATGTAGCTTTACGGTTGTTCTTCATTTTGCTTTTTGGTGCGGTAGGCTTCAAAACGCACTAATATTTCGTGCAGGTTCTTCAATGCTTCCACAGCCTTGCCTATCGGCGGCATCTTGCTTTTGTCGAAAGTCAGTTTCTTCAAATCGGTAGTGTACGCCGTAGCCACTTCGGGTAACGCCATGACCGCTTCGGCATCCTTGAATATCGGTGCATCAGCCAGCGACAAGTGCGAACGGGAGTTTTTATTTAGTCCGTCCTCTATCGTCACCCGGTACATGGCATCCAAGAAATCTTCCGAATGTAGGTAATCGTTATATTCCTGATTGTGGTAGAGTGCCGACAAGTCGTAAACGTCACGGATATGCTTTGCCAACAGTGCGGCTGCATCCTCATTGTAAGACAGCTTTACCAGCCTTGAAACCTTGTCGCAGATAGTCTTTCGGGGGTTGATACACTGCGTTTCAAAACTTTCCAGCCCGTAGGTGCTTATCAGTTCCTCTTGCCCGATGCTTTCAAGAAAGGCGGTCACAATCGGTTTGATAACCCGCTTGTCCGCCGGGTAGAACATCAGTTTTTTGTCCGGCAGGTCACAGGATTTTATCTCTACTTCCAAATGTTCTTTCAGTCCCACGCCTTGAAATACATTGTCATACGAGAAATACAGTTTACGGTAATTACCGCCCGTTTCCGACAAATCTTCCTTGTATATGTCACTATTGAGTTCGGCTATGTATTTGGAAAGTTTCTTGTTCAATGTCTTTTCAGCCTGCTTGGACGCACCTTTGTCACCCGTGAACACGAACAAGTCCAAATCTTCCGAGAAGCGTTCTATCAGCCCGTAGGCTTTGGAAAGTGAAGTTCCGCCTTTGAAGTAGGTCTTATCCGCATATTCGGACATGGAAATATCCCGCAGTATCTTCGATACCCAGTAATCCTTTTCCACGTGCGACTGCTCGTAGCCGAAATGTTCAGCCGCCAGTGCGATGATTTCCTTGAACGCTTCCTTGTCCGAATGTAAATTCATATTTCTGTCCTATGCTGTTTTATAATCCAAGTTGAACCGTGTCGTGGGAAGAATGGTCTTTGCCATTTCTGTTTGCAATACGGTTTGTCTGATGTCGCCCAGTATGTCCGCCACCACCTTTCTGACACGTGGCGGGTAACTTTTCGCCAAAGATACGATTTTTTCCAGTTCCGGCAGGCTGTACCCGTTGAAATATTGGCTCTTGACCCGGTTGTAGATGTCCTGCCCGGTTGTTCCGGGTATGCGCTTCATGTCCTTTATCGCATCGAGCAGCCGCAAGTACGGGACAAGGCTTTCATCCGGGTAGTCCATGCAGTAGGCTTTCACGCACTCTATATCCAAGTTCTTGAAACGGAAACGGCGAACCGGGTTAGGAGTGGCTATCGTTATGGTTGTGGCTACCTGTTCGGTCAGCCCCATTTTGTTATAGATGTAAGCCCCCGTGATATAGCCGTTCAGTTTTTCAGTCAGGTAGCGGAACTGTTCATCCTGATAGACAGGCAGCTTTCCCAGCCCCAGCACTGATTTCTTGGGACGGTAGTACGCCCCCTTTTCAACCCGTACCAGTACCCCTTTGCGGCTCTGTTCGGAAAGTAGCACCGCAACATTGGCGGTCTTTTCCGTTTCAAACGACAAATCCCGGAACGTGAATATACGCCCGGTATCTATCCGTTCAATCTGCCCAAGTATCTCTTTCCTGAATGAAGCCATATTTATGTCCTTTGTTTCTATATGCAAAGATAGTATATTATGTAATCACCTGCAAAAACATAACAAAGATTTTGCCGAAGATGTTTTCTTTTTGTCGTGTCACCTGATAATAGGAGAATAACGGAAACTCAATCAAAGGCTTGCCATACGCTTCATAAACGCTTCACAAATGGCTCACAAGTATAATGCGATTTTTGTAAAACTGTTGATTATAAGCCGAAAACAATATATACAAATGGCTCACAAATGGCTCGTTTAAAGCAAGCGATTAACTTCGGTCTGTACCCGTTTTAAATCTCCAACCAACAGTTGGAGATTTACCGCACCCGGATAATTTCAAGCTCCGCAGGACAAATTCGGGCATCCCTTGCCCCCGTTTTTAGTCGCTATCTGTAGACTGGACTATTATTATACCATTCAATAATCAAATCATTATCGTTATTATGGACATTTAAAGTGAAAAAGATATTCCTATAATGATTAAAGCAATAGATGCAAATATGTATCTATATCTTTTTGTAGAAAACATTGCTCCTATACAAGAGATAGATACAGCAAATTGCATACATTTTAAACTTAACTCTGTAGTCTTAAATATACACATAGACAAAAAAGATAATGCCAAAACAAATAGTATAGCATTCAATATATATTTCAGTTTCATATTCCTTTGATTTACATTGACCTTATTAGCAGTAGCATATAAATTGCTCATCCTAACCCAATAACCAATCCTATACAAAAGAACAAGGTGAATCTCTTTTCCTTGTGTTTCAGCCCATAGACCAGCCCGATAATAGCACATAAAGGAATATTAGATGAATCTGCATTTTTTCCTTTATTTACAAGGTATTTATGACTTTCTTTGCTCAATTTGCAAATCTCACGGTTCTCATTGTTCTGTTGTAGCATACATTTATGCAACTTAATGTTCCCATGATTCAGTTTAATCTATTTTCTCTAATTCAATTGTAGCTACTTTCTCTTTATCTGGACTAATTTCATTCTGTATAATGGTTATATGTTTTTGGGTATAGCTTTTGATAATCCAAGGGGCTCCACCCAAATATAAAGCATTGCTATTAAATGTGATATATTTCCCTTCTATTGTATAAGTAATATCAATTTCATCGTAACCTTCCCAATTTACTTCCCTTTCCGAGTATCTACAAATTGCATACCGACCCCCATATTTGTACTGTCCAAGCCTCACAATGCCCTGTTCCACGCCATGAAGTCTGATAAAGTGCTTCGGGGGTTAATTCATTTGTCTGTTCATTATCATCGTCGCAGCTTATAAAGCTGAATGTACAGAGGAATAGCATAAGTATTCCAAGAATTTCTTTTGTTTTCATATTCTTTTTTTTAATCTCTTGTTTAACTCATTCAATCTTTATTTTGTCTCTTCGTTGAACCAACCAAAGATAAGACAAAGATAAAAAGAAGAATTCTTTGGCAGATTAAGATACTCTTGGAATATTGTTATAATGTAAATTTCTAAACCTATGTTTATTTTTTGTTGTCAAAACTTTGCTTGCGTCTGATTCGGCTCATGTGTATGGGTGTAATTTTAAGGTAGGATGCTATTTCTTTTAGTGATACCATTTGAAGGATTGCAGGGCATTTTTTTAAAAGTTGGAGGTAACGCTCTTCCGGTGTGAATCTGAATAAATCCAAATAACGTGAATATGATTGGAAAAACATCTGTTCGGCTGCGATACGGGCTATCCGTTGGTTTTCATTATTTTCCTTGAATTTTTGCTGTAAGAATGTAGAAGAACAGATGTAAATCTCGCACGGGATTATCGCCTGTATATTCAATTCTGATTTCATGCCATATAAGCAAGTGGGATAATCGGCTATAAATTCATTTGGAAAGGAAAAACCGACATTATACGGCTTGTTTTCTGTCCGGTTGGTGCAACTGTATTTGACTACGCCTGATAAGATAAACCCGAAGAAAGAACAGGCATCACCTTCATGGAGAATAAACTCATTCTTTTTATAATGTCGTAACTCTCCATGTTTCAGACACAACTCCTTGAAGAAGTCTATGTCTATGTTACTCATATATGAATTGAATTCGGCTATCATTTGTATATAAGAGAAATGTATAAAAAATATCTGAATTTCCATGTTTGGAGTTTAGTCTGTTTTTTGTCTATATATCCAAACCGTACTAAACTTTTTTCTGTTGACTGCAAGATATAAGTACTGGCGAAAAGAGTAAGAATAAAAGGTATTTCTTTTTGACAGTATTACTTTTAATAATTTGAGGAGGAAATAATACTCTAAGTAAAGGCTTATTCTACCGTCCGAGAGCTTATTTTGCTCCAGCTTGGGGTTTTCTTTCGTTTTATTTTCTAACATTGCCATTGTTTAGAGGTTTTATCTCGATTTAGGTGCCGTAACCGGGTAATTACACTAAATAGTTGATTTTCTTTTGTTTTTGCGGATGCAAAGGTACAAAAGAAAATGATATTTCAAAGTGTACTGAATAACAGAAAATGGCAAAAATAGAGAAAAACAGAAAATATTCAAATGACTGATAATAAGAAAGATGAATTATTTTTATTCTATAATCTCCATGTCTTGTATCGGCATTGGCATTGGGTGGTAAAGAAGCAATAGATAACATCCATATTCTAAAAACTATTCCCTACATAGAAATGTCACTCCAATCTATCGGGGATTTGAAACGAGTGCAATAACAGATTACTAACGAAGCGCGATGACGCTTAAACAGTGTTCCCCGCTAATCCATTAAAGGGTTCACATATGGTTCATACTCGAATGATTTTCTTTTGCAAAATATGCAAATTACTTGAGTTTTAGCTATTTCAAAAAACGACCAAAGGGTTCACAAAGGGTTCATCGAAAGAGAGTGAAATCATTCACTCTCTTTTTTTATGCCCTTTTCAATTCTGCAACCAATGGTTGCGGAATTTCATCCCACCCGGACAAATCGGGACACCGCAGGACAAATTCGGACAGCCCTTGCCGCCCGTCCAAATATAGCATATTTAGTCGCTACCTTTGGGCGGGACTATTCCCGTAACCACTAAAATTTCAATTATTTATGGCAAACAGAATGACCCCGCCCGCAGAGGGGCAGGAAAAAGACGTGCTGCTGGTCTTGGATAAACAGCAGGGAAAGGTGAGTGCCGTTAAGGGTATTGACAAGGAGGGCAATTTGCAGACCGTACCGCCGACACACGGTGGCGAGTTCATGCAGGTGGACAAGAACAGCGATGTGTTCAGCAACTTCATTTCCAACTTCTACCGCAAGTATCAGGACACTTCCGGGCTGGAACTGTTCAGCGTCAAGGCTTCCGAAGCGGAGCGGGACGCAAAGGCAATCGAGGAAAACCACCGCAACCCTACACCGGAGGGCGACAAGCGGGCTGAAATGCTTCGAGTTCCGAAGCCCGACTTCCACGAGTTCAAGCAGGGTTACCGCTTCGACCCGGCAAAAATCGACTGGGAGAACCTGAAAAAAGTCGGCATCACCGCCGACACCCTGAAAAACACGAAGGACTTCGACCGGGTGATGCGTGGCTACAAGTCCCGAAATACCTACACCGTTTCGGGGACGGTGGGCGGCTTCTACCTCAAACCTACCGATGTCAAGCTCTCTTTCTATCAGGCAAAGGACGGCACGGTAGTACCCAAGCTGCACGGCGTGCAGCAGGACGAAAAGCTGTTGCAACGCCCGTTCCATGAACACGGGTTCACCAAGCAGGAACAGGGCAACTTGCAAGGCACTGGCAACTTGGGCGGCATCGCTGAAATCAAAGACCCGAAAAGCGGCGAGCAAATCCCCGTGTTTGTCAGCCGGGACAGGTACACGCACGAACTGGAATACATGCGGGCTGACAAATGGAAATGCCCCGATACAATCTGTAACGTGCAAGTCAGCCCGGAACAGAAAGCCGCCTTTGAAGCCGGGCAAGCGGTGAAAATGGAAAACCTGCAATTCAGGGACGGCACGAAGCGCAGTGCCTATTTGCAGGTCAGTGCGGTGGAGCGTGGCTTGGAGTTCCTGCCGAGGTCTGCCGTCCAGTTCTTGCAGCAGGGACAACAGCCCGGAGAGCAGCAGGTAGCCGGGTTAAAGGACGGCAAGGGCGTTGAGTTCAACGGTCATGTGCAGCCCGGCGCACAAGGCAAATCCCCCGACAAGGTACAGCCGAAAGACGTTACCCCCGCCGCCGAGAGCCGGACACAGGTAGCGGTCAATTCGGAGGGCAAGACCAACGAAGCCACCAAGCGGGGCAAAGAGCCGCTGAAACAGGGTCAGGACAAGCCCACCGCCAAGCAGAAAGAGAAGCAGGAGAAAGCGCAGGACAAGAGCCTGAAAGCTGACAAGCCCAAGAAGTCCAGAGGAATGAAAATGTAATATCCACCATTAAAAAGTAAAAAATTATGATTGCATTGATAGCAGAAAAGCCCAGCGTGGCAAAGGACATCGCCCGCATCATCGGTGCGACCGGGCGTAATGACGGTTATCTTTCCGGCAACGGGTATATGGTGACATGGGCGTTCGGCCACTTAATCCAGCTTGCCATGCCGGAAGCCTACGGCGTGGCGAACTTCCGCAGGGAGAGCCTGCCCATACTGCCGCCCGATTTCCAGCTAATCCCCCGTCAGGTAAAAGCGGAGAAAGGGTACAAGGCAGACCCCGGCGTGCTGAAACAGTTGAAAGTGATAAAGGAAGTGTTCGACCAGTGCGACCGGATTATTGTCGCCACCGATGCCGGACGTGAGGGTGAGTTAATTTTCCGCTATATCTTCCATTACCTGAACTGCCGGAAACCATTTGTGCGCCTGTGGATAAGCAGCCTTACCGACAAGGCAATCCGTGAGGGGCTGGATAACTTGCAGCCGGGAGAGCGTTACGATAACCTCTACTTCTCTGCCAAGTCCCGCAGCGAAGCGGACTGGCTGATAGGGATAAACGCCACCCAAGCGTTGAGCGTAGCTGCCGGGCAGGGGGTGTTCTCGCTGGGCAGGGTACAGACACCCACGCTCGTGATGATATGCGGCCGCTATTTGGAGAACAGGAATTTCGTACCCGCCAAGTTTTGGCAACTCAAAGCGGTGACCGCCAGCGGGGGAATAAATTTTACCGCCCAATCGACCGCCAAGTGGGAACAGCAGCCCGAAGCCATAGCCGCCCTGCAACGGGTAAAGGATGCCGGGCAACTTGTGGTTAAATCCGTTGAGAGGAAAGAAGCCTGCCAAGAACCGCCGCTTTTGTACGACCTTACCACGCTGCAAAAGGAAGCGAACACGAAGCTGAACTTCTCGGCTGACAAGACGCTTTCCATAGCGCAAAGCCTGTATGAAAAGAAAGTGATGTCCTATCCCCGAACCGGAAGCCGCTATATCCCGGAG
>ENA-OQJR01000116-OQJR01000116.1-human-gut-metagenome-genome-assembly--contig:-NODE-116-length-22861-cov-3.610495_pt1 | contig 22861 bp, 32 predicted proteins | sample MGYA00242614_ERZ504781 | MGnify/ENA primary metagenome ERZ504781 (study PRJEB26092, sample SAMD00036365) | human gut metagenome | host: Homo sapiens | study: EMG produced TPA metagenomics assembly of...
GAGCGTTTACCCGTTGGATTTGCTTGTCGGCATTGTCGGTGCGGTGATTATCCGCTTGATAGTCTATGTCAAAGGGAAAAACGCGAAGAAATACCGCAAGGGCGCGGAGTACGGCTCTGCCCGATGGGGAAACGCCGAAGATATAAAGCCCTACATAGACCCGGATTTCCAAAACAACATCATTTTGACGCAGACGGAACGGCTTACCATGAACAGCCGCCCGAAGCAGCCGAAGTACGCGAGAAATAAGAACGTCGTCGTGATCGGCGGCAGCGGCAGCGGAAAAACAAGGTTTTTCGTCAAGCCGAATTTAATGCAGCTTCATTCCTCTTACGTCTTGACAGACCCGAAAGGTACGGTTTTGATTGAGTGCGGGAAGCTGCTGCAACGGGCGGGCTACCGCATTAAGGTACTGAATACGATTAACTTCAAAAAATCTATGCACTACAACCCCTTTGTGTATATCCGCAGCGAGAAAGATATTTTGAAGCTGGTAAATACGTTGATAGCGAATACCAAAGGTGAGGGAGAAAAAAGCGCGGAGGATTTTTGGGTAAAGGCAGAACGGCTTTTGTATTGCGCGTTGGTGGGCTACATCTGGTACGAAGCCCCCGCCGAGGAAATGAACTTTATTACCCTGTTGGAACTTATCAACGCCAGCGAAGCCCGCGAGGACGACGAGGAATATCAAAGCCCCGTCGATTTGCTGTTTGCCGACTTGGAAGAACGCGACCCCGACCATTTCGCGGTGAAGCAGTACCGAAAATATAAATTGGCGGCGGGAGATGTATGCTCTAAGTGACTTCTTAATCATGGTTTTTGTCATGGTTAGTGAAGCAGTCACTTAGAGTATTTTCATTTCAGGAGGTACAGCCATGAGAAACGAGAAAATCACCCCACTGTATGAGCGTTTGAGCCGCGATGATGAATTACAGGGCGAGAGCAACTCCATAAGCCATCAAAAGCAGATGTTAGAGGAGTTTGCCCGCAGGAATGGGCTGCCAAACCCTACCCACTTCACCGATGACGGCGTATCGGGAACCCGCTTTGACCGTCCCGGCTTTCTGGCGATGATGGAGGAAGTCGAGGCCGGACGAGTGGAGGCCATTGTTATCAAAGACATGAGCCGCCTGGGGCGTGACTATCTGAAAGTCGGCCAGGTCATGGAGATTTTGCGGCAGCGCGGCGTCCGGCTGATCGCTATCAATGACGGTGTAGACAGTCTGAAAGGCGATGATGATTTTACCCCGTTCCGCAACATCATGAACGAGTTTTATGCCCGCGACACCAGCCGGAAAATCCGCTCCGTGTTCAAGTCCAAGGGCATGAGCGGCAAGCACCTGACCGGCACTGTCATTTACGGCTACCTGTGGGACGAGAAGCGGGAACACTGGCTTGTTGACGAAGAAGCCGCCGAAGTGGTACGCCGCATCTTTTCCCTGACGATGGAGGGCTACGGCCCCTATCAAATCTCCAAGCTGCTGTCCGAGGCAAAGGTTGAAATCCCCGCTGTCCATCTGGCCCGCTTTCACGAGGGCGTAAACAGGTCAAAGCCGGTCAAAGACCCCTACGGCTGGGGATCGTCCACCATTGTGAACATCCTAAAAAAGCGGGAATACCTGGGCCATACTATCAATTTCAAGACCCGCAAGCACTTTAAGGACAAGAAAAGCCACTATGTTGACGAAAGCGAGTGGACGATTTTCGAGAATACCCATGAGGCCATCATCGACCAGGAAACCTTTGACAATGTGCAGCGCATCCGGGCGAATGTCCGGCGCTACCCGGACGGCTGGGGCGAAGCAGCTCCCCTTTGACCGGCCTGATGTACTGCGCCGACTGCGGCGGCAAGATGTATGTCCATCGCGTCAATAACGGCAAGCGTGACCCACAGTTTACTTGCAGCCAGTACAGCAAGTACCCTATCGGCGCCCTTTGCCCCACACAGCACCGCATCCGGGCCGAGGCCGTCCTGACCCTGATAACCGATATGCTCCGGGCCATCGCGGAGTATTCCAAAAATGACCGGGCCGAGTTTATCCGCACCGTCCAGGAAACGCAGGCCGCCCAGCAAACCGCCGACATATCCAAAAAGCGGAAACGGCTGGCCGCCGCCCAAAAGCGGGCCGGGGAACTGGAAAAGCTGATTTGCAAAATCTATGAGGACAACGCCTTGGGTAAGCTGCCGGACGCCCGGTATGAGGCCCTGGACGCACAGTATGCCAAAGAGCAGGACGCTCTCCATGCGGAAATCACGGAACTGGAAAAGGCCGTTACCGGCTATGAGCAGAACCGGAAATCTGCGGAGAAGTTTATTGCCCTGATTGATAAGTACGAGAACTTCGACACGCTGACAAACACCATGCTCAACGAGTTTGTAGAGAAAATCCTTGTCCATGAGCGCGCCCGGAAAGGCAGCCAGGATACCACGCAGGACGGTTGAAATCTACTTCAACTTTGTGGGCCGGTATATCCCGCCCGCCTTGCAGCCGGTTCCCTGACTCCGGAGGAACAGGAGAACTGCGGAAGAAGGAGGAACGCAAAGCAGGCTTCACCAGAACTACTTGCGCCGCAAGGCCAATGGCAAACAGAAGGAATGGGAAGAACGCTACAACGCCAAGCGCAGGGCCCAGGTGGAGGCAGCAAAGGCCGCGATCCGGGCCGAGGACATGGAAAAGGGCGTTTTTATCCCCGTCAGCCAGTTACCCAGGCAGGAGCCGCGCAAGGCCGCTTTACCGGCCAGCGCCGCAGTTTAACCGTCACAGTGCAAAGGAGGATGAACATGAGCAAATTGACTTACATCCGCTGCGGGGATTACTACATCCCCAACCTGAAACTTTCCGAGCAGCCGGAGGCCCCCATCGGCAAGTATGGCCGTATGCGGCAACGCTACCTGAAGGAACACCGGCCTGGCCTTTACAGCAGCTTGATTTTGAGCGAAAAGCTGTACCCGCACCTGTTGGAGATTGACCGGGCGGCGCATGAACGGATGGACGCCATGTTGCCCCGCATGATGGAGGCGGCAGGCGTCACCGAGGAATTGAAAGCCCGTGACCCTATGCGCTGGGTGGGGCTGATGAACACGCTGAAAGCACAGGTGGAGGAAATGATTTGTCAAGAGTTTATTTATATTTAGAACTTCAATTTTAAGAGAAGCAGAGGGTTTTCCCTCTGTTTCTTTTTGTCAGAAAACCATTTGACACTGCCATTATTCGCGCCTATACTTAGAGTGGTTAGTCATAACGAACCGAAAGGAGGAATGGGTAGTGCTGACCTATGAAAAACAAGCACTCTCTGGTGCGATTGAAGTATTATTGCGGTCTGAATTGCCAGACGAATTTGAAGGGACAAAGTTATACGGCTCTCCCGAAGAAGATGAACTACGGCAGGACTGTAAAATTTTTCGGCTGTCAAATGAAACAGGGCATGGACGCATTACAGTCTATCAGGTTTTTTCTGGTATTGAGCTTTACTATAACGATATGCACATGGGATATTGCAATCAAAATCAAGCCACAGCTAAAAACATGATAGAGATTAACCATTGTCTGATAGGACGTTTTGAGTGTAGCTTTGGCGAAAATAGTTGCTGCTATATGGCGGAAGGCGATTTGTCGATCAGCTCCATGATGAAGAAAAAGTCAAATTCGTGTTTTCCGCTGAACCACTATCACGGTATTTCTATCATCATCAATCTGGATGAATTGCTGCCGGAAGTACGGCAAATCATGGAGCTATTGAATATTGATTTGCACTACATACAAAAATATATTTGCGAAGGAAACCGTTGCTGCATCATGCGGGCCAATCCGTCTATTGAACATATTTTTTCGGAACTTTATCATGTCCGGGAAAAAAGAAAACCAGGATACATGAAAGTCAAAATGCTGGAACTGCTTCTGTTCTTAAGTGATCTCAATACGGCAGAAGAAGTTTTACAGACGGATTATTTCAATCAAAATCAGGTCGCATTGATTAAAGCAGTAGCGTCCTATATTACGGAGGACTTGACAGCACATCATACGATTGAACAGCTTTCCCAGAAATTCGAGATTTCTACAACAGCATTGAAAAAGTGCTTCCGAGGCGTCTATGGAACCTCTGTCTATTCTTATCTTCGTACCTATCGGCTTCAAGTCGCCAAAAAATTGTTGCTGGAAACCGAGTTGTCAGTAACGGAGATTGCAAGTAAAATCGGATATGAAAATCCGAATAAATTCACTTCTGCCTTCAAAGAAACGTATGGCAGCTCTCCGACGGAATTCAGAAAGAGTGTCCGTTTGGATAGAAGCGGGTCCGTATGGAGTGGCGAAGAAATCTGAGCTGTATTAGAATATCCTTTGTCAGATAAAAGCAGAAAGACCGCTTGAAGCTGGCCTATTTTTTGAATAGTGGGTTAGGTTCTGCTAACTTTCTGCAAGACAAAGGAGGATTTCCAAATGGAAAATGAAAAATCGACAGGTAACAAGTACACTGTCAAAGACGCGGCAATCATCGGTATCTTCTGTGCGGTCATGTTCGTTGTATTTATGGTCTATTCGACCCTGACCGGCGCTTCACTGTTCTATTCCATGATTTTTAACGCCGCAGGTGCGGCACTTATCCTCGCACCGTTCTATGTTTATATGTGCATGAAAGTCGGCAAGCATGGCCCCGCTCTTGTCTACAATATCATGTGGGCAATTATCGCCGGATTGATGATGGGGCCGTTTATGATTCCGTGGTTTTTGGGCGGCGGTATCATCGCAGAGCTTTCCATGTGCGGAAAGGATGCCTACCATGACATTAAGCGTGTGTCCATTTCGTGGGTAATCACGGCATTGGTTCGCGCTGCACATGGTATGTCAGAAATTTGGTTTTTCAAAGACGCATTTCTTGCCACCGGCGTCAGTGAGCAGCAGGTTCAGGTTCAGACCCAGTATTACACCGATCCGAAGTACGTCCTTTTGAGCCTGGCTGTCACCGCTATCCTGGCCGTCCTTGGCTGCATGATTAGCAACAAACTGATTGTGAAGCACTTCAGAAAGAGTGGCGCGATTAAATAAACTATGAGCATGAAATTTGATTTTCGGACCAAATTGCTTGTCATAGTTCTCACTATGTCGCTTGTGGCGGTGCTCACAAGCGACATTTTGATATACACACTTTTGGGCGTTTTGAGCGTGTATTTGATTATTCAGGGCTTTGGCAGGCAGACAATAAAATATCTAATCGTCTGCGGTGTTTTTATCGTGTTAAGGCTGCTTTCAGGAGGACAGGGCATTACCATTCTTATGCCGGAAATGTTCCTGTTCATGGTGCTGCGTATTTTGATGATGGTTATGGCTGCGCAGCCCGTGATTGGTATGCCGCCGGGAGAAGTTGTAGCAGTTTTTAAAAAAATCCACGCTCCTGATGGAATTGCCCTGCCCGTAACCTTCATGTTGCGTTTCTTCCCTACTGTGCGCAGTGAATTTTCCGATGTGTTTGCCTCACTTCGGCTGCGAAAGCTGTTGTCATGGAAACATCCTCTGGACGCAATGGAGTATATTGTTACGCCTGTTATTTTCCGTTCATCCAGAATAGCTGAGGAACTCGCAGCTTCTGCTGAAAGCAGGGGGATTTCCAATCCGGGAAAACATACCTGCCGCAGGAAGATAGAATTTCAAAAAAGAGATTGGATTATGTGCGTGGTTGCTGTTTGCGTAACCGCACTCTATTTTGTGCTGGAAAGGACGGTAGCATAATGGTAAATGATAAAGCAAGGCGATCCGTTATCCAGTTTGAAGATGTATCTTTTGAATATCCGGGAGCCGAAACAGAAAGTATCCATCATATCAGCCTCGATATAAAAAAGGGCGAGTTCCTTGTTCTGACTGGAGGGAGCGGCTGCGGAAAGACAACTTTAACACGATTGATAAACGGGTTAGCTGAACAATTTTACGAAGGGACGCTGAAAGGGCGAGTCACACTGCTGGGACGCGGCATATCGGAATATCCTCTGTATGAAATCGGGAAAAAAGTAGGTTCAATCTTTCAAGATCCAAAGAGCCAGTTTTTTGCCAGTATTACAGAGGATGAAATTGCGTTCGGGTGTGAAAACTATGGCGTTCCGTATGAAGAACTGGATGGACGGGTTTCAAGTGCGATCAAACGTATTAACGGAGATATGCTACGCGGGAAAGAAATTTATCCGATGTCCAGCGGAGAAAAACAGAAAATAGCGGTGGCCTCCGTCAATGCTGTTGACCCGGAAATTTATGTGTTTGATGAACCTTCGGCCAATTTGGATATGTATTCCGTTGAGGCGCTTAAAAATTTGATGGGTGGACTAAAAGCGGAAGGCCACACAATCATTGTTGCTGAACACCGGCTTTATTATCTTACTGACCTTGCAGACCGTTTTCTTTATATGGAAAACGGGAGCATAAAAGAAGAATGGACGGCGGGAGAACTGCTCTCTATTCCAGAAGAAAAAAGACGAGCCATAGGAATACGGGCGGCAGATTTACACCATATTGAAGTAGATATTCCCCCTACAAAAGAAAAAGATATGACGATGGAGGTAAAGGATTTGACGTTTTCCTATCGCAAACATCCGGTTTTCCACGATATATCTTTTCGGGCGTATGCTGGCGACCTGATCGCGATTGTAGGCCATAACGGAATAGGAAAAACTACTTTGTCGAATATTCTTTGTGGTATGCAAAAGGAAAAAGAGGGTCAGGTCATATATAACGGGACAAAGGTATCTAAAGGCAAAAGGAAGAATTTTGCCTACTTTGTTATGCAAAATACAGATTGCCAGTTGTTTGGGGACAGCGTAGAAGAAGAACTGCTATTGAACGGAAAAGGAAGTACCCAGGAGCAACGCGATGATCTGCTAAAACTATATGGCTTGTTTGAATGGAAAGAACGGCATCCCGCTACTCTTTCCGGCGGGCAGAAACAACGGCTCGCTCTTGCAGTATCGGATTGGATAGATACCCCCGTTTTGATTTTGGATGAGCCTACCAGCGGTCTTGATTTCAAAAATATGATGAGAATATCGGAGCATTTGAAAGCTCTGGCGCAAAAAGGAAAGACCATTTTAATCATTACCCACGATTATGAATTTGCCGCTATGACTTGCAATCGGGTTCTGCATTTCGTTGATGAAGGTCATGTAGAAATATTTCCGTTACAGGAAAATTTGTCCCGCTTATATTCCTGCCTTATGTGTCAATGAATTATGTGTCTGATTGGATAGATACGCTCTGTATGGAGTGGCAGAAACAACCGAATGATTTTATGATAATAGACGGGTTAGAAGATGCTAACCCGTCTATTATTGCGAAAGGAGCCTTGCTTATGGATAAGCAAAAAAATGGAGAACTGTCCAGAATGTTCGGATATGCAGGGAAATTCCATGTTTTGACCGTTTTGGGATGTGTTCTCTCCGGGATCAGTACCATTTTATCTATGCTGCCTTTTGTTTGCATTTGGCTCGTCATCCGCGATTTAATCCAGGCTTTTGCTGCCGGGGATATATCTCTTGCAACGGGGAGCGCCCATTATGCGTGGATGGCGGTTGTGTTTGCAGCGGCAAGCATTTTAATTTATTTTATCGCCCTGAACTGTACTCATCTGGCGGCGTTTCGTACAGCCACCAATATGAGAAAATCTGCAATTCATCATATCGTGACGCTGCCGTTGGGGTATTTCAGCCAAAATGCAAGCGGACGGCTCAGAAAAATCATTGATGATAATGCAGGACTTACAGAAGGATTTCTGGCCCATCAGCTTCCCGATCTGACCGGAGCCGCAGTTATGCCGGTTGCCGTTATTATTTTGATTTTCCTTTTTGACTGGCGGCTGGGAATTTGCTGCCTGATACCTATGGGAATCAGTGTCATCTTTCTCAAACAGATGATGGGCGGAGATAATGCGCAGTTTATGGGCAAGTATATGACTGCACTGGAAACAATGAATAAAGAAGCTGTGGAATATATTCGCGGTATTCCTGTTGTAAAAGTATTTCAGCAAACTATTTATTCCTTCAAAAATTTTCACGCTGTAATAGAAGAATACGAAAAATTTGCTTCCGGGTATGCCTTAAAATGCCGTATTCCTCTTACTGGATTTACAGTAACACTGAATGGCACATTTGTTTTACTTATTCCAGTCGCCATGTTTATTTTGTCCGGGGTCAGCGGCCAGGCAGCTTACGAAAATGTTGTGCTGGATTTTCTGTTTTACAGTTTGTTTACTCCGGTCTGTGCAACTATGATGAACCGTATCATGTTTGCCAGCGAGCAGCTTATGGCGGCTAAAAGTGCAGTCAGCCGGGTGGATGAAATTTTGCAGGAAAAGCCATTGAAGGAGCCGGAACATCCCCTGATCCCGGCAGATGCTTCGATTGTGTTTTCGGATGTTTCCTTCGCCTATCCAGGGGCCAAAGAGAAGGCCTTAGACTATATCAGCTTTGAGGTTCCGGCAGGAAAAACAGTTGCGCTTGTTGGTGCCTCTGGCAGCGGTAAAAGTACAGCAGCAAGTCTCATTCCCCGATTTTATGATGTTCAGTCAGGTTCTGTTACGATTGGCGGCGTGGATGTACGCAATATTGAGAAGCAGGAACTGATGGAAAGGGTTGCTTTCGTGTTTCAGAATACCCGTCTGTTCAAGGATACTTTACTGAATAATATTAAAGCGGCCCGCCCGGACGCTACCAGGGAAGAAGTCCTGAAAGCGGCTGATGAAGCACAATGCAAGGACATTATTGACCGCCTCCCGGATGGGCTTGATACGCTCGTTGGAACAGGAGGCACATATCTCTCAGGAGGTGAAAATCAAAGGATTGCTCTTGCAAGGGCAATCTTAAAAGACGCCCCTATTATTGTACTGGATGAAGCCACAGCATTTGCAGATGCCGAAAACGAACATCAGATACAGCTCGCTTTTGAGCGGCTGACCCAAAACAAAACGGTTCTGATGATTGCTCATCGACTTTCTACGATACAAGACGCAGACCTTATTCTGGTGTTCAAGGATGGGCAGATTGCAGAAAGAGGTACACACGAAGAATTAGTAGCCTTAAATGGTATTTATTCTTCCATGTGGAAGGATTACCAGACTTCGATTGCCTGGAAGGTCGGAAAGGAGGACGAGCAGCATGATTAAGGCGTTAAAAAAGAAGTATGCGTTAAGCGATCAGGGTGCAAAAGACCTGATAAAAGGGATCGTTTATTCGGTGCTGGCCAATATCAGCCTTATGTTTCCTGTTATTCTTCTGGCTATCGTCCTCAATCAGCTTCTTGCGCCTGTTTTGGGAGCGAGTGCACCAGAGATCAGTGCCGCCGTTTACACTGTGATTGGAATTGTGATTTTAGCTGTTGTTTTATTTTCATTATTGCCAGTACACCGCAGCATATCTCGGAACGTATGACGAAAGTGCAAGGAGGCGTATCGGTCTTGCGGAAAAATTGCGCACCCTTCCGCTGACCTTCTTCCACCAGCGTGATCTTGCTGACCTGACAAGCACTATTATGGGAGACTGTGCAAACTTTGAGCACGCATTTTCCCATACGGTTCCACAATTCTTTGGAGCAGTTATCTCTACGGGGATTGTTTGTATCGGCCTGCTGATTTTCAACTGGCAAATGGGCCTGGCTCTTCTCTGGGTAGCCCCGATTTCATTTGCAATCGTTATTCTGTCACGGAAATGGCAGGAAAAACTACACGTAAAAAGCACATGAACGCAAGACTGGAGCTTGCAGAAGGCATTCAGGAATGTTTGGAAACCGTACAGGATATAAAAGCTTGCAATCAGGAAGAAGATTATCTTCACAAATTGGACGCAAAGATGGATGCTGCGGAAAAAGCACAGATTTCATCCGAAATGACAACGGCAAGTCTGCTGACAACCGGCCAGATGTTTTTGCGGCTCGGTTTGGCAACGGTGATTGTAGTAGGTAATAGTCTTGTGGTAAGTGGAGATACCTCTCTGTTTACCTATATTCTGTTTTTGATTGCTGCCTCCCGCCTGTACGATCCGCTTTCCGGGGCGATGTCAAATATGGCAGAGCTGTTTTCTGTACAGCTTCAGGTGAACCGCTTGAAAGAAATAGAGGAATACCCGGAAGAAACCGGCGAGAAGAATATCCATACAAACGGGTACGATATTACATTCGATCATGTCCAGTTTTCTTACGAAAAGGGCAAGCCGGTACTGAGGGATGTTTCGTTTACTGCAAAGCAGGGACAGGTCACAGCATTGGTTGGCCCGTCAGGCGGCGGCAAAAGTACAGTCGCAAAACTGGCAGCCAAATTTTATCCTCTGGACGGAGGAAGAATACTGTTGGGCGGAACCGATATTGCTCCGCTAAATTCAACCATGTTGATGAAAAACTTCTCTATCGTTTTTCAAAACGTTGTGCTGTTTAATAACACCATCATGGAAAATATTCGTGTCGGTAAAAAGGACGCAACGGACGAGGAAGTGGTTGCCGCAGCTAAAGCAGCGCAGTGCGATGAATTTATTTCAAAATTGCCGGACGGCTATCAGACAGTGATTGGAGAAAACGGTTCTACGCTATCAGGCGGTGAATGCCAGCGGCTTTCCATCGCACGCGCTCTTTTGAAAGATGCTCCTGTTATTCTTCTCGATGAAGCTACTGCTTCTCTTGATGTAGATAACGAAACTGAAATTCAAAACGCAATATCCAGGCTGGTAAAAGGCAAGACGGTTCTTATTATCGCTCATCGAATGAGGACGGTGGAGGCTGCCGATAACATTGTTGTATTGTCAGATGGTATTGTAGCCGAAAACGGGACTCACGAAGAACTTATGAAAGAAAATGGCCTCTATCATAGACTGGTCGATTTACAGACAGCTTCTGCAAATTGGAAGTTAAGCGTTTAATTCGTAATAAGGAGGTACTGATGAAACTTCATGCGTCCGGGGAGGACTACCTGGAAACCATCCTTGTTCTCCAAAAGAAACTCGGTATGGTACGCTCCGTAGATGTGGCCCGGCACATGGAGGTGTCAAAGCCAAGCGTGTGCCATGCAGTGGCTACCTTGCGGGACGGCGGCTTTCTTACAATGGACGAAGATCACTTTCTCCATCTGACCGATGTAGGCCGCGAGGTTGCCGAAAAAATCTATGAGCGCCATTGCTTCTTTACCGAGCAGCTTATCGCCGCAGGCGTTGACCCCAGGACTGCGGAGGCCGATGCCTGCCGGATTGAACACATCATCAGCGATGAGAGCTTTTCGCGGCTGAAAGAGGCAGCCGCACAAGACCAAGAATAAACCGAATAAGCCAAGCTATCCTGCCCCGCCAGACGGGGAAAGAAAAAAACCGTTGCAGGGCAGGCAGCTTCATGCGCCCATAATGGATTTTCAGGGTACTGCGGCGGTTTTGAGTACATCAAGGCCGCCGTTCCTTATGCCCTCGACAAAGGAGTGACGCCTACACGCTGACACGGCGGCTTTAGGAGGGAGCCGCCGTGAAGCACACTGACCGCCGACAAATTCAGACGAACTTTGCACTACCGTCAAAAAAAGCCCAGCCACCGAACAGGCCTCGTCTGGCAGCCGGTGCGAAAATTGTCACAATGTAACTGAATACCGTATTTTTTGCGCTCGAATAGCTTTCTGCTGTCCGGGCGTTTTTTCATACCTGTGGGGCCGAAATATCGGGTCAACATGGCCCGAACCCTGTCCCCGGTGCCGCTCCCCGCCGCCCCGTTCAGATTTTCCCGCAAAAAATCTGAACGGAGGAAAGGCCGATGGAAGTCACCATCAATTACAACGGACAAGCTGTGGCCGTGGAGGTCACGCTGGAAGTCTATGAATTTCTTGACCGGGCCGACCACAAAGCCGAGAATCTGTCCCATGAGCAGCGGCGGCATTGGGATGGCCGGGAGTTTGACGAATACATAGTTGCCACCGAGGGCGTGGGTATCTACGGCGAAACGCCGGAGGAATACCTTTGCCGCATGGAAACACTGGGCGAGCTGATGGCCGTCCTGGACACCTGCACCGAGGCCCAGCGCCGCCGGTTCCTGCTCTATGCCCTGGACGGGCTGAGTTTTTCGGAGATTGCTGCCCTGTGCGGCTGCTCCAAGAGTTCGGTGCAAGGCTCCATTGAAGCGGTCAGAAAAATTTTTCAAAAAAATTTGAGAAACCACCCATACGAATGACCCCTTTTCGGGCTACCAAGTGAAAGGGATTGTTTCCCTTATCCCAGCGGGAGGCGGACAGCGGACAAGCTGCCCGCCTCTCCCATTTTCAGGAGGTAAGCCTATGAAAACAATCAATCTGCGGTGGATTTATCCCCACTACCGGCATGACGAGTTTGTGGAGGTCAGCGATGAGGTTTGGGAGGTCATGCGGCAGGCCCAGCGCGAGATGAACAACTATGAGCGCCGGAAGGTCTACCACCGCGCCTACTACTCTCTGGACGCATATAGCTGGACGGAGAACTACGCGCTGGAACACGGCAGATCGCCGGAGGAAATCCTTTTGGAGCGCGAGGAACGGGCCGCCCATCTGCGGCTGCTGGCCGCCTTGCCGAAGGCCCTGGCCCATGCCACCCCCACACAGGCCCGCCGTGTCCGGGCCTACTACATCGCCGGTATCAGCCAGCCGGAAATCTCCCGGAGGGAGGGCGTAGACAGCAGCAAGGTCAGTGTTGCCATCCGGCGGGGCCTGCGGAATATGCGCCGCTGCTATGACTGCCTTTTCCCGGCAGAGTGAGGGCGGGCCTATGCAGACCATCAACCTCAAACAGTATTACCCGTTCTGCACCGAGGACACCTTTGTGGAGGTGTCGGATGAAATTGTCGAGGCGTTTCTGCTGGACAAGCGGGCCGAGGCCGCCAGGGAGAGGAAGATGTACCGCTACAAGGCGTTTTACTCCTTGACTGCGATGATGGGATTGAGAAGGCCGCCATCGGCTGGGCACAGCCATCGCCGGAGGATTGCCTGATGGAAAAGGAAGCGCAGGCCGAAATCGCCGAGCTGCTCCGGCGGCTCTATGAGGGCATTTCCTCTCTGCCCCCAGCGCAGGCCCGCCGCGTCCATGCCCGGTATATGCTGGGGATGAAAGTGAAGGACATTGCCGCGATGGAGGGTATTACCCCATCCCAGGCTGGGAAGTCCATCCATGCGGCGCTCCGGCGGCTGCGCCGGTACTTCATACGCCGGAAATGGACAAGCGGCCTATGAAAACCATCAACCTGAAAAAATACTACTACCCGATTTGTAAAAAGGACACTTTTGTGGAAGTGCCGGACGAGGTTGCAGACGCCATTGTGGAGGAAAGCCGCGCAGAGAACGCCAATGACGCCAAGCAGCACTATCACTGTTACTCTCTGGACGCTTCCCCCGGCATAGAACACCATTTCCCGGAACAGGTCATTTCCCCGGAAGATATTCTGATGGAGAAAGAAACGGAACGGGAACAGGAGGCCGCCCATGCCCTGATGATGGAACGGCTCCGGGAGGCCCTTGCCACCCTGACGCCCCGGCAGGCAAGCTGCCTTCATGCCCGCTTTTGGGAGGGCAAGCAGTTTAAGGAGATTGCCGAGGCCGAGGGCTTCACGACATCAGCAGCCATCGTCACGGTTCGCAACGCCATTATCAAGTTACAGAAATATTATATCAAGCGCGGCTGGATGAAGCCGCCAAAGGAGAAAGCGATATGCACAAAGACAGCACCGCCCAAGCGAAACAGAAAAAAGACGAGCGCGAAGAAGTCCTGAAGGAAATCCGGCAGCTTGAGAACCGCCAGAAGATTTTGGAGAACAAGCAGCGCAATGAGGAACGCAAGGCCCGCACCCGCCGCCTGATTGAGCGCGGGGCCATTTTGGAGGGCGTTTTTCCTCTGGCCCCCGACCTTCCCGGCGTAGAGGTCAAGGCGTTCCTGATTGCTCTGTCCCATCTTTCGGGGGCGGCGGAACTGGCCGCAAAACTGCCGAAATCCGGGGACAAGCCGTAAGTCCCTTGTTTACAAGGGCGCACTTATACACCGTTGCCGGTGTTGTGCGCCCTGCCGGGGACTGTTGCGCTCTCCGAGCGCGATGGGGAGCTACACTCCCCAAACCCCTTGTGCGCCCCGCGCAGCCAAACACCCGCTTCGCGTCTGTTCGGCTCCACGGAGCCTGAAATATCCCCGCCGAAAGGAGGTGCCACCCATAGATTTTTGCCATATCCCCGTCAGTCTCATCAAGCGCAGCGAGGGCCGTTCCGCTGTTGCCGCAGCCGCCTACCGAAGTGGAACCAAACTGACGAATGAATGGGACGGCCTGACCCACGATTACACCCGGAAGGGCGGCGTTGTCCATGCGGAAATCATGCTGCCCGCCCATGCCCCGCCGGAGTTTGCAGACCGTTCCACTCTCTGGAACAGTGTGGAGCAGATCGAGAAAGCCAGGGACAGCCAGCTTGCCCGTGAGATTGAGGCGGCTTTGCCCCGTGAACTGTCCAGGGAACAGCAGCTTGCCCTTGTCCGGGCCTATGGTGAAGGACAACTTTGTGGACAAGGGGATGTGCGCCGACTTCGCCATCCACGATAAGGGAACCGGCAACCCCCATGTTCATATCATGCTGACCGTCCGGCCCCTGAAAGAAAATGGCGCATGGGGCGCAAAGTGCCGCAAGGCATACGACCTGGACGAAAACGGCCAGCGTATCCCGGACGGGAAAGGCGGCTGGAAGAACCATCGGGAGGATACCACCGACTGGAACGACAAAGGGAATGTGGAGATTTGGCGGGCGTCATGGGCGGCTTATACCAACCGGGCATTGGAGGCTGCCGGTCAGCCCTCCCTGGTAGACCACCGCAGCTACAAGCGGCAGGGCATTGATAAAATTCCCTCTGTCCACCTGGGGCCAGCGGCCAGCCAGATGGAGAAGCGCGGTATCCGCACCGACAAGGGAGAAGTCAACCGGCAGATCGCCGCCGACAATAAGCTGCTCAAGGAAATCAAGGCCCGCATTACCCGGCTTTACAACTGGTCTAAGGCCGAGGCCGAGAAGCCGGAGGGCCAGCAGCCCAGCATGATTGACTTGTGGGAGGCCCAGCAGCAGCTCAAGCGGCCCGACACCCGCACCGGCAAAATCCGGGCTTTGCAGGAGAACGCCGCCCTGTTCAGCTTTTTGCAGGCAAATGGCATCCAGTCCATGCAGCAGCTCCACGATAAAATCTCCGACATGAACAGCAGCTACTATGACCTGCGGCGAGAGATCGTCAAGGCCGAGCGCCGGATTGCTGTCCTCACTGAGCGCGGGGAAATGTGGGCGCAGTACAACGAGTACAAGGCTGTCCATAAGCAGCTTGCCAAGGTAAAGCCGGAGAAGCGGGAACTGTTCGAGCAGCGCCACAGCCGGGAACTGATCCTCTATGACGCGGCGGCCCGGTATCTGAAAGAACTGAAAGCCAGCGGCGAGGAAATCACTCCCAAGGAATGGCGGCGCGAGATAGACCTGCTGGCCGCCCAGAAACAGGTGGACAGCATCGACATGAAGGCCATGCGGGAGGAACTGAAAGCTGTGGAACGGCTCCGCAAGGCCGCCGACCAACTGGCCCGGCAGGAACGGGATAAGTCCCATGACCGGGGGCCGGAGCGGTAAAGGGTACAGCGTTTTGCCGACCCCTTTAGGTGCGTCGCGTTTCACGACACCCCTTTATGAAAAACTGTCAACCTTTACTCACGGAAAGGAGATTGCCCTATGAAGCAGATTATTTTACCTGTCACCGTCCACCTGAATATCCGCCTGCCCCTTGCCCTCTTGCAGTCGGAACCGGCAGGCGCACCCACCGGCCCGGAGCCGGAGGCCCATGCCTGCCAGGGATGCGGCAACTGCGGCGGGTGCGGGAAGTGCCAGCATGAAGAAAAGCAAGCCTGAACCCATCCCCGTCATGGACTACCGCCAGTACCGCAGAACGCGGCGGCTGGTACATGAGTGCTGCAACTATGACGGCGGCAACTGTATCGCGCTGGACGATGGGGAGGAATGTGTCTGCGTCCAGTCCATTTCCTACTCCCTGTTGTGCCGGTGGTTCCGGGCGGCGGTGCTGCCGCTGGACAGGGAACTGGAAACGGCCCTGTTCCACCGCCTGGACGCCAAGCGGTGCGCCGTCTGCGGGGCGCTGTTCACCCCCGGCTCCAACCGGGCCAAATACTGCCCGGAATGTGCCGGACGCATGAAGCGTATCAAGGCCGCCCAGCGCAAGCGCAAACAGAGGGCGAAATGTCACGCTTTAGGGGCCGAAAACCCCTTGTAAATCAAGGCTTTTTTTGAGGGTGTCGCTGGGGGCCTGATAGATTTATCCTCTGGCCCCCAAAACGGCCCTCTAAAGGCGTACAAACCCCTGAAATAAACCCCAAGGAGGAACCCATGTCAGACAATCGAAAATATTACTACCTCAAGCTGAAAGAAAACTTCTACAACAGCGAAACGATGGTTATTTTGGAGAGTATGCAGGATGGCCTGCTGTACTCCAATCTGCTGCTGAAAATGTACCTCATGTCACTCAAAAGCGGCGGTATCCTCATGCTCAACGACCATCTGCCCCACACGCCCCAGACCATCGCCACCTTTACCCGCCATCAGGTGGGGACGGTGGAACGGGCCTTGAAGGTGTTCCTTGAATTTGGCCTTGTGGAGATTTTGACCGACGGGGCCTACTACATGGCCGACATCCAACTGCTGATCGGCCAGTCCTCTACCGAGGGGGAACGGAAAAAGAAAGAGCGTATGCGGTTGAAGCGTCAAAAACTGCTCCCATCCGGCGGGGCGGACATTTGTCCACCATATAGCCGGGGGGACATTTGTCCACCAGAGATTAGAGATAAGAGATTAGATATTAGAGATAAGAGTATAGAGAATAGAGAGAGTGAGAGCGCCCGCGCCTATGGCCGTTACCAGAATGTTTTCCTGACAGACGAGGAACTGGCAGACTTGCAGGCCAGCTTTCCCACGGTATGGGGCCAGTACATCGAAAAGCTGTCCGAGTACATGGCCTCTACCGGCAAGCGGTATCAGAGCCATGCCGCCACCATCCGGCGCTGGGCCAGCGAGGACGCGAAGAAAGCGGCCCCGCCACCCGCAACCGGGATTACAGCGTAAAGGAGGATGAAACCGTATGATGGAGATTACCGCAGAAATCCGGGCGCTGATCGACAAGGCAGCCGCCGGTGTGGAGCTGGCCGGGGACGAGTACATAGACCCGGCAGACGGCCTTATTCACTGTAAGAAGTGCGGCGGCCAGAGGCAGACTGTTGTGCCACGCTTTGGGAAACCGGGCTACTTCATGCCCCGCTGTATCTGCCAGTGCCAGCGGGAGGCCGAGGAACAGCGCAAGGCCGCCGAGGAACGGCAGCGCCGCATGGAGCGTATCAAGCGCCGGAAGGCCCAGGGCCTGCAAGACCGCTATCTGTACGACTACACCTTTGCCAACGACAACGGCCAAAATCCCCTGATGGACAAGGCCCGCGCCTATGTGGAGAACTGGAAGGAGGCTTACATGAACAACACCGGCCTGCTGCTGTTTGGGGATGTGGGAACCGGCAAGTCCTTTTTCGCCGGTTGTATCGCCAACGCCCTGCTTGACCGGGATGTGCCGGTGCTGATGACGAACTTTCCCACCATCCTGAACCGCCTGACGGGGATGTTCTCCGAGGACAGGGCCGACTTTATCGCCAGCTTTGACGAGTACGACCTGCTCATCATTGACGATTTGGGTGTGGAGCGCAGTACCGAGTATGCGATGGAGCAGATGTTTTTCGTCATTGACAGCCGCTACCGCAGCCGCAGGCCCATGATTATCACCACCAACCTGAAGCTGGCCGAACTCAAGAACCCGCCTGACTTGGCCCACGCCCGTATCTATGACCGTATCCTGGAACGGTGCGCCCCGATCCTCTTTGCCGGGAAGAACTTCCGGGAGGAAAACGCCGGAGCCACCAAGCAGGCGGCGAAAGACATTGTGAACCGTAAGCATGAGTAATTTTTGCCGGACGGCGCAGCCCCGCCCGGAGAAAGGAGCGCCATGAGCGAAGAAACCCGCACCATGCAGACCGCAGACACCACCACGGCCAGAGCGCCGGAGGACGCCCCCGCGCTGGTAAAGAAAATCGGCAAGACCACCTACAAGGTGCGCGTCCATTTCAGCGATACCAGCACTGAAACCATGAGCGACAAAATCAAGCGTATGCTCAAAAACGAGATACAGCAGATGTGACCGGCTGATAAAGCCAGCCGCCTTGTGTTAAACTGATGATGGTACACACCAAAACTTTTAGCCAAGGAGGACATGAAAATGCTGTACACAGAAAAAGAGAAAAATGAGATTGAGCGCGTCCGCAAAGTATTTGAGAAGCATATCCGGCAGATGACCGCTTATGATTTGGTTTGGTCAGACAAGGTTGGCTATGTTTGGCTGGCAATATCCCTTGACCCGGTCTATGTTGACACCGGCAACAGGATAGAGTCCGCAACTGCTCTTTGTTATGAGTGCTTGAATGATATTGCACTGGATGTTTTCGGAATGACCGGAAACGACCATGACTTTGAGGACGCCGATCCGCTGGAACTGGCCGAGATTAAGCGGCGCTGGAAACCCTATATCGGCCAACTGCCGGAATATGCGTACCTTTGCGATGAGCTATTAAGTGGCCGCAAGTGACCCGCCTGCCTGAGTGTCAGGAGCATGAAAGTGCTTCCTGGCACTTTTTTTGTGGCTTTTTTGTGAATTTGATTAAAAAGTCCTTGACAACTCGTTTCGGGCAAAACAGCAAAGTCGATCCTTATTTCCTGCGGTGCAAGGCTGGCTCCCTTTGACATCCCCCAGCTTAGGGAGGTCATGGCCTATGACGAGCTGGAGCTTGACCGCATCGGGGATCGAAAAACGGCGGTGTTCTTTATCATCTCGGACACTACGCAAACCTATAATTTCCTTGTGGCTCTGGCCTTTTCGCAGATGTTCAATCTGCTGTGCGAGAGGGCCGACAATGTTCACGGAGGCCGCCTGCCCCATCATGTACGGGTGCTGTGGGACGAGGCCGCCAACACAGGGCAGGTTCCCCAGCTTGAAAAGATCGTGGCTGTCATCCGTTCCCGTGAGATCAGCTTGACGCTGTTCTATCAGCAGTTGGCTCAGTGTAAGGCGATTTACGATAAACACGCCGAAACCATTTTGGGAAATATGGACAGCGTGATATTCCTCGGGGGCCGGGAGGCCAGCACCATCAAGGAAATATCCGAGAACTGGCTGGGTAAGGCTACAATCTCCATGCAGACGGACAGCCGCTCCCGTGGTCAGTCGGAAAGCTACAGTCAAAATAACCAGCGGCTGGGCCGGGAGCTGATGACACCCAGCGAGCTGGCTACCATGCCCGGGGACAAGTGCATTTTACAGCTTCGGGGCCTGCCCCCGTTCTACTCCCCGAAGTATGATCTGAAAAAGCACCCGAATTATAAATACACGGCTGAAGCCGACAAACAGAAAAACGCTTTTGACCTCGACAAGCTCATAAACCGCCGCAGGCGGCCAAGGCTTAACGAGGCGTGTGAGATGTATGAGGTGGCTGTGCCGGACGATGCGCTCACAGAAGAGGACGAGGACATCCTCAACTATGATGACATCGACGATCCAGACGCCTTTGCATAAATGGGCTTTGGGACAAAGTGTCCCGAAGCTGTAACCTGCCGCCAGTGATGGCGGCTTTTTTCATGGCCGGGAATACCCCGGAGAAAAGGAGGCTCTATGCAGTTTTTCACTTCCGCTATTGATACTTTGCAGACTCTTGTTGTAGCCCTCGGCGCTGGACTTGGCGTGTGGGGCGTTGTCAATCTGCTGGAGGGCTATGGATCGGACAACCCAGGCTCCAATGCTCATATACGGTAAAGAAGCAACAACACAAATTGAGAACAGCGTACCCTACTATTCTGTATCAAGTGGAGCAGTAACACGAAAATGTTGCTGCTCCATTTTCATGCCCCTTAAATAATTTCCTTGAATCTGCTTGACTTATATTACGGTTAGTGATATATTTATTACAGTAACCGTAATAAGGAGGCTGGACTATGAGAGACAATGCAAAAAGTGGTGCACTTACAGAAGTGACCTTTTATATTTTACTCTCTCTTTATACACCAAAACACGGATACGCCGTTATGCAGTTTGTTGAAGAAAAAACGGGCGGGCGGCTTTCGTTAGGCGCAGGCACTTTATATGGAGCATTAAACTCTTTGCAGGACAAGAAGTGGATTGAACCTTATGGAGATAGTGAGGGAAGAAAAAAAGAATACCACATTACAGCACAGGGAAAAGAAATTGCAGAAAAAGAGCTTGCAAGACTAAATGAACTTGTAAGCATTGCAAGTGAAATTATTGGAGGTGCAGTATGAGTAAAAAATGTTATCGCTTTTTTGGCGGATTGCTAAATACGCAGGAAAAATGGCTAAACAAAATGTCTGAAAAGGGTTATCGACTTGTTCGGACAGGAAAACTGTTATACGAATTTGAAAAATGCAAGCCCGATGAAGTGACCTATTGTGTAGAGTTTATCGGAGAAAAATCAAAAGAGAGTTCAATAGATTATGCTAATTTTTTGGAGGATATGGGATATAAGGTGTTTTTTAAAAATATCAATCTAAACTATTCTGTTGGAAAAGTTCGTTGGCGCCCATGGGCAGAAAGGGGTGGTCGTATTGCGACAAACACAACAACTTTTAATCGAGAAATCTTGATTGTGGAAAAAGTAAATGATGGAAAGCCTTTTGAACTCCATACATCTTATGACGATAAAGAAAAATATTATCGCAACTTACGCAATCCGTGGCTATTTCTACTGCTCATGTTTGCACTATTCGCAGTTACAAAGCAATCTATAATCTTTGGTATTTTTGCGTTGGTTTCTGTAATTCCTGGCAGTATATATCAAATACAGATAATGAAAATCCGGAAGGAAGCCAAGACACAGGAATGGTGAGGAAATAAATAGCAAATCTAGCCGAGCCAGTCAACGGTCAAGATGAACGGCGCAAATGCGCCGCCGTTGACAGCCCCGCCCGTCTTTGCTGTTCGGTAATCAAGAGGGCGACAGCACAAGATGCTGCCGCCCTCTGCCATTATTCAGAAAGGGGGATTTTCCATGACCGAACACGAAAAGTATCAAGAACATATCCGGCATACACACGATGCCTTTTGCAAGACTGTTATTCGCCACGCTGCCATAGACGCAGCCCGGAGCATACGGAGCCGCCGCAAGCGGGAAATCTCGCTTGAATATCTGATAGAAGAAAAACACTATCCATTCAGTACCACAGATAAATACTTTGCGGAGCAATCCGGCATGACCAGCTATCCGCTTTTCGTCTGTGGTCAGATGGTGCTTTTGGAAAGTCCAGAGCTTGCCGCAGCCCTGTCCGCACTATCACAGATGGAACAGGAAATCATTTTCTTGTACTACTTCCAACGATTGACGCATAGGGAGATTGGACGGAGATATGGACGGGCTGGCAACACAACCGGGCGGCGTATTCAGATGATTTTACGGCGGCTACGGGCAGAGTTGGAGGGTTTGTCCTATGAGCCAGCTACTTCCCTATGAGACAATCGTTAAGGCAAGCGAGGGCGACCCGGAAGCTGTTGCCGCCGTCCTATCCCATTATGCGGGATATATCCGCTCTTGTGCGAAAATGGACGGACAGATTAACACGGATATGCAGGAGCATATCGTCAGGCAACTGATAGAAAGCCTGTTGAAGTTCCGCTTTGACCGCTAAACAGAAAAGTTGTATAATTAGAGCCTGACAAATTAAACTTCAATGAGGGTAGAGCAAATGGAACAGATTATCAATTATAGAGACATACCCACAGATAAAAGGATTGACATATTAAATGCTCTTGAGCGAATAGGTTTTTTTCCGGCATACGGCGGCGTGAGAACAATGCAGCAAATTATGGAAAAGTCAGTTCCAGGTTCAGGCCCACAATTCTATTTCGTTTTCCGTGAAAATGAGTTGATAGGGTACAATTTTCTCATTGGGGACACTAAGAAATATAAAGCGTTCCCATGGCTTGCTATTAGCAATATGGATGAGCAGAAGTTGACTGTTTGTGAAGAACTGATGAAAATACAAATTGCCTTTTTTGAAGAACTCGGAATGCAAAAGATAGCAGATCATTGCGTTAGGATTATGGAAGATTACAGAAAAGGAATTGGAAAGCAGAAAGAAAGCGATTGCAGATAAATTCCATTTGAAAAACGGCTGACAATTTAATACCGCCACCCATCACAGCGGCAGATAAGCAGTAAATCTTGAAAAGGTTTACTGCTTTTTTTGCGCCCATTTTCAAAAAATCTTTGGCAAACCACACCGCCGGATTGTTGTAGGGAGCAGACAGGGAAAACAAAAAAATTTCCGCTGCGTTTGCCAAAACGCCCCCTTTTCACCGTTGTAGTGGTGAACAGCGGGCAGAACACGCCACCGCAATCGCTATATTGGTGGAGCAAGCCAGTATATCCGCAAACCAGAGCCGCCGAGGAAAGCGGTAGTTTTTTAGAGCAAGATTCTACCGCAGTACCAAAATTCGCTTATCGCTCATTTTGCCCCTGCGGGAATCATAACCCCGCGTGAAAACGCGGGGTTTGCAGAACGGCCCCATAGGGGCCATAATACCAGCCGCGCCTAAAGGCGCACAATGAGCGACGTCAACCGCACACTGACGTCGCTTTACTTTCTCATACTATCTGTAGGCACTTCTGGCGAATCGTCGTCATCGAAGTCAGCTACATTCTTGAATGGATCTCGTATCCTTGAAGCTCAACTGGTCGCACATCTGATCGTTGAACTCTTGTTCCTGAATGTATTTGCGGATCTTGGC
>ENA-OQJR01000118-OQJR01000118.1-human-gut-metagenome-genome-assembly--contig:-NODE-118-length-22719-cov-4.494910_pt1 | contig 22719 bp, 23 predicted proteins | sample MGYA00242614_ERZ504781 | MGnify/ENA primary metagenome ERZ504781 (study PRJEB26092, sample SAMD00036365) | human gut metagenome | host: Homo sapiens | study: EMG produced TPA metagenomics assembly of...
GGTTCACTTTATTTCATCTCAGAAGTTCGTAATTTTTACTCAATCAATAATCCCATCTGATTTTCAGATGGGATTTCTTTTGTTTAGTTCAAACTTTCAGCAAATTTACGTTTGATGAAGTTAGCTGACTTTTCAAGTTTAGCTTCTTCATCAGCTGGCAAAGTTAATTTAACTTGCTCGATAATACCTTCTCGTCCAACGATAGCTGGGTAGCTGAGGTAAGTATCTAGTGGTTCGTAGTAATTAGAAACCGGTAATTCTTCATGACTATCTGAAACAACTGCGATTGCCAAACGAATAGCTGCACTAGCAATCCCATAGCTTGTGTATTTTTTACCATAAAAGACCGTATGTCCACCAATCATGGCTTCATGTGCAATTTCCTCAAGCGTCGCTTGGTCTGTAAAGTTAGAAATTGGTTGTCCTTTGACACGAACTTGACTCCAAGCCGTAAATTGTGAATTTCCATGTTCACCAAGATTGTAACCATAGACACTACGCGCATCGACACCAAGGCGTTCAGCAACAGCACGTTTCATACGAGCAGTATCTAGCAAAGTACCTGTACCAATAACGCGTTCCTTTGGAAGACCTGAGTAATGTTGATAGAGACTAGTAATGACATCAACTGGATTTGAAATAGCTACAATAATCCCTTTAAACCCAATCTCTTTTAGCTTTTTAGCAACCAAAGGCACTTCTTGTGCTGTAAAAGGTAACTCCGCAAAACGGTCTGCATTTGGATTATCTTGAAGTTTGATATTTCCCAATGCAGAAATAACAACATCTGCATCAGCTAAAGCTTCATAATCATTAATCACAATATTGGCATGTTGATTTAGATTCGCTGCAGCATCACGGAAATCAACCGCATCTGCGGTGACTTTTTTCTCATTGGTATCAATTAAGACATAATCATCAAAAGCCCCTTGAGCAATCAGTCCATGAGCAACAGTTGAGCCAACATGACCCATTCCAATAATTCCAACCTTACGTGACATAAAACAACCTCCTTATAAAGTTATCAATCATTATAGATCTTTACCTAGAAAAATACGAAAAAAACCTAACAAGAAATGTTAGGTTACAGTTACTATTTCAAAAGATCTTGCAAAGGACCAAAAATAATTTTTTCAAGATCTGCTACATAAACTGACAATGATTGTTGAGCACCAAGATAAGCTTTAAGAACAGGATTTGCTTCGATTTTAGCACCCAATTCTTGCATTTTAGTTTGTTCATCACCTGTAGGCATTTGACCTGATTGCAATTTGGCATAAAGGCCTTGTTGGAATTCAGTGAATTCTTTAAACAAAGCTTTTGCTTCTTCGTCAGCATTAATCGCAGCACGACATTCTTGTGCTTTTTTGTATTCAGGAAGAACACGGATTTCGCGTTCTAGTTCGTTTGCTAAATCATAAATATTTGCCATAATATTTCTCCTTTAAATATGAACTTTATAATCAGTTTTTTCGCTAATAACTGTTCTAGCATGTTCCAAATCTTTAACATTTTTAAATGAAATTTGTAAAATACCATTAATATCTTCGCGGTTTTCCTCATTAACATGAATATTAACCAAAGATGTTCCGCGAAGCAATTCCAAGATCTTTAAGATGACATCTTCTTCATCGGGAACATCAATGAAAAGATCGAAGGCACTTTCAACGCCACCCGCGTTTGTAAAATTTGCATTTCTTTACGCGTTTCTTTAGCATGATTGAAGTAATTCCAAATTGCATCCCCATCACCTTGCAAAATAAGCTTCTTAACCTCATCAAGTCTATCCTTGAAATCATCGATGCGATCAGCAACAGCTTCTTTATTGGTCAAGAGAATACTGGTCCACATGCCTGGTTCACTCTCAGCAATACGTGTCATATCGCGAAAAGCACCTGCCGCAAAATGATTAGCCATTTCATGCTCTGTGGCGTAATCACCTGCTTGTTCCATCAAACTTGCTGCAAGGACATGTGGAAAATGTGAAATTTGACTCGTTACACGGTCATGCTCTGCAGCATCGATTTCAATATAACGTGCATGAAGTCCTGATAAAATTTTCTTGAGTTCATCAATCGTTCCTGCCGTTGTCAAAGAAGATGGTGTGAAAATATAATAAGCATTTTCAAATAAATTCACATCTGCAGCAATTGCTCCCGACTTGTGAGAACCTGCCATCGGATGTGAGCCGACAAAGCGAACAGACTTACCAGCTAAATATTTTTCTCCTGCTTCAACAATTTCACGTTTTGTTGATCCAGCATCTGTAATAATTATATTTTCTTTCAGATCCATTTCAGAAAGAGTCTTAATGAACTCAATAGTCTGTTTAATCGGAACCGCCAAAATAATCACATCTGACAGAGGCGCAAATTCTTTAAAATCTGCTGTCGCTTCATCAACAATCCCACGCTCAAGAGCAACGTTTCGTGATTTATCAGAACGATTGTAGCCTAAAATTTTGTAATCTGGGTGGTCACGCTTAATTCCTAAGGCAAGAGATCCCCCAATCAAACCTAAACCTGCAACATAAATCACTTTATTTTCCATAGTTTCTCCATTTCCGGATAACAATACCTTATAGAAAGAAGCTGAGCACTTTTGTCTCAGCTTCTGTCAACTGTTTATGCATTAAAAATGTTTGACATAATCACGATGACGAGCGACAGCTTCTTTTAATTCTTCAAGATTGTCAGAAGAGAATTTTTCAAGAATCTCATCAGCCACAACCGTTGCCACAACTGCTTCCATAACAACACCTGCTGCTGGAAGAGCCGTTGGATCTGAACGTTCGACAGTTGCTTTATAAGGCTCGTGAGTTTCAATATCAACTGACATCAAAGGTTTATAAAGCGTTGGGATAGGTTTCATGACACCACGCACAACAATAGGTTGTCCGTTTGTCATACCACCTTCAAAACCACCAAGATTATTAGTACGACGTGTATAACCTTCTTCTTCGTTCCAGAGGATTTCATCCATTACTTGACTACCTTTAAGATAACCATCTTTGAAACCAAGTCCAAATTCCACACCTTTAAAGGCATTAATTGAAACAACGGCACCAGCAATCTTAGCATCAAGTTTCTTATCCCATTGTACATATGAACCAAGTCCGACAGGAACACCACCAACAACTGTTTCGACAACACCACCGATGGTATCTCCGTCTTTTTTGATTTGGTCAATATAATCCTTGATTTCTTGCTCACGTTCTTGGTTAACAATTGACACTTCAGATTGTATAGCTAATTCTTTAATTTGTGAAACAGTAAGTCCTTCTGGAACATCAACTTCTTTACCGCCAAAAACCACAACGTGGTTAGCAATTTCAATGTCCAACTCAGCCAAAATACGTTTTGCCACAGCACCAACTACCACACGCATTGTTGTTTCACGCGCAGAAGAACGTTCGAGAGAATTACGCAAATCTTCAAAGCGATACTTCATTCCACCTACAAGGTCAGCATGCCCAGGACGAGGATGAGTGATTTTGCGTTTTGTTTTAAGAATGTCATCAATATCTTCAACAGCCATAATATCTAACCATTTTTCATGGTCTTTATTGATGACATGAAGTGTAATCGGTGCTCCTATTGTTTTTCCATGACGCACGCCAGATGTAATTTCAACCTTATCTGACTCAATTTTCATTCGTCCGCCACGGCCGTAACCACCTTGACGACGCTTCAAATCAACATTAATATCTTCGGCAGTTAAAGGAAGCCCAGCAGGAACTCCTTCAATAATAGCCGTTAAACGCGGTCCGTGAGATTCACCAGCTGTCAAATATCTCATATTATTTCTCCAAATACTCTTTCATCTCTTCAAGGGGGATCTGATTGATCGCTGCACTACCAAGCTCTGGCACAATGACGGTCTTAATCATTTTGCCACGGGCTTTTTTGTCATGTACTAAAGCTCCATAAAGCACCTCAACATCCCATGGTTGGTAGTCTGTTGGCAAACCAAATTTTTGGCACATTTCAAAAATCTCTTTAGTGATACCTTTAGGCATTAAGCCTTTTGCTTCGGCAACACGAGAATTTTGTACCATACCAATGGCAACAGCTTCACCATGCATCACTTTACCATAGCCTGCAGTTGCTTCAACAGCATGGCCAATGGTGTGACCAAAATTAAGGTAAAGACGAACACCATTATCAAGTTCATCTTCTACAACAACTTTACGTTTTACATTACATGAGCGATAAATAATGCTTTCTGCATGTTTTAAAATACTTTCAGGCGAACCATCCATAGCAGAAAGTTCGTTCCAAAGTTCAACGTCTTCAATCAAACCATACTTGATAACTTCCCCCATACCTTCAATGAGTTCTCGTTTTCCAAGCGTTTGAAGGGTTTCAGGATCGATTAAAACACCATCTGGTTGCGTAAATGTTCCAACCATATTTTTAGCAAATGGTGTATTAACACCTGTTTTACCACCAATTGATGAATCCACTTGAGCCGTTAGACTCGTCGGAATTTGCAAGAAATGAATTCCGCGCATATAAGTAGACGCTACGAAACCAGCTAAATCTCCAACAACACCTCCGCCAAGCGCAACGATTCCATCGCTACGTGTCATACCATTTCTAACCAAAAATTCATATACTTTATTGACTGTTTGAAGATTTTTTGAAGCTTCACCTTCTAGAAAATCAAAAACAATCACTTCAAAGCCAGCATTTTCGATACTGAGCTTTACTTTTTCGGCATACAAACTTCCAACTTGGTTATCTGTAATAAGGGCGATTTTTTGAGGTTGCCAAAGTGATTTCACCCAATCACCGGCTTTAACTAAGACACCTTTTTCAATCACAATATCATAAGGTGTTTGTGGGAGATTAACATTCAATTTCATTAGCGTCACCTATTTTTTATCCTATTTTGTATTGTACTTTTCTTCCAAAGCTGACCAAATCTCAGCCGTTGGCATAGTCTCACCAGTCCAGATTTCAAAAGCTTCTGCTGCTTGGTATAACAACATACCCAAGCCATTAAGCGCTTTGAGACCTTTGCTTCGAGCTAATTTCAAGAATGGTGTTTCAAATGGTTGATAAATCGTGTCAGCCACCAAAAGACCTTCAGGAAATTCGAAGTCTTCCGTGATAATCATTGATTTACCATCCATTCCAACACTTGTCGCATTGACAAAAAGTTGTGATTCTAACACTTTTTCTTGAATTGTCTTCAAATCTTCGACCGGATAAACAGTAATAGATACACCAGTTTTATCAGAAAGTTCTTGTGCTTTTTGGCCTGTCGCTTCCAAGAACTGTGTCTGATTAAAAATGTTAATATGACCTGCTCCATTAAGAGCTGCTTGGGCAATAAGAGCTGTCGCAGCTCCACCACCACCAAGAATAGTCATTGTCTTGCCTTTAACATCAAAATCAGCAAAAGTTGAAAGACTTCTAAAGAAACCAATACCATCAGTATTGTGACCAACTAATTTGCCGTCACGATTAATAACTGTATTAACCGCACCAATCAAGGCAGCAGAGTCTGTCAACTCATCCATATAAGGCATGACTTTTTGTTTGTATGGCATTGAAATATTCACGCCAAACATGTCATAACGTTTAACATTTTCCAAAGTAACCGCTAGGTCTTCCTCAGGAATATCCCAGGCAACATAAACACCATTTACACCTGTTTTATCAAAAGCGTAATTGTGAATAAATGGTGAAATAGAGTGTTTAATCGGTGTTGCCACGACAGCCGCTAAGCGAGTGTATCCATCAATCTGCATCAAGTACCTCCCTAATACGTTTCATATCAGCAAGAGCAACCTGTCCAGGTGCACTTGCTTGGTCTAGGCTTGCAAATGACCATGATGAGCCGAATACATCAACAGCAAAACGTGAAACACGTCCTAGTTTGCCCATTGACATAGTCGCATACTCTTGTTCAGGATTTAGTGTTTTAAATCCACGAGTGTAGTTCATCAAGTCAATAACATCTTGTTCACTTTGGGGCATAACAGCAACCTTAACTACACGAGGAGCTAGGGCTGTTAATTCAGAAAATGATTCCATCAAGTTTTCAGGAGTCTCTTCAAAATTATGATAAGACAAAACTAGATTTGGAAACTCTAACATTTGTTGAAAGGCTTCTTTATGTGAAAAATATTCAAAATCGATATAATCTGGGTAGTAAATAGCATTAATATTTTTCAAAAGTTCAACGTATTCGTCATCAGATAAGTTAAGATTACCACCTTCTTTATCTGTGCGAATGGTAAAAATAATTTCTCTGCCGGAAAATTTTTCAAAGATAGCTGGCGCAACTGTCATGATATCTTCTTTGGCTAGGTAATCAGCTCGCCATTCAATGATATCCACATCTTCAAATCTCGAAATATCAATCGACTGCGCCTCTTCTAAATCTTTCGGCATAATAGGTACTACTATTTTCATTTCTCAACCTTTATTGTAAATACTTTCAAATAATTACTGCTCATGTCTGCTTTATTAACAGTGAAATCACTTGGCAATTGTTGCAAGCGAATATATTCATGCTTAACAGAAGCAAACCCTTTTTCCAATTGTTTCTTAAATTGTGCCACAGTCAAATTAGCTGCATTGGTAGAAGCAATGATTGTTCCGTCATCTGACAAGACTTCTAGTGCTTGGCTAATGAGACGGTGATAGTCTTTAGCAACTGAAAATATTTGTTTTTTATTACGAGCAAAACTTGGTGGATCGATAACAATCAAATCAAAAGTCAAGTTTTTACGTTTAGCGTATTTGAAATATTCAAAAACATCCATGACCACAAAATGATGATTTGTCATATCAAGGCCATTGGCATCAAAATGCGCTTGAGACAGTTCACGAGAACGTTTAGCTAAGTCTACAGAAGTTGTTTCAATCGCACCACCCATGGCTGCTGCAACTGAAAAAGCTGCTGTGTAAGAAAACATGTTTAGCACACGTTTTCCAAGACCTAGTTCATTAATTAAAGCATCACGGACTTCATGTTGATCTAAAAAGATGCCTGTCATCAGACCATCATTCATGAAAACACTGTATTTGACACCATTTTCCAAAATGGTAAAGGTTTCAGGTGCTTCTTGACCATAAATGTGAGCTGACTCATAATCAAGTCCTTTAAAGCGAATTTTTTCATATCCGCCTTTAACCGCAGGATAAACTTTTTGAAAGGCTTTAACGATGATATCACGATACTGATAAACAAAAGTGTTGTACCAAGAAAATACAACAAAATCAGCATAACGATCTATCGTCACACCACCGAAATTATCGCCATCTTGATTAAACAATCGATAGGCTGTTGTCAAATCAGAGTTTTCAAAGTGTTGACGCTTCTGCTTAGCCTTGCTAAACAAGCTTTCAAAATAAGACTCTGTCAAATCAATCTTACCATTTCCTAAGAACCAACCGATTCCTTTATTTTGACGAGACAGATAAGCCGTTCCTAAAAACTGACGTGAGTGATTGTAAAGAGCAACCAGCTGATTATCTAAATCAAGTTGATGAAAATCTTTTCCATCCAAAAGTTGAATACCACGTTTAATATTCTTTTCAACGAAAGAATCCACGTATAGTTTGTTCATGAAGTTTATTATATCAAAAATTCAGAATTTTTCCCACTAAATTTTATATTTCACAGGCATAAGAATCAACTTTTGAGGGGGACTTTATGAAGGATTAGAGGAGTAAACTAGATAACAGAGTCATTTTTACGTCTAATACACTAAAAATAGTGGTCGCTTAACCGAAATTTTGCCTTAAAATCCGCTACAGTTCCTTATACTAAAAAATTTATCTTTGTGATATAATTGAAACTGAGATTTTATCTTTAGGAAAAAAAGAATAAAGGAAGTTCCTACAGTGAAAAAAATGAAACAAATTATCTCTCACGTGGTGAACACACGTTTGGGATTTATTTTGACACTTTTAGTCTTGTATTGGCTAAAAACTATGTGGGCTTATCACGTTGACTTTAGTCTCGGACTAGAGAATCCGTATCAACTTTTACTCTCACTTATCAATCCTATTCCGCTAGGATTGCTTCTACTCGGGTTAAGTCTTTATATTAAGAGAACGCGTGTTTTTTATATCGTTAGTTGGATTATCTACACAATATTAAATCTTCTACTTATTTCTAACGCGATTTATTTCCGTGAATTTTCGGATTTCATTACTGTAAGTGCTATGCTAGCAAGTAGTAAAGTTTCTGCTGGTCTTGGTGATTCAGCTGTTAACCTGATACGTGTTTGGGATATTATTTACATTATTGATTACGTCGTTCTTCTTGCTCTATTTGCTACTAAGAAAATCAAAGTTGATAATCGTCCATTTAACAAGCGTGCAAGCTTTGCTATTACGGCCTTATCAACTCTATTCTTTTCAATTAACCTTTTCATGGCTGAAATTGATCGACCTGAATTGTTAACTCGTGGTTTTTCAAATGTTTATGTGGTTAGAGCGCTTGGCTTGCCATCATTTACAGCCTATAGCGCTAACCAAACTTATCAAACAGAAAAAGTTCGTAGCGAAGCTACTGCTTCTGATTTAAAAGAAGCTAAAGAATATGTGTCAGAGCATTATGCAGCACCAAATTCAAAATATTTTGGTATTGCTAAAGGACGAAACGTCATTGTTATCCACTTAGAAAGTTTCCAACAATTTTTGATTGATTACCATTTGCAAGTTGACGGAAAATCATATGAAGTCACTCCGTTCTTGAACTCGCTATATCACTCAAATTCAACCCTTGCTTTCTCAAACTTCTTCCACCAAGTTAAAGCCGGTAAAACATCTGATGCTGAAACCTTGATGGAAACGTCATTATTCGGTCTCAGCAGTGGTTCATACCTTGTTAACTATGGTGGAACAAATACTGCTTACGCTGCCCCAGCAATCCTTGGACAAACTGATGATTACACAAGTGCTGTTTTCCACGGTAACGTTGGTACCTTCTGGAACCGTAATAATGCCTATAAACAATGGGGTTACAACTACTTCTTTGATTCATCATATTTCACAAAACAAAACAGTGAAAACTCATTCCAATATGGATTGAATGATAAATACATGTTTGCTGATTCAATTAAATACCTTGAGCACATGCAACAACCTTTCTATACTAAGTTTATTACTGTAAGTAACCACTACCCATACACAAGTTTAGCTGGTAATTCTGATGAAGAAGGTTTCCCATTAGCTAAAACCGATGATGAAACAATCAACGGTTACTTCGCAACTGCTAACTACTTAGATTCTGCCGTCAAAGCTTTCTTTGATTATTTGAAAGAATCTGGTTTATATGATAATTCGATTATCGTCCTCTACGGTGACCACTACGGTATCTCAAACTCAAGAAACACTGATTTGGCGCCACTTCTTGGAAAAGATTCTGAAACATGGACTGGTTATGATAACGCCATGTTACAACGTGTTCCTTACATGATTCATATTCCAGGATTTACTGAAGGACACATCAGCAACACTTTTGGTGGTGAAGTTGACAACTTACCAACGCTTCTACACTTGCTAGGTATCGATACAAGCAACTACGTTCAACTCGGACAAGACTTGCTTTCTAGCGATAATAAACAAATCGTAGCCTTTAGAACATCAGGCGATTATGTGACACCAACTTATACAAGTTATAGCGGCCATCTCTACTACACTGACTCTGGTCAAGAAATTACAAACCCTGACGAAAACACTCAAGCAGCAACTAAAGCTATTCGCGATGCTGTTGCTAAACAACTTTCTGTCAGCGACGAAGTTCAAACTGGTGACCTACTTCGATTTGATAAGAATGGTCTAAAAGAAGTCGATAGTTCTTCAATTTCTTATACACATTCTCTTAAAACACTTAAATCAATCGAGAAAAAACGCGGTGACGAGTCAACTAGTCTATATAGCGAAAATGGTGACAAATCAACAGTCGATCTCTTCAAAGCACCAAGCTACATGCAACTTCACGAAAGTTCAAATAGCTCAAGCTCTGAATAAGTACTCATAATTAAAAAGTCTTGCTAGGTTTAGCAAGACTTTTTTGATACCTTCATTTCTAAGTTTGGTAAAAATTCCTCGAAAGCACGGTGAATAAAGAACAATACTTTCATTGTACAACTAACTCTTAGGGCAGCCATTTTGCTTCTCCTATCGGTCTAATCAAATTTTATACTAAATCTATAAATTATTGATATAGAACCATAAAGACAAAAAAGACTAACCAAAGGTTAGCCTTTATTAATTCTTATTTACCAAGTTTAGCTTTAGCTGCATCTGCAAGAGCTGTGAAAGCTGCTGCATCGTTAACTGCTAAATCAGCAAGCATTTTACGGTTAACTTCGATTTCAGCCAATTTCAAACCGTGCATCAATTGTGAGTATGACAAACCGTTCATACGAGCTGCCGCATTGATACGAGTGATCCAAAGTTTACGGAAATCACGTTTTTTCTGACGACGGTCACGGTATGCATAGTAGTAAGAGTTCATTACTTGTTCTTTTGCAGTACGGAACAAGATATGTTTTGCACCATAGTAACCTTTAGCAAGTTTCAATACACGTTTACGACGTTTGCGTGATACAACGCCACCTTTAACACGAGCCATTTATATTCTCCTCCAAATAATTCTTAATAATATCGAGTAATTACTTTAGTCTTATTTAAGACCTGAAAGCATTGCTTTAATACGTTTGAAATCTCCTGAGTGCACCATAGCTGCTTTACGAAGATGACGACGTTGTTTTTTAGTTTTACCGTGGAAACGGTGTGAAGTAAATGCGCGGAAGCGTTTCAATCCACCAGAACCTGTACGTTTGAAACGTTTAGCTGATGCGCGGTGAGTTTTTTGTTTTGGCATTTTAAAATTCTCCTCTTAAAATAGTTTAAAATTGACAATTATTTCTTGTCTGGAATTGGAGCAAGTTGCATGAACATTTGACGTCCATCCATTTTAGCTCTTTGCTCAATAATAGCAATATCTTGCGTTCTTTCTGCAAATTCCGCCAGTACCTTTGCTCCAATTTCTTTGTGAGTAATCATACGACCTCTAAAGCGAATTGAGACTTTCACTTTGTTTCCTTTTTCAAGGAATTTACGGCCGTTACGAAGTTTAGTCTCGAAGTCACCTTTATCGATAACTGGGCTAAGACGAACTTCTTTAACAGTCACAACGCTTTGTTTTTTACGTTGTTCCTTACGTTTCTTTTGATACTCAAATTTGAACTTTCCGTAGTCCATAATTTTAGCAACAGGTGGCGTAGCTTGTGGTTGAATTAGAACCAAGTCAACATTTGCATCATCAGCAATAGCTTGTGCTTCTGACAATGGTTTAATTCCTAGTTGTTCACCATCAAGACCAACGAGACGAACTTCGCGAACGCGGATTTCATCGTTAATGAATAGATCTTTCTTAGCTATGATCTTCACCTCTTTATTTTTTTAGAGAAAAACGAAACGGACTTGATAAATCAAGCCCGCACACACATAATATTCCATTCGGAATCTTTGACATGTTGGGCCAGACAACCGTAGTTGCAAGGCGAGAAGTTCTCACTTCTGCTTTTTCTCATTGATTATATTCTATCATAGAGACTAGTCCATGTCAATGATTTTTTTCGCTTTTTCTTGAATAAATTTCACAGCGCCGTCAATATCAACACCAGTTGTATCAAATGTGATGGCATCTTTTGCTGCTTTTAATGGTGAAACCTTACGGTGACTATCTTTATAATCACGTTCTGCGATTTCACGTTTAAGTGTTTTAAAATCAGTTTTGATTCCTTTTTCTTTGTTTTCTTTGAATCGGCGTTCTGCACGTTCTTCAACAGAAGCAATCAAAAAGATTTTAAGTTCAGCATCGGGTAAAACAACTGTACCAATATCACGACCATCCATAATGATGGCACCATTTTTAGCAATACGACGTTGTTGTTCAACAAGTTCTTCGCGAACTTCTGGAATAGCTGCTACCCATGACACGTTATTTGTCACATCGTTTTGACGAATAGCAAGGGTAACATCTTTATCCCCAACAAAACAGTCTGACTGCCATCTTCTGCTCGACCAAATGATACTGGGTTATTGGCCAATGCTTTTAAAATTTCTTCTACATTATCTTCTGTTAAATTATTTTGTAACGCTAAATAAGTTGCTGAACGGTACATTGCTCCAGTATCAAGATAAGTATAGCCAAGATTTTTAGCAATAATCTTGGCTACTGTACTCTTACCACTTGAAGCCGGACCATCAATCGCAATTCTAATTGATTTCATGATTCCTTTTTTCTTCCTAATTAATGTGGACTTCATCTCCAGGATTTGCATACCAGTATCCTGAAGTCATGTGGTCAGGATTAAGTTCATAGAGTCTGTCAACTGAAATACCTGCACGCGCAGCAATTGATGCCGCACCCTCACCAGACATAACTGTAATGGTATCTCCATTACCTTCACTTGATGATTCAGTTGTGTCACTTGAACTAGCATCTGTAGACGAAGCTTCCGTTGATTCTTGTGAGCTTTCTGAACTTGTTGCTTCAGATGAAGAAACAACACTAGATGAAGAAACAACACTAGATGAAGAAACAACACTAGATGAAGCGCCATAAAAATTTGATGTTTCTGACGCTTTATCACCACCACGATTTGAAGTGTAAAAAACAATAAACAAAATCGCAACAACAATAACAAAGAAAACACTCAATAAAGCTGTCAACAAAGGTGTACTGATAACCGAACCTTTTGTTTTACGGCTAATTCTGATTTCGTTGTCATCGACTACTTTTTCTTCCCATGGTTGTTTTGCCATAATGTCCCCTTGTTAAATATATTAATTCATATTACAATGATAATATGAAAGTATCAATAATTCCTGAAAAATGTATTGCCTGTGGCCTCTGCCAAACATACTCTAATCGATTCGATTACCATGATGATGGCATTGTAAAATTTGCTGATTCTGATTTATTAGAACAAACAGTTCCTGATTCAGACAAAGACACCCTTCTTGCTGTCAAATCTTGTCCAACCAAAGCTCTTACAATTTAGTAGGAGCTTTTTTGTTAGACTTATAAGCTTCAAAATAATCAAGTTTGATAAAATTATCCGTCAATTCAACTGTACCTCGAAAATCAGGATGAACAGCTAGAGCATCTAAGAAATACTTCTTAGGCCATTTGCGCATGTAAAAAATCCTATCTGCTTGATTTTTAATTTTTAACACTAAACCAGATCTATTGACTTCAATTTTTTCAATCTGTGCAATCGCAACCCTTGATTTTTTAAATGGGTTAAGTGATACAATACGCAGTTTACCATCTTCTTCAATAACGAAATAACGATGGAACCCTAACCCAACTAAAATAATAAAGGCAGCAAATAAAACAAAGAATTGACTCGGTATTTTTGTCCGCTCGAATAATAATGACAAACCGATAAACATTGGAACCATTGCAATTGACCAATAAATAATTGACCAAGATAATTCTGGTTGCCAATGGTATCGAATCTTTCCAAAGATTTTAATCATTGCGGTCCTCCATTTAGCTAATTCTAACGAATAAGGCTTAGATAAAGCTTAATTATTTTTGAACGATTCCAATAATGACATCCACTGCTTTTTCCATTGTTTGAAGACTGACAAATTCAAAGCGACCGTGCATGTTTTCCCCACCAGCGAACAAGTTTGGGGTTGGAATACCCATAAATGAAATTTTAGAACCATCTGTTCCACCGCGAATTGGTTCAATAACTGGTTTAATGTCTAAATCTTCCATGACTTCTTTGGCCAATTCAACTGGAGTCATATCTTTTTCAATGACTTTCTTCATGTTGTAATATTGGTCGTTCACTGTGATAAGAACACAGTCTTTACCAAGTTCAGTGTTCATCTTATCAGCGATTTCTTGAACTAATTTTTTACGATTTTCAAATGATTCGTCTTCAAAATCACGGATAATATATGAACTATGTGCGTTTTCAACAGCACCTTCCATACCATGCAAGTGGAAGAACCCTTCATATCCTTCTGTTTTTTCTGGACGATCTGCTTCTGGTAATTGATTGTGGAAATCAATAGCTAATTGCAAAGCATTAATCATTTGGTTTTTAGCAGTACCAGGGTGAACATTACGCCCCATGAAATCAATCTCTAAACTTGCCGCACTAAATGTTTCGTATTGAAGTTCACCAAGGGGACCACCATCAACAGTGTAAGCAAAATCAACATTGAAATCATCAACATCAAATTTATTAGCTCCAACACCAATTTCTTCGTCTGGTCCAAAACCGACACGGATTTCACCGTGTTTAATTTCAGGATGAGCAACCAAGTATTCAATCGCTGTCATGATTTCAGCAATTCCAGATTTATCATCTGAACCAAGAAGAGTTGTTCCATCAGTTGTTACCAAAGTTTGTCCAAGGTAATTGTTCAAATTTGGAAACTCTTCTGGTGAAAGCGCATAGCCAGATTGACCAAGTTCAATAGATCCACCAGCATAATTTTCGATAATTTGTGGGCTGATTCCTTCAGCATTAAAATCGGCTGTATCCATGTGAGCAATAAAACCGATTTTACGTGTTTTAGTTGAATCGTTAGCTGGTAATGTACCAACAAGGTAACCATTTGTTAGATAATGCACGTCTTGCAAACCAACAGACTCCATCTCAGGTTTCAAAACATTCAAAGCAAAATCGACTTGAGTTTGAGTCGATGGCGTTGTTGTACTATCTGGATTACTACGTGTATTAATCTTAACGTAGGTCAAAAAACGATTTAATAAGTTTTCGTAAGACATCTTTCACCTCTATTTTTCTCGTTAACTATTATATCACATAATCGGTTAAAAAAAACAACTCCAAGGGTTGTTTTTTAGGTTAGCTTCACTCAAAAATTAACAGATTTATTGCGAAACGTGGTAGTATGCCTTGTTAGCTAAATCGCCTGAATTGATATCAGCTGACGAAATCACACGATCCTTTGAAACATCTGTTGGATCAGATTGACCATTCAAATAATCTGATGAAAAAGCCGTATTAGCTGGGACAATATACAACGTAACATTTGATCTTGTACCAGTCTGAACATCTAGTAGTAGAATACCATTTTGATTGATATCTAAAATATTAGGGGTCATTCCTTCGGTAGCTAATCCATTGTTATTAAAGGTTAAAACATTTCCAGATGCATTTTGCCAATTTCCTGCCATCGTAGCATAGTCTGCTTTTAAAATAGCACCTGTATAAATGGGAGCAATCTCTTGTTCAACTTGTGTTGATGAAGCTTCAGTCGATGAAGGCTGACTTTCTAAAGAAACTGACGATGACGAAGCACTACTTTTACTTGAACTTGAAGATGTTACTTTAGTACTTGTTTTCGTTGCTGTTGAAGATTGTTTGCTATGATTATTGGTATGACTTGTACAAGCTGTCACTATGAAAAGTGACAAGACTAAAGCCAGAACAAGTTTTAAACTCTTTTTCATCGCTGTTCCTCCTTTTACCAAGTAAATCGTCCTGTGTAATCAATACTTTCATCAAGTGCATGTAAGAGTTTTGGTGAAACACTTGTATACTGCCAAGCAGCTGTATTTGAATAATATGACAAGGATTTAGCTGATTCTTGATCTAAGTAAGTATATGCATACAAGTAATGCGCTACCCATAGATTTGATAAACCAAATTTAGCTGTATTTAATTTTCCACCTTTAGTGTCCAACCAACTTGCCATCGTGTAGTAAACATTGTTACTGTAACCAAGATGATTCATTTCATCTTTCCACACTTGGGTATTAGCATTAAGGTCACCGTTAAGCATGCTACGCTCTTCCATGTCATTGACCATTGTCGTTGAGCCTGAAAGTCCCATCGATTGCGCTACACGAACAAAATATTGAGCCTCTGCTCTTGCTTCTGCTGCTGTTTCATAATGAGAATAATGATAAGCTGATACTCTCAAACCAGCTGCTTGCGCATTAGCAATTTGTGCACGAGCATATGGGTTCGTATATGAAGTTCCTTCGGTCAATTTAACAACAACACCCGTAATTCCTTGACTCTTCAAACGTTGATAGTCGCTAACGGAAATGACCCCATTATGGCTACTGATATCAATGAAGTAAGACGGCGCATGTGTGCAGGCTCGTCAGCATTCAAAGCATATTGACCTAAGTTAAATCCTGATGTTGTATTGTCTGTGAAATCAACATAAACGTGAACGGTATAGTTACCTTTGATGTAGCCATGATTTTTCTCATTAACCATGACAGTCACTACACCATCATACACATCAGAAGTTGTATACCAATGAAGATTAGATTGATCACTTTCTGACCAGACAGCAACACTGACTGATTTAATCTTCTTAGTGTATTCAGATTCAGCAATTCGAACTTTCAAAGTCCCATTGTTTGCATCATGATTTTGAACTGAAACTGCTGGATCAACCACATACTTATCTGTTGATAAATCAACACCACTTGTTGATGATAAAGCTTCTAATGAGTAATTAACTTGGCTTTGACCGTAGATATGAATATTGTAATGCCCTGATTCAAAGTTATGCTCTTTAGGCGAGAAGGTTAAGATATAAGTTCCATCAAATTGTTTAGTAGCCTGATACCATTTAATATCATCTTGACCGTTCAAACTTGTCCAAACTGGAATTGTAATACCAGTTACATATACTGGAACATTTGAAACAGTCACCTTAACTTTAACATCACTTTCTTTTGTAATCGTCGCTTTAATCTCTGGTTTTGGCACATTAATGCTTGTTGCACTGATACATGTCATTTGACCATTGATAACAGCGTAGGTATGGATAAGATATGTTCCATAATCGCCAGTATATTTTGCTGTTAATTGACCATTCTCTGGAACTTGATACCAGATAAGATCATCTTGATCATTCTTAACTGACCATACCGCATGCATAACTTTTAAATTAGGGCTGACATCGCTCGGCATGCTAATGTTAATACCATTTTGACCTAGGCTCGCTTGAACCTTAACATCACCAAATTGGTAATCAGATTCAAAACGTGTTCCAAGTAAAGCTGTTTGACTATTTGTGACACGACTATTTCCATAAACGTGAACATTGTAGGTACCAGCTTCTAAGTTATGTGTTGCTTCACTAAAAATCACATAATATGATCCATCTGCAGCTTTAGTAGCCTTATACCACTGAATATCATCTTGACCATTCTTTTCTGTCCAAGTTGGTACTTGAATACTATCAATGTAAACCGGAACGTCAGTAATTGTGACTTTATAAGTTGTTGAACTTTCTTTAGTAATTTTAGCTTTAGCACTTGGTTTTGGAACGTCAATACTTGTCGCACTGATACATGTCATCTGACCTTTAATCACAGCGTAAGTATGGATAAGGTAAGTGCCATAATCACCAGTATACTTAGCTGTCAGCTGACCGTTAGCCGGAACTTTGTACCAAATCAAATCGTCTTGGTCATTTTTGGCTGACCAAACAGCGTGGTAAGCAGTCATATCTGAGCTAACATCACTTGGCATGCTAATTTGAATCCCATTTGCTGTCAAAGTTGGTTGAACTTTAACATCACCAAATTGATAATCTCCTTGAAAACTTGTGCCAGTAAGACCGGTTAGCGAATTCGTAACCGCACTTGTCCCATAAACATGAACATTATACTGGCCACTTTCTAGGTTGTGCTCAGCGATACTAAAGGTTCTTGTAAAAGTGCTGTCAGCATTTTGAGTAGTAGCATACCACTGAATATCATCTTGACCACCTTTTTCTGTCCATGTTGGTAGTTGAATACTAGTGATGTAAGCTGGGATATCACTGACAGTAACTTTGTAAGTTGTGCCACTAACCTTTGTAATTGTCACCTTGGCACTTGGTTTTGGTACATCAATGGCGCGACCGTTTAAACCAATCATTTGACCATTGAGGTTTTGGTAAGTATGGATATTGTATTTTCCATATGAACCAGTGTATTTGGCTACGACGTGTCCATTACTATCAGCCGTGTACCAAATAAGATCGTCTTGACCATTGACCTCAGACCAAACGGCAAACATGATTTTGGCACCTGCTGGAATGGCCTGGTTGTACTGAATATCAAAACCTTTGTTAGTTAAGGTCGCACTGGTTACTTCTTTTACAACAGCTTTAGAAGCAGCTAATTGATTAGTTACCTTTTGACTAGCAGCTTGGACAGCTGATGTTGAGACCTTTGACTCAGCAAGGTTTGACAATGAAGTCTTATCAGAAACACGATCTGTTGTATCATCAGCTGATTGTGACTCTTGTACCGCTGAATCATCAACATTATTCTCTTTAGAATTTCCTGCTGTTTCCTTACTATCTTCAGAAATTGAAGGATTAATGAGACTGATTTGGTCATCGGCATTTTTTTCAGCTTCTTGACCATTAGCAATTGCTGAATCTTGCTTATCAGCATCGCTTAAATTCTGAGTTTCATTTTGAACTTCAGATGAAGGTAATGAGTTGTTTGTTTCATTATCATCAGAGATAACACTATCACTATTTAATTGAAGTGAACCAGATTGCTCTACCGATGATTGAACATTCTCAGTTACTGTCGTTGATTGGGTGGTTGTGTTTTCTTCAGCGAAAACTTGCCCCGAACTTAAAAAAGCTCCTATAATAATCGGAGATACTAGGCAGCTTCGAAGGATATTCTTTTTCAAATCAATCCTCCTCTTTCTATTCTTTACTCGTATCCATTTTATCATGATTTTGTAAGCCCCTCAAGCAAGCACATATGCTTTCACTAAACAAAAGAAGGCAGCGATTCCAAAATCACTGCCTAAAAAATTAATCCGGATAAATGTAAGAAACATCACCACCCCAGAATGAATCGAGCGGGTTAAACCAACCACGGAAATTAGCAATGTATTGTTTACCAGCATAGTTTGATTCTTTAACTTGGATACGCGTGTTGCTTGACACATCTGTTACATAAGCAACGTGTCCGTAGCCATTACCATCATGTGGCCAAACAACGATTGAACCTACTCTTGGCGTTGTTCCAACTCTGAAACCTTTAGCACGTGCATTAACTGCCCAGCCCCCAGCATTTCCAAGCCAGTTTGGAATCCATGGTGCTAAAGACTTGACCGCCCACGTACATTGCCCAACTGGATAAGTATTAGTTTCGTTGATATATGTTGTGATACGAGGAGATGGTGTAGCACTTGGTTTATAGTTTTGATCAGAAAGATTAAATAGTTGCTGTTAAATTATCTGAATAAATAACAGTCGCAACTACAGAAAAAGTATCCGCTTGATTATTAATCGATTTCAAGTCAATACTTTGACTGATTTTTCCATAACTACTTGTACCTGCTTCATAAGTTTTGTTTTTTGAGGATTCGATTTAGAGGTAACTTGAACCTTAAGTTTCGAAACCCTTTTAGACACAGCTTTTTCCATAACATTTACTTTAAACAAACCATTTTCTGTGTTTACATTACTAATACCAACTTCTGGATTTTCTAAACCACTAATCTGATCTACGTGGAATCCTGGTGTTCCACTTAGTGCTTCAAAACTATTAGTAATAGAGTTGTCGCCATAGATATGCACACCGTATGTTCCTGTGTCAAATCCATGGTTAGACAACTGAATTGTTGCCTTATATGAGTTATCACCAACTTTGGTTGCCTTATACCATTTTAAATCATCTTGATTATTCACCGTTGACCAAACTGGAACTGTAATTGAAGTAATATATTCCGGAACATCATTAATCAAAACATCATAGGTTTTATCTGAAGTTTGAACAATTTGATACGATATTTCTTGTTTATCAATAATAATATCCTGACCATTAATAGCAGTCAATTTCCCATCTTGTGCTAAATAGGTATGAACAAAATATCTTCCATAACCTTTATGATTATTTAAATCGACTCTTGTTATTCCTTTCCCAGAATCATCATACCATCTTAAATCATTTTGGTCATTTTCTTCTGACCAGACAGCATATTTAATTGTCCCATTAGATGGTGCATTAATGTCTGTTGAAAGCTGAAGTGCTCCATTTTTAACACTTACTTGAGGTGCTTTAGGACTAATTTTAAGACTTTCTAAGGCAGTACCCGATACACGACCATCAGAATAAGTTGTGTAAACATGAGTAATATATGATCCAGCTCTATTTCCATAATCTGCTAGATTTACCTTAACTTTTGCTTGACCATTAATAACATCAGTTGTATTGTACCATTTAAGATCATCTTGACCGTTTTCTTCAGACCAAACGGCAACATCAATTTGAGTGATATCTTTACAATTTTTAGTCTTTTGCGACATAACTTCAAAAGATTTGCTGACCTCATCAAACGGTGTTTTAGTCACTATCGCATCTGATTGTTGATCCGCCATAGCAGAGTTAGTAAGAAATGCCATGCTAAGCACAGCTATTGACAATAAAGCTGATTTGATTTTATTCAAAAAGCTGTTCTCCTTTATAATATAATGTTGTACACTATATTAATTCGGAAAAACAGCTAAAAAACTTTATAAAATATTAAATTTTATCCTTTTTCTTTGACAATATAAACTGGTCGTTTTTTAGTTTCAAGGAATATCTTAGAAATATATTTTCCGATAATCCCTAAAGCAAGCAATTGGATACCACCAATAAACAAAATGATACAAACCAAACTTGCCCAACCTGAAACACTACCACCAATTGTAAGTTTACGAATAATGATAAATAGAATTCCAAGAATAGAAGCCAAAAATGAAACTGATCCAGCCCACAGTGAAAGATTCAATGGCGCTTCAGAAAAATTAATAAACCCTTCCATAGAGTATTTGAATAAGCTCCAAAAACTCCATGATGTTTCACCAGCCACGCGCTCGCGATTTTCATAAGCGATATATGTTACGTTAAATCCAACCCAAGAGAAAATTCCTTTTGAGAAACGATTAACTTCACCAAGTTCTAAAATACTGTCTACAACTTGACGAGTCATCAAACGGAAATCACGCGCACCATCAACCATCTCTGTATCAGAAACAGCATTGATGATTTTGTAAAACATCTTTGAAAAGAAAGAACGGATAACTGGTTCACCTTTTCGATCAGCTCGACGCGTTCCCACAACATCGTAACCTTCGTTGATTTTTTGATACATATCAATCAACAACTCAGGTGGATCTTGTAAATCGGCGTCCATAACAGTGATAAAATCACCATCTGCAGCCTCAAGCCCAGCTAACAAACCGGCCTCTTTACCAAAATTACGTGAAAATGACAAATAATGAACATTTTCAAAACGGCTAGCAACATCTCGAAGAACCTTTAAGGTTTCGTCTTTTGAACCATCATTGATAAAGATATAATCAAAAATCAATTGGTCCTTCATTTTACTTTCAATTTTTTGAGTTTCTCTTCTAAAAATTAGGATTAGATTGTTTCTTGTTTCATTATTAACAAGGTAACAACAATAGATAAGTTTTTCTATTAGATAATAAGACTTTCAAAAACTAAGTGTTTACACTTTTAGTATAACCTCAAAAACTACTACATAAAAAAATGTAAAGTAATTACTTACATTCTAAACACTTTTAAGGTGTTATTTATCTTTACACACAAAACACCACCATTGAATCATTGAAGTTCTATAATTCATTTTCCCCAATCCTTGCGATCAGTTCAGCATTCAGTTCTCATCTCGTCCCAACAATTGCCGTACAAGCTGATAAATCGTAGTGCAAGGATTTTGATTTGCATAACGTGAATCTGCATATTCTAAATGCTTCGCTTCCGCATACCGCAAGGCGGACTCCATTGAGCCGTAAGTAGTCATTATCTTATAATTGTTAGGATCTTTCTTGGCGTATCTGTACTTTTTCTTCGATTTATATTTCGGAGAAGCATTTACAGCTGTTGAAATCTTCTCTTCATAATCCTTTCGAGACACTCCTGTTATTACATTCTGAAAATGATATAGATACCACAATTCGAATGCTTCATTACTCCAGGCTACCTCAATGCTATTTTTTGTCCCATCGCAATGGCTTCGTTGAAATCCTTTGCAGGAAATTCATCCCTATCGAAAACAGCCCAAACACGGTCATAGTTATTCTTATTTTTAAGATCAATGGCCTTCTCCACAACATCTTTTGTTCCACGCCCAAGCCCTTTAACCTCGATGTCATATACAATTACCCCCTGTTGCTTTTCGGCAAAAGCTTCAAAGTAATTAGGTTCAGTCTTTGTCCCTTCGCACACAATTAACACAGAGCAACGTATGACTTTCTGTTCTCTCTTTTGCGATTTGCCTCCTAAATTTTGAAGTAAGCATTTATCTATCTTTATTCTCTTTGCTGCCATACCCTTACATTATTAATCATTCAATATATAAGGAATGGCACCATAACGACCGGCGATATAGTTTTTCTCATAATTTGCATCATTACGAGGTTTGGTCCCGTCTGGGAGTACGATATCAATCAGACTATACAAATCCGTCTGCTCTTTAGAATCTTTCTCCGTGAACCATATCTGGTCTCGTCTTAAAATTTTCTGAGAAAGTAAGTGCGTATCGTGGGTAGTGAATATCAATTGGGCATTCTTTGGATTTGTTTCCGGATTATTGAATAATTCAATAATATACTGAGAAATCAGAGGGTGCATTTTTGCATCCAGCTCATCGATGACAAGCACGCTCCCAGAATAAAGCGTTTCGAATACGTCCGT
>ENA-OQJR01000120-OQJR01000120.1-human-gut-metagenome-genome-assembly--contig:-NODE-120-length-22675-cov-4.685737_pt1 | contig 22675 bp, 21 predicted proteins | sample MGYA00242614_ERZ504781 | MGnify/ENA primary metagenome ERZ504781 (study PRJEB26092, sample SAMD00036365) | human gut metagenome | host: Homo sapiens | study: EMG produced TPA metagenomics assembly of...
ATTCTGTGCATTGCAAGACGTGTTGCGGAATGCAGGGTGAACGGTAACAACATTGCCTGGCAAAACAACAATTATTTCATTTCACAAAGGAGGATCCCTATGAAGAGAATCAATGCAATCTACGCAAGGCAGTCAGTGGACAGAGCAGACAGTATTTCTATTGAAAGTCAGATCGAGTTCTGCAAGTACGAGTTAAAGGGTGGAAGTTTCAAAGAGTACAAGGATAAGGGTTACAGCGGCAAGAATACAGTCAGACCACAGCTTCAGCAGCTTCTGACAGATATCCGCAGAGGGGAAGTGGAGAAAGTGATCGTGTATAAGCTGGACCGGATCAGCCGTTCTATTCTGGATTTTTCCAATATGATGAATCTGTTTCAGCAGTATCAGGTGGAATTTGTCTCTTCTACAGAGAAATTTGATACTTCGACACCTATGGGACGGGCAATGTTAAATATCTGCATTGTGTTTGCGCAGTTGGAACGTGAGACTATTCAGAAGCGTGTCAGCGACGCATATTATTCCAGAAGTCAGAAAGGTTTTCGCATGGGCGGAAAGCCTCCTTATGGTTATCGGCTAGAGGAGATCCTGATGGAAGGAATCCATACAAAGAAGCTTGTGGAAGAACCCGGGGAAGCGGCAATTGTGCGGGAAATTTTTGATATGTACGAACAACCGGACACTTCTTATGGGGATATCACCAGATATTATGCGGAAAAGGGAGTGCAGTTCTACGGAAAGGAACTGATACGTTCCATGCTGGCCCAGCTTTTGAGAAATCCGGTATATGTGCGGGCTGATATGGATGTGTACCGTTTTTTCAGGAGCCATGGAACCAATATAGTAAGCAGTCCGGAGCAGTTTGACGGGATTCATGGATGTTATCTTTATCAGGGGCGGGATGCGCAGACAGATAAGCTGCAGAATCTTAAGGGTCATATGCTGGTGGTGGCACCTCATGAGGGGCTTGTGTCTTCGGAGCAGTGGCTGAACTGCAGGATCAAGCTTATGAGAAATAAAACGATTCAGGCCAATAGGAAAGCTGTGAATACATGGCTGGCAGGGAAAGTGAAATGTGGCAATTGCGGATACGCACTTATGAGTATTAAAATACAGTCCGGTAAACAGTACCTGAGATGTACGAAGCGTCTGAACAACAAAGCCTGCCCGGGGTGCGGGAAGGTTTATACTGAAGATGTGGAGAATTATGTATATAAAGAGATGGTACGTAAGCTGCGCGAAGGACAGTCTCCTGCCGCTTATACGAAGTTAAAGGAAAATCCGCAGGTAAAGCAGATTTACAGGGAGATTGAGGAAATGGAAAAGGAGATTTCTCTGCTTGTGGATTCTCTGGCAGGTGCCGGAGAAACACTGACAGATTATATTAATCAGAGAGTGGAAGAAATAGACCAGATACATCAGTTAAAGCTGGAGAAATTATCGGTGCTTGCGGAGAATCATGCGACACCGGAGCAGATGGAAAAGGTAGCATCTAATATAAGTCTGTGGGGAGAGATTGATTTTGAGGAGAAGAGGTTTACAGTTGAATAAGATGATCAGGTCACTTAAGGTATTTCCCGGATCAGTCCAGATACAATGGAAATTCTGATATATAACAGTCCGGCAGAGCGTAAATTTTTGTCTTTACGCTCTGCCGGACTAGAGCGTGTCTGAAAAATCATTCCCGCAATCTGCACGCCCCACTTTGCGGGATATTTCACCCGAATTCAGTTGCCGTAGCCCACTACGGCGCCCTCATCCGGGCAAAATATCCCACAAATTGTGACGCACATCTTGCAGAAAGCCTTTTTCAGACACGCTCTAGTGATGGTCTTATTATTTTTCAGTCAGTGGTTTGTTCTTTATAAGCATTTCGCGAATTACGTTTTGCGTATATTCTCCGACATGCCTCTTATCTTCTTTGCTCAGTTCATCCGGATAGATTGGCTTACCGTATTCTACTACAACTTTTGCAGGAGATATCTTCGGGAAGTGTGCCTCGAAAATGTTGGCTGAATTGCTGATCGCAATTGGGATGATCGGGCAATTGGCCTTGGTAGCGATTTTGAAGCTTCCTTCATGGAAGGGAAGCATGTCCAGCTCATCTTTATTTCTGTTTCGGGTTCCTTCCGGGAAAATACAGATGGAAATTCCGGATTTTACTTTGTCTACTGCGGTCAGGATCGTTTTGAGTCCCTGTTTGATGTCTTTCCTGTCAAGGAAGAGACAGTGGAGATAACGCATCCATGTGGAAAGAAGAGGAATTTTCTCCATCTCTTTTTTGGCAATGTAGCCTGTACGGATCGGACAGCGGGAGTAAGTAAGAAGTATGTCGAAGTAGCTTCTGTGGTTGCCGATATAAAGTACAGGTGTGTCCTTTGGCACATTTTCTTCTCCGATCACAGTAATCTTTGCACCGGTGATCTTAAGGATAAATCGGAATACTGCCTGGATGATCCTAAGGGAGCTGATATCCTTCTTTTCAGGAGAAAATCTGCCGATGATCCATTCGACCAGCAGGATGGGGATGGACAGGATCAGGTATCCGATCACAACAATACAGACGAGGATAAATCGTATCATTCGTTAATTCCTTTCCGGGCATTATATAATGCTGATGCCCATATATAAGTATAGAAGTTATTATAAGGAATTATGAGATATCCTGCAAGAAATAAATCATAGTATGATGATTTTTTGGCGTTAAATAAATCATTCCGGACGGGATTCTTTCCTGCAGAAAAGCAGTTACTGTCAGATATATAGCATAGAGTATGGTAATAACAGGGATGTATCCGGCATAGAATATTTAGCGAAGAATGAGCAGGGGTACATTATGGGCAAAAGGACAGGAGGACTGCTCTGTGTGTTGCTGTTGGCTCTTTTGCCGGCGGGCTGTCAGTTTATCAGGATTGAGGAGGGCGAACGTACACCTCTGGAATATACGATCGTAAAGCAGGAGGAAATTCCGGAAGAGATTTCAGAACTGATGGAACAGAAGAAAAGAAAGTATTTCAGATGACCTATCAGGTGGGAGATATAAGGTATCTGATGAAGGGATATGGAGAGCAGCTTACAGGAGGGTACAGTATTCAGGTGGAGGAGGTTTCCGAATCAGAGAACGCAGTATTCTGCAAGACAAGGCTGATAGGTCCGGAGAAAGCGGATGCAGGCAGTGAACCGTCTTATCCCTGTATTGTCCTGAAAATCAGAGAAACAGAGAAACCGATAGAATTTTTGGGTTTTATCATAAAGTAAACAGAGAAAGGAAGGAAGCAGGTTGGAATTAAAAAAAGAAAGTATTCAGATGCTGCGGATCAAAAATAAAGCGGCAGCGCAGGCGACTTTTGACGAGGACTATAATGTGCCCGATGTGAAACCGGATATCGGGAGACTGGTGCAGAGCAAAGCGGATGTTTCCATGGAGGAGGTGCGGCTGAGTGAAGGAAGAGCGCTTCTTAAAGGGACATTAAATGCAGATTTGCTTTATGTGGGGGAAAAAGAGGGCAGGATTTACAGCCTTTCTGCGAAGCTTCCGCTGGATGAGATGATTAATCTGGAGGGAATCGAAGGGGGAGATAAGCTGTGTCTGAAATGGGAGATTGAGGATCTCAGTGTTCATATGATCCATTCCAGAAAACTGAATATTAAAGCAATTGTAACTTTTTATGCAGTGGTAGATGAACTGGCAGTCGTTGAACTTCCGGTTTCCGCAGAGGATCAGGAAGTCTCTGTGAAAACGGAGAAAGTCCGGCTTATGAGTCTTCGTGTACATAAAAAAGATACCCTGCGCATTAAGGATGATATTACTCTTGCGTCAAACAGACCGAATGTAGAAAACCTTCTGTGGTATATGGCTGAACCGAGGAATCTGGACCTGCGGCCGGGAGAGAACAAACTCCGGGTGAAAGGAGAGCTTGCAGTTTTTCTTCTGTATACAGGGTATGAAGAGGAGAATCCACCTCAGTGGCTGGAGTATACCATGCCTTTTTCCAATGAGATGGAATGCAGTGGCTGTATGGAAGATCTGATCCCACATATTGAGGTGTCTCTTCTTCATCAGGGGATAGAGGTAAAGCCTGATCCGGATGGTGAAGAACGTATCCTGCAGGTGGATGTGGTACTGGAATTAAATATGAAAATGTACAGGGAAGAGGAGCATGAACTTCTTCTTGATGCATACAGCCCACACAAAGAATGTGTTCTTCATCGGAAAAAGGAAATGTTGGAAAGTCTTCTGGTACGGAATTTTTCCAGGTGTCGTCTGACAGACCGGATAGAAGTTAAGGAGAGTCAGGGAAAAGTTTTGCAGCTTTGCCACAGCAGCGGTAAGGTAAAAGTAGATAAGACCAGGATTACGGATAAGGGAATTGTGGCAGAAGGAATTGTGGCACTCAAGATCCTGTATATTATTGGAAATGATGAAATGCCGTTTTATTCTATGGATGCCATGCTTCCGTTTACTCATCTGATCGAGGCAGAAGAGATCGGGAAGGATTGCACATATTTACTTCAGGCTGACCTTGAACAGCTTTCCACTGCAATGGCAGATGGGGATGAGATTGAAGTCAAGGCGGCGGTGGGACTGAATGTGCTTGTGTTCAGACAGTGGGAAGAGCAGCTTATTGAATCTGTGGAAGAACAGCCGCTGGATCGTAAGAAACTGGAAAGTATGCCGGGAATTACGGTATATATTGTAAAGGCCGGAGATACCCTGTGGGATATTGCAAAGAAATTTTATACAACTGTGGATGAGATTTCGGGTGTGAACAGTCTTACGGAAAAAGAGGTAAAGCCGGGGCAGTCGTTAATTCTTGTCAGGCAGGGATGATAATGAAAAAAAATTTCCGAAAAAAAATGAAAACTCCTATATTGAAAACTAAAAAAAAAATGATTTAAAATATGCACAAAGAGTTTTATTGTATACAAAGTACAAATATAATTGCGAAAGTACAGTTATATACGAATGATATTGCTGGAAACGGAGGATTTTATGCGTTTACGTGCATTGGCGAAGATAAATCTGGGACTGGATATTCTCAGAAAGAGAGAGGATGGCTATCATGAAGTCCGGATGATCATGCAGACGATACAGATGTATGATGTTCTGGAGATGAAGAGGGTGAGGAAGCCGGGGATTTCCCTGTCTGTCAATTATTCCTATATTCCGAATGATGAACGAAATCTGGTGTATAAGGCGGCGAAGCTTCTGATGGATGAATTTCAGGTTAAGGGTGGTGTGGATATCCATCTTGAGAAATTTATTCCTGTGGCAGCAGGTATGGCAGGCGGAAGCTCGGATGCGGCAGCTGCACTGGTGGGGATCAACCGGCTTTTTAAACTGGGACTGAGCCAGAAGGAGCTGATGGATCGTGCTGTGAATATCGGGGCAGATGTTCCGTACTGTGTGATGAGAGGAACTGCCCTGGCAGAGGGGATCGGGGAGAAACTGACCAGGATCACTCAGGTGCCGGACTGTTTTGTACTGATCGGTAAGCCCGGAATCAATGTTTCCACCAAAGCTGCCTATGAGAGCCTTCAGCTGGATAAGATTTCTTCTCATCCGGATATTGACGGGATGATAGGAGATATAGAACGTGGAGATCTTCTGGCAATGACACAGAAGATGGGAAATGTTTTTGAGCCGGGAATTATAGAGAAATATCCTGTAATTGGCGAAATCAAAGCACTGATGGAGAGTCATGGTGCGTTAAAGGCGATGATGAGCGGAAGTGGTCCTACAGTGTTCGGAATCTTTGATGATCGTGAGAAGATGGAGGCGGCAGCAGAGGTTCTCAGAGAGAGCCGGCTGGCGAAGACGGTTTTTGCCACAGAAGTAACGAAAGCAGGAGGGAATACAAATGACAAGTGATTTTTCAGTAAATATGAATGAATATCTTCCATTAAGGGATGTGGTTTTTAATACGCTGCGTCAGGCAATCCTGAAGGGCGAACTGAAACCTGGTGAGAGACTGATGGAGATTGCGCTGGCAGAGAGACTTGGCGTGAGCAGAACTCCTATCAGAGAGGCAATGCGTAAGCTGGAGCAGGAAGGTCTGGTAGTGATGATCCCGAGACGTGGTGCCCAGGTTGCCAATATCACAGAGAAGGATCTGAATGATGTTCTGGAGGTTCGTATTGCTCTTGAGAATGTAGCTATTGAGAAAGCATGTGCCCGTATGACTGAAGAAGAAATGAGGAGACTCTGGCTTGCTGCCAAGGAGTTTGAACATACGATCGCAGAGGGAAATCTTGTTAAGCTTGCGGAGGCTGACGTTGCATTCCATGAGGTTATTTATCAGGCTTCTGATAATAAGAGGCTGATCCAGGTACTCAACAATATGCGTGAGCAGATTTATCGTTATCGTGTGGAATATCTAAAAGAAGGTGAAACACGAGATGTTCTGGTGAAGGAACATGAGGAACTGACAAAGGCGATCAGAGAGCGTGACGTAGAACGCGCGAAACAGCTTTCTTTCCAGCATATCGAGAATCAGAGAATGGCTATCATGCGTTCTATTGAGGCTGAGGATGCAGAACGTGAACGTGCAGAGAAAGAGAAATCCAGGGGACACAGATAAGAATGGTATAATATCTGAATATCGGGAAATTCTAAGAGAGGCGGGAGGCCTCTCTTTTTTTGCGCATCCATGTATGTAAGTGGGTTTATGAATATTGCCGACTGGCAACAGATCTGTCTGGTACATCGAAAACGATGTACCGGTATGAAACGAGGTGGGAAATTATTGAAGAAGCTGGAAGAATCCCGGAAAGTATCTGCAAATCTGAGGGAGAATGAGAAATATCTGCGAAGCAGGCTGGAAAACTGCAGTGATATTCTGATCCGTCCCATGCGGCTGGGAGATAAACATAAGGTGGACTGCCTTATGGTCTATATAGAAGTTGCGGTTTCCAACATGATGCTGGATGATTCTGCTCTTGGAAAGATGATCAATCATTTCTGGGAGATTTCGCCGGAGGATATTCAGGAATTTGTCAGGCATAACAGTCTTGGGATCGCAGATGTAAAGAAACTGGAGAATCTTGACGAGTCCATAGATGCCATGCTTGCAGGGAATGCAGTGTTTTTCATAGATGGATATGACAAGGCGATGAAAATCTCCAGCAAAGGTTATCCATCCACAGGTGTGATGGAGGCAGAATCGGAAAAGGTGCTGCGGGGTTCCAGGGAAGGATTTTCGGACAGTGTGAAAAGTAACAGTGCACTGGTAAGAAAAAGGCTTCGTGATACCAGACTCAAGGTGGAAGAATATAAAATCGGTGTGCGCTCTCATACCTTAACGCAGGTGTTATACATGGATGACCTGGTACATGAGGGACTTCTGGAAGAAGTGAAGGAACGGCTGGAAGAATTTCAGATTGACGGAATCCTTGACAGCGGTATGCTTGAACAGCTGACAGAAGATGTGTGGTATTCTCCTTTTCCTCAGTATCAGACAACGGAACGTCCGGATCGTGCTGTGCAGGAAATCCTGAAAGGTAAGGTTGTGATTCTGTGTGATAATTCTCCGGAAGCATTGATCCTTCCGGGAAATTTTAGCAGTTTCATGGAGAGCAGCGAGGACTGGTATCACAGGTTCGAGATGGCTTCCTTTCTCAGAATACTGCGATATCTGGCTGTGATCATGGCGACTGTTCTGCCGGGACTTTACCTGGCAGTGATACGTTTCCATACACAGATTCTGCCATCTGCACTGATACTGTCTTTTGCGGAGGCGAGGGAAGGAGTGCCCTTTTCCAGTGTGGTGGAACTGATTTTTCTGGAACTGGCTTTTGAACTGATTCGGGAGGCTGGGGTGAGAGTTCCGGGATCTCTGGGGAATGCTATTGGCATTGTTGGCGGACTGGTGATCGGACAGGCAGCGGTAGAGGCAAATCTTGTGAGTCCGATCGTGGTGATGATCGTGGCGTTGACTGCGCTTGGATCTATGACTGTTCCAAATGAAGAGTTTGCAGCAGCATTTCGGCTAGTGAAATATGGGTTTCTGATCCTGGGAGGTTATCTGGGAATTTACGGAATCGTGCTGGGAGTATATCTGGTTATAGGGCACCTGGCAGGCCTGATGAGTTTTGGTATTCCTTATCTGGTTCCTTTTATAAAGAAAGAACAGAAGGGCAGCAGAGGAGAAGGGGTTCTGAGAGTTCCACTGCGCAAGAGGGTATTACGACCGCTTTATGCAAGAGAGGAGCAGAAGATCCGTTTGAAGAGAAAGGAGTCCGGTTCATGAGATTTGCAGAGAATAACAGAATTTCCCACAGGCAGCTGTACAGGCAGATGATACTGGCATTACTGGCACCATTTATGCTCTGCGTTTTCGGAAAGGGTGGAATGAACGGAATCAGTGCAGTGGCGGGAATGATTTTTGCGCTGATATTGCTTGGGTTTTATGTAATCTGGCTGATACGGCTGACACCTTCATTTGAAGATCCGGTAAAGTCTGCAGGTGCTTTTGCGGGAAGGCTGATCGGGATTTTTTTTCTGATCTATGTGTTGATGGCGGGAGGATATCTGCTGGCACTTCTCAGGAGGCTGGTTCCTGTAAAGCTGATCACAGGAGTATCCGGCCGATGGATTGCATTCTGGGCGGCTCTGGTATGTTCTGTCGGAACCTGCAAAGGTGTACAGAGAAGAGGAAGAATGGCGGAAGTATCAGGTGGTCTGCTTCTTGGCGGGATTATGATAATGATGATACTTTGTGTGCCACAGGCAAAAACGGAATATTTCATGGGAGAAATCCGGTGGGAGGAGCTTACAGTGAGAAATGTCAGTCAGTCTTTTTATGGAACTCTGTGTGCTTTTTCGCCGGTTGCATTGCTGCCATTTCTGTTGGGAAATGTGGAGAAATACGGAAGTGCGGGAAAGACGGTGGCAGGAGGAATCCTGACACTTGGCGGGATTCTTATTGGAATGGAGCTTCTGCTTCCGGCAGTTCTGGGATATGACAGGGTAGCGGCGGAAAGTTATCCGGTCCTGCCTCTGCTGGCAGGCGCAGATCTTCCGGGAAATGTACTGGCCAGATTTGACATCCTGTGGATGGGATTTCTGCTTTACAGCCTGCTTTTTGCAATAGGGAGTCTGCTGTATTATGGAAATCAGATTATCGGGAAATCTCATCCTGGCAGGGGGAGGTTCTGGCTTCCGGCACTGGTTTTCCTGATTTCGCTTCTGGAAGAAGAGGGAAAAGGAATACTGGATTATTTTGGATGGTGTCTGGCGTATATTTTCGTTCCGGGAATTCTTATCTGTCAGTTTTATATGTTTATCAGAGGAAAGGGACACCGCAGGAAGCAGAGGAAAAGGGCAGTCGGTGTGGTGACCGGGATTTTGTCAGTCAGTCTTTTTATGAGCGGATGTGGTGCGGCTGTGGAACCGGAGAAGAGAATGTATCCTATGGCACTTGGCGTGGATGCCTCAGAAGAAGGAATCTGTCTTACCTATGGGATGCCGGATCTTTCTGAGAGTACGGGGCAGGGAAAAGAGGAAGAAGATGGCGGTTCCCGGGTTCTGCAGATCAGTGGTGCTGATTTCGCCCGGATTGAAAAAATGTATGATCAGTCACAGGAAAAACTGCTTGATATGGGGCATCTGCAGGTTCTGGTCATGGGGAGAACACTGGTGGAGGACGGAAGATGGAGAATGGTGCTGGATTATCTGAAACAGGAGAATTTTGTGGGGGAAGATCTTTATGTGTTTGAAGCGGAGGATGCAGGGGAGATCCTGAACTGGCATGGGGAGGATAATTCATCAGCAGGAGAATATATTACAGGACTGATCCGAAACAGAATGTCAGGAGGAAATATTACGGCTGTGACACTCAGAGAGCTTTTTTATGAAAAATATAAAGAAGATAAAATCCTGCAACTTCCGACTGCAAAGATCAGAAATGGAAGTCTGGAAGTGGAAGTATAAATCAGGGAAATATTGACCATAATCAAAATATCAAAGTGCTGCCGGAAAATTCCATATAAAATAAGAAAATAACGAAGGCAGATATGGTAACTGATAAAATATAACAGGAGAGAGGGACAATGATGAATAAAAAGTGTAAGAACAGAAAATTAAGAAGAAAACTGTCGTTTGTTCTGTTCATAGCAGCTGTTGGTGTTCTTATGATGAGAGCAATTCCGGGAATGTCCGGGAAGATAGCGGAAATCGCTGAAAGACGACAGGAACAGACTGCAGTTACCGCATGGTGGGGGACATTGTACCCGAAATTCTGCTTCTCGCAGTTCCCTGAGGAAAATAAAGGACAGAAAGATGACATAAAGATATCCTTCTGGCTTGCACAGGCTCTTGATTGGTGATAGAATAGTGAGACAATCAATAGAGATGGAGAATAGAAATCAATGAAAATAGACAGAGAGGCACCGATAGGAGTATTTGATTCCGGTGTGGGAGGGCTGACTGTTGCGCGTGAGATCATGCGTAATCTTCCTTCAGAAAAAATCGTATATTTTGGTGATACGGCGAGAGTGCCTTACGGAAGTAAATCGAAGGAAACTATCATCCGGTATTCCCGGCAGATCATTCGTTTTCTTCAGCAGCAGCAGGTAAAGGCGATTGTGGTTGCATGTAATACAGCCAGCGCTTTTGCCCTGGATGCAGTGAGGGATGAGTTTGACATTCCCATCATTGGCGTGATAGAACCGGGGGCTAAAGTGGCGGCTGCCCAGACCAGAAATAAGAGGGTAGGAATCATTGGTACTGTGGGAACTGTAGGAAGTGGGATACATGCAGAGTATCTGAAGCATCTGGATCCGGAGATCACTGTTTTCGGCAAAGCATGTCCGCTGTTTGTGCCACTGGTAGAAGAAGGGTGGCTTCATGATCCGGTGACTGATGAGGTCGCTGCCAGATATCTGAAGGAACTTCAGGATAAGCAGGTGGATACACTGATATTGGGATGTACTCATTATCCATTGCTTCGTTCCACCATCAGAAAGATCATGGGAGACGGAGTATGTCTGGTGAATCCGGCTTATGAAACCGCACTGGAGCTGGGAAGGCTTCTGGAGGAAAAAGGACTTGCCGGTGAAGGTACAGAGAAGAATGAATTTCCGTATCGCTTCTATGTGAGTGATCTGGCAGATGAGTTTAAGGCATTTGCCAATTCGATTCTTCCATATGATGTGGAGATGACGAAAAAAATAGATATTGAGAAGTATTAAAAACAGCAGATTGCTGAATGGTTATAATATAGATACATAAAAACAGGTTTTGAACAGTATAAAAACAGGAGTATGAGAAGAATGGATAAAGAAGTGCTGATTCATGTAAGGGGACTTCAGACAATGGATGCAGACGGTGAACAGGAACCTCTGGAGATTGTTGTACCGGGACAGTATTATTTCCGGAACGGAAGTCATTATCTGCGCTATGAGGAAGTCATGGAGGATTTTGCAGAACCTACCGTCAATTACATAAAAATTTCCCGGAAGGGAATGGAGGTCCGCAAGAAAGGTGTGGTCAATGTTCATATGGTTTTTGAACAGGGTAAGAAGAATATGACTTACTATACCACTCCCTATGGAACCATTGAAATGGGGATTGCGGCGACGAATCTGAATCTGCAGGAGAGTGATGGCGGTCTTGATATGAAAGTGGATTATGCGCTTGATATGAACCAGGAGCATGTGGCAGACTGTTATCTTGCGATTAAGGCACAGCCAAAGGACTGTAAGAATTTTACAATTTGATCAGATCTGGTAAGTTCTCTGCTTCGTTGCAGATATCTGTCTGATCCAAACAGAAAAAGGTCAGTGATCTGTGTGTATGGATGACACGATTCACTGACCTTTAGTTTATATGTCTGACTGCATTTATTTGGCAGTTTTGTCTTTCTTGAATTTTGCTAAAGAACCTTTCTTTTGGGGGCCGGTGTCTGAAGGACCGCGGTATTCCTTTACGCCTACAATATAAAGACCGCTTACTTCGGCTTTGATTTCTTTCTTAAGCGGGATCAGGTCGAAAACCTTCTCATCTGCGATCATGATTGCAATCTTTGGTCCGATTTTAGCTTTAACGATTGGAAGCTTGGAACGGCGCATAAGTTTAGGTGTCTGTTCAATTACCATCTGAGGAAGTCCGGATTCTTTCAGTGGCATCCTCTTTTTATCGATAACCAGCATGGAAACGGTTTGTTTAGTTGCTTCAATCTGAGCCTGCTGTTCTTCCTGTTTCTTCTGGGCTTTTTTTCCGAAGAAATATAAACCGATCAGTGCAGCGATCAGGATAACAAGAATGACCAGAAGGACTATTGTTACTGTACTCATTTGCATCCTCCCTAATGTATGTGTTTTCACAGGGACTGTTGGTACGGACAGTCCATTGCATAAAAATTATTTTATCATTAAATAAGGTAAAACGCAATTGCAAAAAAAGAATTAATGGATGGAAAGCGGTAGAAATTTACATTATGAAAGGTTATAATTGTAGCAAAACTGTAATGCGACAATATTTGCCGGAGAGAACAGTAATGGTAAATATGCGGAACAGTTAAAGACATTTTTACAGGATGGAATCACAATGTGTGGTTATAATATATGTAACGGGAATTGTGGAGTTATTTTGTGACAGAATAATTTGTGAGTAAAAAACGGATAATGATAAAAAGGAGAAAAGCATGAGCGAATTAAAGCCCGACTCTGAGAAGAAAGAGGAGCGACTTTCAGATAAGGAAAAAGTAAATACAGAAAAGACAAAATGCAGAAGAACTAAATGCAGAAGAGCTAAATGCAGAAGAGCTAAAATGCAGAAAAACCAAATGCAGAAAAACCAAATGTAGAAAAACTAAATGAAGAAAAACCAAATACAGAAGAGATAAACGAAGAACCTCCGGCAGCAAGCGAGGACGAAGATTTCTTTTTTGATGATAATAAAGCTTATGAAGCCCGTAGGGCAGCCAGACTGGAACGCCGCAATAAACTTCGCCGCAGAAAAAAAAGACTGCGTATCGCAGGCTGCATAGTGGTGGCGGCAGCCGCTGCAATTGGGATTGGAATAGGATTTTACGGGGAAGAACTGCAGAATTTTGTCAGTGAGCAGCAGGTTAAGATTGCGCAGATGGTGAAATTTGCAGACAGGAAAACAGAAGAAGAAAAAACAGCTCAGCAGACAAATGCAGAGGCAGAAGCTGAGAATGCGGTGACACCTGAAGTTCAGGATACGGATGGACTGAGTGAAGAGGACAAAACTCTTTACAGGCAGGCAAAGTATGCTGCAAAACAGTATGATTATGATAAAGCCATAAGTATGCTGCAAAACAGTGAGACTTATCAGACAAGTGAGAAGTTTCAGCATGCGGTTAAGGTTTATCAGAAAAAGAAGGAATCCTGCGTTTCCTGGCCGTTAGACCAGGTGACACACGTCTTTTATCATACTCTGATCAAAGATACCGGTAAGGCTTTTGACGGGGATTACAAGTCAGGAGATTACGATCAGGTTATGACAACGATTGATGAATTTAACCAGATTACTCAGAGCATGTATGATAAGGGATATGTCATGGTCAGCATTTATGACATGGCGACAGCGGATGAAAATGGGAATATGAATGCAGGGGAGATTCTCCTTCCTCCAGGTAAAGTACCGTTTGTACTTTCGCAGGATGATGTGTGTTATTATCATTATATGGACGGGGACGGATTTGCAGCCAAACTTATCGTAGATGAGGAAGGAAAAATCCGCAATGAATATGTGGAAGATGATGGCAGTATTTCTGTAGGCGATTATGATATGGTTCCTCTGATCGATCGTTTTGTAGAGGAACATCCTGATTTTTCTTACAGAGGTGCTAAAGGAATTGTTGCCCTTACCGGTTACAATGGAATTCTTGGTTATCGCACAGACAGCAGTTATGAAACCCGTCCGGATGATCTGGATGCAGATAAAGTAAAATGGCTGGATGAGCATCCGGATTTTAATCTGAATACAGAGAGAGAAAATGCAGCCAGAGTAGCGCAGGCTATGAAAGATGAAGGCTGGCTGTTTGCAAGCCACACATGGGGACATCAGAATGTAAGTCAGATCAGTCTGGAGAGATTACAGGTAGATACACAGAAGTTTAAAGAGAATGTTGATCCTCTGATAGGCGGAACAGATATTATTATTTTTGCATTTGGAGCAGATCTTACCAGTGTTGAAGATTATTCGGGGGAGAAGTTCGAATATCTTAAGAGCCAGGGCTATAATTATTACTGTAATGTGGATTCAAGCCAGTATTTTGTGCAGATCCGCAGTAATTATTTCCGGCAGGGAAGAAGAAATCTGGACGGATACAGAATGTACTATAATCCGGAACTTCTCTCAGATCTGTTTGATGCACAGTCTGTGTTTGATTCTTCCAGACCGGTGCCGGTTCCAACTATGGGGTGAGTATGATCTCTGTGCATAACTGAAAGGGGACAATATATGAGAAAAAGGATAGCATGTGTAACAGCAGCTATTTTGAGTATTTCGTTAGGAGTAAGCGGATGTGGGCTCATTCCGTTTGAACAGGATATTCCATTTCTGAGTTCCAGAGCTGAAAATGCGGAAACTGAGAAAAAAACAGAACAGCAGACAATTGATGAACAGGATGCTGATACAGAGAAAAGTACAGAAGATACACAGCAGGATGATGGTCTGAATGAGGGAGAGCAGACTGACAACGAAGATACAGAAGAGGCAGATGAGAAACAGGAAAATCCTATGGAGCAGGCAGCGCTTATGGCTGTACAGTATGATTATGATGGCGCCATAGAACTGCTTAAGAGTCAGCCGGATTACGAAAGTAATACGGATATGCAGAGTGCAGTTTCGGATTACGAAAATACGAAAGCCACCTGTACAGAATATCCGCTGGAGCAGATCACGCACGTGTTCTTCCATACACTGATCAAAGACACTGCCAGAGCATTTGACGGGGATTCAGACAGTAATGGATATAACCAGTATATGACAACAATTGATGAGTTTAACAAAATCATACAGAGTATGTATGATAAGGGATATGTCATGGTCAGTCCGCACGACATGGCGGTTATCAATGAGGATGGAACTATGTCCAGAGGCAGTATTATGCTGCCACCGGGAAAAATTCCATTTGTGCTTTCTCAGGATGATGTAAGTTATTATCACTATATGGACGGAGATGGTTTCGCATCGAAACTTGTAGTGGATTCCAATGGTGAGGTCAAGAACGAATATATTGAGGATGACGGAAGTGTTTCCACAGGGGATTATGATATGGTTCCGCTGATCGATACTTTTGTAAAAGAACATCCGGATTTTTCCTATCATGGAAGAAAGGGAATCCTTGCAATGACAGGTTATGACGGTGTTCTGGGATATCGTACGGATATTGCATATAAGACCGGAAAAAAACTGCAGGATGATCAGAAAAAATTCCTGGAAGATCATCCGGATTTTGACTATAAGCAGGAAGTGAAAAATGCAAAAAAGGTAGCTAAGGCTATGAAGGCAGAAGGTTGGGAATTTGCAAGCCATACATGGGGACATAAGGATGTGGCTGCCACTTCTCTGGATGATCTGAAAAGAGATGATAAAAAATGGAAGAAATATGTGGCTCCCATACTTGGAGAAACAGATATGATCATTTTTGCATTTGGTGCGGATATCGGAAGCTGGGAAGGATATTCGGCAGACAATGAGAAATATGAGTTTTATAAGAGTCAGGGATACCGCTATTTCTGTAATGTAGATTCCAGTCAGTATTTTGTACAGATTACAGATGATTATTTTCGACAGGGAAGAAGAAATCTGGATGGATACAGAATGTATTATAATCCGGAAATGCTCAGTGATCTTTTTGATGTATCGGAAGTATGGGATTCTTCAAGACCAACTCCGGTACCTGGAATGTAGAAGGGAGTATTGATTATTATGAAGAAAAAAATATATCTTGCCATGCTTGCAGTTTGTTTTGCACTGACAGCATCTGCGTGTGGTGATGGCGGTGCTGTTATCACAGACGGTACAAAGACAGAAGGAGCTGCTGACGGGAAGAAAGCAGAGACAGGAACTACGCGTCTTGTTTCTGTTGAGAATGTAGAGAAATATATTACGATCGGAGAATATAAAGGACTGACTCTGGACAATGCGGTGGATGCGATCACTGACGATGATGTACAGGCGCAGATCGATGAGGATCTGAAAGATAAGGCAGAACCTGTATCTGATGCGGCGAAAGAAGGGGATCTGGTGACTGTAAATTATACAGGCACTAAAGACGGACAGACTTTTGACGGTGGTACTGCCAATAATTATGACTTTGTGATCGGCGACGGACAGATGTTTGAGGAGTTTGAAAATGGTGTGATCGGGATGAAGAAGGGTGACACAAAGGAGATTAAAATTGATTTCCCGTCAGACTATGCGGACGAAACTCTGGCAGGTAAGGAAGTTATATACAAGGTTACGGTGCAGAACGTGCGGCGTGAAGGAGAACTTACAGATGAATGGGTTGCAAAGAACACTGATTATACAACAGTAGATGATTATCGTGAGAGTATTCGCAGTGAACTTGAGAAAAACGCAAAGGAATCTGCGCAGGAGGTTCTTAAGAATACTGCATGGAGTACAGTGCTTGAGAACTCTGAAGTAAAAGAATACCCACAGGAAGATGTGGATAAGGCTGTTTCTGAATTTAAGAAGAGTATGGAAGTTTATGCAAAACAGGCCGACATGACTCTGGAAGAGTTTACAGACAGTCAGGGTATTTCGCAGGATGATTTTGATGAACAATGTCAGCAGTATGCAGAGGGTAAGGTTAAGCAGAACCTGATCGTGCAGGGGATTATGGATGCAGAGGGACTGTCACTTGACGACAAAGAGAGCCTTCAGCTGCAGGATAAACTGGTAGAACAGATGGGTGTTTCCAGTATTGCAGAGCTGGTTGGAACTTACGGACAGGATTATGTAGATGAATCAGTCGGACTTCTCAGAGTGGAGGAGTTCATTATAAAAAATGCGAGTGTGAGTGAGAAAGTCGCAAACGGTGATGTGCTGGCAGATGATGCAGATGCTGCGGCAGAAAATGCAGAACAGGACAGTGATCAGAATGTATCAGATGAAGATACTGATGATTCCGGACAGGACAATTCAGATGTAGATGAGAATCTGGAAGAGGAATTAGGTACGGAAGATGTTGATCAGAGTGAATAATTGGCATTGTATTTACCTGATAAATGAGTTATGATTATTGATAAAAGTGGATTACTCCGTACTGTGATGTACGCTGTCAGGGACTAATTAACAAAAAGAAGCGGGGAAAGGAAACCATGGATAAGAGGGTGTTGCGCGAAAGAATGCGCAGAAAAAAACGCCAGATGATGATCAGGCATTATACAAAGATCGGACTTTGTGTTATTGGCATGATTCTGGCGGTGGTGTTTGTGGTGAGAGGAATTATTATTCCGATCGCACATCATGTAGCCGGAGGCGGAAGCAGTGATCAGACTGTGCAGGCTCAGGCAGATACAGAGGAAGTTCAGGCAAATTCCGATGCTGCGGTGAGACAGCCATTGAAGGGTAAATCAGATACAGATAAGATTGCCGCGATGACAGCCGGATGGCATGAGGATGCTAACGGAAAGTGGTATCAGAATACAGATGGTACATATTTTTCAAATGGATTTCAGGATATAGATGGTGTTACCTATTCTTTTGACGAAAACGGATATATACAGACAGGATGGGTAGAAAAGGGAGTGAAGGATTATTACTTTAATGAAGACGGATCTTATGATCCGAGTAAGGTACGTCCGATGCTGGCACTGACTTTTGATGATGGTCCGGGAGAGTATACAGATGAACTGCTGGATTGTCTGGAACAGAATAATGCTCATGCAACATTCTTTATGCTTGGTCAGAATGTCAGTTCATATCCGGATGCGCCAAAACGTATGCTGGAACTTGGCTGTGAGATTGGAAGTCATTCATGGGATCATACACAGTTGACGACAATTGATCTTGACGCAGTTGCAAAGCAGTTCTCTGATACAGATGATGCATTGATTCAGGCATGTGGCCAGGCTGCGAGTGTGGCGCGTGCGCCTTACGGGGACGGAAATTCAGATATTTATAATACTGTAAATAAGCCGTTCTTTATGTGGTCACTGGACACAGAAGACTGGAAACTTTTGGATGCAGATGCGGATTACAGTGCAGTAATGAATGGAGATCTGACAGATGGAACTATCATCCTGATGCATGATATTCATGAGCCATCTGTAAAGGCTGCTTTGAGATTGATACCGGATCTTATTGCACAGGGATATAAACTTGTAACGGTAAGTGAGATGGCAGAAGCCAAGAATGTGACCTTACAGAATGCATGTTATGTGGATTTCTGGCCGAGTACACTCAGTAATGGAGATGTGCCGGGATATCAGGGCGGTTCCGATGCAGCAGCTTCTGCAGACGGAACAGATGGTACATCTGATGCAAGCACAGATTCTTCTGACGGAAGCACAGATTCCTCAGACGGAAGTGAGGATTATTCGGATGGAAGTTCAGACGATGGAAGCTATGATGATGGAAGTTCGGATGACGGAAGTTATGATGATGGAAGTTCAGATGATTCGGAAGATTACAGTGATGATTCTGTAGATTACGGAGATGGAACGGAATAAAAAACATATGCAATCCTGCAATGTGGATCATACAGAGTAATTACGAACATACGAAAGAGCAAAGAAGAGAGCAATGGTACTTCTTTGCTCTTTATGTTTTTTACAAAAAACACATAAAATATATAAAAAAATTGTTAAATATACACATATTTTTAATTGACGTATGGAATGTCCGTTGGTATAATAAGGCTTATAGAATGACTAAAAGTCAGTTCGTATTCCTGATTGAACTTGCTGTAAGATAGTTACTGTTCATACGCCAAAATTCCATTGCCGCAGGCAATCTGGAATGAATTTTGGCTACGTTACTGAGAATGGAGTGAGCAGTAACGTAAGATATCCTGTTACAGTATTATTTTATGGAATCAGTATCTGCAAAAAAGATAGAAACCGAAGTTAAGGGAGGACTCCAGATGGGTGTGAGTATGAAATTTACAGATTTGGATCAATATTTATTTGGACAGGGAACCAATTATGAAGTATATAAGAAACTGGGTGCCCATCCGACTACATACAGACGAAAAAAAGGTGTATATTTTGCGGTCTGGGCACCGAATGCACAGTCTGTTTCTGTAATCGGTGAATTTAATGACTGGGAGGAAGAAGCAAACCCGATGGAGAAGGTTGGGCCGATCGGTGTTTATGAAGTGTTTGTTCCGGGGGCAAAGATCGGACAGCTGTATAAATTCTTTATCGTGGGTGCGCATGGAGAGAAGCTATATAAAGCAGATCCTTATGCAAATGAAGCTGAACTCCGTCCGGGTACAGCCTCCAGGATCACAGATATCACAGACTATAAATGGAAGGATGCCACATGGATCAAGAACAGAGATAAGTTTGATGAGCAGGTAGAGCCTATGGCAATCTATGAGGTTCATCCGGGTTCATGGAAGAAGCATCCGCAGTCAGAGGAAAATGAAAAAGGATTTTATAACTATAGAGAATTCGCACATGCTCTGGCAGCTTATGTGAAGGAAATGGGATATACCCATGTAGAGCTTATGGGAATCGCAGAGCATCCTTTTGACGGTTCCTGGGGATATCAGGTGACCGGATATTATGCACCGACTTCCAGATATGGAACGCCGCAGGATTTCAAGTATATGGTGGATTATTTACATCAGAATAAGATTGGAGTTATCCTTGACTGGGTACCTGCACATTTTCCGAAAGATGCCCATGGTCTTGCGAACTTTGACGGAACCGCAGTATATGAGCACGCAGATCCGAGACAGGGAGAACATCCGGACTGGGGTACCAAGATTTATAATTACGGACGCCCGGAGGTTAAGAACTTCCTGATCGCAAATGCCCTTTACTGGGTGGAGGAGTGCCACGTAGACGGACTTCGTGTGGATGCTGTTGCTTCCATGCTTTATCTTGATTATGGTAAGAAGGATGGAGAATGGATCGCAAATAAATATGGCGGAAATCAGAATCTGGAGGCTATTGAATTTTTTAAGCATCTGAATACAGTAGTTCTTGGAAGGAATCATGGAACTGTGATGATCGCTGAGGAATCTACTGCATGGCCGATGGTTACAGGGGATGCAGAGAAGGACGGACTTGGTTTTAGTCTGAAGTGGAATATGGGATGGATGAATGACTTCCTGGAATATATGAAGCTGGATCCGTATTTCCGTAAATTTAATCATAATAAGATGACTTTCTCCATGTCATATGCATACAGTGAGAGATATGTATTAGTTCTTTCTCATGATGAGGTGGTTCATCTGAAATGCTCCATGCTTGAGAAGATGCCGGGAGAATTACCGGACAAATTCAGGAATTTAAAGGCTGCATATTCATTTATGAACTGCCATCCGGGTAAGAAGCTTCTGTTCATGGGACAGGAATTCGGACAGCTTCGTGAATGGAGTGAGGAGAGAGAACTTGACTGGTTCCTTCTGAATGAAGAGCCACACAAGGAACTTCAGAATTATGTGCATGATCTCCTGACTATTTATAAGAAATATCCGGCACTTTATGCCGGTGATAATAATCCGGAAGGATTTGAGTGGATCAATGCGGATGACGGGGACAGAAGTATTTTCAGCTTTGTGAGAAAGTCTCCTACAAAGAGAAACAATATTCTTTACATAGTTAACTTTACACCTGTTGACCGTCCGGATTACAGAGTTGGTGTTCCGAAGAAAAAACAGTACAAGCTGATCATGGACGAGAATGGACTTCTGGAGCAGCCAAAGACATTTAAGGCAGTGAAACAGGAATGTGATAACAGAGAGTTTTCCTTCGCATATCCATTGCCGGCTTATGGGATTGCGATTTTTACATATTAATTTTTCGGGATGATTTCAGGATATATGTAAATATCTGAGAGAATTATTGTCAGGGGTATGTTATTTATTTGACAATATTGCAGAGTAAGCATGATAATATATGAAAAATTCGTGAAATATAAATAATTGCTTTTGAAATTTATCTGCGTTATAATTATCGCGAACACAAGGAATAGAGAGAATAATGGTTTCCATGTTGAAAGGAGAATGAACATGAAAGTATCTAACATTAAAGACATCGATAAATTTTTTGCTGTAGTTGACAGTTGCGAAGGCAGAGTAGAATTAGTAACAGGCGAAGGTGACAGACTGAACCTTAAATCTAAATTATCCCAGTATGTATCTCTGGCAAACATTTTCTCAGGCGGAGAGATTCCGGAACTTGAGATCGTTGCTTATGAGAAAGACGATATTGATAAATTAATGAGCTTTATGATCAACGGTTGATCATTAGTGTATACAGGCGGGGGCATGATGGTGGATCATGCCCCTTTCTTTGATGTGAACAGGCAGGTTGTTTTGAAGGTATTGAACAGCTGCAGGATATTTGTAAACCAGGGGGCACAGGCGTTTCCTGGTCAAAGTGCGTTGATGGCAGACTTGAATACATTGGATATCTTATGTATAATGAGTACGTTATAGGTAAATATATAAACAGACAGATAATGATGGCAGTTCCAAAAGTTATTCTGTTTGTTCATAAAAATGGCAGAATATAAAAAATGACGGCTATATGGCAGTTATTCAGAAATATAAATTTTAACGAAGAGGAGAAATAAGACAATGGCAACTAAGATTGATATTATTTCCGGTTTCCTTGGAGCCGGTAAAACTACATTGATTAAGAAACTTCTGAAAGAGGCTTATGCAGATGAGCAGGTTGTACTGATCGAGAACGAATTTGGTGAGATTGGTATTGACGGTGGTTTCCTGAAGGAAGCGGGAATCCAGATCCGGGAAATGAATTCCGGATGTATCTGCTGTTCATTAGTGGGAGATTTCGGCACTTCTCTGAAAGAGGTTGTGGACAAATATCATCCGGACAGAATCCTGATCGAGCCATCAGGTGTTGGTAAACTCTCAGATGTTATTAAGGCAGTACAGGGTGTTCAGGGAGATGTGGATATCGTTCTGAACAGCTATACAACTGTAGTTGATGCAAAGAAGTGCAAAATGTATATGAGAAACTTTGGTGAATTCTTTGATAATCAGGTTGAATATGCAGGTGCGATCATCATGAGCCGTACAGATATCATTGATGAGAAGAAAGCACAGCAGGCGATGGAACTTCTTCGTGGAATTAATGCGAAAGCTGCTATCATCACCACTCCGATTGAGAAACTGGACGGAAAGAAAATCCTTGAGGTTATGGAGAAACCGGTATCTCTTGAGGAAGAACTGATGTCTGAGGAAGAGGTATGCCCGGAGTGCGGACATGTACATGAACATGGAGAGCATCATCATCACGATCACGACCATGATCATGAATGTGGCTGTGGACATGATCACGAAGAACATGAACATGATCACGAAGAACATGAACATCATCACCATGACCACGACCATGAATGTGGCTGTGGACATGATCATGAGGAACATGAGCATCATCATCACGATCACGACCATGAAATGCGGCTGCGGACATGATCATCATGATCATCACCATCATCACGCAGAATGAGGTAAATTTCAAAAGCTGGGACGTGAAGCGAAATCAAGGAAAA
>ENA-OQJR01000121-OQJR01000121.1-human-gut-metagenome-genome-assembly--contig:-NODE-121-length-22658-cov-2.792774_pt1 | contig 22658 bp, 19 predicted proteins | sample MGYA00242614_ERZ504781 | MGnify/ENA primary metagenome ERZ504781 (study PRJEB26092, sample SAMD00036365) | human gut metagenome | host: Homo sapiens | study: EMG produced TPA metagenomics assembly of...
AGATTTTGTACCAGCTCTGCCGTCAATTTTGTCTGTTCCCGGCATTTCACAACCGTTTCCGATACATTGGTTTTGCTTTTCTACTCCCTGTCAATGGAAGATATCTGATATGCAAACCTTTGAGTGTCCGCTCGATCCTGTTCTCGTTTTTCCTCCAGTCTCTTCTTTTCTTCCAAAAACTGCGCCTGTGTCATCGTCCCGTTCCGATATTCCAGATAACAGGAACTAATCCGTACATCTGTCCCATCCACAGATTTTTGCAAATCGTTCTGTGTCTTTCGTATCTGCATCTTCCTCTTTTCAGCCTGCTCCTTATTAAAAGTTGTAAGCTTTTTCATTTGAATACTGCTAAATGCAAATTCCTTTTTTAAAGTTTGAAGGATAATTTTCTGGAGCTGCAGAAATGTGATATGTTCACTCTTACATTTCTCCTCATCAATCCGCTTGATATTCGGACAACCATAAAATACAAAGGTTTTTACTTCCTTATAAGAAGTCTTTCTTTCTGTCACCATACGACCTAACTTATGCCCGCACTCTCCGCAATACAAAACACCCCGGAAAACATCTTCCATCGTATCCTTTCTAAGCGGTCTGCGGTTTTGAATTTTAATATTTCCTTCCATCCGTTTCCAGACACGATAAAATGTTTCATCCGAAACCAATGGTTCATGGGTATGTTCCACGGTCATTGGTTCTTCTACGTATTTGCTGGATTGGACAAGAGTGCCTACATAGACAGCGCTAGTTAGTATAAACCGGATGGTCTCCCTTCCCCATTGGCTCAACTTCTGTCCTTCCTGCTGATAAACCGTTTTATATTTTTTATAATCACCAGGTCGATGAATCTTTTGCTCATACAACCACTTTGTAAGAGATACAAAAGTCTCCCCGGAATCGTAATGCTCAAATAGCTGTTTGACAATTTCACTAGTCACAGGTTCCGGCACCAATGTCCGTTTCCCGCTTATTTTTTCCACCATATAACCATAAGGGGGAACACCGCCGATATATTCTCCCCGTTCCATTTTCATCCGTTTACTGGCAGTTACTTTCTCTGCAATATCCCTCGTCATACAGTTCGTTGGCAATATTTTTCAAGTGCATAGAGAGTGCTTGATTGCAATCCATCTGTTTGATACTGTCGTACTGCTCTGTAAATGGCAATAAACCGAACACCCATAAAAGAAAAAATCTTCTCCACAAAATTTCCTGTCTCAATATAATTTCTTACCGAGTCGAGTAAAAACTCTTTTACAATCACACTAGTTTATCCAGTCCATCTCTCACATCCTGCATTAACCGTTCAAAATCGCTTCGTTCAAAATTTGTTCCGGTAGCTCCCAAATCGGAATAGCAATCATACAGTGTAATCTCTGTATGGGATTTCAAATACTCTTTTTGCCATCTCAATCTGATTCTCAATGGATACTTCTTTTCCGTCATGATGATTCACAGATAATCTTGCGTAAATACCTGCCATGTATGTTTTCACTAGTACACTTTCCTGCAGAGATTGGCTTTCTAACCGAACCTTACGTTTGGATGTTCTTGCCATTTAGATCACCTCCTTCACTACTTCCGATTGGGAAGAAAGAAATTCTGACAACACTAACATTTTTTCGATTTCTTCCTGATAACAAAACTGTACCGATACTTTTTTCTCCTCGTATACTTCTATTCTGTCTACAAAGGCTAAAACAGTTTAGGGTTCTGCATGGAGTACGCAGAGGGAAAGAAGCTGACCTGTTGTGGAGATGAGCCATATAATGAATGTGAACAGAAATATGCCAAAAACAGCACATGGCTTCTTCATGAAGCATTCTGTCTGTTTTCTCAGGCAGATAAATTCAAACCATATGAGAAACATCATTCTACTGTAAAGGATGCCTGTGAGCTGGCGCAGAAACTGGAAGCAGAGAATCTGATTCTGTATCATACAGAGGATAAAAATATTTCCAGACGAAAGGAGCTCTACACAGAAGAAGGCAGACAGTATTATAAAGGAAATCTCTGGATTCCTGATGATCTGGAAACCTACAAATTATAAAAAGACAAACCTCCGGAGTGTGTCTGAAAAAGGCTTTCTGCAAGATGTGCGTCACAATTTGTGGGATATTTTGCCCGGATGAGGGCGCCGTAGCGGGCTACGGCAACTGAATTCGGGTGAAATATCCCGCAAAGTGGGGCGTGCAGATTGCGGGAATGATTTTTCAGACACGCTCCGGGATACAGAATGAAAAATCTGGGCTCCGGAGGCTTGCCTTTTTTACAGCAATCTTTTTAAATGTATCATTTATGAGGGTTGCCATAGTGATTATGCTGTATGGTCCACATGTGTTTTAGTGTCGGAAGACAAAACTTCACATGTAGTATGATCCTGTGAAAAAGTTTCCATAATTCCTGAAATAGTCCTGTGCAGATAAGGACGGTACTCAGCCAGAGACACAGGCTGCTGATACAGAATGCAGCTGTAGCAGGTGGAACCTACCAGCTCAATGATCGTAAAGAGCATCAGTTCCGGATTTTTATAATGTAGTCCGCTTTGAGCAAGCATATCCAGATAGGACTGATAAAAATTATATTCGTCGTCAGGCATTTTTCCTCAAAAGCACCCTTGAAGACACCCCAGGCAAGATTCTTTGAAATAAACAGCAGGAGAGTACGGTCTTTATTCAACTCAGTAAGAATGTAATCTATAATAAAATGTACCTGCCTGTCAAATTCGCTGATATGTGCATTCTGCACAGCCTCATGGGCCCGGAAAAATAATTCTCCGGTCTTGTGGGAAACCAGTTTATTCCGGATATCATATTTATCCTTAAAATAGAGGTAAAAAGTCCCCTTGGCAACCCCGGCCTGATCTACAATATCTGAAATTGTAGTTTTGGTAAGTCCCTTCGTCGTAAAAAGTTCAAAGGCAGTGTTGAAAAGAGCATCTTTTTTCTTCTTTTTATTTAGCTCCAGTTTTCCCATTTCAGATTCATTCCTTCCTCTACTGTATACATAACATTTTAACCGAATCAGGTAAGTCCCGCTGCGGAGTTTGCGAAAAGCAATAAGCGTCTTACTGTTCACAGCAACATAAGCTTACTTTGTAATTATATTGTGATCATATATAATTACTATTTAAACAAAATGACTGAAAGTCAATATTACTATTTTTGTTCTAGGTAAAAATTTAGAACAAATTGTGAAGAATGATTATTGACTGAAAGTCATTTTGTTATATAACATTCCATGAAATAAAAAATGACTGTTAGTCATAGAATGATCAAACAGTATCAATAATAAAGAAAGAAGAGGAGAAAAAGATGATTAAGGTAGGAAAGTGGATTGCAAAACACAAGATACTGATCATTATCATCGGAATTGCATTGCTGATCCCTTCATATCTCGGTATGGCGGCGACCAGAATCAACTACGATGTACTGAGTTATCTGCCGGATACCCTTGAGACAGTTGATGGACAGGACATTATGGTAGATCAGTTTGGGATGGGAGCCTTTTCCATGATAGTGGTGGAGGATATGGAACTGAAGGATGTAGCTGCTCTGAAAGAGAAAATCGAAGCAGTTGATCACGTGAAAAAAGTACTGTGGTATGACAGTGTCCTGGATGTTTCCGTTCCTGTAGAAATGCTTCCGAAGGATTTGAGAGAGGCATTTTTTAACGGAGATGCAACTATGATGATCGCGTTGTTTGATAATACAACATCATCAGAAACTTCCATGGAAGCTGTGACGCAGATTCGTAAGATTACTTCAAAGAATTGTTTTGTCAGTGGAATGACAGGCATTGTTACTGATATCAAACAGATCGCACTTAAGGAAATGCCGATTTACGTTGTGATTGCTTCCTGCCTTTCTCTGATAGTGTTGCTCCTTGCAATGGATTCTCTGGTAGTTCCGGTTTTGTTTTTGCTCTGCATTGGTGTTGCAGTCTTGTATAATCTTGGAAGTAATATTTTTCTTGGTCAGATTTCATACATCACTCAGGCACTGACAGCAGTCCTGCAGCTTGGTGTTACCATGGATTATTCCATTTTCCTGCTGAACAGTTATGAGGAGAATAAGAAGCGGTTTGAGGGTGATAAAGAGAGGGCTATGGCACATGCCATCAATGCAACCTTCAAATCTGTAATCGGAAGTTCTATTACAACAGTAGCCGGATTTATCGCACTTTGCTTTATGACCTTCTCACTTGGACGTGATATGGGTATCGTAATGGCCAAGGGAGTTGTTATCGGTGTTCTGTGTTGTGTTACTTTGCTCCCTGCTCTGGTGCTTACTTTTGACGGAGCCATTGAAAAAACAACACATAAGCCGCTGCTTCCAAGCTTTGATAAGGCATCTGCTTTTATTACAAAGCATTATAAAGTATGGCTGATCATTTTTCTGGTAATGCTTTTCCCGGCAATTCATGGAAATAACAATCTGAAGAATTACTACAATATTGACAAGTCACTTCCTTCCACGCTGGACAGTAATGTGGCAAATGCCAAACTTCAGGAAACCTTTGATATGAATAATGTTCATATGGTGTTATTAAAGAAAGGTCTGACATCAAAAGAAAAAACAGAAATGCTTGACCAGATCAAGGATGTTGATGGTGTAAAATGGGCACTTGGAATGGACTCTTTCGTAGGTGCGGCATTCCCGGATACCATGATCCCAAGTAATCTGAAGAAGATGCTGGAAAGCGATGAGTACGAGATGGAATTTATCTGCTCCAAATATAAAACAGCCACAGACGAGGTAAACAATCAGATTGATGAGATCCAGAAGATTGTAAAAGGATACAGTCCGGAATCTATGGTAATCGGAGAAGCACCTCTGACCAAGGATCTTCAGGATGTTACGGATGTGGATTTAAAGACTGTAAATACTATCTCTATCCTGGCAATTTTCATTATTATCATGGTTGTGTTTAAATCCATTTCGCTTCCGTTTATTCTGGTTGCAGTTATTGAGTTTGCGATTTTTGTCAATATGTCCGTTCCTTATTATCAGGGAAAGGAAGTGGTGTTCGTAGCAAGCATTGTTATCGGTTGTATCCAGCTGGGAGCTACTGTTGACTATGCAATCCTTATGACCAGCAGATACCAGAAAGAACGTGGTCTTGGAAAGAGTAAGAAAGAATCCATTGCCATCGCACATAAAACTTCCATGAAGTCAATTGTGATCAGTGGCTGCAGCTTCTTTGCGGCAACTTTCGGAGTTGGTCTTTATACACAGGTAGATATGATTGGAAGTATCACAAACCTGCTTTCACGTGGAGCTGTGATCAGTACACTGGTGGTATTGTTTATACTTCCGGCTATGTTTATGATATTTGATTCTCTCATCTGCCACACATCTATTGGATTTGCCAAGAAGAAACCGGCAAAAGAGAAGAAACAGTGATTCAGGATTTTTAAAAAGAAGCTTATTGTAAAGAGATAGAATAAAGGAGTAAGTTATTATGAACAGAAACAGAAAGAAAGCAGCTGCAGCAACGCTTGCAGCAGGAATGGCTGTAGTTCTCGGAGCAGGTACTGTAATGGCAGCTGCTTCAACAGGTGATAATGGATTGCAGAAAGAAGAAACCGTTTATGTAAATACAACTGCCGGAGGAGAAGTAACGGATGTCACAGTATCTGACTGGCTGAAAAATTCCGGAGACAGTTCCAATTCTGAGGTGAAAGATGCCTCTGATCTTCAGGATATAAAAAACGTAAAAGGTGATGAAACATTTACTCAGAACGGAAATGATCTGACCTGGAGTACTGATGGAAAGGATATTTATTATCAGGGAAAGACAGAGAAAAATCTCCCGGTTTCCGTAGGAATTAAATATTATATGGATGGAACTGAGGTTTCTCCGGAAGCTCTGGCAGGAAAGACAGGACATCTGAAAATGGAAGTGACATATGCAAATACTTCTAAAACAACCAAAACAGTGAATGGCAAAAAGACTGATATTTATTCACCCTTTGTTATGGTGACAGGAATGATCCTTTCTACAGATAATTTCTCCAATATTACAGTAGATAACGGTAAGGTTATTTCTGACGGAAGCAGAAATGTTGTTGTCGGTTTTGGTATGCCGGGAATGAAAGAAAGTCTGGATATGTCTTCTGATATTGCAGATGAAGTGAATATCCCTGAAGGATTTACAGTGGAAGCAGATGTTACAGACTGTGAGATGAATTCTACATTTACCGTAGCACTTACAGATATTTTCAAAGATATTGATCTGGATGATGTGGATGGACTGGATGAGCTGAAGGATTCAATGAAAGATCTGACGGATGCAGCAGTAAAACTGGTAGACGGAACCAAAGATCTTTATGATGGAACTAATAAACTCAATGACAAATATAAAGAATTTTATGATGGAATCGGAACTCTGAAAAGTGGTGTCAGTGATCTGAATGACGGAGCAAAAGAACTGGATGACGGAGCAAAGGAATTAAGCAGCGGAGCACAGACACTGAATACAGGGGCACAGACTTTAAACAGTGGTGTTTCCTCTTATACAGCAGGGGCAGACACACTTTCAGATGGAATCAAACAATATACAGCAGGAGTAGATACGCTGGACAGCAAGATGGCGGACTATGAGGCAGGGATGAAATCTCTTTCCGATGGTGTAAATGCATATGTTGCAGGCGGCAATCAGCTTGCAGGCGGTGTGCAGAGCTATGTAACAGGAACAACTACTCTGACAGACGGAATGCAGCAGTATATTGCAGGAGTTAATCAGCTTGCAGGCGGTGTGGGTCAGTATGCTGGTGGTATCAAGAGCTTAGTGAATGGAATTGGTCAGGTTGTTCCGGGAATTGATACTGCTGTAAATGGAATCCAGACTGCTGTAGAAAAAATGAACAGCTCTTTCATCTAAAATCGATGCAAATCAGATTGCTAATTTCAGTGACAGCATGACGGCTTATACAACAGGCGTTTCTGATTACACTTCTGCAGTTGGCCAGTATATTGAAAGTGTAGAACAGCTTGCATCAGGACTGAGCCAGCTTGAGAGCTCACTTGAAAACATGGGAGCTTCCACAGCTTCAGAAATAGAAGAAAGTGCAAATGCAATGTCCGGACAGTTAAATGACAGTGCTGAAACCATGAACAGTCAGGCAGATGCAATTGAATCCTGGATCAGTGATTCCGCAGAGGCTTCTGTAGATGCATCTTCTGTAGATGCAGGAGTTGCAGCAGTCAGCAGTCAACTGGAAGCAGCAGAATCTGCTTTGTATAATATTGATACCAGCAATATGGATGATGAAACAGCAGCTGCTGTAGAAGCTGCGATTGATGGTGCGTTAGGTTCTATTCAGGCAGCTGAGGACAGTGCATCTAATATTGATACATCCACAATTACAGCCTCCGCACCTGATACGTCAGCATTGCAGTCAGCAGCAGACGCTTTAAGGGCATCTGCGTCCAGTGCGGAATCAACAGCAGATGCACAGGAAGAGGCAGTCAACAGCAGTGTTGAACAGATGAAACAGCAATTACAGGCATTAACTCAGGGAATGCAGACAGTGCAGGAGACTGTATCACAGTTAAATGCAGGTGCAAAAGAGCTTACTTCTAATGATGGCACATTAAAAGCAAGTGGAACCCAGCTTGCTCAGTCAGGAACCCAGATTGCTACAGCAGTAAATCAGATGAGTACATTATTTACCGGACTTGGACAGCAGCTTCCGGAAATGCTGCAGGGAATCGATCAGCTGAAAGCAGGCTCTGATCAGCTGACTACTGCAAATAAATCTCTCCAGAGTGGATATGAAAGCCTTGCAAAAGCAAGCACAGAACAGATGATTTCCGGCGCAGATACACTGCTTAGTTCCGGAAAGACACTGACAGATGGAATTGCACAGCTTCAGGGCGAAAATAATGTTAATGCACAGACACTGTTAAAAGGAGCCAAGACTCTTAAGAGCGCAAGAAAGAGCCTGACCAGTGGTATGTCTCAGATCAATTCTGCAACAGGTCAGATTACAAGTGGTGTGGAAACTCTGGCATCTAACAGTGGAACACTGTACAGCGGAGCAGATCAGCTTTCTTCGAACAGTTCTACATTAAACAGCGGAGCATCTCAGCTTGCATCAGGAACCCAGACACTTGTATCCGGAGCATCTCAGCTTGCATCAGGAACAGGCAGCCTTGTATCCGGCACTCAGACGTTAATGGATGGTGCAGATAAGCTTTCTGATGGCAGTGATCAGCTTAAAGATGGTATCAGCGATCTGAATGACGGAGCAAAAGAACTGAACAAAGGACAGAAGAAATTCTATAAAGAAGGTATTAAGAAACTGGATGATACAGTAAACGGAGATCTTAAGGATATTCTTGACAGATTTGAGGTAATCCAGTCTGACGATGTAATGTACACAACATTCACAGACAGATCCGGCGATATGGACGGAAATGTTAAATTTATTTTCGAATCTGACCCGATTGAAATCAGTGATGATGAGAAATAGATATCATAAACCTGAGACATACAGAATAAGGGAAAGATGAACAGAATTTATGCTAATCGCATAAATTCGCGCAGTATGTCTCGGGTTTTCTGTGACCTTCGCTCACAAAAACACCTCGCGGGATATTACCAGTGAATAGTAACTAAAATGGGGCAGATGCAATCAGGCAACTGCCCCATTGCTTATGAAAAAGCTTTCTGTTATAATAAAAAAGTCAGATGGGAATTTTAGAAAACAAGAAGGCATCAGGTGATTAAATGGAAAATACAAAATCACAAAAAAAGTCGTATTCAACAGCATCTTCCAAGAGCAGGGCGCGTCGAAAAACAAAAACAGATTATTATGATTACAGTCTGGTAGCAGTTATTGTACTGCTGACCTGTTTTGGGCTTATCATGCTGTACAGTACAAGCTCCTATATGGCTCAGATAAATTACGGAAGCGACATGTATTTTTTTAAAAAACAGGCCATCATCAGCGTGGCATGTATTATCATGGCACTGATCATTTCCAGGCTCAATTATCGGATACTGAACCGTTTTAGCACAGCTTTGTATGTAGCGGCACTGGTGTTGATGGCACTGGTAAAAACACCGCTGGGGCAGTCTTCTCATGGTGCCCAGAGATGGCTGAATCTTGGACCGGTTCAGTTCCAGCCGGCAGAGCTTGCCAAGATAGCAGTTATTGTCTGCCTCCCATATATGATCGTGCATATGGGAAAGAAAGTCCATACCTTAAAGGGCTGTATGGTTCTTGCTGTTGTGGGAGGCGGACTGGCACTGGCTGCATATGTATTTACGGACAATCTGAGTACAGCAATTATTATTTTCTGTATTACTGCAGGACTGATTTTTGTGGCTCACCCGGATATCAAGATTTTTATTATTATTGCAGGTGTTGTTATTGCGCTGGCAGTGATCGGAGTCATTTTTCTGAATGCAACAGTGAGTGTTGATGGAAGTGGAAGCTTTCGTCTGAGACGAATCATGGTATGGCTTCATCCGGAAGAATATGCGGACAGTTGGGGGTATCAGACAATTCAGGCATTGTATGCGATTGGCTCGGGAGGATTTTTTGGCAGAGGACTTGGAAACAGTATTCAGAAGCTGGGAAGTGTACCTGAGGCACAGAATGACATGATTTTTTCAATTATCTGTGAAGAACTGGGGATTTTTGGAGGTCTTATCGTGCTGATGCTTTATGCATATCTGTTATACAGGCTGTTTGTTATTGCACAGAATGCACCGGATATGTTTGGCTCACTTATGGTCAGTGGGATTTTTATTCACATAGCATTGCAGGTTATTCTTAATATTGCGGTTGTTGTAAACCTTATGCCGAATACAGGTGTCACTCTTCCGTTTATCAGTTATGGAGGTACGTCGATCGTATTCCTTATGGCAGAGATGGGACTTGCGCTGAGTGTGGCAAGGCAGATTAAATTTGAGGAATAAAAAATGTAATAAAATAGTGCTTGACAAACAGGAGGGAAGAATATATACTTTGAACATCAAAGTAATCAATCCCGATAAAACCAAATCTGAATAAATGAGACGTATTTACTGGTCTGACGGATGATAAGGTTGAAAACAAGAAAAAGCAGAATCATCATCTGCTTAACAAAAATAATAAAAAACAAGTGATAACCGGAGCAGGAAAAAGAGAAACATTCCGGGGCTTGAATTAAAGGAGAAGAGAAAATTATGTTAGAAAAAATGAGTGAAATGATCGCAGAGCAGTTAAATTGTGATGCAGCAGGAATTACTGCTGAAACTTCTTTCAAGGATGATCTTGGCGCAGATTCACTTGACCTGTTTGAGCTGGTTATGGCTCTGGAAGATGAATACAATATTGAGATCCCGGCTGAAGATCTTACAGATTTAACAACAGTCGGAGCTGTTATGGATTATCTGAAAAACAAAGGCGTAGAGGCTTAATCATATAGAAATGACAAATAACTCCTTGGAGCCAGAGATGGCTTCGGGGAGAATTTTTTGACATTATAATTTGAATATCAAAATATTTTAAGCTAAAATAATTTGCAATCAGAAACAAATTGTTATCATCTGATATAAACATAAAAATAAAGGAAAGGAAAATGATATGTCTAAAATTGCATTTGTATTTCCGGGACAGGGTGCACAGTATACAGGAATGGCGAAAGATTTTTATGAAAAATATGCTGTAAGTCGCGAAGTATTTGAAAGCGCATCAAAAGCATCCGGACTTGATGTGAAAGCTTTATGCTTTGAAGAAAATGACAGATTAAATATTACAGAATATACACAGATTGCCATACTGACAGCAGAAATCGCAATCTTAAGAGCTGTAGAGGAAGCCGGAATCAGGTCTCAGGTAAATGCTGGACTGAGCCTTGGAGAATACGGAGCACTGGTGGCCTCCGGTGTTATGAAGGAAGAGGATGCATTTACTGTAGTGCGAAAAAGAGGAATTTTTATGCAGGAGGCATATCCTACAGGTGGTGCAATGTCCGCTGTTCTTGGAACAGATGCAGAGCTGATTGAAAAAATCTGCGATGAGACACAGGGAATTGTATCCATTGCAAATTATAACTGTCCGGGACAGATTGTGATCACAGGCGAGGAGACAGCAGTTGCAGCAGCAGGGGAGGCATTAAAGGCAGCAGGCGCCAGACGTGTGATTCCTCTTAAAGTCAGTGGTCCATTTCACTGTGAGCTTCTCAAAGGCGCAGGGGAAAAACTGGGACAGGAACTTGAGAAGGTAGAAATCCAGTCATTTACAGTACCTTATGTGACAAATGTAACTGCACAGTATGTGACAGGACCGGAGCAGGTAAAGAAATTGCTTGTCAGCCAGGTTTCATCCTCTGTGCGCTGGCAGCAGTGTGTAGAACAGATGATTGATGATGGTGTAGATACTTTTATTGAGATTGGACCGGGAAAAACTCTGACAGGATTTCTCAAAAAGATCAACAGAAATGTAAAAGCATTACATGTTGAGAAAACAGAAGATCTGGATGAAGTGAGAAAGGAGTGTCTGTAAAATGCTGAAAAATAAAATTGCCCTGATTACAGGTGCAGGACGTGGAATCGGACGAGCCATTGCTATTGCTCTTGCAAAGGAAGGTGCAGAGGTGGTTATCAATTACAATGGTTCTGAAGAGAGAGCGAAGGAAGTAAAACAGACCATCGAAGAAAACGGTGGAAAAGCTTCCATGTATAAATGCAATGTCAGTGATTTCGCAGCCTGTGAAGCAATGATTAAAGATATAATTAAAGAATACGGACACCTTGATATTCTGGTTAATAATGCAGGAATTACCAAAGATGGTCTGATTATGAAAATGAAAGAAGAGGATTTCGATTCTGTACTTAATGTAAACCTGAAAGGCACATTCAATACAATCCGTCACAGTGCCCGTCAGATGCTGAAACAGAGAAGTGGAAAGATCATCAATATTTCTTCTGTTTCCGGAATCCTCGGAAATGTGGGCCAGGCAAATTATGCTGCATCCAAAGCAGGTGTGATCGGTCTGACAAAAACAATGGCAAGAGAGCTGGGTAGCCGGGGAATTACGGTAAATGCCATTGCACCCGGATTTGTAGACACAGAGATGACAGAAGTACTCTCAGAAGAAATCAGGGAAAATGCATGTAAGCAGATTATCCTGGGACGTTTCGGAAAACCGGAGGATATTGCAAATACAGCGGTATTTCTGGCATCAGACAAAGCAGACTATATTACAGGACAGGTCATCAGCGTAGATGGCGGTATGAACGTATAAATAAGGAGAACAAAATGAGAAGAGTTGTAATTACAGGTATGGGAGCAATCACTCCGGTAGGCCTTAGTGTAGAAGAATTCTGGAACAGCGTAAAAGAAGGAAAAACAAACTTTGCAGAAGTAACACGTTTTGATTCCACAAATTACAGAGCGCATATGGCAGCAGAGATCAACAATTTTAATCCAAAGGATTATATGGATTTCAAATCTGCAAAACGTATGGAGCTTTTCAGCCAGTATGCGGTAGCAGCAGCAAAAGAAGCTATTGAGCAGTCCGGACTGGATATGACAAAAGAAGATCCCTTCCGTGTAGGCTGTAGCGTGGGAAGCGGTATCGGAAGTATGCAGGTGGTAGAGAAATCCTGCGAAATTCTCAACACAAAGGGACCAGGAAGACTGAATCCTCTGATGATTCCTCTTCTGATCTCCAATATGGCATCCGGAAATGTTTCCATTCAGTTTGGACTCCGCGGAAAGAACATTAATGTTGTAACTGCCTGTGCAACAGGAACCCACAGCATTGGAGAAGCATACCGTACTATTCAGTGCTCTGATGCAGATGTTATGGTTGCAGGTGGAACGGAAGCAGCTATCACACCAACAGGCTTTGGTGGTTTTGCGGCACTGACAGCATTGACCTCATCCACAGATCCTGAGAGATGTTCCATCCCTTTTGACAAAGAAAGAAGCGGTTTTGTAATGGGTGAGGGTGCCGGCGTGGTAGTTCTGGAAGAACTGGAGCATGCCAAAGCACGTGGAGCGAAAATCCTTGGCGAGGTTGTCGGATATGGTGCAACAGGAGATGCTTATCACATTACATCCCCTGCAGAGGACGGTTCCGGTGCTGCCAAAGCTATGGAATGGGCTGTAAAAGAAGCAGGAATTTCCACAGATGATGTATGGTATGTAAACGCACATGGCACAAGCACACATCATAATGACTTATTTGAAACAATTGCCATTAAGAAAACATTTGGTGAACACGCAAAAGAAATGAAAATAAATTCTACAAAATCTATTACAGGACATCTTCTGGGAGCTGCCGGTGCAGTGGAAGTGATCACCTGTGTAAAAGAACTTCAGGAAGGTCTGATCCATCAGACTGTTGGTTATAAGGTGCCGGATGAACAGTGTGACCTGGATTATGTAGGAAACGGTAATGTAAAGATGGATATCAAATATGCACTTACCAATTCTCTTGGCTTTGGCGGACATAACGCATCCTTACTTATTAAAAAGTACGAAGACTGATCACGTAGATAATAAATTGGATGGTGATTTTGAAAACAATATACGACAGTGATCTTATAATATAGCATTTTCAGCAGGAGGAAATAAATGGAAACTGGCAAATATATTAGAACTGATCCACGCAGTCAGCGATTCAGATCTCACAGAATTTAACCTGCAGGACGATACCTTAAATATTTCCATGTCAAAAGAGAAAACAATTGTACAGCAGATGGCAGTCAATACTGATCCGGCAGATGCTCAGCAGTATCAGCCGGTAGTGCAGCAGGCTGTACATGTAGAATCCGTCAATGCTGTTAACGATGAAGTACAGACAGGAAGTGTGGTAAAATCTCCTCTTGTAGGTACCTATTATGCAGCATCTTCTCCGGAAAATCCCCCCTTTGTAAAAGTAGGAGATAAAGTAAGCAAAGGTCAGGTCCTTGGCATTGTGGAAGCAATGAAGCTGATGAACGAGATTGAATCAGAATTTGATGGTACAGTAAAAGAAATCCTTGTAGAAAACGAGCAGATGGTAGAGTTCGGACAGCCGATGTTTGTGATAGAATAGAAGAAGGAGGTAAAAAACTATGAAACTTACAACAAAAGAAATCATGGAGATCATTCCCCACAGACACCCGTTCCTCCTGATTGATACTATTGAAGAACTGGTGCCGGGTGTGAAGGCAACAGGAAAGAAATGTGTTACCTATAATGAGCCGCATTTTGCAGGACACTTCCCACAGGAACCGGTTATGCCGGGAGTTCTGATCGTTGAAGCGCTTGCGCAGACAGGTGCAGTTGCAATTCTGAGTAAACCGGAAAATAAAGGAAAGATCGCATATTTTGCATCAATCAACAATGCAAAATTCAAGAACAAGGTAGTTCCCGGAGATACCCTTACTCTCGAAGTAGAGATCATTAAGGAAAAAGGTCCCATGGGAGTGGGAAAAGCAAAGGCAACAAACCAGGACGGTAAGGTAGCAGTGATCGCAGAGCTGACTTTTGCAGTAGGAGCATAACAGATGTTTAATAAAATTTTGATCGCCAATCGTGGTGAGATTGCAGTGAGGATCATCCGGGCATGTCGTGAGATGGGAATCCGCACAGTAGCCGTATACTCAGAAGCAGACAGAGATGCCCTGCATACCCAGCTTGCAGATGAAGCAGTATGCATCGGAAAGGCACAGTCATCAGACAGCTATCTGAACATGGAGCGAATCTTAAGTGCTACCATTGCCACAAAAGCAGAAGCAATCCACCCGGGATTCGGATTTCTCTCAGAGAACAGCCGTTTTGTGGAAATGTGCGAGAAATGTAATGTGGCATTTATTGGCCCTTCCGCAGAAGTAATTTCCAGAATGGGAAATAAATCTGAGGCGAAAAACACAATGCGGAAAGCTAAAGTCCCGGTAGTGCCCGGCACAAAGGAACCGGTCTACACAGTAGAGCAGGCTTTGGAAGCTGTAAAGGAAATAGGTTTTCCGGTCATGATCAAAGCATCAGCAGGCGGCGGTGGAAAAGGAATGCGTGTAGCCGGAAATGAACAGGAATTTGCCAAATTGTTTGAGACAGCACAGCAAGAGTCGGTCCATTCCTTCTCCGATAATACCATGTATCTGGAACGGTTTGTGGAGAATCCCAGACATGTTGAAGTGCAGATTCTTGCGGATAAATACGGAAATGTAGTTCATCTGGGAGAACGAGACTGCTCTGTTCAGAGACGTCACCAGAAAATGATCGAAGAGTCTCCATGTATCGCAATCTCTGATGATCTGAGAAAGAAAATGGGTGAGACAGCAGTACGGGCAGCAAAGGCAGCTGGCTATGAAAGTGCAGGAACCATAGAATTTCTTCTGGATCAGTCCGGAGAATTTTATTTCATGGAAATGAACACCAGAATCCAGGTAGAACATCCGGTAACAGAATTTGTGTCTGGTGTAGACCTGATCAAAGAGCAGATCTGCATTGCGGCAGGTGAACCGTTAAGCGTTCAGCAGAAAGACATAGAAATCCGCGGTCATGCCATGGAATGCAGAATCAATGCCGAGGATCCTGAGAGACATTTCATGCCATGCCCTGGTAAGATCACTGACTTACATCTTCCAGGTGGAAACGGAATCCGCGTGGATACAGCAGTTTATAATGACTACGCAATCCCGCCCTACTATGATTCTATGATTGCCAAGATCATTGTTTATGACAAAGACCGCCGCAGTGCCATTCGAAAGATGATCAGTGCACTTGGAGAAGTTGCCATCGAAGGAGTAAAAACTAACGTGGATTTTCTGTATGAACTTCTCAATCAGCCGGATTTTCAGGAAGGAAATATCACCACAGATTTCATTCCGCAGCATTATCCGGATCTGTAAAAGAAAACTGGTGCAAATATATTTTATAGTTCAGCAGAAATTACATATTTATTATTGAAAGGTAATTGATAAGCAAATCGATAAAATAATTTTTGACAGAATTAGTTTGATTAATAGTTATTAACGTTATTTTGTTGTCTGAAAGAACATCAAATTGGGTTACATAAAGGAGCAGGATTTTAATGGCAGACTTGAAGAGATTTTTTAAGAAAACAGTTTCAGAAGACCGGCATAAACAGGCCGCATCTGTTTCCGTACCTGAAGGCTTATGGATCAAATGTCCAAAGTGCGGAGAAATGGTTTACAGAGAAGACGTAATATCCAACGCCTATGTGTGCCCGAAATGCGGAGGATATTTCAGAATCAGTGCGAAACGCCGGATCAAAATGATTGCAGATAAAGGAAGTTTTAAAGAGTGGTTCACAGGAATTGACAACAGCAATCCACTGGACTATCCGGATTATCCGCAGAAAATTGAGGATCTGAGAGAAAAAACACACCTTGATGAGGCAATTCTCATCGGAGAAGCCACCATCGGAGGAATCCGTACAGTGATCGGAGCCATGGATACCAGATTTCTCATGGCTTCCATGGGATATGTGGTGGGAGAAAAGATCACCCGCTCATTTGAAGAAGCAACAAAACAGGGACTTCCGGTCATTCTGTTCTGTTGCTCCGGCGGTGCCAGAATGCAGGAAGGAATTGTATCACTGATGCAGATGGCAAAAACCTCCGCAGCCATTAAACGTCACTCCCAGGCAGGGCTTCTCTACACATCTGTGCTGACAGACCCGACTACCGGTGGCGTTACAGCAAGCTTTGCCATGCTTGGAGATATTATCCTTGCAGAGCCAGGCTCACTGATCGGATTTGCCGGCCCGAGAGTCATTGAACAGACTATAGGTCAGAAACTGCCGGAGGGCTTCCAGAGACCGGAATTTCTTCTGGAACATGGATTTCTCGACGGAATTGTTGAACGAGGCTCTATGCGGGATGTTCTTTCGCTGATTCTGAAACTGCATGATACCAGAAAATGTTACGGAGAATTTCCACAGGAAACATCTGCCAGATCTTTCGATACTTTTGGCAAAAAGAAAAAGCAGAAGAAACAAAAAAATCTCACAGCCTGGGACAGAGTCCAGATTGCCAGAAGCAGTGACCGTCCGTCAGCAGCGGAATATATTGATGCCATTTTTGATGATTTCATGGAATTTCATGGTGACAGAGGTGTCAGAGACGACAATGCCATCATCGGCGGCATTGCTACACTGGACGGACAGCCCGTTACAGTAATCGGAATCCGTAAAGGGCATACTACAAAAGAAAACATCAGATGTAACTTCGGAATGCCATCACCGGAAGGGTACAAAAAGGCTCTTCGACTGATGAAACAGGCAGAGAAATTCGGACGTGCAGTCATTGCATTTGTAGACACTCCGGGGGCATTCTGTGGACTGGAAGCAGAAGAACGGGGACAGGGCGAAGCCATTGCAAGGAATCTTCTGGAAATGTCCGATTTGAAGGTGCCGGTTCTTTCGGTTGTAATTGGTGAAGGCGGCAGTGGCGGTGCACTTGCACTTGCAGTTGGCAATGAAGTCTGGATGATGGAAAATGCAACCTACACCATCCTTTCACCGGAAGGCTTTGCATCCATTCTCTGGAAAGACAGCAGAAAGGCACCGGAAGCTGCGGAGGTCATGAAAGTAACGGCGGCTCATCTGAAAGAACTGGGAATCATTGAACGGATCATACCGGAGGAATATCCTGCAAGTGAGGAGAATTTGCCGGAAATTGCAGAATATATGAAAATCAGAATGAAGCAGTTCCTGGAGAAACAGACTGGTAAAAGTGGACTGCAGATTGCACAGGAACGGTATGAGAGGTTTCGTAAGATGTAGCACGATATTAAAAGGGACGCGCAGAAAAATATTTTATTTGGAGTGCGGTTTCGGGGTCTAAGATATTCTAAGCTCTCAGAAATCTGCTAAAGGCATGAGCCGTCTTGTCAAACTCGCTCCGTTGCAAACTTCGCTCAGACAGTGATGCAGCCGGCTCATAACGCAGATTTCTGAGAGCTAAGAATATCTAAGACCCCTGCAAATGCACTCCAAATAAAATATTTTTCTGCGCTGTTTTGTTGCAGGTTGTCATGCACTTTCTTAGGGTTTATATTTATAGCAAATCTCTTAATTAATGTATTTGAGACAGCGGCTCATGTTTTTAGCGGCTTCCCGAATGCCTAGAAATACAATGGTTCCGAAACTGAGTCCCCAAACATAATTGCTTCCCATGCGTCCCTATTCAAAAAACATTAAAATTTTCCCCTATCCCGACTTGAAATAAGAAAGCCTCTGACGTATAATAAACCCGAAAGTAGAAAGGCGCTGCTTTTAAGCAGGGTCTTTTTTTACTAGATTTTGAATATATGAAAAATTCAGGAGTGAAAAAGTTAATGACCAAGATCAGAACAAGATTTGCACCAAGCCCTACAGGCAGAATGCATGTTGGAAATTTAAGAACAGCATTATATGCATACCTTATTACAAAACATGAAGGCGGAGATTTCATCCTCCGTATTGAAGATACAGACCAGGAACGTTACGTAGAAGGCGCTGTAGATATTATCTACCGTACTCTTGCAAAAACAGGACTTCTCCATGATGAAGGTCCGGACAAGGACAAAGGCTTTGGACCGTATGTTCAGAGTGAGCGTCAGGCACAGGGGATCTATCTGAAATATGCACAGCAGTTAGTAGAACAGGGTGATGCATACTACTGTTTCTGTAAGAAGGAAGAACTGGAAGGTATGAAACGTGTTGTGGCAGGAAAAGAGATTTCCATTTATGACAAACGCTGCCTTAAACTTTCCAAAGAAGAAGTACAGCGTCGTCTTGATGCAGGAGAACCACACGTAATCCGTTTCAATATGCCAACAGAGGGAACTACAACATTCCATGATGTAATCTACGGAGATATCACAGTAAACAATGAGGAACTGGAAGATCTGATCCTGATCAAATCTGACGGATACCCAACTTATAACTTTGCAAACGTAATCGATGACCATTTAATGGAGATCACACACGTAGTAAGAGGTAACGAGTATCTTTCCTCAGCTCCGAAATACAACCGTATCTACGAAGCTTTCGGATGGGATATCCCGGTTTATGTACATTGTCCGTTGATCACAGATGAGACACACCAGAAGCTTTCCAAACGTTGTGGACATTCCTCTTATGAAGACCTGCTTGATCAGGGATTTGTTTCAGAAGCGATCGTCAACTATGTGGCACTTCTCGGATGGAGTCCTTCTGACAACAGAGAGATCTTTACACTGGATGAACTGGTACAGGCATTTGATTATCATCATATCAATAAATCTCCGGCAGTATTTGATATTGCGAAACTTCGTTGGATGAATGGTGAGTATATCAAGAAAATGGATGCGGATGAATTCTATGAGAGAGCACTTCCGTATATGAAAGAAGTTCTGAAGAAAGACTACAACTTCAAGAAGATTGCAGGAATGGTACAGACCAGAATCGAAACATTCCCTGACATTCCGGCTCTGATTGACTTCTTTGAGGAAGTACCGGAATATGATTCCGCCATGTACTGCCATAAGAAAATGAAGACAAATGAAGAGACTTCTCTTACAGTATTAAAAGAAGTACTTCCGGTTCTGGAAGAACAGGAAGATTATACAAATGATCCGTTATTTGAAACATTAAGTGCATTTGTAAAAGAGCATGGTTATAAGAACGGATATGTAATGTGGCCTCTGCGTACTGCTGTTTCCGGCAAGCAGATGACGCCGGCCGGTGCTACTGAGATCATGGAGATCATCGGTAAAGATGAGACAATCAAAACGAGTAAAGGCAGCTATTGAGAAATTAAGCAAATAAATATGAAAGAGAAAATCCAATCTCAAACTTCGGGCAATCACTCACCTGTCAGGACCTATGATGGTCCTGGCAGGTCCCGGCTCGGGGAAAACTTCCGTTATTGTGGAGAGAACTGCATACATGATCAATGAGGGGAAGATACCGGCTTCTTCTATTTTGGTTGTAACTTTTTCCAGAGCAGCGGCAACAGAGATGAAAGAACGGTTTTTGAAATTCGTGGGGCAGAACAGAAGCGAAGTGACTTTTGGAACTTTCCACGGAATTTTTTATGGGATTTTGAAAGCGGCCTATCATCTGAGTGCGGCCAATATTCTTTCTGAGGAAGAAAAATTCAGTATTCTACGTGAGATGACTGAGAAATATGGACAGGAAATGGCTCAGGAGGGAGATTTCATTGAAGAAGTTGCCAGGGAAATCAGTGTTGTAAAGGGGAACTGTATTTCTCCGGAGCATTATTATGCATCCTGTTGCTCGGATGAGATATTCAGGGACATTTTTCATGGCTATAAGCAGGCTCTGAAGGCGAAACGCAAGCTGGATTTTGATGATATGATCCTCTGTTGTTATGAACTTTTTTCTCAGAGACAGGATATCCTGAATGCATGGAGAAGAAAATTTGTCTACATTCTGGTGGATGAGTTTCAGGATATCAACAGCTTACAATACAAGATTTTGCAGATGCTGGCGGCACCTGTCAATAACCTGTTTATTGTAGGGGATGATGACCAGTCCATCTATCATTTCCGGGGCGCAAGACCAGAGATTATGTTAAATTTTACAAAGGATTATCCGAAGGCAGAGACAGTTCTTCTGAATGTGAATTACCGGTGCAGTAAGAATATCCTGCGTACAGCCATGGAAGTGATCGGATGTAATACCAGACGTTTCAAAAAGCAGCTGGATACTCCAAATGAAGAAGGGATGCCTGTGACGTGCAAGGAATTTGATAATCCAAGAGAAGAGTATATGTGCGTGGTGGCAGCACTGAAAAAAAGAATGGAGCGCGGCGAGGATCTGCTGAATACGGCAATCCTGCTTCGTACAAATCAGGAATCGGAAGGTCTGATCAATGTGCTGATGGAATATCAGGTTCCTTTTACAATGAAAGAACAGCTTCCCAATCTTTTCCGCCACTGGATCTGCCGGGCGCTTCTGGCTTATCTTGAAATGGCAGCAGGAGACAGGAGCAGGAAGAATTTTCTGGAGATCATGAACCGGCCAAATCGCTATATTTCCAGAGAAGCGTTGAACAGTTCGCAGATTAATTTTAATGAACTTCGGGAATATTATAAAGACAAAGACTGGATGTGCGACAGGATTACCACACTGGAAACGCATCTGAGGATTCTTGGTACTCTTTCCCCTTTTGCTGCGATTAATTTTATCAGAAAAGGAATGGGATTCGAAGAATACTTGCGTGAATATGCACAGTATCGTAAAATAAAACCAGAGGAACTGCTTGAGACCCTGGACCGGATCCATGAGAGTGCAAAAGGCATGAAAACCCTGGCGAAGTGGCAGGCTTACATAGAAGAATATACGAAGCGCCTGAATGAACAGGCAAGGAAACAGCAGGATAAAAAAGAAGGAGTGACTATATCCACACTCCATGCGGTAAAAGGTCTGGAATATGATATTGTGTATATTCTGAATGTTAATGAAGGAAGCATTCCATATCGCAAGGCGGTTTTGGCAGAAGCAGTGGAAGAAGAACGAAGATTGTTTTATGTAGGGATGACCAGGGCGAAAAAGAAGCTGGTGCTTGCCTATGTGAAACGCCAGTATGAGAAGGAACGGGAGCCTTCCCGGTTTCTTGAGGAGACAGGCCTATGAATAAAGGAATTATTTACTGTACAAAAATACGGGAAGAATATGAAGGCGCACATATGGAGCATATGATCGCAGAGAAACTTCTGGAAATCGCACTGAAAAAAGAATATGGAATCAATCTGTACAATGAACCCAGAGCAGAAGGAGAACATGGAAAACCATTCCTTTCCTATCGTCCGTCCCTGCATTATAATATCAGTCATTCCGGAAAATATGTGGTATGTATTCTGGCTGATCAGGAGGTTGGAATTGATGTGCAGATTCATTGCAGAGCCAATTATGAAAGAATGCTCAGACGTATGGTACCCCGGGAACAGTATCTCGAAATTCTCTCAGATATAAATGTGAAAAAGAAATTTTTTGAACAGTGGGTACTGAGGGAAGCTTATATCAAATGGACCGGTGAGGGGCTTTCCAGAGACATGAGGACTATATCCATGGATGAAGGCAGTCATATGCTGCTTGATATGGAAGACGGTTACAGTGGAGCAGTATGGGCAATGAATCCCATGGAAATCAACTGGAAATATGAAGACATCATACTTGGGTAAGACATGAACAGACAAACGAAGAAAGAAATCCGGAGACTGGCAGTGAAGATTCTTGTAGCAGTACTGGCACTTGGACTGGCTTTCTGGGGATATGCTTTCGTATACAGGGGTAAGACGGAACCTCCTGCAAAATATCCGGTAACCAACCAGGATGCTGCAGTGTATTCATTACGCGGACAGATACAGATGCTGTCGCAGCAGGAGGAGTTAAATACCTTTGCCTTTGAGGGCAGAAAAAAAGAAAAAGAGTACGGAACTTATATTATTCCCGGACTGAGATATACAAGAACATTCCTGAATGCAGAGGGTACAAAACAGGCGGTATGTACTTCCATGACTCCTCAGGGACTTGCAGTGACCGATGAGTATGTACTTGTAAGTGCCTATTGTCATACGGAAAAACATAACTCTGTTATTTATGTGATCAACAAAGAAACTCACAGATTTATCAAAGAGGTAGTCCTGCCAGGTCTGCCTCATGTAGGCGGACTTGCCTATGATCAGGAACATGATATGTTGTGGTATT
>ENA-OQJR01000123-OQJR01000123.1-human-gut-metagenome-genome-assembly--contig:-NODE-123-length-22419-cov-3.485555_pt1 | contig 22419 bp, 17 predicted proteins | sample MGYA00242614_ERZ504781 | MGnify/ENA primary metagenome ERZ504781 (study PRJEB26092, sample SAMD00036365) | human gut metagenome | host: Homo sapiens | study: EMG produced TPA metagenomics assembly of...
CGGGTTACGGCAGACCCGTCGCGGAACAGGGCGACAACGGTGACCGGGGGAGACCGGCGCTGATGTCCTGCAACAGGCGGAACAGCGGTTCGACTGGGTGGACCTGCGGGGTTTCGCCCCACACGCCAACGCCCGTGAGGCCGGTCAGGCCACCAGTGCGGTGGCGCTGAGCGTGTGGCATAACAGACAGCGGCGCTGCCCGGCCTGCGGGGCGCCCGTCATGGCAGCCATGGGTGGTTGGGCGCAGCGGTGCACTGACGAGGAGCATTGCGGCAGACTGTTGTTCCCGCGCGTCGAACCAGCGGTGATCACGCTCGTGGTCGATTCCGCCGACCGCCTGTTGGTCCAGCACAATGCGGCATGGAACAACCCCACGCTGTATTCGGTGTCTGCCGGATTCGTGGAAGCCGGTGAGAACCTGGAACATGCGGTGCGCCGCGAGGCGAAGGAGGAGACCGGCATCACGCTGGGCGAAGTCAAATACCTCGGATCGCAGCCGTGGCCGTACCCGGCTTCGCTGATGATGGCGTTCAAGGCACATGCGATCACCACCGACGTGCGTGTGGACGGCGAGGAGACCATGACCGCGCGATGGGTCACACGCGACGAATACACGGCCGAGCTCATCGCCGGCCGTATGGCGGCGCCGGGCCGCGCCACCATCGCCCGCTACATGATTGAGGAATGGCTCGGTCGCGAGCTGTGACGGACCGCGAAGATAGGTTAGGCTTATGACTATGAGTGATGACAACGAAAACGAACAGCCGCTGAATCTCGACATTCCCGACCACCTCGAATACTCCGAGGAACATGCATGGGTGGACCGTTCGGTCGACCCCGCAATCATCGGCATTACCGAATACGCCGCCGACCAGCTTGGCGAACTTGTGTTTGTGGATCTGCCTGAGCCTGGCGCCCGTGTGGAGGCCGGCGACGAGATCGTGGAGCTTGAATCCTCCAAGGCCGTCCAGCCGCTGATCAGCCCCGTGGTGGGTACGGTCAAGTATGTGAACCGTGACGTGGCGGACGACCCGTCCGTGGTCAACGGCGATCCGTACGGCGAAGGCTGGCTGCTGAAGGTTGAGCTTGACGACGATGAGCCGGAGCTGCTGAGCGCCGACGAATACGCGAAGGTCGTGCGGTAGTTCCTTTTGAGCTCCCCTCTCTGAGGGGAGCCAAGAAAATGAGGCGTATGGCCTATATTGGTGTCTATGAGAAGCCCACGCGAGGATTTTGAGGCGGCAGGCAAGCGACTGCCTTGGGATGCTGCTGCTCGCAGTGCAGCGCTGTCCGCCACCGCGCCAGTCTCTGACGTCAAGGCATCCGCCAATGGTGCCGACAATGCCAGCAACGCTGAACATTCCGATGACATGCCCACCGTGCCGATTCCCGCACGCAAGGCTGCCACGACGTTCGACACCCCCTCCAAGCGTGAGCGCATCGAAGTCAAGCCGCCGATCACCCGATTCATACGTCGTGCCGTCACCCGCGTGTTCGGCGTATGGTCACGCATCTCCACTCAGGTGGTGCGCCAATGGGACTGGTATCCGCGAGTGGAACCCTATGTGGGTTATGGCACCGGCGATTACTCGCGTCTGATCTGCCGCACGGTATACGCCCCCAGGCACGCGCAATCCGGCGAACTGATCCGCGGCATCCGCGGCATGCTTGCCATACCCGCGCCGCGCACCCACGTGCAGGCCAGCATTGATGACATGCCGCTCAACACCGTGCAGATCGGCGTCTCCGAGGTCTATGACAAGGTGGACCGCACGCGCGATCTCGGCAGCGAATACGCCATCTCCGATTCCGCCGGATATCTCGACCTCGTGGCCGAGCATCGTCTGGTGCCCGGCATCCATCGCGTCTCCTACAGCGTGGCCAACCGCAAACCCGTGAGCGCCAACCTGTACACCATCCCCGCCAGTGCCAAAGTCGGCATCATCTCCGATGTGGACGACACCATCATGATCACGCAGGCCCCGGTGCCATGGAAGGCCGCGTACAACCTGCTGTTCCTCGACCCCAAGAAGAAAGCCTCCGTGCCGGGCATGAGCGTGCTGTTCACCCGCATCGCCGACCTGTTCCCCGGCGCACCGTTCTTCTATCTTTCGACATCGCCCTGGAATGTGGAGAGTTCGATTCGCAACTTCATCACTGACCATGGTTTTCCCGAAGGCCCGCTGCTGCTGCGCGACCTCGACCCGAGGCCCAAGACCTTCGTACCCACCGGCCCCCAGCACAAACTTGAGTTTGCCGAACAACTTATGGCCGACTTCCCAGACATGAAGTTCATTCTGGTGGGCGATGACGGGCAGAAAGACCCGACCACGTACGCCACCATCGCCCGCAGATATCCCGGACGTGTACTGGCGATCGTCATTCGTGAGTTGAGCCCGCGCGAATCAACCGGATTGGCGTCGGTGACGGGGCTCACCTCGACCCAGCCGACTCCGGTAACCGATGTGCCAGTATTCACCGGCACCACCGGCTCGAACATTCTGAAGACCATGCTGCCGTATCTGAAGACGGTGTTGCGATAGGCGCGGCGTGATGAACACTGAATGCGTCCCGGTGCGGTGCCTCGCCTATAATCGCGTGGTATGACTGACGAGAGCACAAACGCCGCGGCCGCGATGCCGCCTTACGCCAAGCGCGAGCCGAAGCGCCGCGAATTCCACGGTGACGTTTTCGAAGACGATTACGAGTGGATGCGAGACAAAGACTCCGATGATGTGCGCAGCTACGTAGCTGCCGAAAACCAGTACTGCGAGCGTCGCATGGCGCATCTGGCGGATTTCCGGCATACGTTGTTTGAAGAGCTGAAATCGCATGTGGAAGAGACTGATATGTCGGTTCCCACGCGCGTCAATGATTACTGGTACTTCACCCGCACGCAGCAGGGCAAACAGTATGGCGTGCAATGCCGCATCCCCGTGCGCGATGCCGATGACTGGGACCCGCCGGTCGTGGATCCGCAAGGCGCGCCCGGCTCCATGCCCGGTGAACAGGTCGTTTTTGATGCGAACAAGGAATCCGAGGGACATGACTTCTTCCGGCTCGGCGGCTTGGATCTGAGCAAGGACGGCCGTTGGATGCTGTACGGCGTGGATGTTGCGGGAGACGAACGATATGATTTCCGCATTCGCGACCTTGCCGGGCTGGAGACCGGGGAGCCGGTCAGCGAACTGCCCGAACAGTTCACCGGCATTGGCAGCGCATGCTTCACGCCGGACGGCCAATGGGTGTTCTGGGTGGAATTGGACGATTCCTGGCGGCCGCTCGCTGTGTGGCGGCATCGTGTTGGCACGGCGGTCGAATCGGATGTGTGCGTGTACCGAGAAACCGATGAACGGTTCTGGGTGGGCGTTGGCATCAGTTTTGATGAGCGCAATATCGTGATCGGCACCGGTTCCAAAACCACCACCGAAGTGCTGATGCTGCCGGTGGCCACGCCTGAAGGCGAATTCCAAGCTTTCATTCCGCGTCAGAACGATATTGAATATGATGTGAGCTTTGCCTGTTTTGAAGGCGCGGGGGAGAACGGTGCGGATGTGCCACTCGCCGTGGTCTATCACAACGCCGCCAATCCGAATTTCGAAATCGACGTCATTGACATGCGTGGCCATGAGCCGCCGTACCGACTCGGCGAAGGCGTGTGCATTGCCGCCGGGTCGCCGTACGGCTGTGAACATGGTGAGCCGGATAAGCCGATTACCGAGGCATACTTCAACGCCGTCAATCCGGCGATATTGCAGGGTGCCCACGGTCTGGGCATCGAAGGCATCGCGTTGCATCGCAACTTTGTGTCCCTGAGCTACCGTGCCGACGGCCAGCCGCACGTGGCATACATGACCAAGAGCGCGGCTGCCGCCGACTTCCTGGCCGGACGGCCGTGGCGGTTTACGGAATTGCTGCCGCCTGCCCTGGAGGACGACTGGGACATGGTTGCCGACGATCGCGAAAACTTCACCGGCGATCATGGCGAAATCTTGTGGACCGAAGATGAGGCCCCCACGGATCACACGTCATCTTCCGATGGTGCTAGCGACGACCACCTGCCCGGTGAGACCCGGCGCTTGTACACCATCGGCGTCGGCGGCAACCCCTCGTATGAGGCGCCGCGCATGCGCTACTCGTTCGCCAGCTACACCCGCCCGGGCGAGTTGCACGAAATCGATCCCGCCACCGGTGAAGATGCGCTGCTGAAGCGAGCCACCGTGTTGGGCAACTTCAATCCACGCGATTACATGGAACGCCGTGTGTGGATTACCGCGCGCGACGGCGAACGCATTCCTGTTTCCCTCGTCTGGCACCGCGATTGCCCGGCGCAGGATTCGCCGATGTTCATTACCGGATATGGTGCATACGAGATTTCCTCCGATCCGGGGTTCTCGGTCTCTCGTCTGAGCATGTTGGATCGCGGTGTGCTGTACGCCGTGCCGCATATTCGTGGCGGCGGCGAAATGGGACGCGCCTGGTATGAGCAGGGGCGCAGACTGAACAAGAAGCATTCCTTTGAGGACTTCGTGGACGCCACACGCGCGCTGCAGAAGGCGCATTTGGCTGATGCTTGGCGCACCGTGGCCAACGGCGGATCCGCTGGCGGTCTGCTGATGGGCGCGATTGCCAATATGGCGCCCGAATGCTACGCCGGTGTTGAGGCGGATGTGCCGTTCGTGGACGCGTTGACCTCCATTCTTGACCCGGACTTGCCGTTGACCGTCACCGAATGGGACGAATGGGGAGACCCGTTGCATGACCCTGAGGTGTATCAGTATATGAAGTCGTACACGCCATACGAGAATGTGCCGGTCGCCGTGCTCGAGGGCGGCAACGACGAGGCTGCCGGTGACGGCAGTGCTGATGGGGCTGCCACCGGCGCGGTCGCCGCCGCGCAATTCCCGAGAATCTTCATTACCACCTCGATGAACGACACCCGCGTGCTGTACGTCGAGCCGCTCAAATGGCTGGCCCGTTTGCAGTCCGCCGGCGTGGACGCGGTGGCCAAGATTGAGGTCGAGGCCGGTCACGGCGGTCTATCCGGGCGTTACAAGCAATGGGAAGAGGTTTCCTATGAGAACGCTTGGTGCATGGATGTGATGGGGCTCGCTCATTAGGCCATGTCCACTAGCTGAGCGGGTTCGGGCCGGCAGGTGATAGCGCGAGTAGGCTCCTTGAACTATGGCAAAGACATATAAAATCGCCGTTATTCCCGGCGACGGTATTGGCAAGGAAGTCACTCCGTGGGCTCAGAAGGCTTTGGAAAAGGCCGCTGAAGGCGTAGCTGACTTCGAGTACGAGAACTTCGACTTGGGTGCCGAGCGCTATCTGCGCGATGGTGCGATCCTGCCCGAGGACGAAGAGGAGCGCATCAAGGCCAACGACGCGATTCTGCTCGGTGCCGTGGGCGATCCGCGCATCAAGGCCGGCATTCTGGAACGCGGCCTGCTGCTCAAGCTCCGCTTCGACCTCGACCAGTACGTGAACCTGCGCCCCTCCAAGCTGTACAAGGGCGTCACCTCGCCGCTCGCCAACCCCGGCGACATCGACTTCGTGGTGGTACGTGAAGGCACCGAAGGTCTGTACTGCGGTGCCGGCGGCGCGGTGCGCCGCAACACCCCGCAGGAGGTGGCCACCGAGGTGTCCATCAACACCGCATACGGTGTGGAGCGTGTGGTGCGTTACGCCTTCAAGCTCGCTATGAAGCGCAAGAAGCACGTCACCCTGGTGCACAAGAAGAACGTGCTCGTCAACGCCGGTGATATGTGGCAGCGCATCGTCGACAAGGTCGGCGAGGAATACCCTGAGGTCACCCACGACTACCAGCACATTGATGCGGCCACCATCTTCCTGGTCTCCGACCCGAGCCGTTTCGATGTGATTCTCACCGACAACCTCTTTGGCGACATTCTGACCGATGAGGCCGGCTCCGTGGTGGGCGGCGTGGGCTACTCCGCCTCCGGCTGCATCAACGCCTCCGACGAGTTCCCGTCCATGTTCGAGCCGATTCACGGTTCCGCTCCGGACATCGCCGGTCAGAACAAGGCCAACCCGACCGCCGCCATCCTCTCCGCCGCCATGCTGCTCGAGCATCTCGGCTTTGATGATGCGGCCAAGAAGATCCATACCGCCGTCGAAGCGGACATCGAGGAGCTCGGCTCCACCGTGCGCTCCACCGACCAGGTCGGCAAGGACATTCTGGCCCGCATGTGACCTCAAACTTGGCTCCCCTCGCTGAGGGGAGCCAGAAAACTCTCTATACTGAGTTGCATGCAAATGCGACATGGGGAATGCAAAACCGTTGGCAGCAAACTAGTCGCCGTGACCGTATCCGTCGATGATGACGGCACCGCACAGTCATGCCATATCAGCGGTGATTTCTTTATTGAATCAGTTTCGGATGCCGAATCTCATGCTTTGTTGCATGACCTGGAACGAGCTCTAATTAGCGATGATTCATTGCGGTCCGTATTGGACGCCCATCCTAGTTGCCAAATTATCGGCACAGATGAAATTGCCATCAAAACCGCATACAGCCGAGCCGTAAGCAGCAACTTACCCCCGCTGGCGGGGGCTCCAGCGCAGCGGGTGGGGGTGGGCAGCCCCGATGCGCCGAACATCCCAGCATCCATCAATACACAAACCAAGCAGCCCGACAAAAGCTCTGAATACCGGGAGCGCTGGAACGCCCTCAAGCCTCAACTCACCGTGATCCACGGCCATCCGCGTACTCCGGACGAGCAAATGGCCATTGACGAGACCTGGGCGCGTGAAGTCGCAGCAGGAACACGACAGCCGACCATCCGATTATGGGAGTGGGCGGGCCCGGCTGTGGTCATCGGCCGTTTCCAATCGGCCCAGGACGAGGTGAATCTGGACATTGCCAAGCAGCTCGGCTTCGACGTGGTACGCCGTTGCACGGGCGGCGGAGCGATGTTTTATCGAACCGGGCAACACCATTACCTATTCTCTGTATGCGCCGCTCGATTTCGTTCAGGGCGTAAGCATCGAAGAATCCTACCGGCTCTGTGACTGGTGGCTGGTCGAAGCGCTGCGCGAACTTGGTTTAGATGTGCGGTTCGCGGGCCTCAATGATATCGCCTCGCAGTACGGCAAGATCGGGGGAGCGGCGCAGCGGCGCTTCCCCGTAGGCTCAGGCGGCGCGGTGCTGCACCATGTGACCATGGCATATGACATCGATGCGGCCAAGATGAGCCGTGTGCTCAACACCAGTCGCGAGAAGATGTCAGACAAAGCGGTGAAATCAGCGGTCAAACGCGTGGACCCGATGAAAAGCCAGACGGGTCTCAGCCGCGAACACATCGTCGAGCACCTTATTGACTGGTTTGCGGCGTGATTTCACCGATGGCCGTATACGATTTTGCCGCTGGCCGTGCGCGGTTTTGTCATGGGCGAGCGCGGTAGCCGCGACAGTGCCGTTTTTCGCGGTAACGCATTCGTCAGCATGTCGTACGGCTATCGGATCGTGCCACACATGAAGTGACGAATGAGGGCATGCTCCTGACGAAACCTGTGGGGCGCGTTACAATATGACGGATGGGCGACGACGGTCATAGGACAATAAGGATGGTGCGATGAGCTTGGAAACGCCAAACGCTTTTGCTGACGAGGAAAACATCCTGTTGCATACGGCATTGTTCAAGCAGGTATCGCCAGCCGAAGCCGAGGAGCTGTTGCCGCATTTGAAGCATGCGACGTTCGATAAAGGCGACTATATCTTCTCCGAAGGCGATACCGATCAGCGCATGTATTTACTGGAGCAGGGGCGCGTCAAGCTGATTCGCACTTCTTCCGATGACCGCGTGCAGCTGCTGTCCATCCACGCGCCGGGCGAAGTGCTTGGCGAGATTCCGGTATTCGACCCTCATGGTGGCCCGCGCACCGCGTCCGCGGTGTCCATGAGCCATGGCACGCGCGTGGTCTGGCTGGAGCATGATGCCCTGTTCGCATGGCTTGATGAGCATCCGCGTGTGGCCATCGACATGTTGCAGGTCATGGCCAGCCGCCAGCGCGGCAACAACGAACGCATCTCCGACTTGGTATTCATGGATGTGCCGGCGCGTCTGGCCAAGACATTGCTCAACTTGGGCTCACGTTTCGGCGAGCCGGTGGAACAGGGCCTCAAAGTGCCGCATGACCTGACTCAGGAAGAGCTGGCCCAACTGGTGGGCTCCAGTCGTGAGACCGTGAACAAGGCGTTGATGGACTTTTCCAACCGCGGATGGATCGCACGTGACGGCCGATCGATCATCATCTTCCAGCCCGGTATGCTGATTCGACGCTCGCGGCGCTGACCGTTCGGCTGACTTCCAGCCAATGTTACGCTAGTGCGATTCTTGTGATGATATGTTCACGGGAGCTGACCGTAAGCCCGGTTGGTAGGGCACCCCATTTAGAATGGGGCCCATGCCCAAAAAGAAGTCCCTCACTCTCCAACGTGTGCTTGTTCTCCTCTTGGCCTATATCATGCTTGCCGTCTGCGGCGGCGTGGCGGCCAGCGTGTTGTTTGTACCGGGTGTGATCGGTGCCAATAAAGCCGCCAAAGCGGTGATTCCGTCGCTCAAGGTAGAAAACGTGGACTTCGACGTGACTAGTCTGCCCCAGAAGTCGACGATGTACGCGCGAGACGGTTCCACCGTTATCGCGACGTTCTACAACCAAAACCGTATCGTCGTGCCGCTGAAGAAGATTTCCAAAACCATGCAGCAGGCAGTGGTGGCGCGCGAAGACCGTCGATTCTGGACTCACGCCGGCGTCGACGTGCAAGGCGTGATGCGTGCGTTCGTGCAGACTTACCTCGTCAAAGGCTCCCAGCAGGGTGGTTCGTCGCTGACCCAGCAGTACGTCAAGAACGTGCTGCTGATGCAGGCGATCGAGGATGACGATTCGATCGCCCAGTACCATGCCACTGAAGACACCATCGCCCGTAAGATTCGCGAGATGCTGATTTCCGTGCAGATGGAAAAGAAGTATTCCAAGGCCGAGATTCTGCAGGGCTATTTGAACATCGCCCAGTTCGGCAACAACCTGTATGGCGTGGAAACCGCGGCCCAGCGCTACTTCAGCGTGTCCGCCGCCGATTTGAACGTGGTGCAGTCCGCCACCATCGCGGCTATCACCAAGAACCCAAGCCTGTATGATCCGCTGGTCGAAGAGAACCAGAAGGAAAGCGAAAACCAACGCAATATCGTGCTCAAGCTGATGCTGCAGGAAGGATACATCACCCAGAAGCAGTACACCGAAGCTGTGAACACGCCGTTGAAGGACACGCTGAAAGCACAGGACGTGAATGTCGGCTGTCAGGACACCGGCGATTACGCGTACTTCTGCGATTTTGTGGTGCATCGCATCCAGAACTCCGAAGAATTCGGCAAGACTCGTGCCGAGCGTAACAAGCTGCTGCAGGAGGGTGGCCTGAAAATCGTCACCACGCTGGATGTGGAAGCGAATTCCACGATGATGGAGACCGCGCGTAATACCATTCCACCGGACGATCCCAGCGGCATGGAGATAGCCATGGCCGCAGTCAAACCGGGAACCGGCGAAGTGCTGAGCTTTGGCCTGAATCGTTACTATGACGCCACTCCGGCAGCCGCGAACGATCCCACCAAGACGAGCCAGAACTATGCCGTCGATTTGGCGGATGGCGGTGGTTCTGGTTGGACCATCGGTTCGTCCTGGAAGCCGATCAACCTGATTGCGTGGATGGAAGCGGGCCATTCCATCAACGACAACCTCCAGACCTCGACGTCATACCCCACTACGGACTTCGCCTGCAGTAACTATTCGGGCGGTGCCGATTCGTGGAACGTGTCGAACGCCATGGGCGCAGGTACAGTGAACCCAGAAAGCCCATTCCTCGGTCTGGTCCGTTCGCATAACACTACTCAGGCTTCCATGGGTGCCATCCTCAAACTGTGCAAGGTGGCGGACACCGCGACTGAACTGGGATACCATGACGCCGCCACGGGTGAGACCATCGACAAAACCCAGGTGTATACACCATCCATGATGATCGGCTCGGTGAATGTGTCCCCGCTGACCATGGCGAGCATCTTCGCCGTATACGCCTCGAATGGTGTGCAATGCAACCCGATTGCCATCAGCAAGGTGACCGATAAGGACGGCAACGATCTCAAGGTTCCATCCGCGAACTGCCATCAGGCGGTGGATAAGGACATCATCCAAACACTCGCTTATACCCTGAACCAAGGTACGGTGCGGCCGGATGGTGCCGGTTGGTCATTCAGATTGGCTGACGGGCGTAAGTCGTTTGGTAAGACCGGTACCAGTGAGGATCTTGCGGTGTCCGGTGGATCGTTCATTCCTAATCAGATTGCGGCGTTCGCTGTGGTCGGCGATGCACAGAACCCGTACACCAACCGTATTTCCAACATTGCCATCAACGGCCGGTACAACAGCTATTGGGATGGTTCGACAATCGCGGCTCCGGCCGTTACCAACTTCTTCAATAGCTACATTTCCAAGAAGAAAATACCGATTGACAACGATTACGGCCAGCCCGTCTCGAAGTACACCACGACTGGCAAGTATCTGGGCATTGGCGGACGAACGTTCAGCGTGCCGCAGACCACTACGAATGGCAACAGCCAATCGCAGAGCAGCAACAATCAGTCTCAGTCGCAGAACACTGGGCAAAACAACACCCAAACCCAGGGCACCAATTCAGAGCAGTCGAATGATGGCCAGTGATTGGTGATTGGCGTTTGACATTTGGTGATTGCATGCCGGCTGAGTCTGCGTAACATGGCCGACTGCGATACCCAAATTACGTAGTTTGCGGGCGTTACCTGTTTCAGGTGACGCCCGTTTTACAATACTTAATGACAACGCCATCGCGTTCATCGAATATTTGCCATGAACGTGCATCGGAAAGGGAACGATGAGCAACGACGATCTGACGCATGAGAATTTTGATTTTCGTGGATTCGACGTGCCGGATCTCAAAGCGGTGACGCTGGCTTCGTCTTCGGACGGCGATCAGTCCAAGCAGCCGAAGACCAAGCACGAGGATGCATCGAAGAACCGTAAGCACGGTAAGAAGAAGTCAAAATCCGATGCACGGTCCAAGAAGCGGGCCGGCGCGGGCAAGACGAGCGAATCGTTCGATGATTATGAGGATTATGAGGAAAGGGAAGCTGTGAGCAAAGCAGATAAGAAAGTCAGCAAGGACCGTCCGGGGCTGTTTGCGCCAATGACGCTGCGCGAGGTGACCGTGCGTAATCGTATTTGGTTGCCGCCGATGTGCACGTATTCGTCGTTCGCCCGCGATGGTAGGCCCACGCCGTTCCACTACCAGCATTACGTGTCTCGCGCGTTCGGCGGATTCGGCATGGTGATTGTCGAATCCACCGCCGTGGCTCCTGAGGGGCGTATCACGCCGTGCGATCTGGGCCTGTGGGAAGACGGGCAGATTGATGCTTGGCGCTGGATCGTGGACGGTATTCGCGAGGCGGGTGCGGTGCCTGCCATCCAGCTCAACCATGCGGGGCGTAAGGCTTCGACTGGTTGCTTTGCCGTTGGTTACGACGGTCAGAGCGTGCCGGAGGAGGCGGGCGGCTGGCCTACCATGGCACCGTCTGAAATCGCGTTCGGTGGGTTGCGTACGCCGCGCGCGCTGTCCGTGGATGAGATTCATGGTCTGGTCGGCGCGTTCGCCGCGGCGGCGGGCCGTGCGGTGGCCGCCGGCTTCCAGGCGATTCAGATTCATGCCGCGCATGGCTATCTGATTTCTCAGTTCCTTGACCCGCTGAGCAATGAGCGTGATGACGAATATGGTGGCGATTTGACCGGTCGCTCTCGGTTCCTGGTCGAGGTTGTGGATGCCGTGCGTGGGGCCGTCCCTGAGGGCGTGCCGGTTCTGGTGCGCATTTCGGCCACGGATTGGGCCGCCGGCGGTTGGGATTTGGACCAGACCATCGCACTATCCAAGGTGCTGAAGGAGCATGGCGTCGATGTGATGGACGTGTCTACCGGCGGCATCATGTCGGGAGTGTCGATTCCGGTCAAGCCGAACTATCAGGTGCCGTTCTCCGAGCAGGTCAAGGCCAAGGCCGATATTCCGGTGACCGCGGTGGGTCTTATCACCAAGCCGAAGCAGGCGGCCAAGATTCTGGCCCATGGCGAAGCCGATGCCGTGGAGATTGGCCGCGCCGCATTGCGTGATCCATACTGGCCGTTGCGTGCAGCCAACAAGCTGGGCATACCGTCCACCGAGATCCCCTACGCCCCGCAATACGTGGCCGGTGCGTACTAAATCCTCATGGGGCGGTAACTTTCCCATGGGGCGGTAAAACCCTCATGGGCGGTAACCCAAAACGGCGGTATTCTGCGGAATGTGAAATTTGGCTAACCGCCCCATGGGACAATCACCGCCCCACTGAGGGTTTTACCGCCCCACTGGGTAATAGGGCAATATGTGAGTTCACTCCACGTCTACGCCGACGGCGTCGGAGACGTGCTCGAATCCGTCGCGGCGCAGCAGCTGGGCCAGACCGCGCTTCAACACGGTGATCTGTTGCGGGCCTCGGTACATCAGCGAGCTGATGAACATGACCAAGCTGGAGCCGGAACGAATCTTCGCATAGGCTTGCTCGGGGGTAAAGACGCCACCGATGCCGGCGATAGCGAACCGGTCGCCATACTCTTTATACACCTTGCGAATCAGCTCGGTGCTGGCGTTGGTGCACGGGCCGCCGGACAGGCCGCCCTCCCAATCGCGCGGAATCTCGAGGCCGGTGCGGTCCTTCTGCAGATTGGCGATGGACAGCCCCTGCACATTGTGCTCGGCCAGCACATCGAGCAGTTCCTTGTACTCGCCCCACGGCTTGTTCAACGGCATCTTGACCAGCGTGGGCTGCGGGCGGTCGATCTTGTCGAGCGCCGTAAACAGACGGTCGAGCGCTTCCGGAGTCGCGGTGAACGGTTCGCCGACGTGCGTGTTCGGGCAGGAGACGTTGACCTCCACCATCGCGGTGCGGCCGGCGGCGCGGCGCATTGAAATGCAGTAATCCTCAATGCCTTCGTCCAAATCGCCGCACTGGTCGTCGTTGGTGCGGGCGATCGACACGGACAGCTGCATCTGGCGGGCCTGAGTCCAAGCCTTCTCGGCACGCTCGATGACCTTGTCCGAACCGATGTTGGCGAGGCCGACGTGCACCATCATCGAATCGTATTCAGGCAGACGGTGGAACCACGGCTTGGCGTTGCCCGGGCAGGGGCGCGAGGTGGTGGAGCCTACGGTTTCGAAGCCGAAGCCGGCGTGGTCCAGCACCACGGGCATCTCGCAGTTCTTGTCGAGGCCGGCGGACAGGCCGAACGGGTTGGTGAAATCGACGCCCATCACATTCGTTTCCAGAATGGGGTCGGTGTAGTCGAGCATCAGCTGTTCGGCGAGCAGCAGCGGCGGGACGTTCTTGACGACGTGGCAGAACTCGATCATCTGATCGTGTGCCTCATCGGGGCGGTGGTTGAACACGAAGTTCGGTTTGATGATGTGCTTGTAGCCGAAGGTGAACAGATCGGTGGTGGCTTTGTTGACGGCGTTGTGCCAGAAGCTTTCAGAAACGTAAGTCATACCGCCTATTGTCTCACGCTTGGGCCGGTGCGGCTAGGTGATTCCTACCTAGGCGAATTGGGGAAGGGGGCTACCGCTGTGAGAATATCGGTTCGCACAATGTGCGATTTTGCGCGGTTTTGTGGAAATGAACACCTGAATTGCCCGGGATTTTCGAGAGATTGTCCCCAAAACGCTCAAGCCGGTTTGGTTTGTGAGCTTTTGTGTGCGATAATGTTCGCATGATTTCGTCACAACGTCAGCACCTCATCTTGAGCAGGTTGCGCACACGCGGGGCAGTGCGCATTACGGCGCTATCGAAGGAACTGGGTGTGTCGGCGATGACCATCCGCCGCGATATCGCCGAACTTGCCGACAAGGGACTGTTGAAGCGCGTCCATGGCGGCGCGGTGACTACCAGTACCTTGCTCAGCGAACCCCTGTTCTCTGTCAAGTCTCAGATGGATATCGGCCTGAAGGACGCCATCGCCCAGGAAGCCATCAAATATGTGGCACCCGGCGACGTGATCGCCATCGGCGGCGGCACCACGGCCTATGTCTTCGCCCAGCATCTGCTCGAATCGCAGCAGTCCAGCGGCATCACCATCCTCACCAATTCGATTCCCGTGGCCGAACTGGTCCAGGCCCTCGAATCCAAGGACGTGGAGGTGATCGTCACCGGCGGAGTGATCACCCGATCGAACTCGCTTGTCGGTCCGATCGCGGACAAGGTCGTCGCCTCGCTGCGTGTCAACACCGTATTCCTCGGCACCCACTCGGTGTCGATTCCCCGTGGCTTCCTGATGCCGAATTCGCTGGAAGCCGCAACCGATATGGCGATGATGGACATCGCCGATCGCACCATAGTTTTGACCGATCACACCAAGTGGAGCTGCACATCGCTGTCGCTGTTTGCGCGCTTCGACCAAGTGGACACGGTCATTACTGACGACGGGCTCGACCCCGACTCCGCCGCCAAAACCAAGGATTTGGTAAAGGAACTCGTGCTGGCCCACCAGAGCGAGATCATTGAGGAAAGTGAGTAAACCCATGGCTGATTTCGCCAACTACACCCCCGGGGAGTATGCGAAGGAGCACATCCGCATCACGCCGACGACGCTTGCCGACGGTCGTGACTTCTTCTACCTGGACGACGACCCCGAGTTCGTCTCCGGTGCCAAGTCCCGCGAGCTCAAGGACCCGCGCCCGCTGGACTACCGTTTCGCCCCGCACCTGGACGCCGACGGCAACGAAGTGCCGTACGCCGCCCCGCAGATGCGCCGCGACCCGCTGACCGGCGACTGGATCCCGATGGCCACCGCCCGCATGAACCGCCCGATCACCGCCGGCCCCGGCGCCACCGCCAAGGGCAACCCGCTGGCCGCGCGCAAGCCCGGTGACCCGTACCAGGACGGCGAAGTGCCGGACACCGACTACAACGTGGTCGTGTTCGAAAACCGTTTCCCGTCGATGGTGCGTGTGCCCGGTGTCTCCGAAGACGTCACCTACGTCGACGGCAACCCGCTGTGGGAGAAGAAGCTCGCCGCCGGCCGCTGCGAGGTCATCTGCTTCGACCCGAACGAGGACGGCCTGCCGGCCGACCTGCCGGTGTCCCGCCTGCGCACGGTTGTTGAGGCATGGGCCTTCCGTACAGCCGAGATCTCCAAGATGGAGGGCATCGAGCAGATCTTCCCGTTCGAGAACCACGGTGCCGAGATCGGCGTCTCCCTCGCCCACCCGCACGGCCAGGTCTACTGCTACCCGTTCATCGCCCCGAAGATGGAGAAGGAACTCCAGCACACCGAGGCCTACCACGAGAAGACCGGTGGCAACCTGCTTAAGGACATCATGAACGCCGAGCTCGAAGCCGGCGAACGCATCGTGATGCGCAACCACAGCTGGGTCGCCTACGTGCCGGCCGCCGCCCGTTGGCCCCTTGAAGTCCACGTGGCCCCGGTGCGCGACGTGCTCACCCTCGACCAGCTCAACGACGAAGAGCGCTGGGACCTTGCCTCCATGTACTCGCACCTCCTGAAGCGCGGCAACGCCTTCTTCGACAAGGGCGACGGCAAGGGCATGGACCTGCCGTACATCGCTGCCTGGCATCAGGCCCCGATCCACGACAAGCGCCGCGAGAACTACCGCCTGAACCTGCAGTTCTTCTCGTTCCGCCGCGCCGCCAACAAGATCAAGTACCTCGCCGGCTCCGAATCCGGCATGGCCGCCTGGATCTCCGACACCACGCCGGAACTCATCGCCAAGCGCTTCCACGAGCTCGGCTCCATCGACATCGCCGACTGATAGAAAGAAAACATCAATGACTGCTGTTGAATTCATTGAGCCGCTGACCCATGAGGAAGGCGTTTCGCAAGCTACCAAGCTGTTCGTCGACACCTACGGCGCTGCGCCCGAGGGCGTGTGGGCTGCTCCGGGCCGCGTGAACCTGATCGGTGAGCACACCGATTACAACGCCGGTCTGTGCCTGCCGATTGCTCTGCCGCACCGCACCTTCATCGCTCTGAAGCCGCGCGAAGACACCAAGGTTCGCGTCGTCTCCGACGTGGCTCCCGACAAGGTTGCCGAAGCTGATCTCGATGGCCTCAAGGCCCGTGGCGTGGACGGCTGGTCCGCCTACCCGACCGGCGTGGCCTGGGCGCTGCGTGAAGCCGGCTTCGACAAGGTCAAGGGCTTTGACGCCGCTTTCGTCTCCTGCGTGCCGCTGGGCTCTGGCCTGAGCTCCTCCGCCGCCATGACCTGCTCCACCGCTCTGGCTCTGGACGACGTGTACGGCCTTGGTTACGGCGATTCCGACGCCGGCCGCGTGACCCTCATCAACGCTGCCATCAAGTCCGAGAACGAGATGGCCGGCGCTTCCACCGGTGGTCTTGACCAGAGCGCCTCCATGCGTTGCACCGAAGGCCACGCGCTGCTGCTCGACTGCCGCCCGGAGCTCACCCCGCTGGAAAACGTCTCCCAGCAGGAGTTCGATCTCGACGAGTACAACCTCGAATTGCTTGTGGTCGATACCCAGGCTCCGCACCAGCTCAACGATGGTCAGTACGCTCAGCGTCGCGCCACCTGCGAGCAGGCCGCGAAGATCCTCGGCGTGGCCAACCTGCGCGTCACCGCCGACGGCATCGCCAAGGCCGACGACCCGTTCCAGGCGCTCAAGGAGACGCTGGACGCGCTGCCGGACGAGACGATGAAGAAGCGCGTGCGCCATGTGGTCACCGAGATCGAGCGCGTGCGCTCCTTCGTGCGCGCCTTCGCCAACGGCGACATCGAGGCCGCGGGCCGCCTGTTCAACGCTTCCCACGATTCGCTGGCCGCCGACTACGAGGTCACCGTCCCCGAGCTGGACATCGCCGTGGACGTGGCCCGCAAGAACGGCGCCTACGGTGCGCGTATGACCGGCGGCGGCTTCGGTGGCTCCATCATCGCGTTGGTGGACAAGGGTCGTTCTCAGGAAGTCGCTCAGAAGATCGCCGACGAATTCGAAAAGCAAGGCTTCCACGCACCGCGCGCGCTTGCCGCGTACGCGGCGAAATCCGCTTCACGCGAGGCATGATAATAAATCACAATGCTAAATGGCGGGTGTCTTCCCTATACTTGGGTAGTCACCCGCTTTTTGTATACGACCAGGGAGAGCCATGAACAAGGCAATCATCACCGTCGTCGGTCAGGACACCGTCGGCATCATCGCGCGAGTCTGCACCTACCTGTCCCAGCACAACGTCAACGTGCTCGACATCTCGCAGACCATCATCGACGGTTTCTTCAACATGATGATGATTGTCGACTACGCCAACGCGGACAAGGACTTCGGCGCGATGGTCGGCAACCTTGAGGACCTCGGCGACGACATCGGCGTGCGCATCCGCTGCCAGCGCGAGGAGATCTTCACCAAGATGCACCGTATTTGAGGCGGCCCGCTCAGCAGGCCGCCTCACGCGAGGAGGTGGAAAGCCCGGTGGGCTTTCCACTGACGGAGCCATCCTTATCCCTCTGATGAGGGTGACCGCCAAACTAGTCTTTAAATATCCTGTAAGGAACAAACCATGCTGAACATCATGGAGGTCCACGAGACCAATCAGATGATCGAGCAGGAGAAGCTCGACGTCCGCACCATCACCATGGGCATCTCGTTGCTCGACTGCGCCTCGGACGATGTCGACAAGACCTGCGACAACATCTACCGCAAGATCACCACCTATGCCAAGGACCTCGTTTCCACCGGCAAGGCCATCGAACGCGACTACGGCATCCCGATCGTCAACAAGCGCATCACCGTCACCCCGATCTCACTGGTCGGTGCCAGCTCCTGCAAGACGAGCGAGGATTTCGTCAAGATCGCCCACGCGCTTGACAAGGCGGCCAAGGAAGTCGGCGTCGACCTGATCGGCGGCTACTCCGCACTCGTTTCCAAGTCCATGACCCCGGCCGAGGAGCTGCTCATCCGCTCCCTGCCGCAGGCTCTCTCCGAGACCGACATCGTCTGCTCGTCCGTGAACGTCGGCTCCACCAAGACCGGCATCGACATGAACGCGGTCGAACTGCTCGGCCATATCATCAAGGACGTTGCCGAGCGTACCGCCGACAACGACTCCTACGGCTGCGTCAAGTTCGTGGCCTTCTGCAACGTGCCTGACGACAACCCGTTTATGGCCGGAGGCTTCCACGGCGTCACCGAGGGCGACGCGGTCATCAACGTCGGTGTCTCCGGCCCCGGCGTGGTCTCCCGCGCACTCGATGCGGCCAAGGGCAAGGACTTCGAGTTCCTGTGCGAGACCATCAAGCGCACCGCGTTCAAGATCACGCGCGTCGGCCAGCTTGTGGCCCAGGAAGCATCCCGCCGCCTCGGCATTCCATTCGGCATCATCGACCTCTCGCTCGCCCCGACCCCGGCTGTGGGCGACTCCGTGGGCGAAGTGCTAGAGAAGATCGGCCTCGAACAGGTCGGCGCACCGGGCACCACCGCGGCGCTCGCCATGCTCAACGATCAGGTGAAGAAGGGCGGCATCATGGCGTCCTCCTATGTGGGCGGCCTGTCCGGCGCGTTCATCCCCGTCTCCGAAGACAAGAACATGATCGACGCGGCTTCTTCCGATTGCCTGACCATCGAGAAGCTCGAAGCCATGACCTGCGTATGCTCCGTCGGCCTTGACATGATCGCCATTCCGGGCGATACCTCTGCTTCCACCATCTCCGGCCTGATCGCCGACGAGGCCGCCATCGGCATGGTCAACCAGAAGACCACCGCCGTGCGCGTGATCCCGGTTGCCGGCAAGGGCGTGGGCGAGATGGCCAACTTCGGCGGCCTGATGGGCTACGCGCCCATCATGCCGGTCAACCAGACCAGCTGCGAGGCCTTTGTGACCCGTGGCGGTCGTATTCCCGCTCCGATTCACAGCTTCAAGAACTGATTCAGTAGGGTATCTGCCTTCAAAGAGGTACATTTGCGCAGATAGGTATCTGCTTTCAGAGGGGTACCTCAATCAAGAAACCCCGAGTACAAGCGTTGATATTTCAACGCCTATACTCGGGGTTTCGTCCTTTAACAGCCCCTCGAAGCGGCAATAGACCTCCGGCAGATGCCAAATCAGCCCCTCGAAGCGCCGATAGACCCATTTTCTGCGATGATGGTCGTGCTGCGAGGCTCAGGGTTTCCTCTCTCACGCCTGTCGGCGTTCGTTCGGCGTCGCTACTCGAAGGCCCACCGGGCCTTCTCCTCAGCGCCCTCCAGCGAAGTTGAGTTGGCGCCAGGCTTCGTAGATGGCGATGGACGCGCAATTGGTGAGGTTCAGGGAACGCAAGGACGGGCGCATGGGCAGTCGCACTTGTTCGGCCACATGAGGGCCCTCCATGATGTCCATCGGGTCGGGGATGTCGCCGGGCTCGGGGCCGAACAGCAGGATGTCGGTCGGCTTGTATTCCACCTCGGTGTACAGCTTGGTAGCATGTGCGGTGAACGCGATGATGCGCGAATTGGGCATGGACTCCACCAGGTTGTCGAAATTCGGGTGCAGCACCACGTGGGCCATGTCGTGGTAGTCGAGGCCTGCTCGGCGCAGCTTGGTGTCGCGCAGGTTGAAACCCAACGGCTCCACCAAATGCAGGATGGTGCCGGTCACCGCGCACAGGCGGATGGCCGAGCCGGTGTTGCCGGGAATGCGCGGTGAGTAGTAGCACAGATGCGGTGTTACGGTTTCGGTGGTGGCGGCCTTTTCAGCCGAGAGCATCGCGTCCACCACGGAGATGGGGTTGCCATGCGCGTCGGTTACGAGTTCGTCCGGTCCGTAATTCGATTTACGGTACCCGTACTCGAACATCTTCTCGACTTTTGTTTCGGGATTCTGTGCGTTCTGCGAATTCTGTTCTGCTTCGTTCGTCATAGCTGCTAAGAATAAGAACGATGAACGACACAGCAATTTCTTTGCGATTGGGCGCATGGTGGGAGGCCAATGCGCGCGATTTGCCATGGCGCTTCGGCCGGGCCACGCCGTGGGGCGTGCTGGTATCCGAAGTCATGAGCCAGCAGACGCAGATGAGTCGTGTGGTGCCGTACTGGACCGACTGGATGGCACGTTGGCCCGACGCCCGCGCCCTCGCCGAGGCCCCCAAGGCCGAGGTGATCACCGCATGGGGGCGGCTCGGCTATCCACGCCGCGCATTGCGGTTACAGGAATGCGCCCGCGTGGTGGCTGAAGATTACGCCGACAAACTGCCGCGCACGTATGACGAACTCACTGCATTGCCCGGCATCGGCGATTACACCGCCTCCGCGGTGATGAGCTTTGCGTTCGGCGAACGAATTGCCGTGATCGATACCAACATTCGCCGCGTGCTGAGCCGCGTGTTCCTGGGCGTCGAATCGCGCGGGGGAGCGACCAGCCCGGCCGAACGCGCGCTGGCGAACCGCATGCTGCCCAAAGACGAGATTCTCGGGTGCGATGCTGACGTCGCCGATAATGCCGGTAGCGCCGAACATGTCGTGAACAGCACTATCCGTGGCGGCAAACGCTCTCGACTGCATCGTGGCGAGCGCCCATCGGTCACGTGGAACCAGTCGGTGATGGAACTGGGCGCGGTGATCTGCACGGCCAAGTCGCCGCTGTGCGACACCTGCCCGATTGCGGACGACTGTGCATTTCTCAAGGCCGGCCGCCCCGGGACTGGGGGAGCGCCGCACCCGCCCACGCCAACGATTCCAAGGCACGGATCGACAGGTGCGCGGTCTGGTGCTCGCCGCGCTGCGCGAGCTTCCCGCTGGAGCCACGTTGCCCAGGGAAGATGCCGACAAGCTTTGGAAGGACCAGATTCAGCTTGCCGCCTGCATCGCCAGCCTTGACGATGACGGCCTGATAGAGATTCTGGACGGCGGCCTGCGACTACCCAGCTGACATTGTGAAAAATGGTGGGCTCCCCAAGCGTGTATGGGCGTGGTGACCGTAGACTGGAAGAGTTATGGCAGTGCAGAGGAACACATCAGGCGCGAGAACGGCACGCGGAGCCGGCACCGGGGCCAATGGGCCATCCGGCGGGCCCTCCCAAAACAACCGTTCCGGCAAGCCGCGCAAGCGCAGGATCAGCAAAAAGCAGCAGGCCATCTATCGTCGTCGGCGTATCGTGGCCGGTACGGTGCTGCTGCTGATAATCGCGCTGATTGTATTCTGCGTGTATAGCCTTGGCCGGGGTATCGGTGCCGTGAACTCGATGATCCACCATGACGAGGTGTATGCGATTTCCCGCGACGCCACGCCGGCGCCGAAGAAAGTCAGCAACGTCAAGGATTGCTCGGCCAGTGATGTGACATTGCAGCTTTCCGCGGCCTCCCAATCCGTGCCGGTAGGAGGATCGCTTGATTTCACCGCGACCATCGTGCACGAGGGGTCAGGCAACTGTTTAGTGGACGGGTCCGATTCCGGCCGTGTGCTCACCATTACTTCCGGTCAGGAAACGATTTACAAGTCCGATGTGTGCCCGGCGGATTCACGTCTGCTGCTGATGGCTAAGGGCGATAAGGACGTTCAGAAGGTCACGTGGAATACCAATGCGAACGCCACGCTCGCCAAATGCACGGATGAGTCAGGTTGGGCCAAAGTCAATGCGGGAACGTACGTGGCGCAGCTGAGTTTGAAGGATCATCCGAAGGTGAAGAGCGATCCGGTGACGTTTACGGTGCAGTAAAAGTCTTGCCTTAGCGCTATTCTTTTGACTTTGCATGAGGTGTGTCATATTGCGGGCATGCCGTCGACAATGAAGCGTCCGCATAGGCATATGGTGGCCATGCCGGCGCTCCCAGGGGAATTACCACATATTAGCGAGCGATAAGGAACGTCCATTGGCTACTGAGTCTACGACGAACACCACCACCATCATCGCACGCGCCGACCAGCATGACATTGACCTGCACAAGGCGTCGGATCGCGTGAACTTCGGTTCCATCAAGGAACCCATCGATGTGCCCTACCTGCTGGGCGTGCAGACCGACAGCTTCGATTGGCTGATCGGCTCCGACCGCTGGAAGAAGCGCGTCGAAGAGGATGAGGCTAACGGCACCAACACCGTGGCCCACACCTCCGGTCTCGACGAGGTCTTCAACGAGATCTCCCCGATCGAGAACTTTGCACAGACCATGTCCCTGACCTTCTCGGACCCGTACTTCGAGGAGCCGCGCCACACCGTGCAGGAGTGCAAGGAGAAGGATTACACCTACTCCGCGCCGCTGTACGTGAACGCCGAATTCGAGAACGGCGACACCGGCGAAATCAAGTCCCAGACCGTGTTCATGGGCGATTTCCCGCTGCAGACCCCGCACG